>ERZ826396.4-NODE-4-length-353930-cov-5.095966_pt1 | contig 353930 bp, 333 predicted proteins | sample MGYA00519926_ERZ826396 | MGnify/ENA primary metagenome ERZ826396 (study PRJEB31778, sample SAMEA3449230) | human gut metagenome | biome: human gut; feature: human-associated habitat; material: faeces | place: United Kingdom | collected 2010/2012 ... | reverse complement strand
TATGTAAAAGTAATGCAGGTAAGGACCGTTTACAATATTTACCATTATATTATTGGCCAATTGTAATGTATCATCAAATCGAAAGGATGATTTACAAATGAGAAAAATTAATAAGGATACAGTATGGGAGATTTTGATAGAAAACGAATTGGTAACGTTATTTCAGGGATGTGAAAAATTATCGAAGGTAATTGAAATTTTAGAATTATGTGAGCAAGAATTCCCCGATATACACACTATAATGTTAAAAGATAGATTTGAAACATTGTATGCAGATGTTAACGAGATCCATTTTACGAAAGGATTCAAAATCTATTATGATGAATTTTCATACGGCATAATTAAAGAAGAAGTTATATATCTTATCGGTGAAGATAATATGTGTGTTGCATCGTTTCTCATAATAAAAAAGCAGCCATAGTCACATTTTTGTAACTATGGCTTTCCCCTGCAACCCTACCGCACGCTCTTTATGTAAAAATACTACCACATAAAATTAAATGTAATTGAATGTAAATAAAAAATAATGTTTTATCGCGATTTTAGAAATAAAACATAAAAATCGCAAAAATTAACACCACTTTGTGTAAATATTCACAACCATAATTTACCAGTGAATTATGTAGGAAATTATTGTAAAATATTAAAGCAGTTAAAAACAACTGTATATTGCCTGCTAAAACCTTACTTGCACGCTCTAACAAGTAAAGGTAGGCGACTATATGAATATTAAGAAGGAAAGAATTATTAAATCTTTTACTATAAAAGAAATGGCAGAAATATTACATATACATGAAGAAGACTATATTAACATTGAAAATAATATTAATATTAATGATGTTGATGCTTATTTATGTAAAAGAATATGTGATATATTAGATTTAGATTTCAATACTTTATAGTAGCAAAAGCAGGCAATATAATATAGAAAGAAATATATGAAAAATATAAACTAAATTGATAGTCTAACAATAGCCTAACAAAAACATTGAAATACATTATAATTAATAGAAATAGCATATACATAGCGTATGCAGAGTTATACAGATTATGCAGTTTTTCTCTTGTTTAAAAAAGAAATACGGCACTTTTTTTACTGCTGAATAAACCATTTATGCGATACATAAGGTTCCTTCCTTAATTAAAACTTTTATATGGGATCTATATGTAAGGTATATTATGTTTTTTTAATTAGCAAGTTTCTTCTTTGGTATTGCGAATCCATGAAATTTCATGCATAGATATAGCGAATATGCTATAATAAAGAAGATTGGTTAAGGAGTGTTTTAATGATGAAAAAAGGATTATTTATTACATTTGAAGGAAATGATGGCAGTGGAAAGACTACAATATCAAAGATGGCTTATGAAAAGTTATTGGATATGGGGTATCCGGTCGTTTATACAAGAGAACCGGGAGGGATTGATATTGCTGAACAAATCCGTCATGTGATACTTGATCCTAAAAATACAGCCATGGATGCGCGTTGTGAGGCATTATTATATGCCGCTAGCCGCAGACAACATCTGGTAGAAAAAGTTCTGCCAGCCTTGGCAAAACATCAAATTGTACTCTGCGACCGATTTGTGGACAGTTCATTGGTATATCAAGGAATTGCCCGTGGAATAGGTATCGAAGAAGTGTATAAAATTAATGAATTTGCGATAGAAGGACATTTGCCAGATGCCACTATATTTCTTCATGTTGATTTGCATACAGGACTTTCCCGTATTGAAACAAGAGGAGAAAAGGATCGTCTGGACAATGAAAGTATGAAATTTCATCAGATGGTTTCAGAAGGCTATGATACCATACGGGAAATGTTTCATGAACGCATGCACGTGATAGATGCGACCAAATCCATTGAGGATGTGTTAAAGGCAACGATAGAGTGTCTGTTGGAGATTATAAACGCTCATGATTAAGGAACTATTAAAAGAACAACAGCCGGTTGTTTATACAACCTTAAAGCATGCACTCGAACTTGATAAGCTTGCGCATGCCTATATGTTTTCCGGGCCTGCTGGGACAATGAAGAAAGAGGCAGCTTATCTGCTTGCACAAAGTTTGGTATGTTCTACGCATGGTTTTGCATGTGAGTGCTGTGATACCTGTAAACGTATAGCGGCAAATGAATTTGCGGATTTAAAATATATTGATGGGACAACGACTTCGATTAAAAAAGAAGATATCGTAAAACTGCAGAAGGAATTTAATAAAACCGGTTTAGAAACAACCGGTAAGAAAATTTATATTCTTGATCATGCAGAAAATGCCACTCCAGATGCGTTAAACTCTCTATTGAAATTCTTGGAAGAGCCAACAAATGATATGACAGCAATCTTGATTGTTGAACAAATGGATCGAGTGCTGCCAACCATCATTTCACGCTGTCAGAATATACCTTTTACAGCACCAGGATTTTTTAGTTGCTATCAAGAGGTCAGAGCAGAAATAGCAGAATTAGATGCCTATTTGTTATCCCATATCTTGCATCAGAAACAAAGTATTCTTGAGGCGGTAGAAAGTGAAGATTACCAACATGCTGTATATGTATTTAAAGGAATGTTGGAACGGTATCAGAAATCTTGCTATCAAGCCTTATTATTCTTGCAGTTGGAGGGTTTCCCGGCAAAACAAAAAAAATATGGGAAACAGGCTTTGCAATATGTATTAGATATGTTGCTGCTGTTTTTTAAGGAATGCATGAAAAAAGAAAGTGCATGTCAAGATATGTGGTATAAAAAACAGCTGGAAACCATGCAGCAGAAAGATATGGATATCATAAAAATCATGCAGATATTGATGCGTGGAAAGGATATGCTTTTACGCTCTGTTAATCTGCAGATGCTGATAGATCAATTGTTATATGAAATGAAAGAGGTGACACGATGAATCAGAATACACAAAATAAAACGAATAACGCAAAAAATGAGCATAAACAAAACGGGCGAAACACGTATCATGACAATCATAAGAACAATGATGCACGACAGGATAAAAAAGAAGCACACAATCAAAATCATTATGATAATCATCGCAAAGAACATGGAGAACACGTAAATCGTACATATAAATATTTGGCCTTTGTATCTTTTTCAGAATCAAAGAAGGTCTATTCTTTTGGATGTAACGATAATAACTACCATGTTGGTGATGATGTTGTCGTTGAAACGATTCGCGGACAGGAATTAGGAAAGATCGTAAAGGAAACAGAGACGTTCATACCAAACGGTATGGAAATTAAACCAATTCTGCGTAAAGCTACGGAGAAAGATTTAAAACAAGTAGAAATCAATGCAGAAAAGGCAAAAAAAGCGATGGAAATCTGCAATGAATGTATTGCTAAGTTAGGCTTGGATATGAATTTAATTGAAGCTGAATATACGTTAGATTGCAGTAAGATCATTTTTGTTTATGTAGCCGATGAACGCGTAGATTTCCGTGAATTATTAAAGGATCTAGCTAGTATTTTCAAATGCCGTATTGAATTGCGACAGATCGGACCTCGTAATAAATCAAAAATTATCGGTGGTTTGGGTATGTGCGGTATGGAAACTTGTTGCTCACGGTTTCTTAATGATTTTGATGTTGTATCTATCAATATGGCAAAAAATCAGTTATTGGCATTGAATATTCAGAAATTAAGCGGCCAATGTGGAAAATTGATGTGCTGTTTAAAATATGAAGATGGACAATATAAAAAATTAAGAGAAGGGCTGCCTAAAATGAACAGCCAGATAGAATATAAAGGCAGTCGTTATCGTATTACCAGTATGAATGTTTTACTACAACAGGTAAAAATTGAAAATAAGGAAGATGTACAATTTTTATCCTTCCAAGAACTTTGGCCGGACATTGATTTTTCTGATCGGTAGGTGACAAACATGAACAGACAAAAAAGCTTTGAACAAAAGAAACCGGCATTATATTTGGTGGCTACGCCTATCGGAAATCTTGAAGAAATGACACCAAGAGCCATTTCTATCTTAGCAAGCGTTGATGTCATAGCAGCTGAGGATACCCGCAATACGATGAAACTATTGACACATTTTGGTATTAAGACCAGACTGCTTTCTCATCATCAGCATAATGAACTGCAAAGTGCTAAAGGGTTAGTGGATTTGCTAGATCAGGGGAATTCCATTGCAATTGTTTCAGATGCAGGATATCCTTTGATCTCTGATCCTGGCAGTATCGTATGTAAGATGGTGATTGAAGCAGGTTATAGTGTTATTCCTGTTTCCGGCAGCAATGCTATGTTAAATGCTTTGGTATGCAGTGGCTTAGATACACAGCATTTCTTATTTTATGGCTTTTTGAAGGCATCCGAAAAAGAACGTATTCGGGAACTGCATGATTTGAAGTATTATCCTTTCACCCTTGTCTTTTATGAAGCTCCCCACCGTATTCGTAAAATGCTGGAAAGCTGTAAAGAGGTGCTGGGGAATCGTCAAATGTGTCTGGCAAGAGAATTAACGAAGAAGCATGAAGAATTCTTACGTGGCACGATTGAGGAATTGCTGGAGGTTGTCGAGGAATTAAAAGGGGAAATGGTTGTCATTATCGAAGGCAGCAAAGAAGAAAAAGACCCCGGTGAAGATCAGGCAATGCCTTTGGTCCACGATCAGATCAAAACATATATTGATGGTGGTTTAACGACCAATGAAGCGATAAAAAGAGTCGCGAAAGAAAGAGGTCTTTCTAAGAACGATTTATATAAAGAGTTCCATGGCTTAAGCTAAAGGAATGCGTGTCTTATCACGAAGCGAAGTCCATACTCACCTTAGGTAAAAAAGGGTTACCATCATTTCAAAAACGATATGATGATTTACTTCTAATTTATCTATTCTTGAGTAGGAAGCTTAAGTGTGAAGACACTTTTTTATTCGTTATGGTGTGCCAACGGATAAAGGAAAGCACTATTCAGAAAACAGGTAAATAAAATGATGTCATATTCTATATCAAAAGATAGTATAAAAGAACTATGATTTTAATTTCATAGGAAAAAGGAGGTTAGATGCATGAAGCTTGAAGATCGTATCTTATATGCCGATATGTTAGAATGTCGCCGAAAGAAAGGTAAGATTTATTATGAAGATAGCCATGGATTATTAGTAGAGAGTCCGAAATCACATATGTTATATTGTGCTGCCGAGAATGAAGCAAGTGCAAAAGCTGTTGTAGCACATCTTCCTTCCTCTTTTGCTATTCTGGTGGCACATGATATGTATACCGATCGTTTTATTCAACAACAATACCATATCACCTGTGAACTACGTTGTTATCACAGTGCTTATATCGAAAAAACATTACCGCAAGTTAAGCTTCCTCATGGTTTTACCATGCAAACGCTGACAGAAGCATATATACCAGAAATTATTGCTTTATATAAGCACTCCATGCCTTCTTTGGCAACAGTGGAATATATAAAAGAATGTCTAAATGATGACATGTTTGCTGTCTTTGATAAAGAAATCCTTTGTGGCTTTATTGGTGTGCATGAAGAAGAAAGTATTGGTCTATTAGAAGTAAAGCAAGAATATCAAAGAAAAGGTATCGCAACCGCATTATTACAACGGGCAGTACAATCACAAATGTTAAAGGGACGTATTCCTTATGGCGAAATTGTTAAAGACAATATCATCAGCTTACAGCTGCAAAAGAAAGCCGGTATGAAAACTTCTGAGAAACTGACTTATTGGTATTTTATGGAGGAATAGGATCCATGATCCTTTGCTTTCATTATCACTTGTATAACGTAAGAAATTCATGAAACATTCACACAGCAACGTCAAAAACACGTTATAATGAACATAGAGGTGATAACATGAGCAAGCTGTTGGTCGTTGATGATGAAGCGCAAATACGTAACATCATTCGGAAATATGGGGAATTTGAAGGATATGAAATTGCTGAGGCAGTGGATGGCATGGACGCGATTGAGAAATGTCGAAAAGATCAGTTTGATTTGATTATCATGGATATCATGATGCCTAATCTTGATGGATTTTCAGCAGTGAAAAAGATACGTGAAGAGGCTTCTACACCGGTTATTATGCTTTCCGCGCGTGGAGAAGAGTATGATCGTATTCATGGTTTTGAAACAGGAATTGATGATTATGTCGTTAAACCTTTTTCACCGAAAGAGCTGATGATGCGCGTCAATGCGATTTTAAAAAGAGTTCATGGAGAAGAGGATAAAAAACATAAGGATGTGTATGAATATGAAGGCTTACGTATCGATTTTACAGCCAGAAAGGTATTCATAAATGAAAAAGAAAGCGAAATGTCGCCTAAGGAATATGTTCTGCTGTTTTACATGGTGCGTAATGAAGGCATTGCCTTAACAAGAGAACAGCTGATTCATGATGTATGGGGATATGATTTTTACGGTGACGATCGCACGTTAGATACACATATTAAATTATTAAGAAAAAGCCTGGGAATTTATAGTTCTACAATCGTTACCTTACGTGGGGTAGGATATCGTTTTGAAGGCAAACAATAGAAAAGATACCAGTATCAAATGGAAAATTTTCGGCAGTTTACTAGTCTTTATTGCCATCATCATTTTGGTACTGTGGCTTTTTCAGGTTTTTTTCTTAGAAAAATTTTATGTGTTGATCAAATCACGTTCCGTAAAAGATGCCGCAAGTGATATCAATCAAGTAATAAATAATGAGAATTATAAGGATGAAATTGATGCGATTATCAAAGAAAATGAATTCTGTGTCATTGTTTATGAGAATGAAAATGAAACACCATTATATTCCAGTAGTGGAAAAGGAGATCCTCGCTGTGGCATTACCGAGTTTAGCATGAAAAAGCACATGGATATCATTGCTAAGCTACAAAAAGAGGCGAAGGAACATGATGGTACTGCTTCTACTTTATTAGAAGAATCTGCGAATAAAGAGGATTTTAATTTTAAAGAAGAAGTAGAACTAACGGATCGCTATCATAGTATCTTTAATACACCTTATGATGAGAAAAAGCTTCGAAAGCTATTACCTTCTAATAAAAATGCCCAAATGATGACATATATCAGTGTAGTTATGCAGGCAGATAAAAGTATAAAAACCATTGTGGTCAATGCACAGCTGACACCAGTGAATGCCACCATTGAAACGATTCAGACACAGTTTCTTATCATTGCCGTAATTCTCATTCTAATCGCGTCGCTTTTAGCGATGTATTTATCTCGTAAAATAGCTACGCCGATTATTGAAATCAATGATGGCGCCAAGATACTTGCGAAAGGACGATATGATGTAGCTTTTAAGGGGAAAGGCTATCTGGAAATTGAAGAGCTCAGCAACACCTTGAATTATGCGGCGAAAGAGCTATCAAAGGTTGAAAGCCTGCGCAGGGAATTAATCGCAAATATGAGTCATGATTTGCGAACGCCGCTGACAATGATTAGTGGTTATGGTGAAGTTATGCGAGATATTCCTGGTGAAAATACAGCAGAAAATGTGCAGATTATCATTGACGAAACGAAAAGGCTGACCAATTTAGTAAATGATATGTTGGATTTATCTAAGTTACAAGCCGGTGCTCAAGAAATTAATAGCAGCAGCTTTAATATAACAGAAGAAATTGAACATATTATCGCCCGATATGATAAACTGCTGACAAATAAAGATTTTACAATTCAGTTCCAGTATGATAAACCGGTTTTTGTTAAAGCAGATATCATTAAAATTAATCAGGTGATATATAATCTGATAAACAATGCCATTAATTATTGTGGAGATGATCATAAGATATATGTCCGTCAGCTCATTGAAAAAGATCGAGTACGCATTGAAGTGATGGATCATGGTGATGGGATTGAAAAAGAACAGCTGCCTTATATCTGGGAACGTTATTATAAAGTGGATAAAACACATGTACGCTCTAAAATAGGAAGCGGATTAGGTCTTAGTATCGTGAAAGCGATTTTAGAATTACATAAGGCTGAATACGGGGTGATTAGTAAACGAGGTCAAGGCACGACGTTCTGGTTCACATTGCCTTTATGTATAGCGGATCATGAAAAGATGGCATAAGTAAGAGATTAGGATAGCGCAAGGTGCACTGTCTTTTTCACAATGAGAATCTAATAATTGTCCTATTTATGGGTGTTATCCATGAATAGGATTTTTTCTTTGTCAAAAAGAAGAAGCTACGAAAAAGTATATGCAGATGTACACGTATAGTTTATCTGATGAATTTATTGCTTGACAAAAAAGCTAACCATGGTATCATATAGTTCTAAATAGAACAAAGAGGTGAGATCACATGTTGGAATTTTTAGAGATTCTTGATTTATGGAAACGGTTGTATGAGAAAGAATTGCACAATGTTTGCAAACGTTATGACCTACATAAAATGGATGTCGATATTTTATTATTCCTGGCCAATCATCCACAATGTCAAAATGCTACGGATATCGTCCAACGTCGTAAATTAACGAAATCACATGTTTCAACATCTTTAAAATTTTTAGAGGAACAGGGATATATTGAAAAATATTATCAAGAAGGCAATCATAAGACGATATATTTGCATATGTTAGCAAAGGCTGATAAAGTAATTGCCGATGGTCGAAAAGCACAGGAACGGTTTCAAAAGCGTTTGTTAAAGAACTTTAGCGAAGAAGAGTTAAAGAGGATGAAAGACACTTTTCGGCGGATGAATGAAAATGTAAAAGCAGCTTTAAAGGAGGAAGAAGAAACATGCTGATGAAGTTTATCGTTTGTTTTATAGCCGGTATTGGTGCCGGTCTTGGTACGGGATTTGCAGGAATGAGTGCTGCGGCAGTCATCAGTCCCATGCTGATTACATTTTTAGGCATGCCGGCATATGAGGCAGTTGGCATCGCCTTATCCAGTGATGTATTAGCAAGTGCTATCAGTGCCTACACGTATGGTAAAAATAAGAATTTGGATATTAAAAACGGCTTGGTTATGATGGTGACGGTATTAATCTTCACAATGGTGGGCAGTTGGATATCTTCTTTAGTGCCGAACACAGCTATGGGCGGTTTCTCGGTCTTTATGACGTTTTTATTAGGTATTAAATTTATTGTGCGACCGGTGATGACAACCAAAGAATCAATGGGAGATATAGATCCCAAAAAACGCTTTGTGCAATCGGTACTGTGTGGCATTTTGATTGGCTTTATCTGTGGTTTCATCGGTGCCGGTGGCGGTATGATGATGCTGTTAATTCTAACAAGTGTTTTAGGATATGAATTAAAGACAGCTGTTGGAACCAGTGTCTTCATCATGACCTTTACTGCCTTTACCGGGGCTGTTTCACATTTTACTATTGGAGGAGCACCAGACTGGTGGGCAATGTTGTTTTGTATCTTATCTACCTTGTTATGGGCAAGAGTGGCTGCTAAATTTGCCAATAAGGCAAAACCGATTACCTTAAATCGTGCTACCGGTGTTGTTTTGACAGTTCTCGGTATTGCCATTATGACCGTAAATTTCTTACAATAATAAAAAAACGTATTTCTTTAGCAAGTGTCGCAATTTTCTTCACTTCTAATGATGAAATACGTTTTTTAATATGTAAAGATCTAACTGATATCAAAAAACAGCAGCCTAGGATATGGAGAATATATCCCATTTTATTTCATGTGAATTTGTTTCGTCATATCCTCATCAAAATCTAAACCTTCAAATTGTAAACGATAATAATTCGCGTAAATGCCATTTAACGCGATTAACTCATTATGCGTTCCTCGTTCTTCCTGTCCATTTTCAGAAATGACGATGATTTCATCAGCATTACGGATGGTTGATAGACGATGAGCAATCGTAATGGTTGTACGATTCTTTGCCAGCTCTTCCAGACTTTTTTGAATATGACGTTCACTTTCATTATCCAAAGCACTGGTTGCTTCATCTAATATTAAGATCTTAGGGTCTTTTAGAAAGACTCTGGCAATGGAGATACGTTGTTTCTGACCACCAGATAACCGCGTGCCACGCTCTCCTACAAAGGTATCATATCCATCTGGAAGAGAAACGATAAATTCATGGATATTTGCTTTTTTAGCAGCGGTAATGATTTCCTCATCACTTGCTCCGGGTTTTCCATAAGCGATGTTTTCTTTAATAGAGCCGGTAAACAGATAAACATCCTGTTGCACGATACCAATCGCTTTGCGCAGACTTTCCAAGGTCAGTGAACGAATATCTTTCCCATCTACCTTAATAGAGCCATGTGTAACATCATAAAAGCGAGGCAACAAGGAACAAATGGTTGTCTTTCCACCGCCGCTTGGTCCAACAAGGGCAATGGATTTACCGGCATCAATATGAATGTGAATGTGATCCAATACTTTCTCTTCATCATTGTAAGAGAAGCAAACATCTTCATAATCAATGACACCATGAACTTCTTTCAACTCTTTTGCATCTGGTGCATCTACGATGTCTGGTTTTGTTTCTACTACTTCAAGGAAACGTTTAAAACCAGAGAATCCTTTTTGGAACATTTCCGTAAACTCTACCAACACTTCAATCGGTGCAACAAAGATATTTACATACAGTGCATACGTTGCTAAGGCAACTGGTTCTAAATTTCCCATGGCAATGAAATAACCACCAGCGACTAAAATCGTCAAATACAACAAACCCTGAAAGAAATTATTACCGGCATGGAATAAGCCCATACGATAATAATTGTTTTCCTTTGACTGTAAGAACATCTGATTGCTATGGGCAAATTTATCACGTTCAATGTCTTCATTCGCAAAGGACTTCACAACGCGAATGCCTGCTAAGCTATCCTGCAAACTGGCATTTACACCAGCAATCTTACGGCGGTTATCCATGAAGGTTGCCTGCATCTTGCGATTTTGAAATAAACTGAATATCAGCATTAATATGGTTACACCGATCAGAATTAAGGTCAAACCGACATGAATATACATCAATAGAATAAAAGAACCAAAGATTTTTAATAAAGAAATGAAGACATTTTCCGGACCATGATGGGCTAATTCGCTGATATCAAATAAATCCGAAACCAGTTTGCTCATCATTTCTCCGGTATTATTTTTATCATAATAGGAAAAAGATAAACGTTCAAACTGATCAAACAGATCCTGACGCATATCACTTTCCATGCGGGCGCCCATAATATGACCTTGTGCTGTTACATAGTAGCGACATAAGGCACGAAGGATATACATGATCAATAATCCAACACCTAACCAAACCAGACTATCTAAAATAGCTTCCTTTGTCTGTAAATAAAATGTGTTATTTAAGTAATTTAAAATCTGGGGGAATGCCAGATCAATAACACTAATGACTAAGGCACATATCATATCTAATAAGAATACGGTACGATATGGTTTATAATAATTCATAAATTTCTTCATAATATGCATATGTATCACTCCCTCTTTGACATACCGCTTTATTATAAAGCAATTTTTAAGTTTCCTCCACTCTTTCAACCGAAAAAATACTGAAAAAATAAAGGAAGGCTACCTATTTTTCGTGAATTACGTTATAATATGAACGGTGTAATGAAAAGAAGAGGTAAGAAATATGAGTATAATATCTTATGTAGTAATTATCTTATTGTTTGCGGCTGCTATAGCCTTTATGATTTATAAACAAAACTCTGTCGGGCGTTTAAATAAAGCTATTCAGGGGAAGGATTATGCAAAGGTTATTGAGCTTTGTGAAAAAGATGCTTATCAGAAAGCGGTTGGCAAATTTAATTGTGAATTGTATCGCTTAAAAGCTATTTATCGTAGCCGTCCTGAAGCAGAACGTCAAAAAGCATTGGAAGAGGCCTTGGCGAAGGATTATACAATGGAAAATAAAGAAGAAATTTTAGATTTATATTTCCATATTTATTTACAGAATCAGAATCGTGCATATTGTGATAAATTGATGGAGATCATTGACACAATTGATGATGAAACTTTTAAAATGTATCAGCATTGGTCTTATGAAGTTGTCTTTAATAAACGAACAGATTTAATTAAAGAAATGGATGATGCCATTGAAGATAAACGTATGAAGGGCTTTGGCTTGGGCGTTAGCGCTTATATGATTGGCTTATCTTATTACTATTTAGAAAACTGGGAAAGTTCTCGTTCCTATTTCTATTCCAGCATCAGCTGTTTTCATCCAGGCAACATATATGTAGAGCTAGCGAAAAAATATGTAAATGAGCTAAATGAAAAATTAGGTTCTGACATCACGATTTAGTAAAATAACCTTGTGAAATTCTCAAGGTTTTTTTAAAGAGAGGGGAAACTATGGAATATGTATATGAATATCAGTTTGAAAAGGATAGAGTTCATGATTACAGTGATGAATTTTTTGAAATCCTGCAAAAACGTAATCACATATTAAAAACGAAAAAAGCAGTGGTACATAAATTTCATTATTTTTATTATGCACTTGCAGCTGTTTTTTTATCCATGTTAAGTATTCTATTTGGGGCAGAAACAGATTCTGATTTTTATAAGGTGATTTTCACCCTGTCTATATATTTGGCTTTATTTTGGAGCATCATCGGTTGTTACTTATTTATATGCAAACTGCGATTTCGCAAACGTTATTGCGGGCTTCGTGAACAAAATGGAGTGGTAACACTAAGCGAGGATACGATCAGTGATGAATTCCAAGATGTCATGATGAGCTATAAACAAGAAGTGATCAAAAAAGTTGTCATCGGACGTGAAATTATGGTCTTTTTTGTGGATAAGCATAAGCCTTTTATCCTAGTACCAAGAGTTGATTTTAAAGAGGAAACCTTTTTAAAATTAGTAAAGGAAATATTTCATGATCGCATCGTATATTGGAAACGTATATCTTAAATTCGTGCGATAAACAAGCTATGTAATGCTCTAGTAAAGACTGTGACAAACCGCAGTCTTTTTTATTGTGCAGCGAAAATCATTTATGTACATGACTGCCTGTTCTTTTTGTATCCTTGTCAAAGGGCAGAGTTCAACAAATGGTTTTATTTCAGAATTATAAAAACTTTTGTAATTTGCGCCAGACAAGATGAATAAGCCAAGCACCTAAGATAATGCAGAAAAGATAAATAAGATTACGCATAGAAATACCAACGATTGGTGTTAACAAGTCAAAGAAAGGTTGCGTGCTTTCATAATAAGGGCTGATATAAAACATATTAAGCTCTCCCAGTGTATGAAAAGCAATATTTAAAAAGGTTGCTATGCCGGCAAACATAAAGAATAAAGGCAAAGTTTGTAAGAAACCTTTTGTGGTTGTATCGCCTTGTTTATGAAAGCCAATCCATAAACTCAAGAATAGTAATAAGAAATGCCATAAAAAGGCATGTGCCGTTAGCATCACGTAACGATGCATCAAATCATCCGGAAAAAGAAGGGCCATGATAGCTCCTAGTAAGCTAAAGTCCATGAGAAAGGTTTCTAATGGTATCCGCCACTTATCTTTTAAGAAAGGAAATAAAATTCCAATATACATAGGTAAGGAGCATAACTGAAAAGGAAAGATCCACCAATCATATTGTTGGGCATCAAGCAGATAAAAGTGAAACAGCTGTTTATAAAGTTCTAGTATGAGCAATACAAGACTGATTCCAAAGATGCCATAAACATACTGTTTTTTAGTAACATGACGTAAACGATAAGCAATTCCTATGCACACACTAATTCCCACGAGTAACATCAACACATGAAAAAGACCGAAAGGTTTAGGCTTTTCCATTTCCCAGGCAGTATATCGTAAGAATTGTTGCATATGGCTCACCTCAACTTCTTAATGATTATCTTTAACTTTATTATACTGCGATGTAGTATAATATATATTTTATTAAAGACAAATTTTATTGGAATATAGATAGAGCAAAAAGTTTTTGGTATTTTTAGACAATAAGGCAATATAAATCATAATTTCTTATTTACCATTATCTGAGTTAATATTGGAGCAATCTGTATTTTTCATTAGGTATGATATAAATAATTGAAAGAGTTATCAAAAAGAAGAGGAGAAACTGAAATACAAGAAATTACCTTGTGGCGGATTTAAGAAAAGTAACAGATCAACTTTGTGTATGTTTTGCTATTAAACTATAGCAGTGTTTGTTATTTTTGCTATTCCATAACTTTTTGTTCTATCTAATATAAAAATGTTTACAAAATTAAGTTTTAGATGTATCATACTAATGTAGTTATACAAATAGTTATACTTTTTTAAATAGTGACGTTTTTTGCAAAAAACGTCTTTTTTTTTGAACATTTTTATATAATTCTGTAGTTTAAACCATTAAATCATAATGTTCAAAAATGTATAATATAATAGATAAAACGATTTCATATATTTAATAGAATATGTAATAATTTGTAAATTACATGATGAAAGATAAGGTTCATTTATTTAAAATGCGATATGAGTCAACAAACTTCAAATGAGTATAAAATGTGTAAATGGAGGTATTTATGAAAGGAATTAAAAAAAAGACTATTACAATCTTTGTCATTATTTTCAGTTTATTTATTACTGATTATAACTTTCAATTTGTTGAAGCTGCATCTGATAATATTAATGAAATTTTTTCTGAAGGAGAAAAAGGACCAATAGATCTAACTGAGGAAACAAAAGGTGTTAAGCAAATTACAAATGCAGGAGTTACAGACGAAAATTTTGCAAAAGCTATTTGGAAATCTTTTGTTAAAGCAAATTACTCTGGTGAAGAAAGCCTAACGATTAGACAAATATTATCAAACTATGAAGGTGAGATTGATGGTACATTAAGTGGAATTAAAAAAATTGATGGTATTGAATACTTAAGAAGAGCCAGAGCTATTTCATTAGATAATAATTTCACTGGTATTGATGAAAATGTTAATAGTATAAGAGATTTAACACCTTTATCCATTGATTATATTCGAAACAAATATAATATAGATGCTGGTAGTGCTATGAGATGGTTCGTTGTAGATCTCAAAAAGTCACAAAATGTTATTATTAATATTACTGGGAATCCGATTGAAAACTATACAACATTATGCGGTGGCATACAGTTAAAATATAGTGGTGGCAGAGTAAATGTAACAAAACTAAGTGATATGGTGTTCATAAAAAATAATGAGCAGTCGATAAGTTTATCAAGAGATTATATGATACCAAAAATTTACAGAGATGGTAATTTAGTCGCGTTAAATCAAGCAACAAGTGATTTGGAAATGGCAGATGGTGCAATTTTAGATAAAACACAATTACAAAAATATATCGTGACAATAAATAACATAAATAAAAGCCAATTTATTGATATGTCTTATGCAAATGATCCCAAAGATAATATACAATATTATAAAACGAATTTTATTGGTGATGGTTCAGGATTTTATTCATCTATAGATTCAATATCATTTAGAAAAGAAGTGTTTTTTTATGTGCATGTTTATTATCCGGTAAAACCAACAAGCCGTAATTTAACTAATATCCATATTACTAAATATGCAGAAACTATTGATTCTGAAACTATTGTTGCAGGAGCAAAATATCATTTATTTAATAGCAGGGATAATCGCGTGAATAATATCGATTATATTACAGATGTTAATGGAGAAATTTCTATATCTGAAGAGCTTAATCCCGGCAAATATTATTTGAAAGAGGTAGAAGCACCTAAAGGTTATGAAATAAATGAAGAACATCTAAATTTTGAAGTTAAAGGATTGGGGAGTATTCAAGTTTCTAATGGGATTTCAAATCCGATCGTTACTGAACCAAGCTCTTCCCAACCAGAGAATAATACGGTTTATATTGATCGTTATAGTGATCCAATTGTTTTAACAGTCGCAGAAAATGGGACACAACTTATAGATATTAAAGTAAGTTATATAGATGCTGAAACACAAGAATCAGTGACAAAAACATTTGCCTCTTCAAAGGAAGCAGAAACATGGATTAACAATAACAAAGGAAGCAATGCTAGTAATGATTCTGGAGTGTTTGATGGTTTAGTCTCTATTGTAGCAAATTTTGATAGTACAGGAGGAGAATTGAATATTAAAACATATGACAAAAAAGAAATACCTAAAGCAGAATTCTCCTTTAAAAAATTAGATGGGTCCAATAAAATGCCATTGCAAGGAGCAAGATTTGCGTTATATGAATTAAATTGCATAGATTCTGATCATGACCATGATCAAGAATTAATTTCAATTGACGAAGAGGGGAATATAATTTCTGAAAATAGTTGTTGGAGTTTAAACGGTAAAGCAAATTCTTTATCAGATGGTACTGTATCTTTTATAAATCTTCCTGTACATAAGGAATATCGTCTAATAGAATATAAAGCGCCGGCGGGTTATATGAACCCACAGGGTCAATGGATCATAACATATGATACAAAAAATAATAAATTTGTAGTAAACGGATGTGTTGGTAATCCGCCAGCCTTTGAAGAAAGAACAGATAACCATATGATAACGTTACAAGTCAAGAATTATCAGATAAAAGATATACCAGTTACAGGCTTTGAAGGTATCAAGATTTATATTTTTAGTGGTAGTACTTTAATGATATTAGCTTTCATCTTATTTGGGAAGAAACTTCTGAAAGGAGCTGGTGTTGATAAGTAATTTATAAGCAGTCAAATTTAGTATACAAAATGGAGGAGAAAAAATGAAAAAGATAAGTAAACAAATATCAAAAATTTTTATAGTAATATTTTCTATGTTGCTAATATTTAATGTTAGCTCAGTAAATGCGAAAATTGACGAAAATACTACAGCAAACATTATCGTAACCGTTCCTGTAGCAAAAGAGGATAAAGGAAAGACGATTACTGTATATGCACATAAAATCATAGAAGTTAATACTGTTAACGGGGGGCCAGCAAATCCTATCTTTACATGGTCAAATAATATTGCTGATTGGGTAAATACCAATTATAGCGCTTATATTGATCAAAGCAATGGCAATGCTGTAACAGATACTTTTATGAATTTAAATAATACAACAGATAAAGATATTATAAAAAAATTCTATCATGAATTGGAATCAGAAATAAAAAAAGGGAATTTAACTACTGATTCACAAACGGTAACATCAGACAGTGATATGGAAACCAGTACTGTTACGGTGAATTTTAATGCAATGAACATGGGGCAGTATTTGATTACAGCGAAAGGCGGAGTGAATATTTATCATCCAACTTCAATTGCCATATTGCCAATTTATGAAAATGATGATTGGATTACTAAAGATGCAAATATCACTTTGAAATATGAAAAGCCAAGTATTATTAAAAATGTTGCAAACCCAACAGATAAAACTGTAAATATAGGGGATACTGTAAGCTATGTATTGACGCCAACTGTACCAAATTATCCAATTAATGCTTTATCGAAGAAGTTTGTTGTTGGTGATAACTTATCTAAAGGATTAACATTGAATACGAATTCTATTACGGTTTACACTGATACAACGAAAAACACTGTCATGGATAGTAAACTTTTCAGTATTAATAAAACACCAGGTATCACATCCTTAAATAGCCCCTATACTTTTGAAATAACATTTACGGACGATGCAATAAAAGCATATGCTGGAACACAAATATGTATTACATATGATGCTTTAGTAAATAAAGATGCGATAATCATCGATGATTTGAAAAATATTTCCTACATTGGATATTATAATGATCCATATGAAAAGAATTCTTATATTGAAATCCCAGATAATGAAAATGTGTATACGTATGGAATTGATCTAAAAAAAGTAGATAGCACTGATCAAACAAAGACACTGGCTGGAGCAGAATTTACTTTGATAAAACAGGGTGAACAAAAACCATTGACATTCATAAAAAGAGAAAGTTCAAATGATTATGTTTTTGATACCACTACTACAAACACAACTCTCGCTGTAGATAATAACGGTCTTTTGAAAATTTATGGACTTGATGAAGGCACATACATATTAAAAGAGACAAAGGCGCCTATAGGAGGTTATATATTACCAAGTGGTGATATTACTATCAAAATACAAGAAACTGATGAAAAAAATGGAATACTGGAAAATGGTGAAGTAACAATCACTGCTAAAGGTACTTCTGAATATGATGATATTCTCTTAGAAAATAATCACATTAAATTGAATGTTTTGAATACTAAAGGTGGGGATTTTAATTTACCAGTTACTGGTGGAACAGGAACAATTCTATTTACACTTGGAGGTTTAATGGTAATGGGCAGCGCTGTAATGGTCGTTTTCAGAAATAGAAAAACAAAAGATGCTACCCGATAGGAAATTTTATGTGTATTAATAAACAAATAAAAAGAATAGGTAATCACATACGCACATTCCTGGCACCTGCATGTATTTTTATTGCAGGTGCTGGGATTTTCCTTTATCCAACCATAAGTAATGTGTTAGCTGAAAAGAATCAGATTTACACCATTCGTCATTATCAAGCTACTGTTAATAAAAGAAATCAAAATGAAATGAAAAAATATTTGCTTGAAGCTAATATATACAACGAAAATCTTACAGGCAATCCTGTTCATGACCCTTTTATAATTGGAAGTGGTTATAATATGCCAGATGATTATGAAAAGGTATTAAATATCAATCATGATGGTGTAATGGCATATCTGCAAATTGATAAAATTGGCATCTATATGCCGATTTATCATGGAACAAATGAAGTTGAAATGATGAAAGGGGCTGGACATTTAGAAGGAAGTACATTGCCGATAGGCGGTGATAGTCGTCATAGTATTTTATGTGCCCATCGTGGATTACCAAGTGCTAAGTTGTTTACGAGATTAGATGAAATGGAAAAAGGTGATGTTTTTTTAATTCATGTTTTAAACCAAAAACTTGCTTATAAGGTTGATGAGGTTAAAGTCATAAAGCCAGAAGAAATAAAAAATATAGGAATCATAAAAGGAAAGGACTATGTAACTTTAATGACATGTACACCATATGGTAAAAATACTCATCGCTTACTAGTAAGAGGAAGCAGAGTACCTTATAAAGAAACGTTAAGTAAATTTGATAGTAAAACGCATGTTCCTTGGGTAAAAAAATACATTATAGGAACAGTTGCAGGAATCGGATTATTTGGAATAAGCGTCTTCGTATATCAACGAAGAAAAAATCATAAAATGTAAAATATTATAAAAACAGAAATAGAAAAAACATCTATTTCTGTTAAATTTAATCCTCATTTTGACATTACATCTACAAAAAGATTTAAAGTATCTAAAACAACTTGCTTTTATTTATTTAATATTTGAGCTATTTAACTATCGATCAAAGCGTTTACGACGAATGGTGGATTGAATGAATAATTCTTTTAATCCTTCAACATCGTTCTGTTCCAACTTTGTCTTTAAATGATTGATTTCCTTCACGAAGTCATCGATTTCACGAATTAAATTATCTTTATTTAAGAAAAACAATTCACTCCATAGATTTTCATTAATCTTAGCAATTCTTGTTAAATCACGAAAACTATCTCCGGTATATTCCACCAAATGTGTATTATCGTTGGTATTCATTAGCGATACGGCAATCACATGCGTCAATTGTGAAACAAAGCCGACCATTTCATCATGTTCTTCCGGTGTTAATACGGAAATATTCGTAAAGCCTAAAATACTGGCAAATTCTTTTAAGGTAGCTATGGCTGCCTGAGTGTTTTTGGTGGTTGGGGTGATAATGAAATTAGCGATATGGAAAATAGCATCATCCGCATATTTCACACCACTGACTTCTTTTCCTGCCATTGGATGAGAGGCGCAAAATTCCAGATCCTCACGCAAAATACTTTGGACGCGTTCTACAATATTGCGTTTTACACCACTTACATCTGTCAGAAAAGCATGGGGCTTCATGTATTTTTGATACGTTGCATACCATTCCACCGTCATGTTGGGATACAATCCGGAAATGATGAAATCAGCGTTTTGAATCAGTTCAATAGCAAAAGTACTTCCTTCATCAATGATGTCATGTTCCTTGGCATAATCAATGCTTAACTGGTTAATGTCAATGGCATCCACATGAAATCCATTGCGTTTTAATCCCATGGCATAGCTGCCACCAATCAAACCAAGTCCAACTATTAAAAAGCGGGTATCTTTTTTTATCATAAGCTTTCCACCTTTCCTTGCACCTTCGCAAAATCATCAAAGAAGGTAGGATAGCTCTTGGTAATCGCCTGTGCATCCTCTATGGTTGCGCAGGAATTACTGCAAGCTGTGGCAACACTTAAGGCCATCACAATGCGATGATCATTATGTCCATGCAATGTCTGTTTGCATGAAAAGTCTTGTCCGCCTTGAATGAAGATTGCATCTTCTGTCGAAGTTATGGTAACGCCAAACTTGCGCAGTTCTTCTTCCATTGCCGCAATACGATCACTTTCTTTAATGCGCAATCTGCCGGCATTGTAAATATGCGTATTTCCCAGGGAATACATGCCAAGCACACAAAGAATAGGTCCTAGATCCGGACAGTTTGCTAAATCAATGGATGTGCCCTTTAATTCACTTTTATAAAAGGTATAGCCATGTGGTACTTCTTCTATACGTGCCCCAAAGCTTTTTAAGATTTCCAAAATCGCTTTATCACCCTGTCTTGATGCATGAGAAACACCGGTCACGGTAATCTTTCCATGAATCGCAGCATATACCGCAAAGAAAGCTAATTGTGAATAATCGCCTTCAATCTCATAATTGTTTGCTTGATAGCTTTGTCCACCCGGAATAGTAAGTGTCATCTCATCTTTAAAATAAGCATGGACACCGAAATGTTCCAGCATTTGTAAGGTCAGTTCCACATAAGAACGTGATTCAAAGGGAGGAAGAATACGGATTATAGAATCCTTTTCCAACAGTGGTAGGGTAAACAATAAACCACTGATGAATTGTGAACTGACATCACCTTTGATCTGATATTCTCCATAAGGCAGTGCCTCCTGAATGTGGATACCATGGGTATCTTGCTGAAAGGCTAATCCTTTTTCATGAAAGATGTCTTCATATACTTTCTGCGGTCTTTGTAATAATCGTCCGCTGCCGGTAAAGGTAATTGGTTTTTCACAAAGAGAGAAAATAGGAATAAAGAAACGCAAGGTAGAACCGGATTCATTACAAAAAATTTCCTTGTCTTTTAAACCTTGAAAGTTTGCTATACCATCAATAGTGACAGTATCTTCCGCTACTTCAATATGTGCACCAAGCTGTTTCATTCCTTCTATCGTTGCACGTATATCTTTGGAATAGGCAACATTGGATATGATACTTCTTCCCTTCGCAAGAGAGGCACAGATAATAGCGCGATGTGCCATGGATTTGCTTGGGGGAATATGCACATGACCTTTACCTAAAGAGGGAGCTATAGTAACCTTCATTACATATCCCTCCCAATGACATTCGCAATCGCTTTCCCTTTTTGAATCAACTGCTTAAAGTGTTCCGGTTTTAAGGATTGTGCACCATCGCTCCATGCACATTCCGGATGATCATGGACTTCAATGATTAGACCATCTGCACCTGCCGCAATCGCAGCTAAAGATGCGGCTTCCACCAGTTCCCAATCACCGGTCGCATGACTTGGATCGATGATGATAGGCAAATGGGTCTTCTTCTTGATGATTGGAATGACACTAAGATCTAAGGTATTTCTGGTGTATGGCTCAAAGGTACGAATGCCTCGTTCACAAAGAATGACATTTGGATTTCCTTCAGAAAGAATATATTCTGCACTCATGATCCATTCTTCTATCGTATTGGCCAAACCACGTTTTAGTAAGATTGGTTTTTGTGTCTTTCCTACCGCTTTTAACAAATCAAAGTTTTGCATATTACGGGCCCCAATCTGAATGATATCGACATGTTCCACAAATTCATCAAGTTTATCAGCACTCATCAATTCCGTGACAATCGGTAAGCCACTTTGCTTTCTTGCTTGTGCTAAAGCAAGGATACCTTCTGTTCCCATGCCTTGAAAAGCATACGGAGAGGTTCTCGGTTTATAAGCACCACCTCTTAACATACAGCCACCGGCATCCTTAACTTCTTGGGCCAGATGCACGATCATCTCTTTTCCTTCTACACTGCAAGGACCGCCAATGACAACTAGTTTTTCGTTACCGCCAATGCGGATACCATTAACTTCGACAATCGTATCTTCTGGATGAAACATACGACTTGCTTTTTTATATGGGGATGATACACGCACAACACTTTCCACATGAGGGTTTGCCTCAATGCGCTTAGGATCAATCTGACTGGTATCGCCTACGACTCCAAAGACATTGAAATTCTCACCAATGCTCTCATGTATTTGTAAGCCGCGCTCCTTTAATTGCTTCATAACATGTTCAATATCACTTGTTGTTGCATCTTTCTTCATCGTAATAATCATATGAGAAACCTCCTTTGTTTCTAATCTTATCTTGGTGGACGTATCCACATCGTTAATTTTATTTCTGCATTTCCATAGTTGCGCTACGCTCCATGAGCATATCTAAGATACCGATAGCCAAAACCGCATCGACTACAATTCTTGCGCGATGGATGATGGCAGGATCATGTCTACCCTGAATCGTTAGTTTCACGGCTTCATGCGTTTCTTTATCAATCGTATCCTGTTCCTTATAAATAGATGGCGTTGGTTTAATAACTGTTTTGATCAGTACCGGCATACCATTACTGATACCTCCGTTAATACCACCGTTATGATTGGTTCTGGTTTTTACTTTGCCATCATAAATAATGGCATCATTGACTTCACTTCCATAACGATCACAAAAGGCAAAACCCAAACCAAATTCGACACCTTTTACAGCCGGTACACTGAATAATAAATGGCTTAAACGACTTTCCATGGAATCAAAGAAAGGTTCTCCGATACCAGCCGGTAAATGTAAAATTGCACTTTCTAAGATACCGCCTATACTATCTCCTTGCATAGCCGCTTCTTCCATTTGTGTACGCATCGCTTGCGCTGCTGTTTCATCTAATACCGCAAAATCACTGGTATTCATTTGTCGAAGCTGTTGTTCAAGAAGTTCTTCCTCTTGAGCAAATGGCTGATCTTTGATGGTATGACACTGGGCAATATGAGAACCAATCAAAATGCCTTTTTGTTGTAACACCTGCATGGCAATTGCTCCTGCTGCCACAAGGGGTGCCGTAATGCGTCCGCTGAAATGTCCGCCGCCGCGATAATCCTGATAACCACTATATTTTACATCAGCGGTATAATCGGCATGTGAGGGACGCAAGCGATTCTTGGTTTTGGTATAATCACCACTGCGCGTATTGGTGTTTTCAATCAGAATGGTTAACGGTGTCCCGGTAGTATAGCCTTCAAAATATCCACTGACGATATGCAATGCATCACTTTCTTTACGCTGTGTGCTGATACGTCCTTTTGCCTTACGTTTATCCATCATGGCATTGATAAAATCCATGTCCAGATGAATACCGGCAGCTAAACCGTCAATGACGACACCGATTGCCTCCCCATGACTTTCTCCAAAGATCGTAACACTGAATTGATTTCCAAATGTATTCTTCATAACCTTATCCTTTCAAGATGTGACGAACATCACTTAACTTCCATTCTTCTAATTCTGCTTTGCCAATCGTATTGACCTTAACAACGGTGACATGATCGCCGCTTGCTTTCTTATCTTTACATAATATTTCAAACACTTCATCACTATCATAAGGTACATCACTTTGTAAATGCATCCGTTTATAAATAGGTAAGACACGTTTTTGAACATCTTCACTCATGAAATACAACATGCCCATGGCAACACATTCTCCATGCAAATATTGTGAAAGGTGATAATAGCTTTCAATGGCATGTCCGATGGTATGACCAAAGTTTAAGATCTTGCGTAAGCCCAGCTCTTTTTCATCTGTTTCCACAACTGCTTTTTTCACACATAACGCACGATAGATGATTTCTTCTAAATGGGCAGGAATATCTTCTTCCTCAAAAAGGGCAAATAGCTTTTCATCATAGATCAATCCGGCTTTCAATGCTTCTACTAAACCATTATAGAAATGCCGTTTTGGCAGTGTTAATAAAGTGTCTGTATCAATGAAGACAGCTTTGGGCTGATAAAAGGCCCCAACGATGTTTTTCACATCATCCAGATTGATAGCAACCTTACCACCGATACTACTGTCGATTTGTGAGAGCGTAGTGGTCGGTATCTGAATAAAGTCAATACCACGCATATAGCTAGCTGCCACAAAACCGGATAAATCTCCTACAACACCGCCTCCTAACGCAATGACACAATCCTTACGTGAGAAATTATGTTCCAGCAAATCCTCACACAGTTGTTGAAAGACCTCCATGCTCTTACTGGATTCACCAGCTTCGACAACATGTACATAGCCTTCCTTACATTGTTCCTTAACGGTTTGTGCATAGGAATTTGGTACACCGGTATCGGTAATGATCATAACCTTGCGATTCAGTTGAATATGATCGTTTAAGCGATATAAGATGCCTTTTTCCATATAAATATCGTATCCATTTTCTTTTAGATCTACATGTAGTTTCATAACGATTCCTCCCTGATAAAGAAAAAAAGCATCAGTGAATTGCAGATGCTTTTTTTATCCGTTATAAAGAAGTGAAAAAGAACCATGTTTGGCTTTATAACGAAGATTAAAGATAATAATAAAATCCTTTGTTATGCATGGCTATCACTCCAATTTCCTATATCATAATATAATCAAGAAAGAATTTCAAGCGATTCCATACACAAAATGAAAGAAATTTCAAATTATTGTAAACGCAATGAAAATAACCACATCTTACTATGGCTGCACTATGCCATTCTTACGCATTATTGATTTCTTTCATCTGCGTAATTGGTAATCAGATGGTTTCTGATGCAGGATCTTAGAGGGCTGTTCATATAAAAGGATATGATATAGTATCTGAATTGAGGGTCAACGCTTCATTTCCTTTACATTTCTTTTCTGAAACTATATTCATTCATATCAAAGTATTGTATAATAAAAAAGAATGAAAAAGAGGTGAGGATATGACGAAGTTGGATGATGCCCGCAAGGACATTAATGAGATAGATGCGCAAATGGCAGAGCTGTTTGAAAAACGCATGCAGGCTGTAGAAAAGGTCATAGCTTATAAACAGGAACAAGGGCTTCCGGTATTAGATCGCAGCCGTGAGAACTTTGTCATTGCACATAATCTGCAATATATCAAAGAAGAAAAATATCAAGACAGCTATAAAGAGTTTTTGCAGGATATCATGGCAATCTCACGTAAATATCAGAAAACGATTCTGAATCAGGATGTTGTCGGTTATCAAGGCGTTGAGGGTGCTTTTTCACATATCGCCTGCACACATGTCTTTCCGGAACATAAAAAACAACGGTATGCATCTTTTGAAGATGTGTTTAAAGCTGTTGTGGATGGAGAAATCCGTTATGGTATCGTACCGTTTGAAAACAGCTATACCGGAGAAGTAGGAGAGGTATTAGATTTATTAATCAAGTATCCTGTCTATGTCTGTAAGGATTATGACTTAAAGATCTCACAGAATTTACTAGGAATCCCGGGAGCAAAACTGGAAGATATTCGTCAAGTATATTCAAAAGATCAGGCAATCTATCAATCGAAACAATTTTTAGAAGGCAGAGGATATGAATTGATACCGTATCCGAATACGGCATTAGCGGCAGAATATGTTGCTAAACAAAATGATAAAAAGAAAGCCGCCATAGCCGCAAAAGAAAATGCAGAACTGTATGGCTTAGCAGTGTTGGCAGAGGATATCAACACCAGTGCCCAAAATACGACACGTTTTATCATCATTGGCAGAGATTTACAACCAAGTGGAAATATCTTTTCCTTAGCTGTCATTGTACCGCATAAAGCAGGAGCATTAGTCAGTGCCATGAATATCATTGCACGTCATGGTTTTAATATGCAAAGCATCATCTCGCGCTCCATAAAAGACAGACCATGGGAATATTATTTCTATGTTGAAATTGATGGTAATATCCAAAAGGAACAGGAACAGCTGTTGGTACAGGAGTTAAAAGATGTTTGTGAAGAAGTGCGCATCTTAGGTGCATATACAAAAGAAAGCAGGGATGAAAAATGAGTTTTGTGAAAGAAAAAGTGAATACGACACCAATTGAAGATACCGTTTTTGCGATCGTGAAAAAAGCGAAGGAAGCAAAAGCAGCAGTTGGTGCAGAGAAGGTCGTTGATGCGACCATTGGTTCTTTGTACAATGAAGAGGGAACAATCGTAGCCTTTGAAAGTGTGTTTACACCTTATGATCATATAGCCAAGGAAACAAAGGCTGCCTATGCTGGAAGTTTTGTCGGTAATGACAGCTATCGTCAGCAGGTGTATGATTGGATCGTTAAACCAAGTGGTTCTACCTTAGCACACAGTGTGATTGCCACACCGGGAGGAACCGGTGCTGTGGCGATCACTTTATCAGAAATTTTGGATGAAGGGGAAACTGTTATCTTACCGGAAATTGCCTGGGGCAGTTATAAGCTGATGGCAACGATGGATAATCTAAATGTCGCAACTTATGCATTGTTTGAAGAAGATCATTTTAACTTAACATCTTTAAAACAAGTATGTCGGCAGGTGATGGAAAAACAGCAGAAACTGTTAATTGTCATCAATGACCCTTGCCATAATCCTACCGGTTATTCTTTAAGTAAGGAAGAGTGGCAGGAAGTTGTTGCTTTCTTAAATGCATGCGCCAAAGAAGTGCCGGTCGTTTTATTAAACGATATTGCGTATATTGACTATGCGTATGATTTACCACATTCTCGTGACTATATTAAAACCTTTGATGAGTTTAGTGATAATGTATTTGGCATCATTGCGTTCAGCTGCAGTAAATCATTAACTTCTTATGGTTTACGTTGCGGTGCTGCTATTTTGTTAGGTAAGAGTGAAGAAGCTGTCCGTGGCGTTGAAATTGTTTTTGAAAAAGCTGCCAGAGCAACTTGGTCAAATGTACCTAATGCCGCTATGGATAACTTTACGTTTGTGACAACCAAAAACTATGATGCTTATATGAAAGAAAAAGATGGCTATGTGAAGCTATTGAAGCAACGCAGTGATATCTTTACCAGTGAAGCTGATGCCTGTGGCTTGGCTTATTATCCATACAAGGAAGGCTTCTTTGTAACGGTAGCGATTCCAGATAATAAAGTACGTGACAGTTATCATAAAAAGCTTATGGAACAGCATATTTATACCGTAAAGGTAAATAAAGGAATTCGTGTAGCTGTATGTAGTTTAAGTGTTGCGAAATGTAAGGGCTTAGCAAAACGAATGAAAGATATTTTAGATACAATTGAGTAAGGAAAGCGGAATGTCTTAATTGCTTCATTGATTTTGTGTGGATTTTCATTTGAGAAAAGAAACAAGTTTAAAAAGTCATAAGCCGATTAACATAACAAATCATTCTTACCAAATGATATTGATGCAGATGGTAAGGGTACCTTAAACCGTTATAAAAAGAAGAGCTTTTACTGGTATCAGAAAGTAATTAAAAGTAATGGAGAAGATTTAGATTAAAATAAAAAATATCTGTATGGATGTAAAAACCATGCAGATTTTTTTGTATAAGAAGCTTTGTGACGAATGGATTTTCTTTGTGTAGATGAAGAATGATTCAATCATAACGTCAAACTATTTTTTATCAGCCAATGCCTTTGTATATTGAAACATTTTACTACCAGCATAGATAACAACAATGAACTCAGTAAGGGGCATCGTATACCAAAGAGCTTCAGGACTTAACAAAGGCAACAGATAAATAAGAATACCACTAATGATAAGTCCGCGCGCTACGGAAACAATGAAAGCGGCTTTTGGTTTTAATAAAGCTTGGAAGTAATAAGTTGAGAAGATATTGAATGGTAGTAATAAAAAGGACAATCCATAGGTACGAATAATTAAGGGAGCAATTTGTAAGATTTCTTTAGTGGGTGCCATAAACAATTTAACAAATAGGTTAGGGGCTAATGCAGATAGTGCAGTCCAAAAGATACTAAAGAATAAAACAGTAGCTAAGGCATAGTTTAGAACTTTCTTAATACGGAATCCGAGTTTTGCGCCATAATTAATGGAGATGATTGGTTGCGCTGCCTGCCCGATACTATATGCACAACATTGCACAAAGGTGCTGATGTTTACGATGATACCATAAATGGATAAGGCATCTGTCCCAAGATAGTTCATAATCTGACGGTTGAATAAAATGGTCAAGATTCCCATGGCAATATCAATAAAGAAAGTTGAAAATCCCGTAATGGTAATTCTTTTGAGTTTATGCAGTATATGTTGTGGCATTTGAAACTTTAAGGTATTTGTCTTAGAAAAGAAATGTTTTAGCATGACGATACAGGAGATGATAGAACCAATCGCCGTTGCTAAACCGGCCCCAAAGATACCCATATCAAACACAAAGACGAAGACATAATCACCAATCATATTGAAAATACCGCCGGCTAATACTCCTATTGTCGCAAGTGTAGGATCAGCATCATTACGTAAGAAAGCAGCTAATACTTGCGTAAACAGGAAACAAGGTAAGACGAATTTGATTGGTAATAAATAGGTTCTTGCTAGAGCTAACAAGGAACTTTTTGCGCCAAAAAACATAAGCAGTTGACGATCAAACAAGATGATAAGGATCCATGTGATTACCGCTAAGAAGACGGCTCCTATTACGGCTGCTGAAAAATAAGCATTCGCTTCTTGTGTTCTGCTTTTTCCATTCCCTTTGATAGTACTGAAAATAACCGAACCTCCAATTCCCATTAACAATCCTAAACTAAAAATAATGTTCCAAATTGGCGCAACTACAGCCAATGCTGCTGTACCTTCTGGTCCTTGATATTGCCCAACCATTGCCATATCGACAATCGAGTAAACTGATGTAATCAAAGCACTTCCAAAGGCAGCGGCTAAATATTTAAAATAAAGTGTCTTTATATTTCCCTTTAAAAAATCCATAAAAATTCCTCCTAATCAAAAAAAGAGCTGAACAAGGTTACGGATATCTCAATCCGTCGCCTTATCCAGCTCATCATTTCTCTTTGAATGACTCGCCCTCCGAGCAACCCTATTTTAACAGAGCTATACATAAAGTCAAGCCAGAAAATAACTTTTATACGTTTGCGGTAATAAGATGAAATGTTTATGATATAAGCGGTGGTAAATACTTCCTCATATTTTTTCGATAAGATTTACTTGCAAAAGTACTACATGCATGTTTTAATATAGATGCCTTTTTTATCAAGAGTTGGGGTAGAGAGTTAGCTCGATAATCCCACACCAACCTGTATGGGGTAAATCATATAAGGTGGTACAGCTAACAGCGATAAGAGAAGAAAGAATCGATACGTATGCCTTCTCTGACGCTTGAGAAGGCTTTTTATATGGAGGAATTGATATGAAAGATTATGTATTTACATCAGAAAGCATTACAGAAGGCCATCCGGATAAAATCTGTGATACGATTGCGGATGCTATCTTAGATGAAGCGTTACGTCAGGATAAGAATAGCAAGATGGCAGTGGAGGCAACAATTAAGGATGAGTTTGTGTTGATTTATGGAGAAGCTGACACAAAAGCTAAGATTGATTTTGAAGGTATTGCGAAAAAGGTCATCAAAAACATTGGATATGAAGAAGAATATCAGGTAATGGTGAAAGTAAATAAGCAATCCAGTGAAATACACCAGGCAGTTGTCCAAGATGGTGGTATTGGTGCAGGGGATCAGGGAATCATGTTTGGCTATGCATGTGATGATACAGAAGAATATATGCCAGCGCCAATTGCTTATGCACATAAACTTGCAAAACAGTTAAGTGAAGTACGCCGTACACATCCGATTTTAAGACCTGATGGCAAGACACAAGTAAGTGTTGAATATGAAAATGATCAAATTAAACGTATTGATACTATCGTTGTATCGACCCAACATACACCGGATGTGAGTCAGCAGGAAATTGCCAATTTGATTATGAAAGAAGTCATCACGCCGGTAATTCCAGATGAATTATTAGATGAGGACACGCGCTATCTTATCAATCCAAGTGGCAGCTTTATTGTAGGCGGTTCTTTTGGTGATAGTGGTACAACAGGACGCAAGATTGTTGTCGATACTTATGGAGGTATGGGTAGAATCGGTGGCGGCTGTTTTTCCAGTAAAGATCCATCAAAGGTAGATCGCAGTGCTGCATATTATTGCCGCTATGTTGCTAAAAATATTGTGGCTCATCAGTTAGCAAGAAAATGTGAGATTCAGGTGGCATATGCTATTGGCAAGGTAAAACCAATATCTATTTTATTAGATACATTTGGTACAGGTACTATGAGTGATGAAGATTTATTAGATATTGTAAAGAAAAACTTTAATTTCGAAGTGAAAAACATTATTGAGGAATTAGACTTGTTAAAACCTATTTATCAAGCAACAGCCTGCTATGGACATTTTGGTAGAAATGAATTTCGTTGGGAAAAGGTTATAGATTTAAAATATTAATCACACTACTTTACTATAAAGCTCTTATGAAATCCTATAAGAGCTTTTTTATAACCAAAATAGTATGATAACGAAGGAACTACATTGCTATTCATAAATAAATCGGTTATAATTTTTATGTAAACGGTTACATAAAAATGCTTATTGCACAAATAAGTGAAACTGAAAGGTGAGGAAAAAATGAAGGAGCGGATGAAACAATTAGGAGTATTGTTTTTGGTGTTTATGATGGCACTGACAATACTGCCATCACAAGGAACAATCAAAGCAGAAGAAACAAAAGAAAGCTTCACCGTGCATTATCATAAGAATGATGGAACAGATGAGATTATAGACAAAGAATATGCAAGCAAAGAAGAGGCCATCGAAGAAGGAAGTCTTTTTACATGGGAAGGAAGAACCTTTGTAGCATGGAACTTGCAAGCGGATGGCAAAGGTAAACGTGTAGCGGAAAAGACGAAATTGAATGAAGTGATGAAAGACGAAACAACACTAGATGTTTATGCTATCTGGAAAGAGAAAGTCTTTAAGGTAAATTTCATGGATATAAATGGAGATAAGGAAACTATATACCATGAAGAAGAAACAAAAGATGGGAAGATAACATTACCGGTATATCGCAATAGCGAACATGAGAATGAAGTCTTTGCAGGCTGGAAGAATGAAAAAGATAGCAAGGTCTATGAGCCTGGGAAAGAGATAGAAATAAAAGAAGATAGCACTTTTGTTGCACAATTTATGAAAAAAGAAATTAAAGCAAAAGGAATAAAAGCTTTAGAAAATACAGAAATTACATACTATAGTTCAAATAATGAATGGTTGGAAAAAACTATAGAGGGAACAGATATAATTAATTATCCTGAAGAGTTTAGAGAATCTGGACTAGAAACAAGAAAATTTCTTTACTGGGCTGCAAGTATTGATGCATATATAGATGAAAGTGTACCTAGAATAAAACCAGGTGATAAATTATCTGATGTAGATTTTTCTGAATATATATGCATCACAGATGAAGGAGATGTATTGCTGTTTTTGTTCGCTATTTACGATAATGAAAACAAATTAGGTATATTATCTATTTACCAAAATGATAATAATGAAATAATAAAAGATTTTAAAGATCGCTATAACTATAGTTATAATGAAGATACAGAAGAATTGATAGTTGAAGATGTGATCTTAAAAGAACCTGATTTGATAAGGAAAAATTTTTTATATTGGTTATATGAAGACTATGAAAACCAAGTGGCTATTGAATATCCTGCAGGATCAAAAATATCACTAAAAGTAAAAAAATTAAAAATATATTTTCCGAGCACATTGGCAGCAGGCTGTTTTCCAGGTGTTTTAACGGGGATTTATGATGAAGAGGACAATTATGGCATTGATATTATCTATGAAAATCCAGAAGGTTTAAACGGTAAACCACCTGTCGATAAAAATATATATGGATTAGAAAAAGGTATGAAGCCAGTGGCGGCTATTGCTGGAGCAGGTACTTTAACATCAAGAAACAGTATTTTTTATGGATGGAAAACTTATAATGGAGATATTTGGAAAGAAAATGATTTAATCACTTTTGAAAAATTGCAAGAAGCTTTAAGTTATGATGGAGATAAAACAAAAGTTAATCTTAAACCTATTTTTATATATGTTCCAGCTACATTTGACTTATCATCCTTACCAAATAATATAGAGATTCGGCAACCAGAACTGATTGTGATATTCGATGAATCAAATAGTGATTATTCATTCTTACTGCCGGATATCTCGGATGAATTTAAAAATTCAGATTATGTGTTTGTTGGATGGAAAAATAAGCAATTAAATGAGGTGTATGCTCCTTTTACTGATGAAAATGATTATGGCGTTGGAGTGGTCTTAGAACCTATAGTAATGAAGAAGACAAAGTTTAAAATCGTATATGAATGTCTTGATTCAGTTACATGTCCTATTGATAATGCAGAATATGAATTAGGCGATGAAATTAAATTGAAAAATATGCCAACAAATGGTTTAGAATATGAGGGAAGTTATTTTATTGGGTGGTATCCGTTTTATGATCAATCTTTCAAACAAATTCCCGTTTTTGAATATATACATGCAATAACAAATGGTGAATTACAAGTGTTTTCAAGCTATTCTGATGAAAAAAATAGCATCTTTTGTGATCCAAATGGTAATGATATCGCACTAACTCCGGAATTAAAAGAAATTAATAGTCTCCCACTATTTTCTAGAGGTGATTATATAATTCCTATGGAAGATAAGGAATATTTAATAGGATGGTCTTTAACACCTAATAATGAAAATCCTGATGAATTTTTATCTTTTTGGACAGCTACTTCCGACGACATATATGAATTAATAAAAGGAAAAAATAATCCAGTTCGATTGTATGCACAATGGATAAGTGAAGAAGAATTAAAAAAAAGAAGTGATTTTATCAAAGTAACCTTTGAATTGGATCAAGGAAATGGGAACAAACTAGTGGATACTACTTATGCACCAAAGGGAATAGAATTTAATGCCTCATATTTTTTGTTCAATAATAAGTATTCTGTACTAAATCAGAAATTGACCTACGAGCAAAGCTATGTTAATGCTTATAATGAAATATATGTTAAAGATTTAGATGGTGAGAACAAAAAAAGCATTATATTACCAACAGATGTTTCAGAAGTAACATATGAAATAAAAATGATAAATCGAAAAATTCCCACATCCTATATGGCAAACAATCATGGCGTTTTAAAGAATGAAACAGGTAAAATTACTAAATACATAGAAGATAGTGGAGAAGATATATTTCTTCGCATACTTGATTTACCAATACCTGTCGCTGATGAGGGCTATGTATTTGCAGGATGGAAATTACGCCCTTATTTCAAGAATTGTTTTCCTAAAGTTCCCTCTAGAAGTGTTAATGCAAAAAATGAAGTAACGATTGCAGACTGGTATACATTAAAAAAAGAGATATGGTCTACAGAAGAATTATCAAAAACACCAATTTATGAGGGTAATCTTGTTGATTCTTTACTCCCACCATATGCGAGAAGTTTTTTGTTATCTAAACTAAATGTAATGGCCGTCTTTGAACCAACCGGTAAAGTAGAATACTACTATGATGGGGTTAAAGATGATGAGGCGACAAAACCTTAACTGACCTTCATACTGGGGATACAGTAACTGCTTATCCAGACAAATCAAAAGATGGTATGTATGAAGTAGCTAAAACAGATGGACTTCCTATGATCGTAGATGATGACTACACCAAGAATGTCATCAAGGTTTATTATAAGAAAAAGAAAACGGCTGTAACTGTCCAATATTTCTATGATGGTATAGAAGATAAGGAAGCTGCTTATACCATCAATGATCTTGCGGTAGGTTCTCATTATGATACTTATAAAGATAAGAAGAAAGAACATTATTCTTTGGCAACCGTAACAATTTCTGAAAAACTTGTAGAGAATGCAGAAGAAAATGTCATCAAGGTATATTACACAAGAAATAAGACCATCGCTAAGATACAGTATTACTATGATGAAAAGATGGATGATAGTCAGACAGAAATTCTAGCAGATCAAAAAGCAGGCGATACGATTACAACGTATCCGGATAAGATCAAAGAAAACTATAAACTTGATAAAGTAGAAGGGTTGCCACTTACATTAAAAGAGAATGCAGAAGAGAATGTTATTAAGGTATATTATGTACACAAGAAGACTTCTGTAACCGTAAAATATTTCTATGATGATGTGGAAGATGAAAGCCTAAGAGAAAGAATTGATGATTTGGAAGTAGGTTCTTATTTTGGTGGGTATAAGGATAAGAAGAAAGAGCATTATTCCTTTGCGGCAGTACAGATCCCCGAAAAACTTGTAGAGGATGAGAAAGCAAATGTCATTCATGTATACTATACAAGAACAAAAACAATCGCGAAGGTACAATACTTTTATGATGGAAAGCTGGATGATAGTAAGACAGAGATCATCGCAGATTTAAAAGCAGGCGATGTCGTAGAAACTTATCTGGAAAAGAATAAAGAAGGGTATCACTTTGTGAAGAGCGAGCATTTGCCACTAACGTTAAGTGCTATAGCGGCAGAGAATGTCATCAACATCTATTATGCAAAGGATGAAGAAGATAGCAAGACAACTTCAGTTACTGTGAAGTATTACTATGATGGAGTAGAAGATAAGAAAGCGTCCTATCGAGTAGACGAATTAGAAGTAGGTTCACAGTATAAAAACTACGAAGATAAAAAGAAGGAACACTATTCTTTAGCAGAAGTAAAGATACCAGAAAAACTAGTAGAAGATGCTAGTCAGAATGTGATTGAAGTATACTACACAAGAACAAAAACAATTGCAAAGGTACAATACTACTATGATGGCAAGCTGGATGAGAGCAAGACAGAGATCATCGCAGATTTAAAAGCAGGCGATATCGTAGAAACCTATCCGGAAAAGAACAAGGAAGGGTACGTATTTGAAAAGGTGGAGAATGTACCATTGACCTTAGGTGAAGATGCAAGTAAAAATATCATCAAGGTATATTATGTAAAGAAAAAAGATACAGAACCAACACCACCAAAAGAAGACCCACAAAAACCGGCGACGCCAAGCAAACCAACTACAGAAAAACCAAAACCAGAAGATGAAGTACAGACAAGTGATACAAGTCAGCGAACATTATGGATCATGATGGTATTGCTAAGTGGTGGTGCTGTATTGGCATATGGTTTAAAACGTAGAAGAAAAGAAAAACAATAAGCAAAGAAAGGTGGATTCTTTATTGAAAAAGACCACCTTTTCTACAAGGATGACATTATCTATTCACAAGATAGGTAAAATACGATACACTTACACGGGAGGAATCCGTTATGAAAAAACATTTATTACTATTATCTGCATTGAAACCGCATCATTTAAATAGAATACCTGCGTGTTATGAATATCGTTTAAAAACCCCTGACTCTGTTAATGAAGAGGATATACGTTGGGCTGAGGTGATTGCCGGGAAAGTGCCTTTAACGTATTTACCAATCGCTGAAAATCTTCGCTTGTTACAATTGGAAACCGCCGGAAATGAACAATATTTAAATAAGCTTCCTTCGTCATGCAGCTTATGTAATGCCAGTGGCAGTTTTGGTTTAGCGATCAGCGAATATCTGATTTGTACTATATTAATGCTTATGCGTAATATACATCTCTATCAGCAACATCAAAAAAAGCATTTATGGCAAGTGGAAGAACCTATTTCTTCTATTTACGGTTCCAAGATTTTAGTAGTAGGTACAGGTGATCTTGGAAAAGAATTTGCCGGGAAAGTTAAGATGATGGGGGCACATACGATTGGCATTAATCGTCATCCGAAGCTTCCCCTAACGGCTTTTGATGAACTTTATGGTATAGAAGAAATAGAAACACTTTTACCTCATGCTGATGTTGTCGTATTGGCTTTACCAAGCACAGCAAAAACAAGACATATCTTTCAAAAGCAATATTATGCTAGAATGAAAGAAAACGCTATTTTGGTAAATGTGGGAAGAGGAGATGCCCTGTCGTTAGATGAGTTATTAGAAGCTCTTCATACATATCCTATCAAAGGAGCGGTATTAGATGTAATGGAACAGGAGCCGTTGCCGCAGCAACATCCTATCTGGAAAGAGACAAATGTCATTTTGACACCCCATATTTCAGGTACCTTTCAATTACCGGAATCTTTTGAGCGTTATGTAAATATTTTAATACAAAATCTTGAGGCTTATGCACAAGGAAAAGCACTTTGTAATCTTGTGAATATAAAAGAAGGCTATTAAGAAAAGGAGAAGATACTTCCATCTGAATAGTAAGATATAAAAAGTATTTCAATATTTATAATAATAGAATTGGAATGATAATAAAAATTTTATTAAAAAAGCCGTATAATATGATAAAATAACTACAGAAGGTGAAGAAAATGGAAACTGTGCGTTATGAAGCAAAAGATATCGAAACAATCGCTGATTTATTGAAAGAAGGAAAGGTGGTTGCCTTCCCTACGGATACGGTTTATGGTTTGGCTGTCATTTATGAAAATGAAGCAGCCTTAGAAGCTCTTAAAAAAAGTAAAGGAAGACCAGAAAATAAACCAATCCCTACCATGGTTTCAAATTTCCGACAAATGGAAGAAATCGCCTATATGAGTGAAGACGCAAGAAAACTTGCGGAGGAATTTATGCCGGGAGGCTTTACGATGATTCTTAAGAAGAAAGAACACCTTCCTGCATATCTGACAAATGGATTTGATACGGTAGGGATACGCATGCCGGATGATGACATCATACTACATCTGATTGATCTCTGTGAGAAACCATTGCTTGTGACTAGTGCTAATCTAAGTGGTGAAGAACCGCAAGAAACAGCAGAGGGGGTATTAAAACAGCTGGATGGACGAATTGATGCTATCGTAGTTGGCGAAAGTGGAGGCAGTAAGGCAAGTACTATCGTGGATATGAGTACCGATGAATTACGCATTGTAAGAGAAGGACCTATCAGCGAAAAACGAATTCGCGAAGTCCTGCAAGACTAACACGACAGAAAGGAGAAGGATGAAATTATCATCCTATACATGAAATGAAAAAAGAAAGACCAATAAAAATTCATTTGCTGGGTGAGTTTTCGATTGAAAATAAAGAATTTCAATTTCCTAATAAAGTCAAAAAAAGCACACAATTGATTATCTTAATTGCTTATTTAATCATGTATCGTCATACTTCTTTAACGAAAGAGGCATTGATTGAAGTTTTATGGCCAAATGGCATCAGTGAAAATCCGGAAGGGGCCTTGCGAAATCTGATTTATCGTGCACGTAAGGAATTGGAGCCATTTTGCAGAGAGCGAAAACATTCTTGTATCTTATCAAAAGGTAATACATATTCCTGGAACAATGCAATACCATGGGATATTGATATCGTTCGTCTTGAAAAAGCATGTGAGGATATTGAAAATATCAAAGATGCTTCAACGATGTGTGATAAATGTCAGCATTTACTGAATACATATGGAATGGCTTTTTTACATGACTTTGATGAAGAATGGATTTTAGTAAAACGCCGTTATTATAAAGATATGATTCAGCGTGCTTTATTACATGGATGCAAACTATGTGAACAGGAAAAAGATTATGATCGTGTATTGAAAATTTGTGAATATGCAGAATTTAAACATTTTATCTTCCCAGAATTAATGGAAGTTAAATTAAAGGCTTTTTATGAAGTAAAGCAATATTCGCAAGCTATTACGTATTATCATAAAATTGTGGAACTATATAGTAGTACATTTAATATTGAACTAACACCGAACATCACGAATATTCATCATGAATTATTAAAATTCCATAAAGATGAGCCAGAGAGTATTCAAGAATTAATAGGAGATTTAAATGAGGAAATATATCGCAATGGAGCCTTTTATTGTGATGTTGAAATTTTCCGTAATTTATATCAGGTGCATGTTCGTGCATCATCACGTGGAGTTGTCAGTTATATCGTCATGTTACAGTTAAAGATGGTGTCTAAGACGAATGAAGTAGCAGTGCGTAAAGCCAGCGCATTGTTAAAGGAAGTGTTGTATCATAACTTGCGCAGAAATGATGTATTCTGCCATTGTTCTGCGTTAACGTATGCTGCAGTATTACAAGTGCCATCACTTGAAAACTGTATGGTGGCATTAAAGCGTGTCCAGGGCAAATTCAATAGTGAGAATACAGATGAAGGTGTTTGTTTGTGCTTTGATGCGAAAGAAATTGGATAAATTTCGCATAGGAAATAGGTTAGCTGAATAGGAAATATGGGAGGTTATCGTTATGAAAATTGCATTAGCTTGTGATCATGGAGCTTATGAGTATAAGGAACTCATTAAGAAAATGTTGTCTGAGGAAGGACATGAGATTGAAGACTTTGGCTGTCATAGTAAGGAATCCGTAGATTATCCTGATTATGCAGCACCTGCTGCACAGTCTGTAGCGGATGGTAAGAATGATCGAGGAATTGTAATATGCAGTACCGGTATTGGCGTAAGTATTACCGCAAACAAAATCAAAGGTATTCGCTGTGCGTTAGTATCTGATCCGGTGAGTGCACGCTTAACTAGAGAGCATAATGACACAAATGTATTAGCACTCGGTCAGCTGGTAACCGGAGAAGCTGTGATGAAGGAAATTGTTCATGTTTGGTTGAACACGGAATTCTCGCATGCAGAACGTCATCAGCGTCGTATTGATAAAATGATGGCATTAGAAAAATAAAGTGAGAGCTGCTGATAAAGGCAGCTCTTTGCCTAGTGAAAGGAAACAAATATGACTTTATGGAATCCTTGGCATGGCTGTCATAAATACAGTGCCGGTTGTGCAAATTGTTATGTATATCGGATGGATGAGCGCTATGGAAGAGATAGTAGTGTTGTAAAAAAGACGAAAGATTTCGCTTTGCCTGTGAAAAAGAAAAAAGATGGTTCCTGGAAGATACAGGAAGGTGTTGTCTATACTTGCTTTAGCTCTGATTTCTTTGTGGAAGAGGCAGATGCATGGCGCAAGGAAGCATGGAGCTTCATGAAACAACGTTCAGATTTACATTTTTATATGATTACAAAACGTGTGGAAAGAATTTTGCCAAACTTGCCGGATGATTGGCAAAGCGGTTATGAGAATGTAACTATTTGTGCGACGATTGAAAATCAAATAGAGGCTGAACGCAGACTGCCCATCTACATGGAATTGCCTATTCGTCATAAAGAATTGATTTGTGAGCCGCTGTTAGAGGAAATAGATCTTACGTTATGGTTGGATGAGCGTATCGAGCAGGTAACTGCCGGAGGAGAAAGCGGCGATGAGGCAAGAATATGCGATTATGCATGGATCTTACATCTAAGAGAACAATGTTTAAATAAAAAGATTCCTTTTTATTTCAAGCAGACTGGTGCACGCTTTGTGAAAGATGGAATCTGTTATCATATACCACGTAAACAGCAACTTACCCAAGCAAGAAAAGCAAACATCGATTATCTTGCTGTATATCCTGATTTTAAGAAATAACGTAGGAGAGGAAAATGAAGAATTTAAACACACGATTATTACGGTTTACCAAACTTTTAGAATTCAGCGTAGCCTTATGTTTGATGGTGGCAATCGTTATCGCGGCAGGAATGGCATTGTTGGATACAACCGCCTTAGTCATAGCAGGAGATTTTCAGTTAGAACACTTTTTAAGCGGTGTACTGACAATTGTTGTGGCAATTGAGTTTGTGAAGATGTTATTGTTGCATACGCCGGAATCGGTGATTGAAGTATTGCTTTATGCAGTAGCTCGTCAGATCATCATTTCGCATGAAAGTGCCATGGAAAATCTGATTGGTGTCTTAGCTGTTGCGATCATCTTTATTATCCGAAAATATTATTCAAAAAGTTTTCAGAGCGCAGTAGGTGACGAATAAAGGATTTGTGATAAAATAAGAGAAAACGGAGGACACACTATGAACGATAAAAGAATTGCCGAAGCGATTGCAAAGGAAACAGAAAGACAGCTTTACAACATTGAATTGATTGCATCAGAGAATTATGTATCCGCGGATGTATTAGCCGCAGCAGGCAGTATCTTAACGAATAAATATGCAGAAGGTTACCCACATAAACGTTATTACGGCGGTTGTGTGAATGTAGATGAAGTGGAAGATATTGCCAGAGAACGGGCAAAAGAATTGTTCCATGCAGAACATGCGAATGTACAGCCACATAGTGGTTCACAGGCGAATATGGGTGTTTACATGGCACTGTTAGAACCGGGGGATACAGTTTTAGGTATGAACTTAACTGCGGGAGGACATTTAACACATGGACATCCGTTAAACTTCAGCGGTACATTATATAATTTTGTTGATTATGGGGTTACCAAAGATGGGGAAACCATTGATTATGAGGATGTTAGAGAAAAAGCCTTGCAATATAAGCCAAAACTGATTGTCGCAGGGGCAAGTGCTTATCCGAGAATCATTGATTTTCAGAAATTCAGAGAGATTGCTGATGAAGTAGGGGCTTACTTTATGGTGGATATGGCTCATATTGCCGGACTTGTGGCGGCTAATCTTCATCCTAGTCCAGTGCCTTATGCTGATTTTGTGACTACAACTACACATAAGACCTTACGTGGTCCGCGCGGTGGCATGATCTTATGTAAAGAAAAATATGCAGCATTATTGGATAAAAAAGTCTTCCCTGGTATGCAGGGTGGCCCATTGATGCATATTATAGCTGCTAAAGCAGTGTGCTTTTATGAAGCCTTACAACCAGCTTTTAAAACATATGCACAACAAATTATTAAAAACTGTAAGATCATGAGTGATACCTTGCAGGCAGAAGGCTTTCGCATCGTAAGTGGTGGTACTGATAATCATCTGATCTTGGTGGATGTAAAATCTAGTATTGGCATGTCTGGGAAAGAGGCAGAAAAGCTCTTAGATGAAGCAGGCATCACTTGTAATAAAAACACAATTCCATTTGAAACAGAAAAACCATTTGTGACAAGTGGCATCCGTTTAGGAAGTGCGGCGATGACTACCAGAGGATTTAAGGAAGAAGAATTTAAACAGGTAGCTTTATGGATTTCCCGCGTGTTAAAGCATGCGGATGATGAAACTGTACGCAAACAGGTGTTAAAAGAGGTACGAGAATTGACCGTAAAGTTCCCTTTACCTAATGAAAAATAAGCAGATAGGATAGGGCCGATTGAAGCTTTATCCTTTTTTCACGCCAATAATGATCGTTAAGCAAGAGTATTCGCATACGTTACTATTAAATAAAGCCATTCACCCGTATTGGTGAAAAGGGATAACTATGATATTCTATGTATATAGCAAAAAAGGAGAGAAAATACTTGTGAATAATGAAGCAGTATGGAAACAAGCAATGGAGGAAATTATTCCGGGAATACCCGCCTTCCTTGCCTTTGTAATAGTTTTGGCACTAGAGATTGTTTTGGTAAATAAAAAAATAATCGGCAGTGGGACAGAGAAAAAGATTCAAAAAGCGAAGGAAGCCGGGCAATATGTAGAGGCAAAAATAATGGATAGCAGAAGAAGCAGGTTTTATCAGGAAGAGAGCGGAACTGAACCGGTAAGATATTCTTATGCTATCAATGGAGGACGAAAGCGTGTAAAAATAGTAGAGTTCCGAGTGGATGGCAGGGCAATTTTTCCGGAAACCATAAGAATATATTATTGGGGAAATAAAGTATATACAGATTATGACAAACCGAAAGTAGTACCTAATTTGCTATTTGTAGTACTTCCGTTTGCCGCGGCAATCTTGGTTTTATTGTTAACGCACCCAGAGCTCGTTCATTAACATAAGTATAATTCAAAAAATCATACAGAAAGAAGCTTGTAAGAGAACTGAAAAATAAGTCTTATATAGATGAATCATTCAGTTCTTGTTTTTGGTTAAGCGAATCTGTAACACATCTATTGTAAAGCAACATTTTTGTGCCAGAAAATTAAGCTTTTATCGTTAAAAACAGGACATCCATGGTATAATAAAAAAGACGCAGATAAGCTGAATTTTGACATAATGTCAAATTTGTCTGCTAATCAAATGACGCAGATATGGTAAAGTGTATACTGCGCAAAGAAAAGAATAGGAGAAGTAACATGTTGAAAGTTTTAGAACATCCCCTGATTACGCATAAGCTTACGCAGATGCGCAGGAAGGAATGCGGAACCAAAGACTTTCGGGCCAATCTTGATGAAATTGCCGGTTTGATGGCATATGAGATTTCCCGCGATTTGCCTTTGCGTACCGTAGACATTGAAACACCGGTTTCTCCCTACACGACCAAAGAGCTGGCAAAGGATATCGTATTAGTACCGATTCTGCGTGCTGGTCTGGGCATGGTGAATGGTATTGCCAATCTGATTCCAACCGTTAAGATTGCGCATATCGGTTTGTATCGCGATGAGGAAACATTAGAACCTCATACGTATTTTGAAAAATATCCTAAAAATGTGAAGGATGCGGTTGTGATGATCGTTGATCCAATGCTGGCAACCGGAGGAAGTGCTAATGCTGCCATTGATATGGTGAAGAAACAAGGCGCAAAAAATATTCGCCTGGTATGTTTGGTAGGTGCACCGGAAGGTGTAAAAGCTGTGGAAGAAGCACATCCGGAAGTGGATATTTACTTAGCTGCATTAGATGAGAAGCTAAATGAACATGGCTATATCGTACCGGGTCTTGGTGATGCAGGAGATAGAATCTTCGGTACAAAGTAACATGAAGGACTATTATAAGGCCGTTCGCTTTATGATGACGATGCTGTTAAGCTGTCTGTTAGCCGTTTTGATTGGTATGTGGCTAGATGATAAGCTTCATACAACACCAATCATTTTGTTGCTGTTGCTGGCATATGCAATCATTGCTAATTTTTATCTGCTGATGAAAGGAATGAGTGAGCATGATGGATGAAACTTCACAGATGGGAAAAGAAATCCGCCGTATTACGCTTGCTTTAGCACTTATCAGCTGTGGTATCTCACTCATGCTTTTTCAAGGGCATTTCAAAGATATCGGTGCCGGTATTTTGATTGGTGCACTCACCGGTATCATCGGTTTCTCGATGATCACGCACATGAGCAACACCATTGAATTATATGGCAATCCCAAGGCAAAAGGTTACAGCAGCTATGTAAAACGCTATGCCATTTATACACTGATCTTTGCGTTAGCCGCATGGCGAGGCGTACATGTTTTGGCACTTTTGGCAGGAATGCTGCTTCATAAAGGGGCAATTCTTATATATGTATTTCTACACAGAAAGGAGGATTGATTCGTGGAATTTGTAATCCGGATAGGTGATATGACGATTCAGCTGCACCCATCCATTGTGAACTGGCTGATTCTGTGTGTACTATTATCTGTCTTTTTCATTATTGCAGGTAATAAGATAAAGAAAGCAGATCCAACACAGGCACCGAAAGGCTTTGTGCTTGTATGTGAATGTGTCGCCAAACTGGGAACCGGTATTATATCCGATAACCTAAAGGCACGTACGAAGTTTTATCTGCCCTTCTTTGGAACACTGATCTTTATGATGGCTCCTAGTAACTTACTGGGGCTGATAGGATTACAGCCACCGACATCAAACTTAAGTGTTAATGTGACACTGGCTGTTATGATGTTCTTGCTGATTCAATTCGTCGGACTCAAGGAAAAAGGTGTGATTGGAAGATTTAAGGAGCTGTGTGATCCTATCTTCTTATTCTTACCGTTAAACATTCTTGGTGATCTGGCATTACCGGTTTCGCTGTCACTGCGTTTGTTTGGTAACCTGTTGGCAGGTACCATTATTACCGGTCTTGTTTACACACTGATGGAATCGCTGATGCCGTTTGGTGTACTGGGTTTATCCTTTACGCCATTCCTGCATGCGTATTTCGATATTTTCTCAGGTCTGATTCAGACCTACATCTTCTTCACATTGGCAAGTTTCTTCTTGAGTGAATCGTATGCCGATGAAGAAGAATAAAAAAGCTGTTTGCAAATTAGTAATAGGAGGAAATGAAAATGGCTGAATTTAATGAATTTTTCGTACAAGGTATGGCACTGTTAGGTGCTGGTATTGCAATGATTGCTGGTCTTGGTCCTGGTATTGGTCAGGGTATTGCCGCTAGTAAAGGTGCTGAATCCGTAGGCCGCAATCCAGAAGCTGCCGGTAAGATTCGTTCTATCATGGTATTAGGTATCGCAATGGCCGAAACAACTGGTATCTATGCATTGATCATCGCATTGCTGCTGATTTTCCTGAAAGGTTAAGCGTAAGATCTTGCAAGGTCATGCGCATGCAGAAAGTAAGCAAGTTTTGCTATTAGGGAAAGAACCCTCTGCATGAAGAAAATATCTTTTACATAGGCATGACTTTTATATGAATTTTCGTAAGATTCACAACCATAAGGAGGTTTAGCAGATGAATATCGACATTACCAATTACCTGCGAATAAACCCTGTGGATATGGCTCTTGTCTGTATTTCAACCTTGATCATCTGTCTGGTTGCCAAGCATTTTTTCTGGGATGTCATCACGGATTATTTCCAGAAACGCCATGATGCAATCGCAGCAGATATCCAAGCGGGCAGCGATGCACGCAAAGCGGGTGAAGATTATAAAGTACAGTATGAAACGCAGATGGCAAATGCCAAAAGCGATGCTCATGAGATCCTGGAAACCGCAAAACGCAATGCGACGGCTGAGAAGAAAGAAATTCTTGCTAAAGCCAGAGATGAAGCGGATGGATTAAAAACAAAAGCAATGCAGGATATTGAGCGTGAAAAAGTTCAGGCACAGAAAGAAATGAAACAGACAATTACGGATGTAGCATTTGAAGCTGCCAGCAAGATCATTGAGAAGGAGCTGGATGAGAAACAACAGCAGAAGTATGTGGATGAATTTATTGAACACGCAGGTGATGACACATGGCAGGCATAGTCAGTAAGAATTACTGCGATGCATTGTTTGCGCTGGCACAAGAAGATCAAAAGCTGGATGTATATAAAGAACAGCTGAATGTGGTGGCAGACAGTGTGAAGCAGGATAATGAATTCCGTGCTGTCATGGCACATCCGAAAATCAGCAAGGAAGAAAAGAAAGGCATGCTAGAAACAATCTATGGAAAGCAGATTGACCATATGCTGTTAAACTTTTTAAAACTGCTGATTGATAAAGGACGTTTCGCTAAAATTGAAGAGATTCGCAGAGAATACAATAAGGCTTACAATGACTTTAATAACATTCAGGTGGTACACGTGAAGAGTGCAACACCATTACAGAAGGAAGAAATTGCGAAGTTGAAAGAAACACTCGAAAAGAAACTGCAGAAAAAAGTAGATTTCGTGCTGTCAACAGATAAAGATCTGATTGCCGGCATCCGCATCAAAATAAACGATCAGATTATCGACAATACGGCATTAGGCAGACTACAGCGTCTGAAACGTACCGTTTTGAACGTATCTGAAACACAATAAGCAAGTGAGGTGAATATGGTGAGTTTAAAGCCAGAAGAAATCAGCAAACTGATCAAGGAACAGATACGGCGCTACGATGATGAGCTGGAGGTCGGAGAAACCGGCACCGTCATCACGATTGGTGATGGTATCTCGTTAGTCCATGGTCTGAATAATGCAATGTCTGGAGAACTGTTACTGTTCCCACACGATGTGTATGGAATGGTATTGAACCTTGAAGAGGAACATGTCGGAGCCGTATTGTTAGGTGATGATGAGGGAATCAAAGAGGGCGACGAAGTAAAACGTACAGGAAAGATCGTAGAAGTTCCTGTTGGTGATATGATGTTAGGAAGAGTTGTCAATGCCTTAGGACAGGCGATTGATGGCGGTGCTCCTATTGTCAGTGAAAAATACCGTCCGGTAGAGCGTGTTGCTCCCGGTGTTATGACACGTAAAAGTGTCCATCAGCCAATTCAGACAGGTTTGAAGATCATTGACTCTATGATCCCAATCGGAAAAGGGCAGCGTGAGTTGATCATCGGGGATCGCCAGACAGGTAAAACAGCGATCGCCATTGATACGATCATCAACCAAAAAGGTAAGAATGTAAAATGTATTTATGTAGCAATCGGACAAAAAGCCAGTACGGTTGCCCAAATTGTAGAAAAATTAAGAAAACATGGTGCTATGGAATATACGACAATCGTATCTTCTACCGCTAGTGAACCGGCACCTTTGCAATACATTGCTCCATATGCAGGATGTGCGATTGGGGAAGAATGGATGGAAAACGGTGACGATGTCTTAATCATCTATGATGATTTAAGTAAACATGCGGTTGCTTATCGTACCATGTCCTTATTGTTAAAACGTCCACCAGGACGTGAAGCCTATCCTGGAGATGTCTTCTATTTGCATAGCCGTCTGTTAGAGCGTGCAGCGAAGCTGAACGATGAATTAGGTGCAGGAAGTTTAACCGCACTGCCAATTATTGAAACGCAGGCAGGTGATATTTCTGCTTATATTCCTACCAACGTTATTTCTATCACTGATGGACAGATCTTCTTACAGACAGAATTGTTTAACAGCGGTGTACGTCCTGCGGTAGACAGTGGTTTATCGGTATCCCGTGTTGGTAGTGCAGCCCAGATCAAAGCCATGAAGCAGGTCAGCGGAAGCTTAAAACTGGAATTAGCACAGTTCCGTGAAATGCAGGCCTTTGCGAAATTCGGTAGTGACTTAGATGCTGCTACGACTGAAACATTGGCACATGGGGAACGTTTAACACAATTACTGATTCAGAACCAGTATGAACCAATGCCGGTTGCCCATCAGGTATTATCTTTATTTGCGGCAAAACATAAATTCTTGAAGCCTGTGAAGGTAGAACAGGTCAAACTGTATGAAAAAGAAATGTTAAAATATATGGAACGTGAACATGCGGACATCATCCATGATATTGATGAACAGCAGGCGTTAGACGATGCCTTGTCACAGCGTATCAAGGATGCCTTGACTTCTTTTGAAACAGAATTCAAGAACATGCTGGAAGGATAGTCTATGGCAGCTGGAAAACTGGAAATCAAAGCGCGCATCCGCTCAGTAGAATCTACCAAAAAGATTACCAAGGCGATGCAGCTAGTGGCGACCAGTAAGCTGAAAAAACAAAAACAGTACATGGAAGAAAATCGGGAATATGCCCATTATCTAAAAGAAACGGTGCAAGAAATCCTATCTTCCATAGAACATTCCCGCCATCCTTATTTAAGTAAAAATGAAGGCGCAAAACCATTCACCATCGTTTTTACAAGTGATATGGGCTTATGTGGCGGCTATAATGCGAATATCTTTCGCATGCTGTTGAATGACATTGGCAATGTCGGTGATTTTGTCATGATAGGAAGTCGCGGTGTCAATTGGAGCCGTAATAAGGATTTCCATGTCGTGATGGAAGAAACAGACTTTGAAGATGACTGTTACAGTGAACTGGTAACCATTGCCGATCATGCATTGGACTTATACCGCAAGAAAGAAATATCCGAAATCCGTATCCTGTATACTCACTTTGTGAACTCTGTCAGCTTTGAGCCGCAGTTAGTAACCTTGTTGCCGGTAGAAAAGGATAAGGAACGTGAAAAGAAAACAAGCGCTCTGACGATCTTTGAACCAGCGGGAGATCAAATTCTTGATACCTTGGTTCCGATGTATGTCAGATCACTGTTATACAGCTATTTCCTGGAAACTAAAACAAGTGAACAGGCAAGTCGCCGTATGGCTATGGAAAGCGCTACAGATAACGCTGAAGAAATTAAGGAAACACTGGAATTACAATTCAACCAGGCTAGACAGGCCGCCATTACACAGGAAATCACAGAAATCGTCGGCGGTGTCAACGCAATGGAAGGAGTGAGCAGTTGATGAGTAAAAACACAGGAAAAATTGTGCAGGTCATCGGTCCGGTAGTTGACGTTGCTTTTGAAAACGGCGAATTACCACAACTGTTGAGCGCAATCGAAATCCCTTTGAAAAATCAAGACTCTCTGATTGTCGAAGTGGCACAGCATATCGGCGATGAACGGGTACGCTGTATTGCCATGGGTGGTACGGATGGTTTAGTACGTGGCATGGATGCCATCGATACAGGCGCACCGATTCAAGTACCTGTCGGAGATGAAGTCTTAGGAAGAATGTTTAATGTCTTAGGCCGTGAAATTGATGGTTTAGGCGAAGTAAAAACAAGCAAACGTCTGCCTATTCATCGCAAAGCACCAAGCTTTGATGAACAACAGACATCTGCGGAAATGTTGGAAACCGGTATTAAGGTTATCGACCTTTTGTGCCCATATTCCAAAGGTGGTAAGATTGGTCTGTTCGGTGGTGCCGGTGTAGGTAAAACCGTATTGATTCAAGAGTTGATTCACAATATTGCCAAGGAACATGGTGGTAAATCCGTTGTTACCGGTGTTGGGGAAAGAACCCGTGAAGGTAACGACATGTATCATGAAATGAAGGACAGTGGTGTCCTTGATAAAACCGTTCTGGTATATGGACAGATGAATGAATCTCCAGGTGCCAGAATGCGTGTTGGTTTGACCGGCTTAACGATGGCGGAATACTTCCGTGATGTTGAACATCAGGATGTGTTATTGTTTATCGACAATATCTTCCGTTTCACACAGGCTGGTTCAGAAGTAAGTGCGCTGTTAGGACGTATGCCAAGTGCCGTAGGTTATCAGCCAACATTGGCAACGGAAATGGGACAGTTACAGGAACGTATCACATCTACGAAGGATGGTTCTATCACTTCTGTACAGGCCATCTACGTACCTGCCGATGACTTGACAGACCCCGCACCAGCAACGGCATTTACTCATTTGGATGCTAAAACCGTATTGGATCGTGACATTGCGGCATTGGGTATCTACCCGGCTGTTGATCCATTGGAATCCAGCTCTCGTATCCTTGATCCATTAGTGGTGGGTGAGGAACATTATGAGGTAGCTCGTGGTGTACAGCAAATCTTACAGAGATATAAAGAATTACAGGATATCATCGCTATCTTAGGTATGGATGAATTAAGTGAAGAAGATAAGATCATCGTTAATCGTGCCCGTCGTGTACGTAACTTCCTGTCACAGCCATTCCATGTTGCCGAAGTATTCTCCGGTATCAAAGGATGCTACGTATCTCGTGAAGATACAGTACGCAGTTTCAAAGAGCTGTTAGATGGCAAGTATGATGACTTACCGGAACAGGCCTTCATGTTCGCTTCCACTATTGAAGAAGTGGTAGAAAAAGCCAAAGCGATGGAAGGCTAGTCCTATGATCAAGCTGAAAATCATTACTCCTCTTGGTTTGTATAAAGAGGGTGAAGTGGAGGCTGTGCATGTCACAACGGTAGATGGTGAAACAACCATTCTTTCCAATCATATGCCAATCGTGGCGATGTTAAAGACATGCAAATGTACCTTGAGCGAGCATAAGGAACAAAAGGATTATGCTTTGGCCGGTGGTTTGTTACAGTTTGCGGATAATGAAATGCGCATTTTGACAGATGCCGTAGAAGGTCGTGAAGAAATAGATATTGAACGAGCAAAACGGGCAAAGGAACGTGCGGAAGCGCGTTTGAAAAAGCAAGACAGCCGCACGAATATCAAACGTGCAGAGGTTGCCCTTGCCAAAGCTATTAATCGTATTCATGTTTATAATGGATAAGTCATATTGACGTATGAAACTCTTCGAGAGTGCATACGTCTTTTTTATGTTGTGTTGGTAAAGAAGAATGTACGCTAAAACCTTATGGTATAAGAGATTTGTATGGATAGAAGGAAAAGAAAAAGGTAACAATATGGAAAAACGTTGCAGTTAGGTAGTCAAAACATTGGAAAAACATCGCACTATATAGGCATAATCCATAGAAAAACGTCACAAAATAAAAAAACTCTTGTACGACCGCAGGCATACCTTTAACAAGACAGTAAAATTTAAATGAATGGAAATTAGGAAAGATTGAGTTTCAACTCCATATTTAATTAGTTCAAAGACGTTTCTATAATCTAATAGACCTATATGAAGATATTACACATTAGCTGCTATTTCTGCGATATGAAATACAGAACGTTTTGCTTTTCGACAATTTCCCATTTTGTTTTAGATAAGTAGTGTTATAATAATGTACATAGTCGAAAAGGAGCAAACCTTTATGGAAGAAAAGAAATCAGAAACAGAAACAATAGAAAATACAAAACCAAATGTAGAAGCTATGATTATAGATGATGAACAACAAGAAGATAGTTCTTCAATGAAAAAGAGCAAGAAGAAAAAGCCTAAGAAAAGCGGATGGAAGTATGAATTGTTTGATTTAGCCAGAACCTTCATCATCTGCTTTATCGTCGTAATGCTGTTATCACACTTTGTCATCAATCCAGTGCAGGTTGATGGAGATAGTATGTATCCAACGCTTAGCGATTCAGAAATCGGTGTCATGAATATCTTTTTGGCAAAGACCCAAGGCATTAAACGCCAGGATGTGGTGGTTGTCTATAATGAAGAAACTGATGAAAACTGGGTAAAGCGTGTGATTGGTATGCCAAATGATACGGTATATGCGAAAGATGATGTGGTTTATGTAAATGACAAGCCATTAGAAGAGCCTTATCTAAATACAGAGTATGCAAATCATATTCGATCACAGGGGAAACCATTTACGGAGGATTTTAATAAAATAACCTTAGGAAAAGATGAATACTTTTTGATGGGAGATAATCGTGTGGTATCTTATGATTCTAGAGCAGTCGGGCCTTTTAAAAAATCTGCTATCGTTGGTAAGGATGTTTATGTTTTATTTCCTTTCACGGAAATTAAAATGGTAAGAAACGGTGCTCCTGAATAGTGTAAGATAAAATTAAGAAATGGAATGACAGATTGAAAAATTCAGTGTTATAATAATAACGTAAATTTATGTGTTTTCATCTAGCCAATGAAATCATGATGCATAGATTTATATAAGAATTTTTCTCTCCTCCTTTGAGTGTGAAAATTCTTCTTGAGTGTCCGATTGGACGCTCTTTCATTAAATGAAACCGCTAATTGTAACGGAGGGATCGTATGCAGAACAATAGAAAAAACGAACATGATGATGTAGATTTGACAGGTATTATTAACGATTATAGTAAAGATAGTGAATTACGCCGAAAGATAGAAGAGATGAAACGCCAAAAAGAAGCACAGACAACTGCTTCAGCATCACCACGAAACCAAGAGGAAAATGCGATTAATCCATTAACGGGAGAGAAATTTCATTCCCCTATCTTTGAAGATAAAAAAGCAAGTACAGAGAAGAAAGCTATCCCTGATATTCGCGTAGATGAAGAAGAACTGGCGAAAACAAGAGTAGGCTTTGTGGATGATACAAATGATCAGACATTGGTAATCATGAATGGCAAAAAAAGCCTAACTGCAGCTGAAGAGCCACAAGCTGTAACGATGACTCAGCAGATGCCAATCTCTGATTATGATGAAGAAGCAGAAGACGAGGAAAAATTGGGGAAAACGATCGTTCAGCCATTATCGGATGTACATGTGTTAGATGAGGATGAAGAACCTTTACCTGTAAAGAAATCAATTAAGAAAACCACATCTAAAAAAGAAGAAGTGGAAGAAGATGAAGGCGATGATGAAGAAAAAAATACGAAGATAAATAAAATCATTACCTATGTCATTCTTGGTATTGTTGGGATTTTAATCATCGTTGCATGCTTTTTTGCCGTACAATATGCAATGGATACTTTCCTTGGCGGTAATGATAATAAAAAGGCACCGGAGCAAACAGAAGAACCAACAACCCCAACCAAGGATCCGACAAATACGGATGCAAATAAGGATGATACCAATAACAAAGACGATGTTACTGATTCATCAGCCAAGATTGCAGCTTTAAAGAAACAAAGAGAAACCTATGTACAGCGGAAAGCAGATGCCAACGATAAGCTGGAACTTGCCGAAAAGGATAAGAAGGATGCAACTGAAACTTTAGCATCTTTAGAAAAAAATGAGTTGGAAAAGGCTAAAGAGGCGCAGAAAAAAGTAAGTACTTATGAAAATGGTGAGTATAAGGCAGCCAACGATGAATATGAACGTATTTTAGGGAATTATAATGCGGAAAAAGATGAAACAGTAAAAGCCCAGTTAAAAGAAAGTTTAGATGCGGCATTAGAAAGAAAAAATGCAGCTATGACAGAATATAATCGTCTTACTGGAGAAGCATCTTCACTTACCGGTATTTATAATGAGAAAAAAGAAACCGCAGAAAGCAAGAAGAGCAAGGCTGAGCAGACAATCACAGAACAAAAGAATGAAATTGCGACTTTAGAAGAAGAAATCAAAAAAATTGATAATCAACTAAAAGAGTTAGAATAGTCTCGCTTGTAAGTGGTGGGCAAAAAACGTAGGAAATCGTAAAACCTGATGTAGGGTCTTAGGGTTTCCTTTTTTTATGATTTTTACGTCTTTTTTACCGGTGATGTCAGAAAAAGAACCGATTTTGTGTTTCATACATCCTTTTTATCATATTGTGTGTATAATGAAACTATTAGTGAGGGTGATAAGATGTTGCAAATTTGTGTATTGGATGACGAATATCAGGATGGGAAAAGAAACGAAGATTTATTGCGGGCATATTTTGACAAACGTCATATGGAAGCCAGAATTGATCGTTATACAAATGGAAAAGAGCTTCTAGATAGTACGAAGATATATCATATGCTGTTTTTAGATATTGAGATACAAGAAGAAAATGGGATTGAAATTGCGATGGAATTACGTAAACGTTTACCGGATATGATTATCGTAGTAATTACCAGCTATCTAAAATATTCTTTAGAGGGTTATAAGATTCAAGCATCCCGGTATTTGTTAAAGCCAATTCATGAGACTTTGCTGTATAGTGAATTGGATGAAATTTTACAGACAAGAGATACCTCACAAACACTGACTTTAACTATGCGCCAAGAGACAACCATGGTGAAAATGAAAGAAATTTTATATTTTGAAAGTATTGGAAGAACGACTTGTTTCCATACGCCTCAAGGAGTATATGAAAGTAAGGAAGGGGTTAGTTATTGGGCAAAGCAATTACATGTTCATTTTGTCGAATGTCATAAGGGACTGTTTGTACAATTGAGCCATATTATGCAGATTCGTAAAGACTGTATTGAAATAAGCAATCATGAGACTTTACCCTTGGCTAGAAGAAGAGTGCAGCAGGTACAAGAAAGCTGGTTACAGTTTCAGGAGATGAGTCTATGAATTATTTCACGGTATTTCTTTGCACAGGCAGCATGCTTTATATGACCTTTTTATATTATGAGACATGGTTTCAGTTTTCCGCAATGAAGATGAAAATCAGGCAGTTTATGAGCATCCTGGTTATGGGAGCTTGTCTAAGCAGCTTGGTGTTACCAATGGATTGGTATTTATATGGTTTATGGGGATTGTGTATCATAGCCGGTTTCATTTATGAGAAAGAAACAGCCTTTGTAAAATGTTTCTGCAGTTTTCTGGCAAGTTTTATCCTCTCCTTGCTGGTGGTATTCATGATGGATGTTTTTCTCCATGATTGGTATGCAAAATGCATGTGTTTTCTGCTTGTCGAGGGAATCCTTCATGCGTTGCTTTTTTTGATACTTCGCAAGCAAAGCGAAGGCGGATGGTTTTTATTAATGGCATATGGAGTGTTGTTAGGTATCATGATACAGTTTGTCTGGCTTAAGAAATCCAATATGATGCATATAGAGCATATGTTACCGTTTTTGCTATTTCTTATGATCACGTTGTTAAATCGTTTTGCGTATGTGCAAAAGCAGCAGTATGAAACGATGTTATCAATAACAAATCGCAGACATTTAGCAAAAGAAAATGTCATTCAGTATGAACGATTACAAAAAGATAATGATGAAATATTACGTCAGATACATGATTTACGTAAACAGATGAAGCTCTTAAATAATAAAACAATAGAAGAGAATGATACATTGACGAAAAAAATCATGATGACTTATTCTGAGGTGGTAAGCTTTATTCCTACCGGTTGTCCTTTGCTGGATCGGGTTTTGCGCAATTATCAAAAGGATATCATGGAGCAGGATATTCAATTGATACTAGATGTAGAACCATTTGCAGAAGATCAGTTTGATCCTGTGGATATGAGCGCTATTTTTTGCAATATGGTGGAAAATGCCATTGAAAGCTGTGTAAAATGTAAACAACGTGTCATACAGTTAAAGATACGCAAAGAGAAAGGGTATGTTTTTATAAAAATGAAAAACAGCTGTGAAAGTGTACATCAAGTTGGTGAACGCATGCTGTCAACGAAAGAGGATACCTTTTATCACGGTTTTGGATTGCGTAATATGCAAGATGTGGCACAGAAATATCAAGGAGATCTGCATTGTTGCTTTGATCAAGAACATCAATTATTTATTACCAAAATACATCTTGCTTTACCACATGTGTCATAAAAGCAGCCACTTATGCAAAAGTATGACACAGAAAGTAAAAGATGACGTATTGTATAAGCGGGTAAAGAAAACCTATGGGAGGTATTGTTATGAAGCAGAAGAAAGGAAATGTCTCACGTGGAAAGATCCTAGCCAGTGCAGCTGTTATTGCGGTTATCGGATTGTTGTTTGGTGTTGCAATGCAGGGACTGTTAAAGGATACACTTGGTTTATCCCAATCCAACATTACCATTTGTATGATCGTCTTTCTAATGTTCGTCGAATGCTTATGGCTCCCCTTTGCGATAGATTCCAGCAAATGTATGGAATATCATGAAACATATCTGGCTTATCTTCCTCCATACGGTCATTTTAAAAAATTATCATTGGTATTACAGATCTTGTTATCAAAAGAGATTAGTGATTTTTATGAACGATTGTATTGGCATGAGATTGATAGAGTTAAGTTTACATTTGAGCGTAAATGGGGCACCTGGGGATATAGTCGTTACACCATGCAGCTATATTTCCTATTGAAAAATAAGGATGTGAAGTTGTTTACCATGAATTCCATGGAAAATGGCTTCCTGTTGCCATCAAGTACGGGAGGCTTACCTATTTTTGCCAATCTTCATCATGAAGACATAGTAAATATTCTCCAATATATGAAGACTTGTGGGGTTATCATTGAGGATCCCTATCATCTTCTGGAGGCGTTGAAGAATCCGGATATTACGATGTATGAATATATGGAGACAATCAATAAGCCTTATAAATTCTGAGTTTTCTTCCCTTTCACTGATGGAGCCATCTTCTGGATGGCTCTTTTGTAATTCTGTCTGCTGTTTGCAAAGGCGTATTTTTTCTTTCTATCAAATTTGTAAGATTACTTTGGTAAATTGTTATTTTTGATGTGGAATGCTATAATAAAGCTACTTTTAGGAACGGAGGAAACAAACATGGACAAAATTGCTGCCTTTTTACATCGCAAGCTAGACAACTTTTCATTTGATGAATATCTGATCATGTTTGTTGTCTGTACGATATTTTTACCTTTCTATTGTTCGATCATCGCGATTATCGGTGTATTGCTTTATTTAACCATTCAGGGACGTATGAAAACGATCATTCAATCAGTACCAAGATCAAAATTCGCAATTGCCTTTTGCTTGTTAGCCTCTTTGGTGGCAGCATTCCATCAAAACTGGCTGGGAGCTGTTTGTGGAATCGGTATCTTAGTGATCTTTCTCTTTATTTTTTACTTCCGTACGGTGATTAATAAACGTTTATTTGAATTGTTAATGGATGCCTGCTGCATCATATCATTATTCTGTGTAGCTTGGGCCTTGATGGAATATATGCGTATCGTACATCGTCTGAACTATGATTTTATGATGCTGGTTATTGAAGACAGTCCTAAAAATCGTGTGAATTCAACCTTCTTTAATGCCAATTACTATGCAATGATGATTGAATTTCTGGTGCTTATCTGCGTATATAAGATGATGCAGGTTAAAACAAAACGCCGTATTATTTTTTATATCGTAACGATTTTGGCAAACTTATTTGCTTTATATCTGACAGGCTGTCGTACGGCCTGGGTACCATTTGTTGTGACGATACCTTTCATGTTTTTGATGAATAAGCGTTTTGGTTATTTCACCGCGACCATGAGTGCAATTGGAACAGGTGGGATAGCGATATTATTAAAGCCGGAGGTATTTCAAAGAGCTTCTATCTTTACGGATTTTCTTAAGCGAGCTAAAATTTGGACAACAGCCGTTAAAGGAATAGAGGCGCATCCTTTGCTGGGGGAAGGTCCATTGACTTATTTCCATATTTATAAACAATATGGTGGACATCCTACACAACATGCTCATAATGTGATTTTAGATCCTATCTTAAGTCATGGAGTGATTGGCGTATTGATCATGGGAGTCTATTTTGGAAGTAATCTGAAAGAAATATATCGTTTATTTGTAAGACGCATTGATTTGCGTTTATGTTCCTTGATCGTTGCCTGTATCCTAACTGTCTTGATTCATGGCATGTTGGATTATACAGTGTATTGGGTACAAACGGGCTTGTTGTTTCTTCTGATATTATCAAGCTCCAGTATTTACTTCCACAAAGAACGTGCGTATACACAAGAGGAGGTTTAACGCCTCCCTTTTTTTGATGGAGAAGTATGATATAATATAAGAAATGTAAGGAGGGTGCTTATGCGTTATTTCCTAATCACTTTTACTGTATATCTTTTTTGTTTTGCGGCAAGTTTCTGGGCATTAAGCAGTGTCAAATTTGACCGTTTTTGTGATGTGCACAAACCAGGAAAAGTGCAATGTCTGCTGTTGTTGTTAGCGTTGGCTTTAGGCTATCTGGTAGCACAATTTTTATTGAATATATCTTTGTTCAATGGTCTATAGATGATGGTGCATGATATGAAACAGCGACGCAAATTGTTACGTAATGTGAGCATACGCTCCCGCCTTTTATTTGGTTTTATCGCATTGCCATTGGTGGTAATGATTATCTGTTTTTTATTATACTATAATTTCAGTATGCAAATGATCATATCAAAGAATCAGGAATCATCACAACATTCTGTTGAGATGGTAGAAGAACTCTTTCATCTGAATATGGAGCGTCTTGAAGATCAGATGACGGAATTCTGTGCACAAGGAATCGTATATGACATGTTGCTAAGTGATGGTGAAAGCTCTGTACGCAAAAATTTCGTTGCCTATGCAAAGATGAATATGAATTTAAACGGACGAAATCGTCTGGTGCTCTTTAATGAGAAACAGGAAGTCATTTATGATGATGCCGGTGAAAAGGAACAAGGAAATTTGTCATTACCATCTACCTTGGATATTAGTTGGGCATATAAAAAAGAACATAATGGAATATTCTTAACAAAACGTATCGTTTACCATAATGAAACCATTGGCTATGTTTGTGGTGGTTTTAAAGAGGGAGCATTCAGTCCATCATTTACCAACGCTTCCAGTATTTCAAATATGATGATCATTATTGATAAGGATAATCATTATTTATTTGGTCAGGCTGCGTTTCCGAAAGGAAAAAATATTCAGATAAGTCAAGACATGGTCAATGTGAATGGTAAGTCTTATTACCATGAAAGTAAACAAATCGAGGGCATGGATTGGAAGGTTGTCAATCTGGTAAGCTCGGAATATGTCTTACAAGAAATTCATAGTACGCGGAATATGCTATTTCTTTATGGTGTGGCCATCTTGATATTAGAAGCTATCTTATCGACTATTGTATATCACAGTATTTATGATCCGATTCATAATATTTTGGTATCCATGCGCAAGCTTGATGAAACGAATCTTATTAGTAGTCAGGTGGAGGATAATGGGAAAGATGAGGTACATGAATTAAGTGAAAACTTTAATGACTTGTTGAATCGTGTACAGGAATTAGTAAAGACGGTTGCACTGGAACAGGAACAAAAAAGAGAAACGCAACTTCAGTTGTTACAGGCACAAATAAATCCGCATTTCTTATTCAATACGTTAAATACACTTCATTATTTGGCGATTTTAAATGAAGACAATCCCGTTAGTGAAGGCATTAGTGCGCTATCAAAGTTATTACGTAATACGATCGTAGACAGTAATGAATATGTTGATGTGGAAGAAGAAATAGAAAATGTGAAAAATTATATCATCATTCAAAAGCTTCGCTATGGTGATTTGTTTGAAACGGTTTATAATATTGATGAAGATGTACGCCATTGCCGTATTTTGAAATTTCTGTTACAGCCGATTGTTGAAAACAGTATTCTGCATGCATTTGAAGAAGATCGCGAACATCAGATTTTGACGATTCGTGCGCAGGCTGAAAAAGGTTGTTTGAAAATAGAGATAGGAGATAATGGAAAAGGATTTCAAGAGGTGGAACAATCCTATACCAATAAGAAATTAAGTGGCATCGGTATTATGAATATACAAGAGCGCATACGCTTGATGTATGGAGATAAATATTCGATGAATATTCAGAGTGAAGTGAATAAAGGAACCATTGTGACACTGTTGCTTCCATATAGGAAAGGGGGAATTACAGATGTACAAGGTATTGATAGCAGATGATGAAAGATTGATCCGAATCACGTTAAAAAATATGATTGACTGGCAGGCCTTACACTGTGAGGTGATTGCGACGGTCAAGGATGGCAAGGAAGCTTATCGCATCTTTCAAGAGGTACACCCTGAAATCGTTATTACCGATTTGAAAATGCCGGAAATGGATGGCATAGAACTCATAACAAAAATAAAAAAAGAAAGCCGAAATACACAAGTCATCGTATTAAGCAATTATTCCGACTTTGAGCTAGTCCGTGATGCGATGAAGGCAGGCGCTTTTGATTATCTGTTAAAGATTACATTGGAAAAAGAAGAATTGACCAGGATCATCACCCAGGTGAAAGAAAACTGTGAAGAAGGTGGCTCATCACAAAATGAAGAAGAAAAACAGGGAATTAAAGAATTACAACAATGCATGGTATTAAGTAAAAATGAGCATATCATTGATGTGAAGGAATATCAGCGAGCTTTAGCACAACCGATTTTTCAGGAATATGAGGATTTTTATCAATTGGCTTATTTTCGTGTTGATAATATTAATATGCTTTATGAAGGGAAATTTAAAGAACATGCGCGTTTACAGAGTAATCTGCGTGATTTGATACGCGAAAGTATCTCGTTATATGTAAAACATCAGGTGATTTTTATTAGTAATCACTCTGGTGTCATTCTTTTCCACAGTGCGGAGAAGTTGCGTATTATAACAATATGTAATTCCATTATGCGAAATATTGAACAATATCTGGATGTCCATTTATCGATTACCTTATCTGATATACAGCGCACCTTAAAGACCTATGATCAAGTATATATGCAGGTGGTACAGGCTCATGAACAGCGCTTTTATAAAGGGGAAGGTGTGTTGATACACAGTGAAGAAGGGGATTTGTTTCATAGCCTGCAAATGAATGATTTACAATACCATGTGGAATTGCTGGAGGCGGTGCAGAAGAAAAATTTTCATCAGGCGAATGAATTAATTGATAAGACATTATTGTATATGCGTGAAAATCATATCGTACCAAGACAAGTCTTAGAATATACGATTTTTATTATTAATAACTTAGAGGGAAAAGAGATTGAAAAAGGAGCCCGACAGAACATGCCGTTTGGCGCAATCACCGCAAACATACGGAAATGTGAAACACTGGATAAATTGTCAGAAGTGTTAAAAGAAGGCTTTGTGAAGATTGAGGAGTGGATGAAAGATTCTAGCAGTAGTAAATATCGCCGTGAAATAACGGAAGTGATGGATTTTGTGGAAAAGAATTATCATCAGAAACTGAATTTGAAAATGCTGGCAGAAACATTAGATATGAATGAAAGTACGCTGAGTAGATTATTCAAAAGTGAGACGGGTATCAATCTGAATTATTATATTAATGAAAAAAGAATGAAGAAGGCCAAAGAATTGTTACAAGAACCCGCTTATAAGATTAAGGATGTGGCAAATGCTGTCGGTATGGAGGATCAGCTATATTTTAATAAGGTGTTTAAAAAATACTATCATGTATCACCAAGTGATTATCGTAAGAAAGTTCTTCAGGATGATGAAGCATAGAACCGGCTTTGTCATCATACCATGATAGGGGAGGTGTGAGGCTTTGAAGGAAACATGCAAGGCAGTCGCGCTTGTTCTCAGCATCATTGTTATCTTTTACTTATGGTTACATATTGGAGATGGAAAGCAGTCATCGCTTAAATGGCAGACACAGGAAGAGAAATCTTTTACAGCTGAAAAGCAGAAAGAATCCAAAAAGAAAGTACATGTTGTCAGACAAGATGGCAGTGAGCTGCATTTGGCTATGGATGATTATTTACGTGGTGTCATAGCCTCTGAAATGTCGGCATCTTTTGAAATGGAAGCATTAAAAGCGCAATGTGTTGCGGCGAGGACCTTTGTGATACGGCGAGGCTTAGAAGTAGATGATACGACACAGACACAAGTTTATCATGATGATAAACAATTAAAGCAAATATGGGGGGCATCCTATGCGAAGTATTCTAAACGTATCAAACAGGCCGTGAAAGAGACATCTGGAGAAATTTTGACGTATCAGGGAAAACCGATATCCGCAGTGTTTTTTAGCGGCTCTTGTGGGAAAACGGCAAATGCGGAGGAGTATTGGGAAAGTAAAACGCCCTACTTGCGTAGTGTCGATTCCCATTGGGATAAAAAGGAAAAGGGATATGAAAAGACGGTAACGATCGATAGCAATACCTTTCATACGAAATTGGGTTTTCAAAATCCTGTCAGCGAAATCAGTGAGCCACTTCGATATGCCAGCGGTTATGTAAAAAGTATAAAAATCGATGGTATAACATTTAGCGGACGCAGTATAAGAGAGAAGTTAAATCTTCGCTCTTCTTGTTTCACCATTAAAAAAACCGGGAATGCTTATCGCATCACGACAAAAGGATATGGGCATGGTTTAGGAATGTCACAGTATGGTGCTCAGGGGATGGCGTTGGAAGGTAAGAGCTATCAGGAAATCCTACATCATTATTACACTGATGTAAAGATTGAAAAAAAGGATGTATAAAGGAATTTCATAAGGGAATAATCATCACTAGAGGTGATGAAATGTATAGCTATACGAAAGAAAAAAACACATCAAAACGAAGACTGATTGTTGCATTAAGCTGTGTGCTGGTGATTGCCGTAGCGTTTATCAGCTATGAATACACAAGCCGCAAGGATAAAGAGGACACGGCAGTGTTCAAGGAAAGTGTTCCGGTATTGTCATTGCCGGATACCACGCAGAAAGGCATCCATCCATTCAATGTAGAAGCGAAAACGGTGTTAGAATACTTTGATGGTAAGGATCATGAAGTTGACAGCATGACAAAGTTTGAAGGTGTCTATCGTGCCAATCAGGGAATTGATTATGCATGTAACGATGAAGCCTTTGATGTTTTAGCTGTTTTTGCCGGTGATGTCAGTGAGGTGAAAGAAGATGCCTTGTTTGGAAAGAGTGTTACCATCAAGAGCAAGGATCTTTCCATCACCTATCAAAGCCTGGATGATGTGGCATTAAAACAAGGTGATAAAGTGAATCAGGGTGATGCCATTGCTAAAGCGGGGACGAATATTTACAATAAAGAGTTAGGAAAGCATTTGCATATGGTCGTTGAAAAAAATGGTACGATCATAGATCCGAAAACCGTCTTTGACAAGACTTTGAGCGAGATAAAATAGTACCTAAAGGGTACTATTTTCATATCCGTAAAATAAGAAAGCGGTTAAATCTTAAGGATGTCTGAAGTTTGCAGAATTTGCCTTTTTTAATCGGAATTTTATGTTATAATGATATTTGCTTGAAGAACGGAGGAATAACTATGTTTTCGAAAGAAGTAGGAATCGACTTAGGAACAGCGAACTTATTAATGTATGTAAAAGGCGAGGGTATCGTTATTGACGAACCTAGCGTCGTGGCAATAGATGCAGAAACAAAAAAATGTCTGGCAGCAGGCCAGGAAGCAAAGGATATGCTTGGAAGAACACCAGGCAGAGTATTGGCAATCCGTCCTTTAAAGGATGGCGTTATCGCGGACTTTGAAGTAACCGAAATTATGCTGAATTTCTTCTTTAAGAAATTGGCAATCAAGGGAATGTTCAAACGTCCTACGATTCTGATTTGTTGTCCAAGCAATATTACAAGTGTGGAAAGAAATGCCATTCGTGATGCCGCTTATCGCGCAGGGGCAAAAAAAGTATTTATTGAAGAAGAACCAAAAGTAGCAGCGGTTGGTGCCGGTTTGGATATCGGTAAGCCAAGTGGCTGTATGGTATTGGATATCGGTGGTGGTACTACCGATGTTGCGGTTATTTCTTTAGGGGAAATCGTATCCAGTACATCTTTGAAGATTGCCGGAGATACCTTTGATCGTGATATCATTAAATTTGTAAAAGAAGAAAAGAAGCTGTTGATCGGTGATCGTACAGCCGAAGAAGTGAAGAAAAATATCGGTACTGCTTGGAAAGGCAGCTTACATGAAACAATGGAAGTCAGCGGACGTGACTTGGTTACCGGCTTACCTACAACGATTTCCTTATGCTCTGAGGAAATTCAGGGTAGTATGGCAGAAAGCCTGCAGGATGTTGTACGTGCTTGTAAAACGGTATTGGAACAGACACCTCCGGAATTGGCTAGCGATATTGTTACCAGAGGTATCGTATTGACCGGTGGTGGTGCATTGTTGCATGGTATTGATGAATTATTGCGAAATGAATTACATATTCCAGTATATGTTGCGGAAAATGCATTGCGCTGTGTTGCAGAAGGAACCGGAATCTTATTGGAGAATTTGCATCTGGTACGCTAAAACACATAAGATAAGCGAGGTGAATCTATGGATTACCTGAAATATCTATTGATTCCGTTGTTACTATCGGCTTTTCTGACACCTTTCTTAAAAGTTGTGGCAACGCGATTAGAAATTTATGCCTTAGAAAATGAACGAACGGTACATAGTGGCAAAATTGCCCGTATTGGCGGAGTTGCCATCTATGTATCTTTTGTTGTGTGTATGGCGGTGTTTATGAAAACCGATATGACCATCAATGGGATCTTGATTGGCGGAAGTATTATGTTTATCGGCGGATTGATTGATGATATGGTAAACTTATCGCCGAAATTGAAATTATTATTTGAAATAGCTGCTGCCATTGTACTGATGATGGTAGGAAAGGTGAGTTTAGATGTCATTCGTTTACCTTTAGGTATTACGATTGATATGGGAATCATCTCTTTCTTAGTAACTTTTGTCTGGATCATCGGGATTACCAATGCGGTTAATCTGATTGATGGATTGGATGGCTTAGCCGGTGGTATCAGTACGATTATTTTGATTGTGGTTGCATGTCTTTCTGCTATTGAAGGACGTATGGATATTCAAACGATGTCGTTGATCTTGGCGGGTGCGACGATGGGGTTCCTCATTTATAATTCACATCCGGCGAGCATCTTTATGGGAGATTGCGGTGCGTTATTCTTAGGCTTTATCATATCAGCGATTTCTTTATTAGGCTTTAAGAGTTCTACGATCATGACATTGGCCTTACCGATTTTATTATTGGCGGTACCGATTGTGGATACCTTAGGTGCAATCTTACGAAGAAAATTGTCCGGGCATAAATTCTCAGATGCGGATAAAAAACATGTGCATCATTTGTTGATGCAGCGTTTCGGGCAACGAAATACAGTGCTGATTTTGTATGTGGTTACAGCTTTGTTTGGTTTTACCGCATATATCTATTTGGTGAATAAAACGGCTGGCTTTGTTGTTCTCTTCATCATTGCCTTGATTGTTGAATTGTTCATTGAAGGCAGTGGCATGATATCGAAACAATTTCATCCTTTGTTATCGGTGATAAGAGGCGTTAAAAAACGATTCCTAATAATCTGCCATAAATTTAGTAAAAGAAGTAATTAAATATAAATGTGAGACGTCGGTGTATATGGGCGTCTTTTTTCGTATGGTTATAGGAAGAGAAAAAGTTTATATAAAGAAAACTTTCCGATTTAATATCTTTGGAAATGCTTGATAAATAAACACCTATGAAATATTGGAATTATAAAAAGTTTTCATTTTTATTTAGGAAAATACATAAATCTTTTCACTTTTACAAAAACACCGGTTCCTCTGTCGTATAGTTTTATGAGGTGATAGATGTGGAACTAAAGGAATTGCAAGAAATTTTAGATAAGGATGAGAAGAAAGGAAAGATTGTAGAGAAAGCATATTGGGAAGAGCTTTGGCAACATTACATAGAAGAAAAAAGTCAAGATTATCGCAGTTTGGAAGTGAAGGATGCGATACCTAAACTGATTAGTGATATGAATTTACGCGAACGACGCAATATCACGAATTGTAATGAATTGGGAGTGGATATTCGTGTTGGTGATATTTGTTATATTGATTTTGGCGAAGCTTATATTTATGAAATCGGATTTCAACATTTTGGTATCATCATGACTTTATTTCACAACAAAGCGTTTGTTGTGCCGATGAGTGGGAATCACAGTGCTTATGTACAGGCTTATGGGAAAGACAATCCAAAAGGTAAACGTCATTTGATGCGGCTTGGCAAGATTCGGGGCATGAATAAGGAATCGGTTTTATTTATCAATGATGCTAAGTGGATCAATACGGCACGTATTATAGATGTGAAATCACATTTAGATAAAAATAGTAATCTGTTTCGTGAAATAAAAGAACGTGTGAAACAATGCTTAGATTAAAAAAGCATCCTTAGGGATGCTAGGTGTTAAAACATTTCATCGTTAGATGTTAGGACTAACTTTTGGGATCACATCAGGGATTCGCTGGTCTGTATTAAGATATGAATCCATTTTTTTGAATGGAAACGCCATAAAGTGATGAGCGCTTTGACAATTTCATCACTAAAGGATAATGCCACGACCAAAGGAAGTGGAAGTTTCCATACGGCTGCGCCTAGGAATGCCAGCGGTATCGCAATACACCAAATGCCGATGACATCACATGCCATACAAAAGCGGGTATCGCCACCTGCTCGAAGAATACCGCAGATATGCACATAGGACATCATCTTCGGGGTATTATAAAGCGCAAAGGCGATGATGGTCGCATCTAATAAACGACTCGTAGCTTCATCATAGTTATAAATATCTACGATCATAGCACGACTGGCATATAGCAGAATACTCATGGTCAGACAGAATCCCAGATTCATCAGAATAAAGATTTTTCCATAGGTATAGGCAAGATCACTACGTTGGCGTCCTAATTCATTTCCGATCATGACAGCACAGGCATTGCCTAAACCAAAGAATACGCATTGGAATAAATCATTAATAACACTCGCCACTTGTACAACTGCCACAGCACTGGTGCCCAATAATCCATAAGCCATGAAGCAGACCGTTGTACCTACGCTCCAAGCACTTTCACTTGCCGCTACCGGCAGAGCCGTTTTCACAACACGTTTTAATAATTCATGATCCAAATGTGTAATCGTAGATAAATCTGCGGCTAAAGGATGCTCCTTACTGGTGTATACGTAAGTTAGGATAAAGACCATTTCAATTAAGCGGGCAATGAGGGTAGCTATCGCCGCTCCCTGGGCACCTAATTGAGGCATATAGAAATTACCATATATTAAACCATAATTAAGAATGGTATTAATCGTTATGGCAATAATCGTTGCAATAGTTGGTATGCGCAGGTTATGAATGGCACGCGAGTTAAAACTCATTAAAAAAGAAAAGGCAGTCATAATATAGGTGAAGCAGGTAATCCGTAGATATTGTGCGCCTATTTGAATGGCGTGTGCATCTCTTACGAAGAGTCTTAAGATGCCAGGGGCAAATAAAAAAGCAGTGATACAGGTGAATACGGATAGGATAAAACCAATCCGCATTTGAATAGCGATGACCTTTCGGATGTTTTTCACATCATGAATTCCCCAATATTGCGACACAAAAATACTAGCACCGCTATAAATACCAAAACAGATAGTAGAAAAGATAAAATAAACTTTATTAGCAGCTCCCACAGCAGCTAATTCGGCAACACCGACACTCCCGATCATGAAGGTATCAATCATATTCAAACTTAACGATATGATCTGTTGAATGATGATGGGCAGACCGATGGTCAGCATCGTAGATAAAAAAACACGACGATTTATCATATAGATCCCCTTTCAAAACAAGATTATTTTATCAGAAAACAACAAGAAATGACAGATGGTTTCACATGTTCTGTATATCTTGTGGTGATTATGTAAAGATAAGACAAAAACTGACAGAATCCTTGAGAAAACACTTTTATAATCGTGTCATGAAAGAGGTGGTTTCGGTTGGAAAAGGCAGTCATTAAGAAAACAAGGGGGAAAGCGCTTTTGCGTCCCAGTGATATTGTTTGTGGTATTTTAGCGATTTACATAGGTATCAGCGACACGGTGGTATCTCCGCTCATCATTTTTTTATTTGTAGCATATTCTTATTTACGTAGTAATAAAGAGGCCTGTATCAGCGTGTTTTTCATACTGTTATTGGCATTACAGAAAGATATCCTCACGGCATATTTTTATGCATTAGGATTTTCCTTGTTTTTTGTTTTGTTGTACATAGTGAAAATCTTGAATCGTAATCTTTATCAATGGATTCCCTTTGTGATAGGTTTGGTATTGATTCCTTATGCGATACGGCAATTTAACATAACCCCGAAAGCTATGATTGAACCAATGATTGGCGGTATTCTGATGTATCAAACATGTTCACAATATGGCTGGACACAGAAACGCTATGCCCTTACTGAAAGCATGTATGGCGCAATGCTTATGAGTATCGCCCTGGTGTTAGCTGCCAGTATGCCATTATATTACACACCAATACTTCTTTTTGCGTATTTGTTAATCACTATTATCTGTACACGGGAAAGTGCTGCAGCACTTTTAGGAATTTTATTTTTATTACCCATTCATGAAGAGGCGCTATTCTTAGTCTTAGGAATCTGCATGATCTTTAAAGAGAAAAAAGCTTTGTGTTGTTTTATCCTTATCCTAAGTTATTTTTTCCTTCCTTCGACAATGTTTACTTATGCTTATCTTGGTGTTGCAATCTTATCTGTACTCATCCTGCGTGTGGAGTATATTCCCTTGTTATACTTGGAAACAAAGGAAACAATGCTTCCTTATAGGGGGAATGATAATCTATTGCGTAGACAGATGCAAAATTATGCTGGTATCTTTCAATCACTGGCAGAGTATTATGAGGGCATTCATCAGACGGGGGCTGAATTACTATTAAATATGGCAAATGCATTGCAATATAATGCAGAAGAGATTCAGAAGATACCGTTAGAAGGGAAACGCTATGAACAATTACAAAAAGCCTTAGAGGGTTATCAATTCAGCGTAGAAACTTTACATATAGAGGAAAGCAGTGATGGCAGTTTGCAGTTACATCTGGAAGTCGGCAATTTACGGCGAGGGGAAATTCATATGACCTTGCAGCCATTATTGGAAATTTTGTTACATCGTAAGCTGCAAGTCTTAGAAGTCCAAAAGAAACGTTTTGTCCGAGGGTTTTCCATCCTATTTGCAGATGCCTTACCTTTTGATATAGAGGCATATGGCGATAGTATCCGTAATTCTTATACCGGAAATGGCGATAGTTACTCAATCTTCCGTTTTCGCCAAAGTATGATTTGTATGATCAGTGATGGTATGGGAAATGGTGAAAATGCAGCACGCAGTTCTCGTTTGATTACCAGTTTATTTCAGCGTATGATCATCAGTGGCATACCACAGGATAGTGCCATTCGCTGTATCAACAAATTGATTCAAAGTGACACCTATGCGACCTTGGATGTAATCTGCATCAATCGCTCCAGTGGGATGGCATATATTTCGAAATCAGCCGCATGTCCAACATTCTTATTACGTGATGAGCATCTGCATGAAATCAATGGCAATGCTTTGCCGGTAGGAATCATATCGGCTATAGAACCAGATTGCTTCGAAGTAGCCTTGCAAGAAGGTGATGAATTCTTAATGATCTCTGATGGCATTACCCGCAGTGAGGTAAGCGCATGGCTTTCACAGCGTAAAAAAGAAGATTTAAAAGAAGATGTTGCCGCCTTTAGCGATACTTTATCACGTCAACGAAGAAAAGACGATTCCACCTTAATCGCTATAAAAGTATGTAAGGCAAACGCACAGATAGGGGCATGATCATGATATACGCTTTGCATCGTGTAAGTAGGTAAGACTGTATGTACGCAGTCTTTTTTTAAACGACATTTTTCTGTATACCGATGTGAAGTTCATGTGAAATCAATGAAAAACCTTGATTTTCATAGGCTTTAGTATATAATACGCATATGAAAAGTTTAGCCAATCTTTCGCAACAACACGTATATGTCATTGGTGTCAGCGGCGGTCCGGATTCTATGGCATTATTAGATATGTGCAGATCTTATGGTCTGTCTTTTCTTGTGGCACATATGAATTATCAGAAGCGCGAAAGTGCATTCCGTGATGAAGAGCTGGTGGTTAATTATTGCCAAAGGTATGAAATCCCATGTTATGTAAAAAGGCAGAAGAAACCATGCAAGGGAAACTTTCAGGCATTTGCCAGAGCAGAACGTTATCATTTCTATCACGAATTACTTGAAAAATATCATGGTGATGCCATCTTGTTGGCACATCATTTAGATGATCACTTAGAAACGTATCTGATGCAGATGGAAAGAGGTTCTAAGGGTGTGTATTATGGGATTCAAGAAGAAACGGTATTATATGATTGTAAGGTTCTGCGTCCACTATTATCCTATACCAAACAGGAATTATTAGCATATTGTATTGAACATCAAGTTCCGTATGGCTTTGATGAAAGTAACTTTACAGATGATTATACAAGGAATCGGATTCGTCATTCTTATATTGATCATATGAGCCGTAAGGAAAAGGAAGAGCTGGCGGCTGAAATAGCAGAGAAGAATAACAAAGCACAACAGGTATTAGAGAAGACAAAGGCTTTTTTAGCAATTTGGCAGTATGATGCGGCAGCTTTATGCGAACTTGATGAAAATTTTCGTAAACAAGTTTTACGTACATGGATTTATCAAGAATGCAAAGAACATGTATCAGAAAAGCTGTTAGATCAATTGGCAGGCCTGCTTTTTAAGGCAAATAATTGGACAAGTGATATCGGAAAACGCTATTGTATGAGTAAGGAATATGGCATTGTGCATATTCATGTGAAAGATATGCCATCCTATGCCTATGTACTGCATGAAGTAGCATGTTTGCATACACCTTATTTTCATACCAGCTTAACAGGAAAGAGCTGTGAGGCGCTAACCTTATATCCGCAGGATTTTCCAATTACGATTCGTAATGTACAAGAAGGCGATGCTATCGTATTGCGGTTGGGTAGAAAAAAGGTGCATCGTTGGTTTATTGACCGCAAAATTCCTTCTTGGGAAAGAAAATGTTGGCCGGTTGTTGTCAACGCACAGGGAAATGTGATTTTAGTACCGCAAATCGGTTGTGATATTGCACATTTCTCTAACAATCCAAGCATATTTGTGGTAAAATAGTTTATAGCTGTATTAGGAGGAATAACGATGCATGAAGTTGTAGAAAAGGTATTGGTTTCACAGGATGAAATCATTCATAAATGTGCAGAACTCGGCGCAAAGATTACGAGTGATTATAAAGCTTTGAATGAGGTTCCTTATGTCGTAGGCTTATTAAAAGGAAGCGTTCCCTTCATGGCGGAAATTATTAAGCATATTGATTTAGATATTCAAATAGATTTTATGGATGTATCCAGTTATCAGGGGACAAAGTCTGTAGGAGATATTCGTATAGATAAGGATTTGGATTGTTCCGTACAAGGATTATCCATTCTGTTAGTTGAAGATATCGTCGATACCGGCAGAACATTAAAGGAAGTAAAACGTACATTGATGAATAAGGGTGCCAAGGATGTGAAGGTTGTATCATTGCTTGACAAACCGGATCGTCGTGTTGTTGATATAGAGGCAGAATATGTAGGATTTGCCATTCCAAATGAATTTGTCATTGGATATGGTTTAGACTATGACCAGAAGTATCGCAATCTGCCATACATTGGAGTTTTAAAACGCGAAATCTATGAATAAGCAAAAAGGAGGCGTATCATATGAACAATAAAAAGGTAATAAGTCTGTTGCCTTATATTCTTGTTATTTCTATTATGGTCCTTCTGATTACATTTGGAAATGGTAGTAACACAAAAGAGTTCAATTATAATGAATTTGCGGCGCAAGCTGAAAATTTATCATTTAAAGAAGTCAATATGTCTATGGGTACTACCGTCATCGGAGTCAGAGGAACCTATCAGAATGGCGATAGCACAAAGAGTTTTACAGTCAGTGTGCCACGCACGGATGACAATGTAAAATGGCTGAGTGAATTATTTGAAAAGAATAAGAAGACAAAAGTGAATGTATTAGATGCAAATAAGGAAAGTGTATTAGAAGTTTTCCTTAAAAGCGTATTGCCTTTCTTGATTCTTGGTGGAGCAGCAATCTTCCTGTTCTCTCGTATGAATGCAGGAGGCAATAACAAGGCCTTTGAATTTAGTAAATCCAGGGCGAAGATAGAAAGCAGCATTAAAGTGCGTTTTAAGGATGTTGCCGGATGTGATGAAGAAAAAGAAGAAGTGAAGGAAATCATTGATTACCTGAAAGACCCAAAACGCTTTACCGATATGGGTGCTCGTATTCCTAAGGGGATGCTGATGGTTGGCCCTCCGGGTACTGGTAAGACTTTGTTGGCGAAAGCGGTGGCCGGAGAAGCAGATGTGCCTTTCTTCTCAATCAGTGGATCTGACTTTGTGGAAATGTTTGTCGGTACCGGTGCTAGCCGTGTGCGTGACATGTTTAAAAAAGCTCAGCAACACGCACCATGTATCGTCTTTATTGATGAAATTGATGCGGTTGGACGCCAGCGTGGAGCCGGTATGGGCGGTGGAAACGATGAACGTGAACAAACCTTAAACCAGCTGTTGGTAGAGATGGATGGTATGGGTGAAAATAAAGGTATTGTCATTATTGCCGCAACGAATCGCCCGGATGTCTTAGATCCTGCCTTATTACGAAGCGGACGTTTTGACCGCCAGATTACGGTTAATCTTCCGGATAAGAAAGGCCGTTATGAAATCTTAAAGGTACATGCCCGCAATAAGAAATTGGCAAAGGATATTTCTTTGGAGTCTTTGGCGAAACGTACTCCAGGATTCTCTGGTGCGGATTTGGAAAATGTATTAAATGAAGGTGCCATTTTGGCCGTTCGTGATAAACGTAAGATGATTACGATGGAAGATTTAGATGAAGCTATTGACCGTGTAATGATGGGTCCGGCGAAGAAATCAAAGAAGTATACGGAGAAAGAGAAACGTCTGGTAGCTTATCATGAGGCAGGGCATGCGGTAATTGGTCTGAAACTTGAGGATGCCGATAAGGTAGAAAAAGTAACGATTATTCCACGTGGAGAAGCCGGTGGCTATAACCTCATGACACCGAAGGAAGAAAAATTGTTCCCGACAAAAGCTGATTTCATGAGCCAGATTACTGGATTAATGGGTGGTCGTGTGGCCGAAGAAGTCATGTTTAATGAAATTTCTGCCGGCGCTAGCAATGATATTCAAAAGGCGACAAAGATTGCGAAAGCAATGGTAAGAAGTTGGGGTATGTCTTCCCTTGGACCTATTCAATATGATGATGGTACAGGAAATGTTTTCTTAGGAAGAGATTATGGCAGTGGAAGTAATTATTCCGGAGAGATTGCTTATGAAATTGATAAGGAAATCCGGAAGATTATTAATGAGTGTTATGATCAGGCAAAGAAACTGATTGAGGACAATAAAGATCTGTTAACATTGATTGCGGAAAATCTGATTGAAGAAGAAACCATTACAAGTGAGCAGATTAATAATTTAATGACTTATGGTAAATTGACTTCTCCGGAACAGGAACAGCGGAAAGAACAAGCCCGTATAGAAGCAGAAAGAGAAGAAGAACGTTCTGCGCAAGCTCAGGCGGAAGCTGAAAATCCAACGCAGGAAGCAGAAGATAATGAAACTTCTTTGAAGCGAGAAGAAGAAAAACAAAAAGCGCAGAAGAGTTTTGAAGAAGCGTTAAAAGAATTAACGAAACACGACAGTGAAGAATAACAATGGGAAGCCAAATCATTGGCTTCCTTTCCTTATTCATAGGGGTGAAAACAAATAAGAGGATAGGATAAGAATCGCGAAAGGCTGTTCCTAATCGATTATTTATGCTAGTATCATGATAAATGGATAAGGTTTATTTTATAGTTACTATCAATAGCCATAGGTTGTAAAACTTAAATGATACTCTTTAAAACAGATATGAAATAAGTGTGTAAATCGTAGTGCTTTATTTAATGAAATAGGAGTTATGTGTTTCCTTGATAGAAAAGGAGGGAAATGGATGGCATTTAAGAAAAGATTAAGGGCTTATCGTATTGCACAAAAACTGAGTTATGAAGAACTTGCTTTATTATGTAATGTAACACCATGGACCATCAGAAGATGGGAACTTGGATTAGGTAAAGTAAATGAAGAACAAATGGCAAAGTTGATTAAGCTTTTGCACATCCCAGAGGAAATAAGTGAGAATAGCATGCCAATTAAGCTGCGTATGGGTAAGGATAAAAGTACTTTTTTTAAAGGTTGTGAATATACTTCTTCCTGCAAAGTATTTGGGATTCCTTTGCTTGCTGTTCAACTTGGTTTGGGAAGGAACAGAAATGGAAAACGACGAATAGCGAAAGGCATCATTGCCATCGGTAATACAGCTGTGGGGGTGATATCGCTTGGCATGATGAGCTTTGGTATTTTATCTTTTGGCCTATTAAGCTTTGGCTTCCTTTTTTGTTTAGGTGTGTTGGCAATCGGAGTGTATGCTTTAGGAGCGCTAGCTATAGGCTATATCAGCGTTGGTACTTTAGCAATTGGCATGTATAGTATTGGGGTTATTTCCATTGGCTTTGAAGTAAGCTTTGGTATCGTTGCTTATGGGCATCTGGCAATCGGAACGCACGCTTTTGGTGATACGATGCTTCTCTTGGCGAATAAACAAGGTTGTTTTTTAGATAGTACAGCGATGAAAACCGTGATGCTATTGTTGGCAGAAAACGATTACCCCTTTTTGATACGCTTCCTTTTAACACATATCCCTATCTGTATATGATCAAGGGGATGCGTATAAAAGTCATTGTTTCGCAAGTTAATTTATGTTAGAATAATGCGTAAATGCGAGGTGATGCTATGAAGAATATGACACAAGGGAATGTTATGAAATTGTTGTTGAGTTTTGCTGTTCCGGTCCTTTTGGGAAATATCTTTCAGCAATTTTATACTATGGCAGATACGATGATGGTAGGACAGATTTTAGGGGTACGTGCCTTAGCTGCTATGGGAGCTACTGCTTCCTTATCCGGTTTGGTCATTGGTCTGGTAAGTGGTGTATCTATGGGAGTATCAATATTGATAGCACAGTATTACGGAGCTAGGGATCAGGAAGGTATGAAAATGGCAACTTATGGATGTATATTGTTATGTATGTCCAGTGTGGTAATTATCGTGCTTGCCGCGATGCTTTTAAAGACACCAATTCTTTCCTTACTTCAGACACCGAAAAGTATTCTTTCGATGGCAGATGGGTATTTAACTATCATATTTATGGGATTGTTTATTACTATGGCATATAATATGATGGCAAGTATGTTACGCTCAATTGGTGATAGTAAGACACCATTATATTTTCTCATCATTGCCTCTTTAACCAACATCGCCTTAGATTATCTTTTTATTGCTCAATTGCATTTAGGCATCAATGGAGCTGGCTATGCCACCGTACTGGCACAGTTGTTAAGTGTAGTATTATGCTTCCTGTATATGAGAAAGAAATATCCAATGTTTTTCTTGAAAAAAGAAGAATGTCATGTAGAAAGAGAAGTTTTTCTAAAACAAATGTCTATGGGGATTTCCATGGGGCTTATGAATTCCATCGTATCCATCGGTTCAGTAGTCTTACAGAGTGCAGTGAACAGTCTGGGAGAAATGACCATTGCGGCACATGTGGCAGCACGCAAAATTGTGGAGATGTTTATGCAGCCACTGATTTCCATTGCCATTGCTGTTACAACCTTTGTTTCACAAAACTTAGGTGCTAAACAGTATCATCGAATCCGAGAAGGTATGAAAAAAAGTGTATGGATTAGCTTTGGTTGGGTAGGTATCGTCATCTTATTATCCTTTACATGCATTGATTTCTTTATTGGCTTCCTTGTCAATAAGCAACAGACACAGGTTGTTTCACTAGCGGCTTATTATACCAGAATCAGCAGTGTATTTTATTTCATCCTTGCTATCTTATTTATTTATCGCAATGGTTTGCAGGGGCTTGGCAATGGGCGAAGTCCGATTGTATCCAGCTGTATTGAAATGGGCGTTAAGATTATTGCAACCTTTGCTTTGATACCTTTTAGCGGCTATACTGGTGTATGTTTTGCGGAGCCAATTGCCTGGTCATTGATGGGACCTTTTCTCTTTATATTCTTTTATCGAGACCTTAAGAAAAAAGAGCGTATGTTGATCTAAAGACAAAACGTATTGAATATGAAACTATATTTAAGATAAGGGAACTATAACAGACGGTAGCATTTGGAAGAACTTCATGAAAGAAAGTGTTATGCAATAATCGAAGTGTTATCACTTCCTTTTCTTTTTGTTAATGATTATGGTATACTACAGGTGCAAATTCAAGGAGTGAAGGAAAATGAAAGACTATTTAATAAAAGCATTAGCATGTAATGAACATGTGCGAATTTATATATGTTCCTCTACCGCTTTAGTAGAGGAGGCTCGCAAGCGATTTGATTTATGGCCAACCAGTGCTGCGGCTTTAGGGCGTACACTAAGTGTTGGTTCCATGATGGGAAGTATGCTGAAGAGTGATAAAGAACAATTGACCATTCGCATAAATGGCGGCGGTCCTATTGGAACCATTTTAGTTGATGCATACAGTGATGGACATGTCCGCGGCTTTGTATCCGATCCACATATCATGTTGCAATATAACGATACAGGAAAACTTGCTGTAGGTACAGCGGTAGGAAAAGAAGGTTATTTAGAAGTTATCAAAGATTTGAATATGAAAGAAAACTGGAGTGGCACTGTCGCTTTACAAAGTGGAGAAATCGGTGATGACTTTGCATATTATTTTACGGCCAGTGAACAGACACCATCCGCAGTATCTGTAGGCGTACTTGTAAATCCAGATAATGCTATTCAGGCTGCCGGCGGCATGATCATTCAAATGATGCCAGATGCAGAGGAAGAAGATATTGTAAAAGTAGAAAACATCATAGCGCATATGGAACCTATTTCAAAATTGATCAATGAAGGGGAAAGTTTAGAGGATATTCTTACTTCATTGTTTGATGATGCAACAATCTTATCTAGTCAGGAAATAGCATTTCGCTGTCATTGTGATCGAGCGACTATGAAACGGGTATTAGTAACATTGTCAAAAGAAGAGCGTAAGAAACTGATTGAAGAAGATCACGGTTGTGAGATTACCTGCAATTTCTGTAATGAAAAATATTATTTCAATGAACAGGAGCTGCGTGATTTGGAAGGATTCATAGAACGTTATGCAAGATAAATCGTGGAAGATACGCGATATCACCATACCCAATCAAGTTGTTATTGCACCTATGGCTGGTATCAGTAATCCGGCTTTCCGTGTGATTTGCAAACAATTCGGCGCAGGATTGATTTATACGGAAATGGTAAGTGATAAGGCGTTATATTATGAAAATGAAAAAACACTGCATATGACAGCAGTTGAAAAAGAAGAACATCCTTTGACCATGCAAATCTTTGGACATGATATTGAAACGATGGTCTATGCTGCTAAGTTACTGGATGAGAAAAGTGATTGTGATATCATAGATATCAATATGGGATGTCCGGTGAATAAAATAATCAAATCCAATGCCGGCAGTGCCTTAATGAAGGATATTGATCATGCGGTTACAATGACGAAAGCAGTTGTCGATAGTGTAAAAAAACCGGTTACTGTTAAGATGCGTATAGGCTGGGATATGGATAGCATCAATTGTGTCGAACTAGCAAAAGGGTTAGCATCTGTCGGTGTGTCTGCTTTGGCCGTACATGGCAGAACACGGAAACAAATGTATGAAGGCAAAGCTGATTGGCAATATATCAAAGCTGTCAAACAAGCTGTTTCTATTCCGGTTATGGGAAATGGTGATATACGCAGTAGTGAAGATGCCAAGCGGATGTTGGATACGACTGGTTGTGATGCGATCATGGTAGGTCGCGGTGTATTAGGTGATCCATGGCTGATCAAAGAAATTGCGACATATTTGGCTACTGGTGAAAAGCTGCCACCGGTCAGTGTGAATGAAAAATTTACTATGGCAAGACTTCATGCAAAACGCCTCTGTGATTTAAAGGGTGAACATGTGGGGATGCGGGAAATGCGTGGACATGCCGCATGGTATGTTAAAGGTTTACCAAAAAGTCATCAGTTAAAAGACAGTTTGACAAAGATGGATACATATGCGCAGATGGAAGAAATTTTATGTGCATATGAAAAAGTATATCAAGAATATATAGATAGTTATGTGCCATCCCAACGATAGCAGTTTTAGACGAAGTGTTTCCATATGTAGGGGGCACTTCGATAATAAGGAAAAGTTGTTTAATAGTAAGAACTCTAAAATTTGGAATACACCAAAAAAGGAGTTCTTTTTATTTGATCTTTCAATTTATATCATATAATTATCACATAATAATTAAGAAATTTTCCCTTCGAATTGCTTGTTGTTTTGTGACGTACCTGTTATAATGACATTATAATTTGAAGGAGGATGCGTATGCCAAGAACAATGTATAAAGAAGAAACGATCATTCAAAAAACACAGGAAGTCGTTCGCGGCTTTTATGATAGAGATATCATAAAAACAACGCATCTAATGAGTGATGACTTTATGTATATCGGGCCTAATGATTTTCAATGGTCCAAAGGATCTGATGAATTCAAACGAATAACGGAGAAAGAATTGCATGAACCAGCTGCCATAGTATCCGATGAAGAATATCATCTTTTGTTTCATGAACGCGGTGTTTGGGTTGTTTATGGTCGCTATAAGATCATGGCGGCATTAGAGGATGATAACAGTATCTATGCACATGTTCGTTGCACGTTTATCTGGAAACTGATAAAAGGGGAACTATCACTTGTACACATCCATAGCTCACATGCACAGGATATTCCTTTAAGTCAAGCGGGTTTAATAGAAGAACCATTTACGGAGGATACAGAATTCTTTGCTTATTTAAAACAATTGGCATTGATGAATACCAATCTAAAACGCCTTTCTTTCCGAGATAGAGAAAAACATTATCGTTATTTATTGCCTTCTGAGATTTTATATTTAAAAGCAGCGGGACAATGTACTATAGTGTATACAAAAAATGAAAGCTTTGAAGTTTGGGGATTGTTAGCTGATTTTGAAAAGAAATTACCGGAGGTGTTCCATCGTATTCATAAAAGCTATCTGGTAAATTGTATGCAAATTGACAGTATTCAAAGATATCGGGCGAAATTGAAATATTCTGCCACAGAATTACCAATATCGAAAGAACGGTATATGGAATTGAAACGTTATCTCCAAAGATAGATTATATATATCGTCTATTTAATATCATCCACATTACGTATTGCAAATGCTTTGGATTGGTATTGTTTAGGCGTTTTTCATCGAAAATCATTTGACAAACAAATGCATTCTCTATATAATCATAAACGTAATAGGCGATGAAGAGAGAGTAGGTTATTGAGTAACTGACAGAGAGTCCCGCTAAGCTGGAAAGGGATAGTGATACAATAGCTGAAATAAAGACTTGGAGCCTTCCAACAGGACGTTACATCTGCGTTAAAGATGGACTTAAAGAAAGTCACTAAGGTCAGTTAGGGAACCGGCTGATAAATTAGGGTGGTACCACGATGTTAACTCTCGTCCCTATGCGGAAGAGAGTTTTTTTAATGGATAAGGAGCGTAAAAAATGGAAAAGTTAACGGAACAGGAAAAAATTCGTCGACAAAAAATGGAAGAACTCAAAGAAATGGGTATTGAGCCATTTGGACAAGCGTATGAAAGAACACACAAAAGCGGACAGATTCGTGCAGAATATGAAGGCTGTACAAAGGAAGAGTTAGAAGAAAAGAATGTGACGGTAAAAGTTGCCGGTCGTATCATGACGAAGCGTAGACAAGGAAAAGCTGGTTTTATGCACATTCAAGATGTCGATGGACAGATTCAGATTTATGTGCGTAAAGATGTTATTGGTGAAGAAGCTTATGAAGTATTCAAGAAATCGGATTTAGGTGATATTGTTGGTATCGAGGGTAAAGTCATGAAAACCAATCATGGTGAGCTTTCTGTTAAGGCGGAAGTATATACCCATCTAACAAAAGCATTGCGTCCATTACCTGAAAAGTTCCACGGTCTTCAAGATAAGGAAGAACGTTTCAGAAGACGTTATGTTGACTTGATTATGAATGAGGAAAGCAAGCGCATTGCCGTAACACGTCCAAGAATCATCCGTGCGATTCAGCGTTACTTAGATGGTAAAGGGTTGATGGAAGTGGAAACACCAGTATTGCAGCCAATTTTAGGTGGAGCAGCTGCAAGACCATTCATTACACATCACAATACTTTAGATATGCCTTTCTATTTGCGTATCGCAACAGAATTACCATTAAAGCGATTGATCGTCGGTGGTTTAGAGGGTGTATATGAAATTGGCCGTTTATTCCGTAATGAAGGAATGGACGCAACACATAATCCGGAATTTACAACAGTGGAGGCTTATGTTGCTTACTCTGATTTAAATGGTATGATGGATTTGATTGAAGGTTTATTTGATTATGTCGCAAATGAGGTATTAGGCACAACCGAGATTACTTATAATGAAAAAGCTATTTCTTTAAAAGCACCTTTCAAACGTTTGCATATGGTAGATGCAATCAAAGAAGCTTGTGGTGTAGATTTCTGGAAAGAAATGAGCTTTGAGGAAGCTTGTGAGATTGCGAAGGAACATGAGATTGAAGTAGAAAAGAAGCATAACAGTGTTGGTCACATCATCAATTTATTCTTTGAGAAATATGTTGAAGAAACATTGATTCAGCCTACTTACATCTATGGACATCCAACATCAATTTCTCCATTAGCAAAGAAGAATGCACAGGATCCACGTTTTGCGGATCGTTATGAATTGTTCATTGATGGACATGAATATGCGAATGCTTTCTCTGAGTTGAATGATCCAATTGATCAAAGAGAGCGTTTTGAAAATCAGTTAAAGCTGCGTGATCTTGGGGATGATGAAGCGAATGAAATGGATACGGATTATGTAGAGGCGTTGGAATATGGTTTGCCTCCTACAGGCGGTGTTGGTTTGGGTATTGACCGCTTTGTGATGTTGCTGACTGGGCAGACAACGATCCGTGAGGTGTTGTTGTTTCCTACAATGAAACCTTTAGACTGATTAAGTCTGTATAAGGGTATATAACTCAAGTTAGCGTAACTTATCGAGTGAATTTAAGCCAACGCTTAAACCAATTTAAGCCGAAGTTAAGCCAAAAATGCTTGTAGAATTATGCAAGTTAAGATAAGTTAAGATAACTTACGACAAGTTTATACTAATTACGCCCGTTGAGAAATCAGCGGGCTTTTTTCATTTTTGCACCCATTACATCTATTTTGATGTGGTGGGTGCTTTTTTTATGCCCAAACGGAGGTGGTAAAAATTTTTTCAAAAAAATTCGATTTCGAGTGTCCAAACGCAAAAAAAATTCAGCAATTGAAAAGTGAAGGCAAAACTTCCCGCACCTTGACAACTGAATACACATTCAACAAGTACCTTCCTGAACGGAGCATAAAGCTCAGCCGAATGAAAGTACGCCAAGAACCACCTGCCCTTTTGGGTTATCACGGAAAGCAAGGTGGGTAGCGATTCCGAACTATTCTGAAATATCCGATTGCTACGGATACGGCAATGAAACGTGTCAGGGACAATGATACTTCTCTACGGAGCTGGCGGAGAACCCGGCAGAGGTGAAATTCCTATGAGTTCGGTTAGCAACTGAACGCTTGTTGATTTCCTTTTACGCATTTGGGGGATGAGATCGAGTTAAATGCGACCACGAAAGCATAAAGACTATGTGCTTTGTGTTTTCGTGGATCAAAAGATTCAAACAAAGAGAAAGGAGAAAGCGAAATGTCCCAATGTAACACGATTGCTATATGCAATCAAAAAGGCGGTGTTGGCAAAACGACAACCACCGTAAACTTAGGCGTAGGCTTGGCAATGCAAGGTAAAAAGGTACTCCTTGTAGATGCCGATCCACAAGGCGACCTCACAACTTGCCTTGGGTGGCGAGATACGGATAATCTACCTATTGCTTTACCGGACAAGATGGTTGAAGTTATGCAAGACAAGTGCAAAGATCCAATGAACGGTATTCTACATCATAAAGAAGGTGTTGACCTCATTCCATCCAACAGCGACTTGTTTGACTTTGAAATCAGTCTTGTAACTGCAATGAACCGTGAAGCCATTTTGAGAAACTACCTAAACGAAGTAAAACACAACTACGATTATATAATTATAGACTGCTCACCTTCGCTTGGTATGATGACTCTTAATGCTTTATCGGCGGCAGATAGCGTAATCATTCCCGTTCAGGCACATTACCTTCCGGCAAAGTGTATGACACAGTTGATGAGAACCATTACAAAGGTAAAGAAGCATATCAATCCCAAACTCAGAATAGATGGTATTCTCTTAACCCTTGTAGACAACAGAACGAACCTTGCCAAAAGCACCATAGATGCTTTGCGTGAGAACTTCGGCAGTTATATCAAGATATATAACACCCACATTCCCATTGCAATCAAAGCAGCAGAGGTTAGTTCCAAAGGCAAAAGTATTTATGCCTACGAACCCAATAGCACGGTGTCTAAAGCCTACACCGAATTTTCAAAGGAGGTGTTAGCCGATGGCAGGAAGAAAGAGCGACTTCACTCTGCCCAAGTTCGATGATATTTTCTCGACTCAGGAAATGAGAGATGATGAAAAGCTCGCCAAAATCCGAGATATTCCCTTAGAGCTGATTGACGATTTTCCCGAACACCCATATAAAGTTCGTGACGATGAAGATATGATGCAGCTTACAGAGAGTATCAAAGAACGTGGCGTGATTACACCCGCTACTGTCCGTCAAAAGGAAGATGGCAGATACGAACTCATTTCAGGTCACAGAAGAAAACGAGCAAGCGAACTTGCAGGATTTGAAACCCTGAGATGCGAAGTCGTAGAACTTGACCGTGATGATGCTACTATCTTAATGGTAGAAAGCAACTTGCAGAGGTCGGTAATTCTACCGAGCGAAAAAGCACACGCTTATAAGATGCGTTTAGATGCGATGAAAAGAAAGGCAGGCAGACCGAGTAAAGAAAATGTGTCGCCACTGGCGACTAATTTACCGCAAGGTCGTTCTGATGTGGAACTTGCCGAACAAGTCGGTGAAAGCAAAGACCAAATTCGCAGATATATTCGTCTGACAAACCTTGTCCCCGAACTGCTTGAGTTTGTAGATGAGGGAAGAATTAAAATGCGACCTGCCGTTGAGTTGTCGTATCTTGACGAAGATTGTCAGCGTGATCTCGTTGATGAAATTGACCTGAATGACTGTACCCCTTCCCACGACCAAACAATCCGTATGCGAAAGATGTTTGAGGAAGGCAAACTCACACCTGAAGCAATCCAAGCCATTATGTCCGAACAAAAACCAAATCAACGTGAAAAGATAGTCCTTCGTGGCGATCGTGTGCGACAACTTATTCCCAAGAATGTCCCACTCAGTCAAACGGAGGATTTTGTTTGTAAGGCATTGGAGCATTACAACAACTTTTTGCGAAAACGTGCAGAGCGTGACACAAGGTAGATGGAGTACAAATTTTCCGTTCCCCTTTCTCACACTCTAACCCCTGATTACAAGCAAACTTACCGAAAAAGATATATACTATCTCCCTGAATAAACTATCTCAAAGTATATGTCTTTCTCATAAAGAAAACGCACAATTCACACTTGAAGGAGGTGGTTGTTATGATTTAAGTTTACCCTCGTAAATTCGCACCTTTGTCGGAGTACAAAAATATCCGTACAATGTGGGTAGAAATGCAAAGGAGCGTGAGTTTATGAGAAAGCACATTTTACCCATTCTGTTAGTTCTGCTGATGATGTTGCTTGCAGGATGCTCAAAGCCGAGTGAACTGCCGCAGAACACCGAAATCAGTTCTTCTTCGGTTGGTCAATTTTCGGAGCTAAAACAAGACGAAAACTTAAATGATGAACCGAGTATTTCCACAACGGAAAACACCGCTTCATCGACTGAAAATAAAGTTGTTTCAGAGCCTACCGAAAGCCAAGAAAAAGAGGACAAAAAGCCTGCTTCTTCGGAGAGTAAACCAACGGAAGAAACCCCAAAGACAACCGAGAAAGCCGAAAACAAATCCGCAGAAACAAAGCCTGATGAAACCCAACAGACTGAGCCTACTCAGCCGAAAACAAACCCGACTGAGGAAAGCAAAGAGCCTGAAACCGAGAGCGAACCTGAACCTGTATATCAAGTTCCTGAACGCTCAGAGGTTGAAGCATTGGTAGCAGTATATATCAATCAGTACCGTTCCACAAATGCGACAGTTTTAAGCGGTCTTACGAGCGTTGCTCGTTACCGCAGTAATCAACTTGTTACGAACTTCGCCCACACGGACGGAATTGATGCTTGCAATGCCTTACAGTATGGTGAGTTCGTGGATATGACCTTGTATGGTATGAGCAAAAGCGACAGTTACTATCAGGGATATAACCGTGAAGCCATTGCCAAAGGTAATTGGACGGGTTCGGCTGACGAGATAGCACAAAGGATCGCTAACGGTTTTAAGAACAGTTCGAGCCATTGGAGTTATCTCGGTTCAAGCGAATATTCATATATCGCAGTCGGTTGTACTTATGACGAAGCAAGTTCAATGTGGTACTGCTGCATCTGTGTGAGCAGTAAAAACTACGGCGGATAACAACAGAATACCTACCCACCTAACGCTTGATGTAACAGTCAGGCGTTATTTTTTTATCTCAAAACAGAAAGGACAAGATGTAATGAAAATTAAGAAGAAATTTCCTAAGCTGATGTCGGCTTTGCTTGCGGTCGTGATGATGATTTCCGCTTTGCCTATGTCGGCATTTGCCGCCGCTGCTTCTGATCTTCCTGCCAATATGACAGACCATTCCATTCTCCGTGCTTTGGAGTACACGGGATATGACGTTCAGCAGCAGATTAAAGATGGCACTCTTTATCAGTCCGGTTCTTACGGTTCAAGGACACCGAGTTCCGTGCTTTCCAATATTTCTTATGGCACAAGCACTTCGGGTAAAGAAACCGTAGCAGACAGTTCTACCCCTACGGGCAAAGCACCTGATATTGCCCGATATGAGCAGTACGGCTTATGTTGTGCAAGTTTCGTCACTTACTATGTCTGCAACTACCTTCCTAATATCGAGGGTGCAGATACTCAGTTCATTACTGATGCAATCAATGCAACGGGTTGGAACTCTCAGGCAGTCGTTACTTGGCAGAAAGCCTTGAACGGTCTTGTAGACGAGGGTAAAATCGAGAAAATCGGCACTTCCGCTTCTAATGTAAATAGAAGCAAGCTGACACCCGGCGACTTGATTATTTTCGGTGATTCCGAAAACTCTCATAAGCATATCGCTGTGTATTCAGGCACTTATAACGGTGTTGACTTCATTATCCACGTTGGTAATGATAGAGGTCCCGAAATCTCCCGTGTCGATTGGATGGGGCAGGCTGGCGACAAGTCCTCTTATCCTAACGCATATTATCACTTGCCGCAGGAAATCTTTGAGTCCGATGGCGAAATCGAAGTGTATAAGAAGGACACAGACGGCAAGAACCTTTCCGGTGCAGTCTTTGTGGCAACTAACACCGAGTCGGGCAAATCTTACAAGATCGGCCCGACAAACAGTAGCGGCTATGCCAAGACTGAAAATCCCGTACCTTACGGCACTTATACCGTAAAGGAAACTGTATTCCCGACAAACTATCACGCATACGGCAAAACCGAATGGACGGTTACTGTCGATGCCAACAATGACGGTCTTGTTACTATCAATGCAGTCAATGAAGTAGACAATGGCTCGGCTAAAATCGTAAAGACTTCCGAAGATGGCATTGTCGAGGGCGTTACCTTTAGACTGAAAGGCAACGGCGTTGATAAGACTGTTACTACCGATGCAAACGGCGAGGTTCAGATTGATGATCTGAAACCCGGCACTTACACGGTTACTGAAACCGTATTCGATAAGTATGAGCCGCAGGAAACCCGAAGTGTTGTCGTTGTTAGTAATCAGGTAGCGACTGTTACCTTCAACAACGTTCTTAAGCGTGGCGACTTGGAAGTAATCAAAACTTCCGAAGATAACTTGGTTGAGGGCGTTCAGTTCCACCTCTACGGAACTTCTCTCAGCGGTCTTGCCGTTGATGAATATGCCGTTACCGATAAAAACGGTGTAGCAACGTTTAAGGATGTGCTTATCTCCGGTCACGAGTCTTACACTCTTGAAGAAGTGGATACCGCAGAGAGATATATCGTTCCTGACAGTCAGCGTACAGCTATTGAATGGAATGTCGTTACTGAAAAGTCTTTCTATAACGAACTCAAGCGTGGCGACCTTCAGGTGAAAAAGACTTCCGAAGATGGCTTCGTTCAGGGTATGAAATTCCACCTTTACGGTACTTCCTTTAGCGGAATTAAGGTTGATGAATATGCAACAACCGACTCCAACGGTATCGCTTATTTCAACGATATTCTTATGGGTACGGGTTACACCATTGAGGAAGTAAACACGCCTATTCGCTATGTCATTCCTGACAGACAGACCGCAGATATTGCTTGGGACGAACTCACCGAAGTTGAGTTTGAGAATATCCTGAAGAAATGGCGAGCTGATGTATATAAGCTCGATGCGGAACTTGCAGGCAGAAGTGATGATGACGAGGGCGGTTTAGTTCCCGTTGACTTAATGCCTATGGCACTTTCCATCACTCCCGAAGAAACCGTTGAAGAACTCGGCTATCCTTACGGCTACACTCAGGGCGATGCAACGCTCGGCGGTGCAGTCTACGGTGTATATAAGGGCGAAGTATTGCTCGACACCTACACAACCGATGAAAACGGCTACTTCCTGACAAAGTATTACCCTTGCGGCGATGATTACACTATCCGTGAAATCACTCCTTCTGAGGGTTATTTGCTTGATCCTACCGTGTACTATATGGAAGCAAGTGCAGAGTTCTATTCCATTGAGCTGAACACTATCTATCCTGATGTGTACGAGGAAATCATTATGGGCGATATTGCCATTATCAAGCATACCGATGACGGCAGCACTAAAATCGAAACTCCCGAAGTTGGAGCAAAGTTTGAGATCTTCCTGAAAGCCGCAGGCAGTTACAAAAACGCAGAGGAAACCGAGCGTGATATTATTATCTGTGATGAACACGGCTTCGGACAGACTAAAATGCTTCCTTACGGTGTATATACCGTGCATCAGGTTAGCGGTTGGGAAGGTCGTGAGTTAATGCCCGACTTTGAGGTGTATATCGCTCAGGACGAAACCACTTACCGTTACCTTATCAACAACGCCAACTTTGAGAGCTATGTCCGTGTGGTAAAGGTCGATGCGGAAACTGATAAGACTATTCCGTATGCAGGTGCAGCCTTCAAGATTTTCAATCCTGACGGTGAGCTTGTAAAGATGTCTTTCACTTATCCGACACCTACTACAATCGACACTTTCTATACCGATGCCACCGGCTCTCTTGTTACCCCTGAAAAGCTCCCGTATGGCAAGGGTTACTTCCTTGTGGAAGTTGAAGCTCCTTACGGCTATGTGCTTGACACGACTCCCGTGTATTTTGATGTAACGGAAGATAATTCTACTACTGAGGAAAGCGGGGTTACTGTGATTAAGGTCAACAAGGCAAATATGGCACAGAAAGGTACTGTTACCGTAGAAAAGAACGGCGAAGTGTTCTTCGGCGTGAATGTCAGCGGTGATGAAGATACCGTAATCTATCAGCCTATCTACAAAGACGCCGCCCTTGCAGGTGCAGTCTTTGAAATCAGAGCCGCAGAAGATATTATCACTCCTGACGGCACTCTCCGTTATGCAAAGGGCGAAGTGGTAGACACCATTACGACCGGAGCTGACGGCTTTGCGAAGAGTAAAGAAATCTATCTCGGCAAATACGAGGTTCAGGAAATCGAAGCACCTTACGGTTATGTAATCAGCGCCGATGTTCATTCCGTTGAGCTGATCTATGCAGGACAGAATGTGTCCGTGACCGAAACTGCTACCTCTTTCTATAACGAAAGACAGAAAGCAACCCTTTCTATGCAGAAGGTACTCGAAACAAACGACCTCTTTGAAATCGGTAATAACGGCGAAATCAAGAACGTTGTGTTTGGCTTGTATGCCGCAGAGGAACTTGTTTCTACAAGCGGAACTGCCATTCCTGCTGACGGACTTATCGAAGTAATCACTTTTGATGAGAACGGACTTGCAACAGTTAAGACCGACCTTCCTCTCGGCAGCTACTATGTAAAGGAAATCGCAACCGATGAGCATTATATCCTGAACTCCGATAAGTATGAGTTTGCATTTGAGTATGCAGGTCAAGAAATCGTTGCCGTTACTTTGTCTGTAAACGGCGGCAAGCCTATCGAAAACGACCTTATCTACGGTTCTGTTGAAGGTATGAAAACCACCGAACACGGCGACAGTCTTGAAGGAGCAGTAATTGGCTTATTCAAGAAAGACGAAACCAACTTCACAAAGGATAACACCTTGATGACTACCACTTCCGCAGAAGATGGTAGTTTTTCTTTTGCCGATATTCCTTATGGTGAGTGGGTAGTTCGTGAGATTGAGCAGCCTATCGGCTTTGTTCTCAACGAAACTGTCTTTGACGTGGTAATCAAAGAGAACGCTCAGATCGTGAAAATCGAAATCGTCAATGAGTTCATTATGGGTGACATCACCTTGACAAAGGTAGATGCCGACTACCCTGAAAACAAACTCTCCGGTGCGACCTTTGAAGTGTATAAGGACAACAACGCAGACGGAGTAATTGACGAGGGCGATGAGCTTATCGGCACACTTACCGAAAAAGATGGTGTGTATGAAATGCTCGACCTTTACTACGGTCACTACCTTGTAAAAGAAACCGTTGCTCCCGAAGGCTTCTTGCTTGATGACGGCGTATATTCCGTATTCATCGACACCGATGAAAAGGTCTATGTCATTGAGAATGAAGCAGGCGTAGGCTTTATCAACAAGCCTATCAAGGGCAATATCGCTTTGACTAAGGTAGATAAAGAGTATCCTGACAACAAGCTCAGCGGAGCGACTTTTGAAGTCTACAAGGACAACAACGCAGACGGCAAGCTCGATGACGGCGATACCCTTATCGGTACTCTTACCGAAAGCGAAGTAGGTATCTACGAAATGAAGGATATGAGATACGGTCATTACCTTATCAAAGAAACTGTCGCACCTGACGGATTCTTCCTTGATGAAGGTGTGTATGCCGTATTCATTGAAACTGACGGAACTACCTACTTTGTCGAAAACGAAGCAGGCGTAGGCTTTATCAATGAAGCAATGACGGGTTCTCTCAAGATCGTCAAGACTTCTTCTGACGGCAAGGTTGAAGGGTTCTCCTTCCGCATTACCGGAGCGAATGGTTTTGATGTAACTCTCAAGACTGACGAGAACGGCGAAATCTTCATTGAGGGACTTCGTATTGGTGAGTACACCGTTTCCGAAGTCGCAGATGAAGTATCTGCTCCTTACTCCCGACCTGCCGATAAAAAGGCTAATGTTATGACAGACTCTACGACCATTGTTGAGATGCACAATGTATTTATCGACAATCCTAAGACGGGCGATGATAGCAATATCGGCTTGTGGCTCGGCTTGCTCGGTCTGTCTGTTGTAGGTATCGGAGCGACCGCATTCTTCGGCTTCAAACGTAAGAAGAAGGATGGTGAGCAGTAATGGAACCTAAAGTAATTATCACTATCGTGCTGATTGCTTTCATCATCGGAGGAATTATCTTCCTTCAGGTGAGAAACAAGAAGAAATAAACCTATGGGGCGGATGAAATACTCCGCCCCTTTTCTATTTTACGGAGGCAAGTTATGAAAGACCTAAAAACGATTGAAAGCAGAGTCCGTGCTATTCTTTCCAACCACCAAGAAGCACGAGATGATGATATGATCCTTTATCTTCTCTATTGCAATCGCTACGGTGAAGTCAGAGTTGGCGAACTGCCTTTCGAGATGGTTATGAACAACTACAAGGTGTTTCATATTCCTTGCTTCGAGAGTGTTCGCCGCACCCGTCAGAAAATTCAGGCAGCAACCCCTGAACTCGGTTGCAGTCCTGATGTGCGTAGAGCAAGAAGAAAACAGCAAGGCAAATACAAAGCCTATGCTACTGACAAGAGAAAGTGAGGTGTTTCCGATGAACACAGAAAAACGAATGATACACTCCTACGAAGTCGTTTCCTCTTTCCGAATCGGCGGGAAAGAAGTTGTTTTCGCTATGGACGAGAAGAACACAGACGGCGAAAAGTATATGACTTGCTTTGTGGAGCGTGACGAACTCTTTGAAAGATATAATGAATGTTTGCTCTCTGACGATTATGCAGAGATTGCAAAGCACTTCGGCGCACGTATTGCAAACGAAGCCGAAGTGTATATGGAGTCTGTCAACAAGCTCGGTATTCCTATTTCGGTAATCACCGCAGAGGACTGTATTCCCGACCACTACACCCAAAATATTACCGGCAAGGTAATCGCTATTGACAAAAAGCATCTTAACCCCGAATTTCAGAGATCTGACCGACAGTTATACCTTGTGTACGGCGGTTCGGGAGCTTCTGCAAATACTCGTGGAAGTGCGGTGTTCTGCACCAACCTTCACACGGGTGAAAACTGCCGTTGGGAGCGATATATGGTTATGGGTGAAGTCAAACCGGAATGTATGCCCGAATGGGCAAAGGAAAAGGTTGAAGCCTTAAAGAGAGCCAATAAAAGAAAGAACAAGGAGGTAGAACGATGAAAGACTCATTTACCCTTCAGCAGAAGGTCAAAGTTCTGAATAAGCTCTTTGATGCCAAGTGCAGAACCGAAAAAGAGTTGCAGGCTCTTGATATGGAGAGCATTTTGAAAATCCCCAATATCACTATTCAGGATATGACCGTAATTATGGAGCTTCAGAAAGCTACCAAAGCAAATAAACTGTTCTCCTACTTGGGCGGTGGTAACGATGAGCAGCCAAGCGAATGACCGCCACATTATATGGGGCGATATAAACCTAAACTTTGATGATTGGAAAGATGACCTGATGGAGCAATACCCTGACCTTTCCGAAGATGAGCTAATCCAAAAGATGCACGAAATCAATGCGGACTATCTCGGTGATGAGCGTATGAACCTGAATGTTCAGCTCTCTCAACCGATATTGGTCGTTGCGGATATAGGTCGTTGGGACGGTCGATATAGCGGTTATGCTGAAATCAAGTCCGGTAAGATATGCGACTGCCTTTATACCGAAATGGATATGTGTGAATGGTATGTCGATAAATACGGCGACCTTCGTGCCGATGCAGTACACCACGATGGCAGAAACTATTACCTCTATCGTGTGTATAAGGATACCGCAACCGACAGTCAAATTGAAAATCTCAAAGCGAAGATCTACGAGGGCAAGGCAACGAGAGCCGATATAACGAGGATAACAAGACGGCTCGGTGATGATATTGCCGCAGTATATGGCTTTCATATTCCCCGACAAAAACAGTCTAAAGAGATTGCGAGGTGATACAAAATGAAAATGATAAATGCAGACCAAATCACAACCAATATGAACGGCAGCACTTTGGAGATTTTCATTGACGGCAAACTTGCCGCCGAGATCTCCGATGGAAAAACCGAACTCGGCTTTGTATATGATGTGCTTCAGGGTATGGATTACGAAATCAACGAGGACAACTTTGTTCTCCGTGCCTTTAACCCCGTTGAAGAACTCTACACATATAGGCAGAGTCAGCAGATATGTATGCAGACGGGATTTATCGGTTATATGAGAGCAGACTTCGGCTCTAACGGAAAACAGTTCTTTTCCTCTTGGAACGAGTTTAACAAGACTCTCAAAACCCCTGAATTTGCCGCAGACCTTGACTTCGTTATCAACGGGTTCAGGGATAAGGACAGTATGTTTGGCGACCGTGACAAGCTCAATTCTTTCTGTGCTATGCACCCTGAATGGAAAATGGGCGGCGACCGTGAGTATTACGGTGTTCGTGTAGACACTACCAACTACGCCTATATGCTTCGCTTTACCCCTCGTCAGGGTGACTACAATATCTACTGCCATTGCTATAAGAAAGAGTGGCTTGATAAGCACCTCGAAAACGCCGAGCGTGGTATCCGTTTCATTGATCCGCACTACAACGAAAGGTTCGTAATTCCTGACGGTGACACCATCCGTATTCAGATGGAAGATAACAAGTACGCAGACTACACTTGCAGATATATTGATGACTACCATGTTGAAGTCGGTAGTCAGTTATATCATATCTGTCAGTTTGCCGAACTGATGGAACAGAACGGATATAAGACTATTCCGCTTCGTTCCTCTCTGCCAAACACGGCGTATGTGTTCGTTGAGTCCCATAACTGTGTCGGCATTGTTCTCAAGGGCGAAAGCGGATACAGACCTACCGCCATTTATGGCAATACACCCGCCGAAACAAGAGCAGAGGTTGACAAGATGAACGGAAATCTCAAGATAAGCAAGGCTCAAGCTCAGGCTATGAATTGCGGCTCGATGTTTGGATGGGATACGCCTGCAGCCGATCCGAAGAACTATGACGATAAAGGAAACCCCATAAAGCCAAAAAGGAAAAACAAAGAATATGAACGATAAGGAGGTGTTACCTAATGGCTCGAAAATATGACCTGATTTCAGAGTTATACAACCGGACTTGTAAGACGGTCGTATCTTCTCCGCAGAGTTGGCAAGCCTTTTTGAGTTCTGCTTGCAGGAACTATAAGTTACGCTTCGATGAGCAGCTTTTGGTGTTCGCCCAAAGACCTGATGCTACTGCCGTGCTTGAGATTGAGCGTTGGAACGGTACTTTTGGTCGATGGGTAAACAAGGGTGCAACGGGTATAGCAGTCTTTGATGATGTGAGCAGAAGCAGACAGCGACTTATCCATTACTTTGATATTTCCGATACCCACGAAAGCAGATATTCAAGACCTGTCCCGATTTGGTCGATGAAGCCTGAGTACGAGGAAGAAGTCATTGAAACGCTCGAAAGCACCTTCGGAGAGTTGAAGAACAAAACCGACCTTGCTTCTGCCATTATCTCTGCCGCAGAGAATGCCGCAGAGGATAATCTTCCTGACTATACCAGTGACCTGATTTATAGTGTAAACGATAGCTTCTTGGAAGATCTTGATGAAGATAATATCTCTATTATCTATCGCAAGGTAGTTGCAAACAGCGTGGCGTTTATGATGATGGAAAGGCTCGGCATTGATACGGAGGAATATTTCTTCCGTGAGGACTTTGAGGATATTGTTAATTTCAATACCCCGCAAACCCTTAATGCACTCGGCTTTGCCACAAGCGATATTGCCGAAATGGGACTTGCAGAAATCGCAAAAACGGTTATGTCCCGTGAGAAGCAAAATCGCATAATTGCTGAAAATCAAAATCCTGACTACAATATAGTCAAAGAAAACCAAACCGAAAGGAGTCTTGAAAATGACCGAACTGACCTACACGATGCAGGGCGATTACAGACTGCCCAATCTGACCTTACCGGAGCAGCCGGAAGTACCGATGGGAAGGTTCGCTCAACTGAGAGCGAAGTACCTGAAGGAAAATCGCAAGGTTCTGTACTACAACCTTCTGACAAGTTGCAAGTTGAACGAGCATCTGACGGAAGTGGAACAGACGGCGACCGAGCTGACGGAACGCTTGACGAAGCAGTTAGCGGAGCAAGAGGGCGTGACGGAGAAGCTGAAAGCGACCGATATGATGAGTTGGGTTCGACAGATGAACAACATCAGAAGTCGGGTTCAGGAAACGGTGTTGAAGCAAGTAGTTTACGCTTAGATTACCACGACCGAAGCAACGAGGACAAAAGCCTACCGTTCTTCCACGATGAAGATACCATAAGAGAACTTCTTGGAACGACACCACACCTGAAAGCATCCAAAGATGAAATACGAGCGTTCTTTGAAACCGTAGCCGATGACGATAAACGCACCGAGTATATCAAGAGTATTTTCAATAACGATTATACTGAAGTGATCTTGAGTGACGATAGGCGTGTCGGCTACAAAACCTATCAAAATGTCCTGCACCTTTGGGAAGGCAGTTATCTCAGCCGTACCGCACAGAGCTATTACGATTGGGGCGTTATTGCTGACCACTTTGAAGCAATGCGACTGCTTGGAGAGTTGCAGGACAAAATGAAACCCTTGCCCTCTATGGATGGGCAAATGAGCTTAATGCTCGATTACGAAGCAGAGGTAACAAAACCCTCTGCTTTTTCTTTTTCCCAAGAGATTATTGATGCCATTCTTTGTCACGGCAGTCAGGTCAGCGAAGGAAAGTTCCGTATCTATGAGCAGTTCCAAAAGAGCCTATCCAAAAAGGAAAATGTAGAGTTCCTGAAAAAAGAGTACGGATGGGGCGGCTCGTACCCGATTATCGTTGGAACGGGCATTGACGAGTTGCACGATGGCAAAGGAATAAAGCTCACTAAAAAAGTCAATGGTGAAGAAGTAAAACTCTTGCTGAATTGGAATCAGGTTGAAAAGCGTATCTCTGAGCTTATCAAAATGGATAGATACCTGAACCAAAAAGAAAAGGAACTCTATCCTCAGTGGCTTGAACAACAAGAGATCCGCAGAGCCGAAGTTGCAGAGGAACGCAGAAAGAGAGAAATCCTTTCTACCGCACCTGCCGATAAAGAATTAGGTGAAACTGTACCTTATTCTTTTGAGTCTGAATATAGGCTTTTAAGTAGGCTGAAATCGGATTGCGAATACTTCTTAGGTGAAGGAGTAAGAGCAAAAAAGCACCTATGGGCAGGAAGCGTGGATAAGCAAATTGAAAAAATGCGTGAACTCTACGAACAACTCCCTGAGAAGCCTGAGTGGTTATCGAACCAAGATATTGACAACTACGAAAGGCAAATGCAGGATGTAACGCCCGAACAAACGAAAGAGCGTTATGAGTATCATCTTGGCAGCACCGTATATATCGGTGCAAACGAGTATGAAATTCAGTCTTTTGATGATGAGCGTGTAATGCTCTATGACTTGCAGTTCCCGTTGTTCAACAAGGAAATGACAAGAGCTGAGTTTGACCAAAAGGTTCAGGAAAACCCGATGAATGACCACCTGAAGGTAAAGGTCACAGAGGTTGAGCAAGGCACAGAAACACCCGATATTCCCTTTGCAAGTGGTGACACACACTACTTCTATCGCCCTGACTCAAAGCGTTGGGATGCGGTTTACTACAATCCTGATGCCAATTCAGGCGGTCAGTATGTTGTTACGCATCTTTCCCTTGATGATGTCATAAGTGCAAAGGAAAACAGCGATAGCGTTGAGTCGTTCTTCGAGAACTTATATCAGGCAAAAAGCCAAGAGTTAATCGACTTGGGAACGCTTGACTACGATGCTTTTATCCGTGAGTACGGCGAAATGCACGCTGATCGCATTGGCGATGACGAAGGGACAATGGAAACCCTTGTTTCCGAAGCACGAAGCGAGCTTGAGCAAGTACCCGTCTATGACCGTGAAAGCGAAATCATTTACGATGTTCTTTCTGCTCTCAAAATTGATGATGTGGAATTGGACTTCGATGGTGATGAGCTAATCGCAACCGATAGTATGGGCAACGAATGGCACGGTCAGGAGTTCTATAAGTTCCTTGTGGAAGAAGCCTTTGTCTTTGAGGATGACGGCAGCGTTCTTGGTATCCGTAATGAACTCTTAAAGGACTTCACGGAACTTTCCGAGCATAACGGCGTTCCCGTTAAGGACAACCGAGTGCGTGAGCCGTATAGAAGTTATCTTGCGATAAAAGCCGAGAACCCTAACAGCCTTGTGTTCTATCAGGTGGGCGACTTCTTTGAAGCATTTAATGATGATGCAAAAACGGTGGCTGAAACTCTTGACCTGATGATGACTTCACGACCGATAACTGATAACGACAGAGTTCCTATGGTTGGTCTGCCCAAGCACCGTCTTGAAACCTATATGACGATGCTGACAGACAGAGGTTATGATGTCGCAGTTGCTTCCCTTGAGAACGGAGAACGCAAGGTGTATAACCTTGTTTCCCAAAGCAAGGAAGATCCGGTGGAGTCCAAACCTATCGGCAGAATTGACTATCTGCACACAGACGGTCGTGTTCGTGAGAGCATCGAATACACAAGTCCATATCAGCTTGAAAAGGATATTAAAGAGGAAAACCACTTCGGAGTTTCGATGAGCGTAGTCCTTTACAGACAAGCTGACGGCTCGGTTATCCCACACGACTATATCGCTGAGTGTGATCCACCGCTTAATGGCTTTTCCGTAATCGACAATCCGTACTTGAAATCTTCCCTTGATATTGCAAAGGAGATAATTGACGAATATTGTCGAGAGGAATTTGAGCGTGACGAAGGAGCAGACTACACCAACCTTTCCGAAGTCAATGTGGCATACACAACGACCGAAGATGACAAACACGAAATTCAGGCGTATGTCAATCTTGTAGACTTCCGCATTGAAACCCGTGTTGATAGCACGGTAGTCCGCACCGAACAGTACGACACCCTTGAGGACTTAACCGAGCGAGGTCTGAAGAACCTATCCTTTGATGACCTTGTTTACCTTTCCGAAGAAGAACTTGAGCAAGTGGAAAAGGCTTCTGCTCCCGTAGTTCCTGCTTGGGAAAAGCCGAAGAAAAGCAAGGTGCAGTCCTTTGACTTGCACCCTGAAATTCCAATGTCCGAGCGACACAACTTCGACCTTGCAAATAACGAGATTGAAGAAGTCAACAAAAAAGAGCGTTTCCACCGCAACTATGCGGCGATTACGGTCTTGAAAAGATGTCAGCAAGAAAACCGCTTTGCCACACCTGATGAGCAGAAAATCTTGTCGAGATATGTCGGTTGGGGCGGTATCCCCGAAGCGTTTGATGAACGAGCAAGTGCTTGGCATACCGAGTATGCGATGCTCAAAAATATCCTGACACCTGAAGAATACGACTCCGCAAGAGAAAGCACCCTGACTGCCTTTTACACTCCGCCTACGGTTATCAAAGCCGTATATAAGGCTATGGAGCATATGGGATTCCGTGAGGGTAATATCTTGGAGCCGTCTTGCGGTATCGGACACTTTATCGGTATGATGCCCGACTCAATGAGCGAGAGTAAAATCTACGGTGTTGAGCTTGACACCATATCGGCGGGTATCGCACAGCAACTTTATCAAAAGACTTCTATTGCTGCACAAGGCTTTGAAGAAGCAAATCTCCCTGACAGTTTCTTTGATGCAGTTGTCGGCAACGTGCCTTTCGGAGATTTCAAAGTCCTTGACAAGCGGTACGACAAGCACAAGTTCCTGATCCACGACTACTTCTTTGCAAAGTCCCTTGACAAATTGCGACCGGGCGGCGTTATGGCACTCATAACAAGCAAAGGCACAATGGACAAGGAAAACCCCGCAGTTCGTAAGTATATCGCACAGAGAGCTGACTTGCTCGGTGCAATTCGTCTGCCTAACAACACCTTTAAGGGCAACGCCGGAACGGAAGTCGTTTCGGATATTCTTATCTTGCAGAAGCGTGACCGCCTGATAGATATAGAGCCTGATTGGGTGCATCTTGGCACAGACGAGAACGGCATACCGATGAACAGTTACTTTGTCGATCACCCCGAAATGATACTCGGTGAGATGAAAATGGTATCAGGTCGATTTGGACCTGAACCGTCTTGTTTGCCTTATGAGGGTGCAGACCTTGAGGAACAGTTGAGTGAAGCAATCGCCAATATTCACGGCGAAGTTACCGCCTATGAGGTTGACGATGAACTGACCGAAGAAGATAACTCTATCCCCGCCGATCCTACGGTTAGGAACTTCTCTTATACGGTGGTAGACGATAAAATCTACTTCCGTGAAAACTCAAGAATGACTCCGGTGGATGTTTCTGCTACTGCCGAAAATCGAATTAAGGGTATGATAACCATTCGTGATGCCGTCAGAAACCTGATAGAATTGCAAACGGAAGATTACCCTGACTATGAGATAAAAGCCGAGCAGGAGCGATTAAACACGCTCTACGACACCTTTACAAGTAAGTATGGACTGCTCAATAGCAGAGCCAATACTTCGGCTTTCTCTCAGGACAGTTCGTACTCTTTGCTCTCGGCTCTTGAAATCTTGGATGATGAAGGAAACCTTGAGCGTAAGGCAGATATGTTCTTTAAGAGAACGATTAAGCCGCACACACCCGTTACTTCGGTTGATACTTCGAGCGAAGCTCTTGCAGTATCTATGGGCGAAAAAGCGTGTGTAGATATGGAATATATGTGTCAGCTTTCAGGAAAGACCGAAGCAGAAATCTACGAAGATCTAAAGGGCGTTATCTTCTTAAACCCGATGTATGGGTATGGGAACAGTACCGAAGCAAAGTATCTTATGGCTGATGAATACCTTTCCGGTAATGTCCGTGAGAAACTTGCTTGGGCGAAACGCTCCGCAGAACTCAGTCCCGAAGATTACAAAGTCCACGTGGAAGCACTTGAAAAGGTGCAGCCGAAAGACCTGACTGCAAGTGAAATCTCTGTCCGTCTTGGTGCAACTTGGCTACCCCCTGAAATCGTTGAGAAGTTTATCTTTGAGTTCTTGGGAACACCGAGATATGCACAATGGAATATCAAGCTCCACTTCTCTCAGTACACGGGAGAATGGAATATTGAGGGCAAGTCCTATGACAGAGGAAATGTCAAAGCGTATAACACCTACGGCACAAGCCGTATCAATGCCTACAAGATCATTGAGGAAACTTTAAACCTTAAGGATGTTCGTATCTTCGATTATATTGAAGAACCTGACGGTAAAAAGAAAGCCGTGCTGAACAAAAAAGAAACTGCTATTGCTCAGTCGAAGCAGGAACTTATCAAGCAAGGTTTTCAGGATTGGATATGGGCAGATCCGGAACGCCGTGAGCGACTGTGTAAGCTCTATAATGAGAAGTTCAACAGTATTCGCCCCCGTGAGTACGATGGAAGTCATATCACATTCAACGGTATGAACCCTGAAATCGAACTCCGTGAACACCAAAAAAATGCGGTGGCTCACATTCTTTACGGTGGCAATACGCTTCTTGCTCACGCAGTCGGCGCAGGCAAAACCTTTGAAATGACGGCGGCAGCTATGGAGTCAAAGCGACTCGGACTGTGTAACAAATCTCTGTTTGTTGTGCCGAACCACCTGACCGAACAATGGGCGGCAGAGTTCCTGCAGCTCTATCCTTCTGCTAATGTTTTAGTGGCAACCAAGAAAGACTTTGAAACCAAAAACCGTAAAAGATTTTGCGGTCGAATTGCTACGGGCGACTACGATGCTATCATTATCGGACACTCTCAGTTTGAGAAAATCCCTATGAGCATTGAAAGGCAGAGAGCGATCCTTGAGGAACAGCTTGAGGAAGTTACCAACGGTATCGCTGACCTGAAAAGAAATCGTGGAGATAACTTCTCGGTCAAGCAGTTGGAACGCACAAAGAAATCTGTCAAGCAGAAGCTCGACAAACTCAACGACCAAACCCGAAAGGATGACGTTGTTACCTTTGAGGAACTTGGCGTAGACAGACTTTTCATTGATGAGAGCCACTATTACAAAAACCTTTTCCTCTATACCAAAATGCGAAATGTTGGCGGTATCGCACAGACCGAAGCGATGAAGTCAAGCGACCTCTTTATGAAATGTCGCTATCTTGATGAAATCACGGGCGGTCGTGGTACGGTGTTTGCAACCGGAACGCCGATCTCAAACTCTATGGTGGAACTCTATACCATTCAGAGATATTTGCAGTATAACACCCTTGTGAAAAACAATCTGCAACACTTCGATGCTTGGGCATCCACCTTTGGAGAAACCATTACGGCGGTTGAGTTGACACCTGAAGGTTCAGGTTACAGAGCAAAGACAAGGTTCGCAAGGTTCTATAATCTTCCCGAACTTATGGCGATGTTCAAAGAGGTTGCGGATATAAAGACCGCCGATATGCTCGACCTTCCCGTACCCAAAGCAATCTTCCACAATATCTCTGTAAAACCGTCTGAGCATCAAAAACAGATGGTGGCAGAGCTTGCAGAGAGAGCCGAGAAAGTCCGTAACGGTATGGTGGATGCGAGTGTAGATAATATGCTCAAGATCACTAATGACGGCAGAAAACTTGCTCTCGACCAACGACTAATCAATCCTATGCTCCCTGACTTTGAGGGCAGTAAGTTGAACGCTTGTGTAGATGCTATGTTTGATAAGTGGGAAAAAGGTAAAGAGAAACGACTGACACAGTTGTTCTTCTGTGACCTATCTACCCCGAAGAATGACGGTAATTTCTCCGTGTATGAGGATATTCGCAAGAAACTCATTGAGCGTGGAGTACCCGCCGAAGAAATAAAATTCATTCACGAAGCAGACACCGAAGCAAAGAAACTTGAACTCTTTAAGAAGGTTCGCAGAGGGGATGTCCGTATCCTTATGGGCAGCACTCAGAAGATGGGTGCAGGTACTAACGTGCAGAATAAACTTGCTGCATCGAGCGACCTTGACTGCCCTTGGCGACCTTCGGACTTGGAGCAGAGATTAGGTCGTAGTATCCGTCAGGGCAACGAAAACCCCGAAGTAGATATTTACCGTTTCGTTACCGAAGAAACCTTTGATGCCTACCTTTATCAGCTCGTAGAGGGCAAGCAGAAGTTCGCTTCGCAGATTATGACGAGCAAATCGCCCGTTAGATCTTGCGAAGATATAGACGAAACTGCATTGTCCTACGCCGAGATTAAGATGCTTGCAACGGGCAACCCGCATATCAAAGAAAAGATGGACTTGGATATTCAGGTGCAGAAATTGCGACTATTAAAATCCAACTTCCTCTCCGAAAGATACGCTCTTGAAGATAAGATTATCAAGTTTTATCCACAGGATATAGCAAGGCGAACTGAAACAATCAAGAGCCTGAAAGCTGATATAGAGCGTGTCGCACAACACCCGAAACCGCTTGATGATACCTTTGTTGGTATGACGGTTAAGGGTGTTTTTTATTCCGAGAAAGCGGATGCCGGCAATGCCATCCTTGAAGCGTGTCAGGCTATGACGAACCCTGATCCAATTCCTCTTGGTGAGTATCGTGGTTTCCAAATGGAACTGTACTTTGAAGCGAGAGAATACAAAGTAAAGCTCAAGGGCGAACTTGGTTATCCCGTTACTCTTGGTACAGACACCTTTGGTAATATCACTCGTTTTGACAACGCTCTTGAGGGATTACAGAAGCGTTTGGAGTTCAACGAGCAAGAGCTTGAGAACACCAAAAAGCAGTTTGAAACCGCAAAGATTGATGTGTGTAGACCATTCAATCAGGAAGAAGAACTGCAAAGCAAAACCGCAAGACTGAACGAACTTAACGCACTTCTCAATGTAGATAAACGTGAGAACGAGATAGTCGGCGGAGAGCCTGATGAGGGCGATGAAGAACCTACCCCAAAAAAGAAAGACCGTGAACGATGAAAGGAGTTGATGTGTATGGCAGTCGATTATAACGAACTGCTCTATGAAAAGGTGCAGGTTGAGTACGATGCTTTCATTGAAGAACTCAAGCGAATGACACCTGAACAGATCATTGAAAAGTCATACGAGAAAGTCACCAAAGAGAATATGGTGACGATTATTCAGGAGGAAAACTTGACACCTGCTGAAGCAAAAGCATTGTGCCGTGAGAAATATCCTCTTGACCGAATGTATCAGGAATGGCTTGATACCGATGTCAGCGAAATGCAGATGCTCAAGGATTCCATTGATGATACTGCTAAAAAGGCGGTCAAAGAAATGAAAGAAAAGCAGAAAGAAAGTAGGTGAAGTTGATGCCGTATATTGCACCGGAAATCATTACGGAAGCAAAACGGATGGACTTACTGACCTACCTGAGAAACTACGAACCACACGAACTTGTGAAGTTCTCAGGCAACACCTACACAACCCGCACCCACGATAGTTTGAAGATCTCAAACGGAAAATGGATGTGGTGGTCACGAGGTATCGGGGGCAAAACTGCCCTCGATTATCTTGTGAAAGTCAAAGGTCTTTCCTTTCTTGAAGCCGTAGAAACGATTATGGGCGGCAATGTTGCACTTCCTATTCCAATCCCAACGCCAAAAGAAAACGCTCCCAAAGTCCTTCTGTTGCCTGATAAGAGCAACACAAATGATGTGATAACCGAGTATCTTTTCGGCAGAGGTATCGACTACGAAATCATAAACTACTGCATACAAAAGAGACTGATTTTTGAGAGCCTGCCTTACCACAATGTAATGTTTGTAGGTAAAGATGAGAAAGGAAAACCACGCTATGCTGCTTACCGAGCCACCAACAATTCACGAATTATGGGTGATGCTTCAGGGAGCGACAAGCACTATTCTTTCCGTCTTGAAGGCACAAACAAAACGGAAGTCCACCTCTTTGAGTGTGCGATAGATGTTCTTTCGTATGCCACTTTGCTAAAGCTCGGCGGCGGTAAATGGAAGGATGAAAACCTTGTTTCCCTTGCAGGTGTGTATGCACCAAAACAGAAAATCGAAGAAAGTAAAGTACCCGTTGCGGTGATAGGCTACCTTGAAAGCCACCCCGAAATCAAGCGTGTCTTTATTCACTTCGACAGAGATAAGGCAGGCAGAGCAGCAACCGAAGTGTTGAAGCTCAAACTGTCTGACAGATACGAAGTCGTTGATAGTCCACCCGATTACGGAAAGGATTACAACGACTTTTTGTGTTTGAAATTAGGAATTTACAAATCTAAAGAAAGGAGTTTTGAGCGATGAATATACGAATTTATCAGGTCAATATGAGCCGTGATGTCAACAACGTGGGCTTCGCAAGTTATGAAAATCTTGAGAAGTGGCAAGGCACTTCCGCTATCGACAGTTCCATCTACGATAAGGTTTTCAGCGGCGAAGTCAAGTGTAAAACCCTTGAGGATGTGTATGTCAAGTTCAATCAGCACCACCCAAGAGGATACAAGGCTCGTTCACTTTCCAAGTCCGATATAGTTGAGATCATCGGTAAGGACGGTACAAGTGAGTTCCATTATTGCGACTCTTTCGGCTTCAAAAAGGTAGACTTTGAGCCTGAAAAAGCCAAACTCAGCGAGAGATATTTGGATTTATCGAAGGGCGAAAAGATAAAAGTTCTGTTCGTCCCGGTTGGTAAATATCCGCAGGAAACGGAAATCCCGAACACCTACGAAGCGATGACCGAGCTTGTCGGCGGTGGCACAGAGGAATATATGCCGTTTGAAAATGACAACGCAGCACTCGTTTGTTATCGGCATAGTAAGAAGAATGAGTTGCCTATGAACCGAGCCGTCTATGTTGAACCGAAGATGACTGAGATGGATTATTACGACCTCAAGCGTGAGTTCAGTAAAGCCGAAGATAACGGTAAACACCTTGTCGGTCACATCGTTTTCACGGTAGACACCTTTAACGAGCCGTTATCTGAGTTTGAAAGAACCTATGCAATCAGCTCCGACAACAAGGCTTTTCAATCAGGTATGGGCGGCTATTCTATCTACGGTCGTTCTCTTGACGGCGCTGATCCTTGCCTGAGAATGGAAGGACTGATGGCGGCTGAGCGTGGCGGAAAAGACGGTTGGAAGATTGAAAAGTGCTATTTAGTCGAGGACTCAAAGCAAATCTCCGACATTATTCACGGAGATTTTTTCATTGCAAATACCAATGTGGAAGCCGAGAAATACGAGAGCTTATCCCACGAACAGCTCGTAAAATTCCGCAACTTATTCAAATATCCTGAGAGGTTTACCGAAACCGAACACGGATATACCGCAGAAAAATACACGCCCCAAAGGGCGGGTAAAGAACGCTAATCTCAAGAAAATCGGGGCAACCCGAAAAGACTGCATTATCTTAGCGAGCAGACTGTTTATGGACAGGTTTGCCCAAAACAGTAGAACTCGTTAGGGGTTGCCCCTAATACCCCAAATCAGAAAGGAGTCTGCAATGACAGAATTTATCTTTTTCCTTGTCGGTTTACTGCTCGGCAGTTGCATCGGCATCACCATAATGTGTTGCCTGCAAATCAATCGACTCTACAAATCTAATTCTTCCACAAAGGAGGTTGAAGCAAATGAAAAGAAATATTGAAAAGCATATTTTGATGAACAAAGCCGAAGCACAAGATTTGCAGAAGAAAGCAAAGAAGGCTTGTTTGTCCGAAGCAGGTCTTATTCGTTTGCTTATTAAAGGCTACGAGCCGAAGGAACGACCTGACGAGCGTTTCTATGATGTGATGCGACAGTTATCTTCCATCGGCAACAATATCAATCAGCTTGCTGCACAAGCGAACACACTCGGCTTTGTCGATGCTCCCAAACTCAAAAAGGAAGCGGAGCGTTGGCACAAGTTTCAGGCTGACGTGGAGCGACAGTTCCTTCGCCCTGATAAGTGTGATATGAAATGGCAGTAAGTAAGATATGGAAAGTTACAGTCCGTCTTGCACAAGTTATCGACTATGCACTCAACCCTGAAAAGACGGCGGCAGATAATTACACCCCCGAACAGTATCAGGCGTTGGCTGATGTTCTTCAGTATGCAAAGGACGAGGAAAAGACGGAGCGTGAGTTTTTCGTTGACGGCATCAACTGCAATCCTTCTACTGCCCGTGACCAATTCGTAACGGTTAAGGAGCAGTTCGGAAAACCTGACGGCATACAAGCCTATCACGGGTATCTCAGTTTTAAGGAACAGAATATCTCCCCTGAACTTGCTCAGAAGATCGGAATGGAATTTGCACAAACGGTATGGGGTAAAAGATTTCAGGTCGTGGTTACAACCCACCTGAACACAAAGCACCTGCATTGTCACTTCGTTGTGAACTCGGTATCCTTCGTGGACGGTAAGCGGTTAGCCAATGAAGAAAAGGCTTGGTTCAAGTTCAGGCATATTGCAGACGAGCTTTGCAAGAAGTATGAGCTTCATTATATCCCTAACCCCGTCAGAGGTAATTCCAATTCTTATTACTATCAGTTGCGTAAGGCGGGTATGCCCGACCGATACGACAGAACACGCTCGGCTATTGATGATGCTATCAGTAAGAGCCGAACTATGAAAGAGTTTGAGTATGTGCTTGACCAAATGGGATACAAGTATCAGCTCAGCGAGAGCTTGAAGTATTGGACGGTCGTGCCGAAAGGTTGGCAGAAACCTATTCGACTGTATAGGCTCGGTGAGGATTATACCAACGACCGAATTAAGGAGCGTATCAAGGAGAACCGTGACAAGGTTGATTTAGAGCCGTATCAGAAGCCGACCTATCAACCCCGTCAGTACCGTCTTGCAACACGGGAGCATCGCATACGAAAGAAAGGCGGTCTGTACGGTCTGTATCTTCACTACTGTTATAAGCTCGGCTATCTGCCGAACTACAAAAAACAAAATCCTGCTCGACTGCATTTTCTTCTCCGTGAAGATTTATATAAGGTCGATCAGCTATCCGCACAAGTAAGGTTGCTCGGCAGAGAGAACATCTCAACGACTGAGCAACTTTTCTTATATAAGTCTAAGGCTATGGAGGAAATCAAAACGCTGACTGCCTACAGAACACATCTCCGAAACGAAATACGAAAAGTAAATATTGATGATGATTCGCTGTCAACGGCAAAGCTGAAGATCTCAGCCATATCCGAAAGACTTTCAGAACTCCGTAAGGATGTTCGACTCTGTGATGCAATCGCTGAACGCTCCGGTGTTATGCAGGAGAATTTAGAGAAGGTACTTGCAGAGGAAGAAAAAACTAAAGGAAAGGAGAACCGAAGTTATGTACAACAGCGGTGATGCTGCTGAACAAATCGTAAGGCTTTCGCTTGAAGGATTTGAAGTAGCAGCGAAACTAACGGGAACGGCGGCGAAAGAGCTGACCGTTCTTCTTGTTTCTGTACTCAAGCAGGAACAGAAAACCAAAGGTAAAGCACGACTGACAAATATGCTCAAGTCCGGTAAGGAACTCAAAGTCTTTTCTGTACCGCAGAAAGATTTGAAGAAATTTACCGAGCAGGCTAAGAAGTACGGCGTACTTTACTGTGTGTTGAGGGATAAGTTTAGCAAGGACGAAAATGCTCCTGTCGATATTATCGCAAGAGCAGAAGATGCTTCTAAAATTCAGCGTATCTTTGACCGCTTTGAACTTGGCAAGGTTGATAAGGCTTCCATTGTTGCCGAAGCTGAAAAGAGTATGGCAGAACGAGAGGAAGTCGCCAATGAAGTACCCACCAAGTCCAAAGGCGAAAGGATCGTTGAAGAAGCAATGGGCAAACCAATTCAAAAAGATGGAGCAAGCAACGAAAACCCCCAAGTCGCCAAGACCGACAAAAACCCTCAGTCAAGGCGAAACTCCAAAGAGGTAGATATGCACACTGATAAGGGTAAAGCCAAGTCCGCAGAGGAACGCCCGTCTGTCCGAGAAAAACTTGACAGATACAAGGCTGAAGCTGCAAAGGACAAGGAAGCAGGTGCGGTCGATCTTGACAAGTCCAACGATAAACCCAAGTCCCAAAACCGCAACAATCAAACCACCCACAAGCAACCCCCGAAAAAGAAAAACAAAAATAAGAACAAAGCGAGGTAATGAAAGATGACTAATAACTTCAAACCCAAAAAGGGCGGCTACAAACAGCCGCAGCTTTCCCCTGATGAGTGGAAAGAAAAGAAGCAGGCAGAAAAGGAAGCCGTGTATCAGATGATTGATGATACGGCGACTTCTGTTGTTCAGGACGGCGAAAAGTTCCGAGCGTTCCTTGACACTCAGGCAAGACTTGACCGTTACTCTGCCGCAAATGCTCTGCTTATTTACAATCAGTATCCGCAGGCGACTCAGCTCAAGGACTTCAACGATTGGGCGGAAGAAAAGGTTTCTATCAACAAGGGTGCAAAGAGTATTTCTATTCTTGAACCAGTTGAGTATGCGAGGGATGACGGCTCGACCGGAATTTCCTACAATGTCAAAAAGGTCTTTGACGTTTCGCAGACCAAAGGCAAACAGTCACCTGCACCTTCTGTCAACCGAGATCCGCAGGCTCTCGTTGCGGTGATGATCGACACCTCTCCCGTCAATGTGGAAGTGGCAAACGAACTTCCGCACCCGAATATGGGAGCGTTCTACGATAATGAGAAGCAAACACTCTTTGTCAAGAAAGATATTAGAGATAGCGTTGCTCTCTGTCAGTGCGTAGCACAAGAACTCGGCCACGCACAGCTTTCTATCAATAGCGATGCTTACAGTCGCAGAGATATGGGTTATCAGGCTATGTGTGTCGGCTATATGCTCTGCAAGAAGTACGGTGTTGACACCAAGAACTTTGCCATTGAGCGTATTCCCGAAGATTGGAAGAACAAAGAGCCGAAGGAAATTCGTGCCGAACTCTCCAAGACTCGCACGGCGATGAATGAAATTCATTCCCGTGTATCTGAGGAAATCTACCGACAGAAGCAGGAACGCTCCAAAGAGCAGGCACGATAAACGGAGGTAGCGACAATGAAAGAAAGACAACACTTCGTTGCTTTGGACGACTATGAACACGGCATCGTTATCGACTCTCTCAATGAGAAGCGTAAAGACCTTATGAATGAGGGCAAGACAACGGATGCCGTTGATGAGCTAATCGTTAAGGTAGGTCACGCCCCTAAAAAGAAGTTCACAGTAATCGAAAAGGAAAAGGATAAACGCCGTGAAGCAAGATGATAAGCAGACTGCTATCATTCTTTCCGTAATCGGAATTATCCCCGTTGTTTGGCTTGCGTTGTTGATAGCACCGTCAGTCGGCGGTGGATTACCGGAGATACTGCCAAAACTCTTGACAGTATTCAACAACCCGTTTCAAATAGAGCTTTGCGAGGACAGCCTAAAAACTGTCCTCGTTTTGCTTTTGTGCTATGGGTTCGGTATCGGTATCTACTTCTCAACACGCAAGAATTACAGACGGCGAGAAGAACACGGCTCGGCAAAATGGGGCGATGCTAAAGCCGTCAACAAGAAATACTACCAAGCACCCAAGAGCGAAAACAAGCTGATGACTCAGAATGTTTCTATCGGAATTAACGCCAAGAAGCACAGACGAAATCTTAATACGCTTGTGTGTGGTGGTTCGGGTGCAGGTAAAACCCGTTTCTACTGTAAACCGAATTTGATGCAGGCTAACACTTCCTTTGTGATTCTCGATCCGAAAGGCGAAATTGTCCGAGATGTTGGCAAACTGCTTGAAGCAAAGGGTTATGAGATTAAAGTCCTTGACCTTATCTCAATGGAGAAAAGCCATTGTTATAACCCCTTTGTGTATTTGCAGAATGACAACGATATTCAAAGACTTGTAACCAACCTTTTCAAGAGTACCACACCGAAGGGTTCTCAAAGCAACGATCCCTTTTGGGACACGGCAGCATCTATGCTTTTGTTAGCTCTCGTTTTCTATCTGCATTATGAAGCACCCCCTGACGAGCAGAACTTCGCTATGGTAATGGAGATGCTTCGTGCGGGTGCAATCGAAGATGAGGACGATAACAGACCTTCACCGCTTGACTGTTTGTTTGATGAATTGGCAGATGACAACCCTGACCACATCGCAATCAAGTATTATCGCTCCTACCATTCAGGCTCGGCTAAGACTTTGAAATCTATTCAGATCACCCTTGCGGCAAGACTTGAAAAGTTCAACCTTGAAAGCCTTGCAGCACTCACCTCTACCGATGAGTTGGAGTTGGGTACGCTCGGTGAAAAGAAAACAGCTCTGTTTGCGTTGATACCTGATAACGATACGAGCTTTAACTTCTTGGTATCAATCCTTTATACACAGCTTTTTCAGCAGTTGTTTTATTCTGCCGACCATATTCACGGTGGCAGTTTGCCGATACCCGTTCACTTCCTGATGGACGAGTTCGCCAATGTTTCGCTCCCTGATGACTTTGACAAGATCTTATCCGTTATGCGTTCACGCTCGGTATCTGTCAGTATCATTTTGCAGAACTTGGCACAGCTCAAGGCTTTGTTTGAGAAGCAATGGGAAAGCATCGTAGGTAACTGTGATGAGTTCCTTTACTTGGGCGGTAACGAACAGTCCACACACAAGTATGTGAGCGAACTGCTCGGCAAGGCGACCATTGATACCAACACTTACGGCAAAAGCGAAGGTCGAAGCGGTAGTTATTCCACCAACTACCAAATCAGCGGTCGTGAGCTTCTAACCCCTGACGAGGTTCGTATGCTCGACAACCAATATGCAATTCTCTTTATTCGTGGTGAACGCCCCGTGCTTGATTTCAAATACGATATTCTCAAGCACCCCAACGTGGCACTAACCGCAGATGGGAAAGCCGGAGTTTACAGACACGGCGAGGTCAAGTCCGATGTTGCCACTATCGAACTTATCAGCTTTGACAAAAATCAGGCTCCCGAAACCAACGTGGCAGAAACCAATTACGAACTTCTGTCCGATGAGGACTTTGAAGTAAATCAACACTATTAAATTTGGAGGTATTCACAATGAGTATTTTTAAGAAAACCAATAAGGAAACTAAGAAGCTGCCTATGACCGGAAAGGTTGCAAAGGGCTTCCGCACCTATGTCGCACTCGTTCTGTGTGTGGCTTTCGTAATGTGTATGTCCGTAACCGCATTTGCGGCAGGCACTAACGATCCTCTGACCGTTGTAAACAATCTGTCCGACTTTATCTTCGGACTTATCCGTGCAATCGGTCTTATTCTGCTCGGCTTTGGTATCGTGCAGATTGGTCTTTCCCTAAAGTCCCACGATCCTTCTCAGAGAGCTAACGGTTTCCTTACCCTTGCAGGCGGTGTCATCATCACCTTTGCAAAGGAAATCCTGACTCTTATCACGGGTTAATCGAAGCAGCATCACTCAAGGGGCATATCCGCAAAAACGGGTATGCCCCTAATTCTATAAAGGAGGTGCATCAATTTGAGTGATAACTGGGTAGTTCAAAATCTCGAAAATGCCCTTGAAACTTGGAGTGAGAAACTTGCTGAGATATGGCAGCTCATAACCACAAGTCCGCAGAACTTCAAAGGCGGTAGTATTTGGAGTGTCATCGTAGATATAAACGGCGCAGTTCAAGCTATCGGTCTTGCCTTGCTCGTTCTGTTCTTTACTGTTGGTATGGTAAGAACGTGCGGAAGTTTTGCTGATGTGAAGAAACCGGAACACGCTCTCAAACTCTTTATTCGATTTGCACTTGCAAAAGGTGCAATCACCTATGGTATGGAGCTGATGCTTGCTCTCTTTAATATCGGGCAAGGAATTATCTCGACCATTATGAACGCCGCAGGCTTTGGAACACCGCAAGGTGTAACCTTGCCGAGTTCAATGGTAACAACCATCGAAGATTGCGGATTCTTTGAGAGTATTCCGCTATGGGCAGTAACCCTTATCGGTGGTCTGTTCATTACGGTATTGTCGTTCATTATGATTATGACCGTGTACGGTCGTTTCTTTAAGCTCTATATGTATACGGCACTTGCGCCGATTCCGCTTTCCACCTTTGCGGGTGAACCTTCGCAGAATGTCGGCAAGTCTTTTATCAAGAGTTATTGTGCCGTACTGCTTGAAGGTGCAGTCATTGTTCTTGCCTGCATTATCTTCTCGGTGTTCGCTGCATCGCCCCCGCAGGTCGATACAAGCGCCGCCGCAGTAACTCAGGTATGGGCGTATGTGGGAGAGCTTATCTTCAATATGCTTGTTCTCGTAGGCTCTGTTAAGATGAGCGACCGTATTATCCGAGAAATGATGGGACTCTAAGGAGATTGATATGAACAGAAACAAATGTAAGAAATGTGTGTTTTACGGCGGTAAGCGAAAGCGAAAAATCGTCTGTCTGACTGATAAGTGTATCAAGGAAGATAAGATGGAACGCCGCAAACACACAGTAAACCAAAGGAGGTATTGACGATGTATGACTTTGACAAAGAGTACAAGGCGTTGTTTGAAACACCTCTTGAACAAATCAAACCTGATATGTTCTTCCGTGCTGATAACTTCCAAAAAGAAAAATGGTACGGAGAGCTTCAAATCTATATGAGCATTGGCGTCTGCAAAGCAGATAAAGATACCGTGTCCGATATGCAGAAAGCACTTAAAGTTTTGGGATACCCCACAAAGGCTAAAGAGCATAACGGCGAAGTGTATCTCGTTCCCGATAACGACCGACAAAAGAACAGAAGCAGACGACAAGAAGAACGCTGAATGGAGGTGCGTTTATGGAAGTTAAGATCAACCGAGAAATTCGTAACTACACAGAGTCAATGTTCTTTGGACTGTCACTTCGACAGTTCATTTTTTCTGTCTGTGCTTGTGTAGTTGCAGTCGGTCTTTATTTTCTGCTCAAACCGTATGTTGGCACGGAAACCGTGTCGTGGATGTGTATTTTGGGAGCCGCCCCCTTTGCGGCTCTCGGCTTCATTAAGTACAACGGAATGACCGCAGAAAAATTTGTGTGGGCGTGGATCAAGTCAGAGTTCCTTATGCCGAAGCAGCTCGTTTTCCACTCTACAAACACCTACTTGGAAGTTATGAAGCCGAGTATGGAACAGAAAAACAAGGAGGTAATGAAATCCAATGATTAAGACACTAACTAATCTTTTCAAACAAGATAAAGAAAAGTTTGTTGTACCGAAGGGCGTTCAGGATGTAATTCCTATCAAGGCTATTTACGATGACGGCATCTTTCTTGTCGGCAAGGATAAGTTCGCAAAGTCCTTTAAGTTCTCCGATATAAACTATGCCGTTGCAAGTCGTGAGGACAAGGAAGCAATGTTCCTTGAGTATTCCGAACTGCTTAACTCTTTTGATAGCGGTGCAACAACGAAAATCACAATCAATAACCGCAGGCTAAACCGTCTTGACTTTGAGAGAAATTACAAGATGGATTATGCGGGCGACTTCCTCGATGTGTACCGAGAGGAAAAGAACGGCATTATGCTTGAGAACGCAACCGGAGCTAACGCTATCGTGCAAGACAAGTATGTAACTATCTCGGTCAACAAGAAGTCCATTGAAGAAGCAAGAAACTACTTCGCCCGTGTTGGTGCAGACCTTATTGCACACTTCGGCAGACTCGGCAGTAAGTGCTATGAAATGGAAACCGATGACCGCCTGAGAATTATTCACGACTTCTTCCGTGTCGGTGAAGAAAGTTCTTTCCGTTTCGATATTAAGGAAACCCGAAAGAAAGGACACGACTTCAAGGACTATGTATGTCCTGACTCTATGGAGTTCGCCGCCGACCACTTCAAGATCGGCAACAGATACGGCAGAGTCCTTTTCCTTCGTGAGTATGCTTCGTATATCAAGGACAGTATGGTTGCGGAGCTGACCGACCTCAACAGGAACCTGATGATGTCGATTGATATTGTACCCGTTCCTACTGATGAAGCAGTCCGTGAAGCAGAAAGCCGTCTGCTCGGTGTAGAAACCAATATTACGAATTGGCAGCGTAGACAGAACTCTAATAATAACTTCTCTGCAACCGTTCCTTATGATATGGAGCAGCAGAAAAAGGAAATGAAAGAGTTTCTTGATGACCTGACTACACGAGATCAGCGAATGATGTTCGCTGTTATCACTTTTGTTCATACGGCAGATACCAAAGAACAGCTCGACCAAGATACCGAAGCTCTTATGACAACGTGCAGAAAGCACCTTTGTCAGTTCGGTGTGCTGAAGTTTCAGCAGATGGACGGACTCAATACGGTTATGCCATACGGCACAAGAAAGATTGACACCTTCCGAACCCTCACTACTGAGTCTTTGGCGGTGTTCATTCCTTTCCGTGTTCAAGATATTTTCCACGAACACGGCATTTACTACGGCACAAACGTAATCAGTAAGAATATGATTATCGCTGACCGCAGGCAGCTTTTGAACGGTAACTCTTTTATACTTGGCGTTTCCGGTTCGGGTAAGTCCTTTACGGCGAAGGGAGAAATCACCGATATTATGCTTGCCGATCCTACGGCAGACGTAATCATCATTGATCCTGAGCGTGAGTATTCGCCCCTCGTTAATGCGTTGGGCGGTGAGATTATCAATATCTCGGCTACTTCGCCTAACCATATCAACGCTATGGATATGAACAAAGATTACGGTGACGGAGCGAACCCCGTTATCCTAAAATCTGAGTTCATTATGTCGCTGTGTGAACAGCTCATCGGCGGCACTAATCTCGGAGCAAAGCAAAAGTCCATTATAGACCGTTGTACTGCAAGCGTTTACCGAGCATATCAGCAGAACGATTACACGGGAACTGTACCTACCTTGCAGGACTTCCGTGCCGAGATGATGAAGCAAGACGAGCCTGAAGCAAGAGAAATCGCCCTTGCTATTGAGTTGTTTACTCACGGTTCGCTTAACACCTTTGCAAAGCAGACCAACGTTGACACCAACAACCGTTTGATTTGCTACGATATTCTCGATCTTGGTAAGCAGCTTATGCCTATCGGTATGCTCGTTGTTCTTGACTCCATTCTTAACAGAATCACTCAGAACAGAGCTAAAGGCAAGAACACCTATATCTTCATTGATGAGATTTACTTGCTTTTCCAACACGAGTATTCCGCAAACTTCCTCTTTACCCTTTGGAAGCGTGTAAGAAAGTACGGTGCGTTTGCAACGGGTATCACGCAGAACGTGGATGACCTCTTGCAGAGCCATACCGCAAGAACGATGCTTGCCAACTCCGAGTTTATTATTATGCTCAATCAGGCTTCGACTGACAGACTGAAACTTGCAGAACTGCTCAATATCTCTGATTTGCAGATGTCCTATATCACCAATGTTGAAGCGGGACACGGACTTATCAAGGTCGGTAGTTCGCTCGTTCCTTTTGCCAATAAGTTCCCGAAGAACACGAAGCTCTATAAACTTATGACAACGAAACCTGGAGAGAGTGCATAACTCTCTCAGGCTTCGTAGAAAGGAAAGGCTATGCACAAGAATATCTATGTATCAATTATCTCGTTCTTCTTGCTGATTGCCATTATCAGCGGAGTGATGATACACAGTCATTTCAAAGAAGCAAACGAGCAGGAAGAACTCTATAACAACCTTGCTCAAATCGTTGAAAAGAACGAAACAAGTCCTGAAACAGAAACGCCCATGCCAACTACACCACCCGAAGGTGGCGAGTTGGTTATGCTCCCTGAATATGCAGAACTCTATGAGCAAAACAACGATTTAATCGGTTGGATCAGCATTGGGGATACGAAAATAAACTATCCCGTAATGCAGTCCCTTGACGAGCCTAACTTCTACCTGAAGCACGGCTTTGATAGAGGTTATACGGATTACGGTTGCCCTTATGTTGGCGAAAACTGTGATGTAAATAAGCCATCGGACAACCTGATTATTTACGGTCATCATATGAAAAACGGCTCTATGTTTTCTGACCTTGAGAAGTTCAAGAAAAAGGACTTTTGGGAAGAACACAAAACCTTCAGCTTTAATACGCTTTACGAAAAGCAAACCTATGAAGTGATCGCCGTTTTCAAGACCGTAGTTTATACCGGCTCTGCAAATGAGTTTAAGTATTTTCAGTTCTCGGATGCAGAAACTCCGGAACAGTTTGATGAGTATGTCGCAAAGTGCAAAGAAAAAGCACTCTATGATACGGGCGTATCTGCTGAGTACGGCGACAAGCTCATTACACTTTCAACGTGCGAGTATTCCAACACTAACGGTCGGCTTGTTTTGGTTGCGAAAAGAGTTGTTGACTGAGCCTTTTCAATTCTCAGGAAAGGAGGTTTACAATGGCAGATATAAAAACAAGAGATGTAGTCAAGGGTTCTATCAAGACCATTGATAAAGCCGCCGTTGCCGGAGAGCGAATGAAACGAGCCTATATCTCTACCAAAGAGAGAGCCGAACACAGCACCTATGCTGCCGAGAACTCTGTTGATGAATATGCTTCCGATAAGTTTGAGCGTGGTGTAGATGCCACAGTTCACGAAGGTATCCACCAATTCGATAAAGCAGGTCGGAAAGGTATAGAAACCACGAAAGATAATATTCACAAAGCAAAAGACGGTATCGACCGCTTTAAGGAAAAGCGAGCTGAAAAGGCTCTTGAAAAGCAGGCTGAAAATGTCGGCAATAAGGCGGCTAAGACTGCCGAGAAAACCACAGAGCATACGGTAAGGCAAGCGAGTTCTAAAACCGTAAAAACTGTTGAGAAGTCGGCTGAAAAGACCGTAAAGCAGTCTGTAACTTCGGCGGGAAAGAAAACAGTCAAGACAGTCGGTAAAGGTGCAGTTAAGACCACCGGAAAGACAGTCAAAACCGCAGAGCGTACTGCAAAGACGGCAATTAAGACTTCTCAGCAAGCGGCTAAGACCGCACAGAAAGCAGCTCAGGCAAGTGCCAAAGCCGCAAGAGCAGCGGCGCAGGCAGCACGTGCGGCCGCTAAAGCCGCAGTCGTTGCGGCAAAGTGGATTGCAAAGGCAACAGTCGCAGTCGTAAAAGCAATTATAGCCGCAGTTAAAGGACTTGTAGCCGCCATTGCTGCAGGCGGTTGGGTTGCCGTTGTTATTATCATTGTCATTTGCCTTATCGCCCTTATTTTATGCTCGGTGTTTGGTATCTTCTTCTCAGGTGAGGACTCAGGAACGGGACAGACTATGCAGACTGCCGTTCAGGAAATCAATACCGAGTACGACAACAAACTTTTGGAGCTCAGGAACGGAACGACTTACGATGTGCTTGAAATGAGTGGCAGTCGTGCAGTTTGGAAAGATGTCCTTGCCGTGTATGCGGTTAAGACAAACACCGATCCTGATAACCCTCAAGAGGTTGCTACAATGGACGATAACAAGAAGCAACTGCTCAAAGACTTGTTTTGGGAAATGAATGAAGTCAGCTCCCGAACAGAAAGTGTGTCGGAAACCGTGATAACCGAAACCGATGACGGAAACGGAAATATCGTGCAGACGGAAACAACTGTAACGAGAACCTATCTGTATATCACGGTTGCTCATAAGACCGTTGATGAAATGGCTTCGCAATACGGCTTTAATCAGGAGCAGAAAGACTACCTGACAGAACTGCTAAAACCCGAAAACAATTCACTATGGGCGGCGGCTCTGTATGGTATCAACTATTCTGATGACCAAATTGTAACGGTAGCTCTTACGCAGATAGGTAACGTTGGCGGAGATCCTTATTGGAGTTGGTACGGCTTCGGCTCAAGGGTTGAATGGTGTGCCTGCTTCGTATCTTGGTGTGCCAATGAGTGCGGATATATTGACACGGGGGTTATCCCGAAATATGCAGGCTGTGTAAACGGTGTGCAATGGTTCAAAGATAGAGGTCAATGGGTAGACGGTTCTGCCGAACCTGTCGCCGGAATGATTATCTTCTTTGATTGGGATTCTCCCGATGGCACGTCAGGACCGCAAGACGGTCTATCCGACCATACGGGTATCGTTCAGAAAGTTGAGAACGGTATCGTTTACACGGTCGAAGGTAACTCAGGAGATAGCGTAAGAATAAATCAATACTCTGTCGGTCACTATGAAATCCTCGGCTATGGAGTTCCGCAATACTAAAAAAATAGATGCCGCCCTTCGTGGGTGGCATCTTATTTTTTCGCTTTGAACTAATGCTTATAGCGAAAAATCAATGAAATTATCGTGAATTTTTTAGGAAATTCCGTATAGTATCGTTAGTGCTTCGCTGTCGTCTTGTGTATTCTTTAACACCTTCCATTTATACTAATACTAACAGCATTAGTTGTTACGACTTTAGCGTGATTGGAGGTGGAATGTGTGCAAAACGAAAAGAGCGTTGAACAGATAATCGGCAAACGTATTCAAAAGATTAGACGAGCTAAAGGCTATACTCAGCAGCAGTTCGCTGAAGTGATCGGTTTATCTACTAACTATTTATCGGATATTGAGAGAGGAAAAAGCTCTGCTCGGTTGGATAAGTTAGTTGCTATAATTAATGCTTTAGAGTGTTCAGCAGATGATGTGTTCTCTGATGTAATCGACTTTGGCTATAAGGTCAAGAGTTCACGCTTGTCAGAACGTCTTGAAGCATTACCGCCAGAGGAACAAGAAAAGGCTTTTGCCATTCTTGATGCCTTTATTAAGCAATCTACAAAGTGACCAAGAAATGAATTTGAGCCTGCGATTTTCGCAGGCTCTTATTTTTTTTGTCGAAAAACCTATCATTTTTCATAGTTTTGTGATATACTAATGCTATTATCGTGAGTTATACGGTGTAATCGTTATTTGTGGAGTGAGATTGTGAAACAGAAAACTTGTTGCTTTACCGGACACAGAGATATTCCTTCAGGATCTTATCAACTTATTTTTAATAAGACTGAAGAAATGGTTGAAAGGCTTATTAACAAAGGATATTTGTACTTTGGTGCAGGTGGGGCATTAGGCTTTGATACTATTGCCGCCTTTACAGTCTTAAAACTCAAAGAACGCTATCCTGATGTTCGCTTGATACTTGTCCTGCCTTGCCTTAGTCAGACAAGAGGTTGGTCAAGTGAAGATGTGAAGATATACGAGGATATAAAAAAACAAGCTGATAAAGTCGTTTACACTTCTGAGGAATATACAAGAGGTTGTATGCACAAACGCAACCGTCATCTTGTAGACAATAGTTCAGTTTGTATTGCATACTTAACAGAAAGCAAAGGTGGAACGGCATATACAGTGGATTATGCAACAAAACACGGTTTAACTGTTTTCAATATTGCAGAACACTTGTGATCTGCTACGGGAGGGATAAGATGAAAAAGATAGTAACAATTTCACTAATTGCGGTATTTCTAATTTTAGGTGTTATATTTGCTGTTGGTTCGTTTGCTAAAGAAAATGAGGATACACCGAGCGATATGGCAAACAGAATTGAAGCAGCTATAAAAGATGTTCTTGGGGATGATGTTAAGAAGCAGACCGAAACAGTTGTTGCAGGAACTCTTAAATATTCGGATAAAGAAGGTAACGAAATCAACTATCACATTTTGAAAACAACATACTTTGAAGCAGATCCTTCTGAAGTTACGGGGCTAAATGTGGATGCTCTCGGCGTGTTGTTCAACCCTGATAGTGCGAACAGTTGCAAGGAAATGAAAATTAAAAATTGGGATGCAGCACTCTATGAGTTCGATGAACTTTCATATCTCTGTTGGACTGATACACCGGAAGCAAGTTATGTCTTGGAATACAATCCTGATGTAATACCGGATGAAGAAATACTTAAAATGGCAGAAAGTGCCGAAGTACCCGAAGATAAAAAATAAAAAAACAGATGCCGAAAGCATCTGTCAAACACATTTTTATTTCGTAGAGTATTCTCCTTGACGATGGAGAAATACCTCGAAAAAACACTTATAATTATACATAGTGTTGTCGGATTTGTCAAGGTGTCAAACGAAAATGATGGAAAAATGTCGAAAAATCTTTCAAATTAGCATCTATATAGGATTGAACGGCTTTTCACATTAGGTTTTTATCTCTATTTTCAGTCACATTGTCCGTCAGCCAATAAATAATCAGGAAGGAAGAAAGCAATGGCAAGGACAGGTGAAAACATATATAAGAGAAAGGATGGCAGATGGGAAGCAAGATATATTGCTTCCTATGACGGTAACGGAAAAGCAAAATACAAATACCTATATGCCCGTACCTATACCGAAGTGAAAGCGAAACTTCTTAAAGCTCAGAATTATACCAACCTAACAAATGAAGCGGAAAAATCAAAAGATAAGGAAAAATATGAATATTGGTTAGATGAATGGCTTAGAACAAAACGCCTCTCTGTTAAGGAGTCAACTTTTATACGTTATAGAAACACAATCGAAAATCACATTAAACCCGATCTTGGTAAGTATCCTATCAGTAAAATAAGCACATCATTAATGGAGCAATTTGTTTCTCATAAACTACAAAATGGAAGAAAAGATGGCAATGGGGGGCTCTCACCTAAGAGTATGTCTGATATTATGGTAATAATAAAAGAGTCATTCAAATATGCTCAATTTTTCGGGGTAATGGTAATTTGTAGTTTCGATAGAATATCTTTCAAAAAGAACGCTCAAGAAATGAGAGTTTTAAGCCTTTTAGAAGAACAACGCTTATTGTCTGTTTTATTTAAGGATCTCGATAGATATAAATTAGGTGTTTTTATTTGCTTATATACCGGAATAAGAATTGGAGAACTGTGTGCGTTACAATGGAAGAATATATCACTTAATGAGAACGCTATAAAAATCGAACACACTATGCAAAGACTTCAAAGCGAAGATCTTAACGCATTGCAAAAAACACGGATAATTGTAACCGAACCCAAAAGCTATGCTGCCTTGAGAATTATTCCGTTGCCGAAGTTTGTTATAGATGTTATTAAACCTTTTGTAGGTACTCCAAACGCCTATGTACTTTCGGGAGAATGTAAAACAATTATTGAACCACGCACTATGCAAAACAGATTTAAGACCTATTTAGTTGAGGGGCAAATCAATGATGCTAATTTTCATTCACTCAGACACACTTTTGCTACGAGATGTGTAGAAGCAGGATTTGATATAAAAACACTTAGCGAAATATTAGGACATTCAAGTGTGAAAATTACACTTGATAAATATGTCCACTCATCTATGCAATTAAAGAGAAATAATATGGAGAAGTTAAAACCCGCTACTATGTGAGTATTCTCCGTCAAAAATATAGTCAACAAAAACGGCACAGTCCTTGATTACAAAGGATTGTGCCGTTCATTTTCGTCAAGGAGAATACTCTACGAAAAGATAAAGAAAGATGCTCCGGTTAAGGTTTCAACCGGAAAAGAGGGTGAGTGAATTCGTTTTGCAAAAGTTTGAATTAGTAATAGTATCTCCAGTCGGTGCTATTAATTTACAAACTTAATTATTTCTCACTCTATTCTTAGACAAGGACGGTATGTTATATGGAAAATATCGTGATGAAAACAGAAAAGGAAGAATTGATTCAAACTTTGACTGGAACACTTCCAATTCTTAGAGCCGCTATTGGTATTTCGCAAGGAGAGATCGCTGAATATATTGGCGTTTCGAGACAGACTTATTGTGCATTAGAAATCGGAAAGCGACAAATGAGTTGGAATACATTTCTGTCTTTGTTTTTGTTCTTCATTTCAAACACAGAAACTAATAATCTATTAAAAACAAAAAAAGGCTTTATTGCACAAGTTTACAAAACATTGCAGTATAAAGCCGAAACAAATTCAGTTCAATACCCGTAAGGGATTGAAGATATTATTATTAAAGAAAAGGAGCGTATGAACATGGACGATTGGGGCGGACTTATTGCTGTCGTATTAGCGATTGCAGCAATCATTTTTGTGGTATATGTTATCGTGATGATTGCATCTGTTTTGGCTGCAGTTGCCGGTGGCGCTGGTGTCCTTTGGGGCGGCGGCACTGCTATTGTCAACTACGGCAAGTCTTTCAAAGAGAACATGATTGATAGCAACGCTGCAGCAGCGTAATCAGTTACATACTCTCTTTACAATTTGGCAAAACGTCAAGCTGACGATACCCAAGAGGGGTTGCGTATGCACGGCCCTTCTTGGGTGTCGAAAGGTAAATTGTAGGTGGGTGTTCTCAATTTTCATTTTGCATATCATAAAATTGGTTGAATTTAGGAGGAGATGGAAATGGCTACTACACCACAGCCTGCAAAAAAAAGCTATTTCTTTGACAAGGGTTATAGAGATCTTGGTAACACCATTAAAGGTGCTTGGGCAAGAAATGCTGACTCTATTAAGAAATATGCATCTAACTTGGGTGGTCTGGGAGATCACGGACTCCCTATGAAACTCTTTTTGGGTTTAGTAAATATTCTTGCAATGATAGCGGTTGTTGTATGCGGCTCCGCTATTACAGCAGTTATTACATTCATTAACATTGTTGTTTTATTAGTCTTTATGGCTATCGTTTATTTAGGCTTCACGATAATTTGGATTGTAGACAGATTATATCTTGTTAGGAAAAAGATTTTTACGGCTTGTCACGAGTGTAAAGAAAAAAGCCTTATTCCTACATATATCTGCCCTAAGTGCGGAGCAAAGCATACTAATTTGACTCCCGGTGTTTACGGCATTTTGAAAAGAACGTGTACTTGTGGTGAAAAACTTCCAACAGCGTTCTTTAACGGTCGTAAGAACCTTGAAGCAGAGTGTCCTAATTGTGGACACAAATTAACAGATAGAGAAAGCAGACCGATTTGTATTCCTATTGTTGGTGGTCGTTCCGTTGGTAAGACGGCTTTTATCACTGCTTTTTCTAAAGAATTTATTGAATCTATTGCTCCTGCAAAAGGATTTGATATTGAGTTCTATAACGACAAAAAAGAAGATATTTATAAAGAAATCACTCAGGATTATATTGCGGGTAGTACGAGAATGACGGATAGACCGCAGGACGTTAATGCTGCAAGTTCTGTATCCTTTAGTTTCTTTGTAAAGCATCCTGAATTCTCGCCTGAAAGACTTGTTCACGTATATGATATAGCAGGCGAGGTGTTTACTGATAATAATGAAAACGAGGTACAGAAGCAGTACGAATACTGTCAAGGTATAGTTCTCATTATTGACCCGTTTGCAATTCCTTCTATTAGATATAAATATGAAGAATTGCTTGCGCCGGAAGATATTGCCGGCATTGGTAAAGCAGACATTAACGAGATTATTAACTCGTTCCTTAATAAATTGAGAGAAGTTACTGGCTTGAGTGATAATAAGATGGCTACTGTTCCTCTAGCAGTAGTAATCAGCAAAATCGACTCCGCAGGATTAGAGCAAGACATCGGCACAATGGCAGTAAACAAGTTGATGAAGTCTGATCCTGAGAAGTTTGCTGATTTCTTTGATACGCAGGATTACCTTTGCCGTAAGTTCTTGAAAGAAAACAATATGGAGAGTTTCTTGAACAATATCTCTATTCAGTTTAAGAACAATCGCTTCTTTGCTTGTAGCGCCATTGGTCACACACGTGATAAAGGCGAATACAAACCTGAAGGTGTTCTTCCCCCTATGGAATGGTTGTTCAGAAATGCTGATCCTAAAATGGGACAACTTTGGCACGATAACACGTTCTCCAAGAAAACTATCAATGTGGAAGAATAATAGAGGGAGGTATATATATGGATGAATTCACCCCATTAAATCTCTTTGGTAGTGAAGAAAATGAAAAGAAAGATGAAGCTACTTCTGCTGCAGAAGCTACAAACGATGCGGTTGAAAAAGAAGAAGTAGTCGCAACTGAAACTGACGGCAGTGAAAACGCTACTCAAAGTAACGAGGAAGATAAGCAAACCGAAACTGTTTCTTCTGATTCTGCTGATGATGAAGTTGAAGAAACTACTGATGATACCCCCGTTGAAGAAACCGAAGTTCAGCCTGATAAACTTGACAAGGTGCTCGAATCTCAGCAACAGTTGTTAGAACGTCTTGAAGCACTTGACTCTCTTTTTAATGCAAGGATAATGCATACAGACCACGAGGAAAAAATCGTAGACCAAATGCATAAGGAATTGCAAAAGTACAAGGAAGATATGTATGCTCAGCTTGTTCGCCCTATCCTGCTCGATGTAATTGAAGTTAGAGATAGCATAATGAGAATGGCTGCCGCTTATCTTGCAAAACCTGAAGGTGAGCAAAACATTCCGAACAAAACATTTTCTGATTATGCTTATGATTTGCAAGATATTCTTGAGAAGAATTCTGTTGAAATCTACAGAAGCAAATCAGGCGATGATTTCACACCGATAAAGCAAAGAGTTATCAAGAAAGTAGCAACTCCTGATGAGTCGTTGCACGGCAAAGTGGCAGAATCCCTTTCTTGTGGTTACAGTTACAATGGCAGAACGATTTCTGCTGAAAAAATCACAGTATATTATTACGAAAAACCCGTAGAAGAAAATGAGAATAGTGAGGTAATTGAAAATGGCTAAATATGTCTTTGGTATTGACCTTGGTACTACATATTCGTGTATCGCTTATGTTGACGAAACTGGTCGTGCTACCGTAGTAAACAATCAAGAAGGAACTAACACAACTCCTTCTGTGGTAAACTTTGCAAGTCCTTCTCAGGTAGTAGTTGGTCAGGTTGCAAAGGAAAATGCAGTTATTGATCCGCAGAACACCGTTGCTCTTGTAAAAACTCTTATGGGTAAGAGCAATTTTGCGATCAACTATAATGGTGAAGATAAATCTCCTGAAGAAGTATCTGCTTATATTCTCCGTAAACTTGCTGAAGATGCTTCTAAGTTGATTGACTCTGAAGTAAAAGACGTAGTTATCACTTGTCCTGCTTACTTTGGTACTGCAGAACGTACTGCAACAAAGAACGCAGGTGAAATCGCAGGTCTTAATGTAATCGAGATTATCAGTGAGCCTACTGCTGCAGCTCTTTATTATGGCTGTGCTAAAGAACAAGGCGAAAAGACTATCTTGGTTTATGACCTTGGTGGTGGTACTTTCGACGTTACCGTAATGAGAATTGGAGCAGGTAAGATCGAAGTTATCTGTTCTGATGGTAATCACGAACTTGGCGGTAAAAACTGGGACGATGCTGTTATGCAGTATCTCGCTGGTGAATTCTGCTCTGAAACAGGTTTTGATGGCGACTTTGATGAGTATGCTCAGCAGGATCTTCGTTTGAAAGCAGAAAAAGCTAAGCAGCAGCTTTCCTCTCGTGAGGAAGTACCGGTAATGCTCGATGCTGCTGGACTTCGTGCAAGAATTAGCATTTCAAGAACAACATTTGATGAAATCACTCAGACTTTGTTGAATGAGTCCATTGAAAAGACTGATGCTGCTATTGCTGTTGCTGAGTCTAAGGGCTACAAAGTTGATGAGATTTTGCTTGTTGGTGGTTCTACAAGAATGCCGCAGGTTACCAAGGCTCTCGTTGAAAAGTATGGTATTGAGCCTAAGATTCTTGAACCTGACGAGGCTGTAGCTAAGGGTGCTGCCATTTATGCTCTTGGTGCCTACGAGCTTAAGGTTGAAGAATGGAAAGAAAAAGTTGAATCCGGCGAAGTTGATATGAACGATGAAGCCGTTAAGGAAGAAGTAGAAAAGTATCAGGAAGAAGCTGCCGTAAGTACCGTTGCTATTCCCGGACTTCGTGGTCAGAAGATGAGCGAAGTTGTTACTGTAGCAACTACAAAGAGTTATGCTTTGAAAGTTCTTGTTGAAGGTACTGAAAAGTGCTGCAATATGATCATCAAGAATGTCAAGATGGAAAACGGTTCTGTAAGTGTTACAAAACAGTTTGGTACTGCTGATGACAATCAGGAAACCGCAGAACTCGTAGTTTACGAAAGCGATTTTGACAGCGAGTATTACGATGTTGACGAGGACTTCACTCTCGGTACTTGCTCTCTTGAACTTCCCGGCAATCTTCCTGCAGGTGCTCCGATTCAGGTTACTTTCACACTCAATAATGAAGGTATCCTCGAAGTCACAGGTAGAGATATGACTACAAATAAGGAAATCCACGCTACCATGCAGGCAACGGCTGGCACAACTATGTCTAAGGAAGACGTCGCAGCGGCGAAAGCGAAATCTAAGAATATCGCTGTAGAATAAAGACATTATTGCCTGCCACAAGTAAGGTTTTCTTGTGGCAGGCAAATTTTATCTGGAGGTATTGTAATGGGTATTCGTGTTGGTATAGATTTAGGAACAACATTTAGTGCGGTTGCACGTATTGATCCTAACACGGGTAAGCCGATGGTTATTAAGAATAGTTTTGGTTCAGCAACCACTCCATCGGTATTATGTTTTGAAAGAGATGGCAATATCCTTTTCGGTGAAGATGCCAAAAATATGCAGTCTGTTGGTGATACCAATGCGATAGCTTTTTTTAAGAGAAGTATGGGTAAGGATATGTTTTCTGTTGATATTCTCGGAAAAACATATACAGCAACAGACCTCTCAGCAATTTTGTTGAAAAAATTAAAAGAAGAAGCAGAAGAACAAATCAATGAAAGAATTGATGCAGCAGTAATTACTGTTCCTGCTTATTTTACACATAAAGAAAGAGCTGCAACTATTGAAGCCGGTAAACGAGCAGGTTTAGAAGTAATTGCTATTATAAATGAACCTACTGCAGCAGCGTTTGCGTATGGCTTGAATGAGAAAAAAGAAGAACAAACTGTTCTTATTTATGATTTAGGCGGAGGTACATTTGACGTAACACTCGCCCGTATCAATCAAAATGAAATCAGTATTTTGGGAAGTGACGGCGACCACGAACTCGGTGGAAAAGACTGGGATGATTGTATCGCTCGTTATCTTGCAAGTGAATTTCTCGAAAAATATGGTGTTGATTTGAGTGATGATCCTGAAATGGTGGCTTCACTCTTAGTCACAGCGGAAAATGTGAAGAAGCAACTAACGTCTAAAGATATGGTAAGTGTTCCTATTACTTATCAAGATATTCGTGGGACTATTGATATAACAGAAGAAACTTTTGAGTCTATTTCTCAATTCCTTATTGGTACTACAAAGGATGTAACTGAAAGACTTATGGATTCTGTCGAGATAAGTTGGAGTCAAATCGACGGTGTTATTCTTGTTGGTGGTTCCACAAGAATGAGAATGATCCATAACTATGTGTATGAAATGTCAGGTAAACCGCCGCTTAGCGGTGTCAATGTTGATGAAGCAGTTGCTTTAGGTGCTGCTATCCGAGCAAACATTACTGACAAGGGTGAAGCAGTAGCTACCATTGGCGGGATCTTTGGAAGGACAAAATCAAGTGGCTTATCAATTCAGGGAGCAAAAGCTGTAACTGACGTTACTGCACATTCCTTGGGTATGATTTCCATTAGTCCTGATGGTGAAGAATATATTAATAGCATCATCATCAAGAAAAATACCAAGATACCTGCAGGCAACACCAAACCTTTTAATTTAAGAACTCGTGCAAAAGACAACGAACTCGAAGTCTACGTTTTGCAAGGAGAATACAAACGCCCCCTTGACAACACGATAATCAATAAATATGTCATTTCGAAAATTGAAAGAACTTCTCCCCCTAACTCAGTAATTGAAGTGACCTATGAATATACAGCAAATGGAGTTATCGAAGTATCAGCAGTTCAAAAAGAAACGGGCAAAAAACTACCTATAAAGATCGAACCTGTTCCTGAAGATATGAGTTGGACTGATCTTTCGCCAAAAGATAATATGACGGCTGGTGATATGCCATCGGTTGATGTAATGTTGGCGATTGACTTGTCGGGCAGTATGAGTGGAGATCCGACAAGAAAAGCAATGAAAGCGATGGATGATTTCGTAAATCAAATGGATAGTGATTATACACGAATCGGTATTATGGCATTTGCTGATAATACTAAAGTCATTCTTCAGCCTACTGATGACTTTAAGGCTGTTCACAACACCATTTCAAGACTTGAAAGCGTAGATGTTGGTATTTGCAACGATGCAGAACCATTTTCCTCTGCTTATGGAGTATTAAATGGTGGGTTTATGAAGAAAGAAAGCGATATTAAATATATTGTTGTTTTAACTGATGGTTGTTGGAACAATACATCTACCGCTATAAATGCCGCAAAGAAATGTCACAAGGCGGGTATAGAAGTTATGGCATTAGGTTTTGGTTCTGCTGACCACGCATTTTTGAAGAAAATAGCTTCTACCGATGAATTTGCATCAATAACCGATTTGTCAGACCTTGGTGGCTCGTTCTCCAAGATTGCACAAGCGATTGGTGAAGGTTCTACTGGTCTAAGTGTTCTCTAATTAGGGAGGTTTATTATGGCAGACAACTGGTATGTCATTCTTGAACTGGAGTTCGATCCACCAGTTGAAGATGAACAAAAAATTGCAGACAAGATTGATGAACGAGCGAAGTTTTGGTCTACCCATTTCAATGATTTTAAGATGGGTGCTCAGTACAGAGCTTGGCATCAAAACATCCCACAAATAAAGAAGGATATGATCGGTGCTGCTAATATTAGAAAGCAGTTAGCGGCTGATGCTTGTACCATAGTATATGGTCCGGTTGATAAGCTCTTAAAAACTATTGGTAGAAAAGGCAATATTACTGCTGATGAAGGCGATAAACTTTCAAAGAAATTAAAGATTTCTATTGATGTTGTAAAAAAGAGAGCTGCAAAACTTGGAATCAAGTGGGATACAAGCGGAGGTTCAAAAGATTATCAAGCTACATACGATAAGTATTATAAAACTAAGCCACAAAATGCTTCTTCGTTTGATGGAATGAAACAGATGTTGTCCTCGTTTAATGTGGATAACCTTTATGATTTTCTTTATGTTAATACAACTGTAAAAAATGCTAACAGACTTCCGTGTGAAACGCTAAGACAAAGGGCTGCAGAAAAGAAAAAGACCGAATTTTACAAAAATGATAGCATAAGCGGAACTGGATCTAAACTATGTGGTCAATGCGAGCTTGCATTTAAGGATGAAAGTAGCAAAGACGTTTATGACAAGTATCTCGAATATACCAAGCGAAAAGCTATCCTTGATGATGCGAAAAGTATTGCGGATATTTCAGGTGAGTTGACTGCAGAGCAAGCAGACGAGTTTATTGGTCAACTAACCCAAATTTTTAGAGATCGCAAACTCTCTGAAGAAGTTCTCGTTGCTTTTTGCAAAATTGAAAAGATTTCTTATAATGCTTCCGGTGCTGAAACTCACAATGCAAACATTAAAGTTTGCCGTTGCGGTTGTATCAATGATGTATCCGATGGTCGAAAAGTTTGTAGCAATTGTGGTTTGGAACTTGAAATCAAATGTCCTAAATGCGGAACATCTAATGATGCTAATATTAAAGTATGTAAATGTGGATTTAAGTTTGAGAACATTGATAGAGCGTTAGCTTTGTGTGAGCAGGCTGACCACGCAATTGATGCTCTTGACTTTACCGTTGCTAAGGCACATCTTACTGATGCAGCAAGATATTGGCCGAACAGCACTAAAGTACAAGCATTGAAGGACAGACTTGCCGAATTTGAGCAAAGAGTCGGTAAAGAAGTTGCTAAGATGCGAGAAGCTATTAAAGAAAAGCGTTATTGCGAAGCTCGTAGCCAATACACAAGTATTCAAAAATTGTTCTCCGGTTATTCAGATGCATCTATAGAGCAAGAGATTTCTCAAGCTATTACAAAAGCTCAGGCTCTATTTACCCAAGCGAAAGCGGCTAAGGTAGAAAAAGATATACTTGAGTTGTGTGCGCAAGCGTATGATCTTTGCTCAGACTTGCCCGGAGTAAAAGAGTTAATGCCTGCACCGTCTGCAGTTACGGGAATGTCTGTAAGTGCAAACGGTAATATGAAAACCAATATTATATCTTGGGCAGCAACCAACGATAAATCTATTAGATATATTGTTGTAAGAAGTGCTAATGGCTGGGTTCAACATATCGCTGATGGTGAAACTGTTTTTAGAGGAAGTGCTAACTCCTATTCTGACAAAGCAATTGAACCCGGTGTTACCTATTATTACAATGTTTTTGCTGAAAGAGCAGGTGTGTGTTCTCAAGGAGCTAAGGGAGAATCTGTAGTAAACCTTTTTGAGATCTCAAATGTTTCGATTACTGCGGCAGATGCTTCATTAAATATTACGTGGGATAGTTTGCCGGCTAATGCTACAGCAGAAATTTATGAGGTAGGCTCCAACGGAAACAAGAAGCTCATTGCTACTTCTTCTTCTGATTGCTACTTGGTTTCAGGATTAACAAACGGAGCTACTTATTCTTATCAGGTACTTCTTTCTTATATCGTAAATGGCAAGAAGGAAGTTACTAAAGGTGTTGTGAAAACGGGAGTGCCTGACTGTCCCCCTGAACCGATTGACACCTTGAGAGTAAAGCCTTCTCAAGATGACACATTTGAAGCGATATGGTTCCAAGACGGCTCTAATGACGTAAGACTGTTTTGCTCCACACAAAAGCCAAGATATAATCTTGGAGATATTGTTTCATTGTCAACGCTCGAACAGGAAATGCGACCTTTACAGCAACGCCCCCTTTCCCCTCAAACGAATCAGAGTTTGAAACCCAACGAAAAAGGAGCATCTTTCCAATATAATGGCACAGAACTTTTGTATATTGTTGCCGTTGTTGTCAAATCGGGTTCTGCAGTCTTTGGTTCATTAGCAAGGGCAAGTAAAGGTGAAACAGTAAACATCAAAGCGATACGACCGGTTAATGGGCAAATCAATATTTATATTGATGCTCCCGCTACGGCAACTGGTTTTGTAGTGTTACATCGTTTTGACCAATTTCCGTCAGATATTGGCGATGTTAAGACAATCAGAAAATACATACCGCTTAAACAGTATCAGTTGAACAGCGCAATTGTATTAGATACGCTTGAGCCTAAAAAATACTATTTCTCTGTTTTCGCTGAATTCAAGCGTGATGGAGAAAAAGACTATTCCGCAGGTTCGGATTACTTGTTTGACAATTCTCCAAGAGAAAACATCACATACTCCATATCTGTCAATAAGAAACTGTTTGGTGATAGTAGTGTTGTTCTTGAGTTTGAAGCTGAGAATAGAGAATTTGAATTGCCCGCAATAGATGTTATGTCTGCTATAGGTAATACACCTATGTTCAAATCCTCTGCTAAACTATTCCATTCAATCCCTGCTCAACACGTGGATGGTTCTTTGCAAGTAAGAATCCCATTCCCTAAAGGAATGGCTAAAGATACTTACATCAAAGCATTTTTCAAGGATGAAAAAGCGCAGACCGGAAATCAGCTTCGCTTGAAATTAAAGTCGAACTACAAAATCAATTAGGAGGTTTTAATATGGGAATGAAAACTACTTTTATATGCCCGTATTGCTTTGAAAAGCATAAATTGTCTGAAGTTCAATTCAGATGTACCAATAAGCGTTGTAAAGATTTTGATGACGTAGAAATGACCAAATATGAAAACGGTAATCTTAAAATGCCCAAACAAGGCAAAAAGACTTTTACCGTTCCTTCAAAAAATGCGTTTGCTGTCCCTCAATCAGCCAAGTGTCCTGAATGTGGCAACACTACATATAAACACGTATGCCCTTCTTGCCATAATGAATTACCTGAAAGCACGCTAACCGGAAAGGATATGATTATTTCCGTTGTTGGTTCTCGTGCTACGGGAAAGAGTCACTTTGTAGGTGTTATCATCAAAGAATTAAGAGACAGAATCTCGGTTAGCTTTGGTGGTTCGCTTGAAGGCTTTGCTGATAGTTACCAGAGATGGCAAACAAACTTTGGTAATAGCCTTTATGACAATAATATGAAACTCGAACTCACTCAGAGTAGTGTCCAAAACGTTGATAACGGCGCATATCGCCCGTTGATCTTCAAACTTAAATTAAAGCATAAAGCTTTGTTCAAAGAGTCCATTGAAAGTTTCACTTTTGTATTCTTTGATACAGCGGGCGAAGATTTGAACGATGAAGATACAATGAGCACGGTCAACAAGTATATTTGTAAGTCTGCAGGTATAGTTTTCTTGCTTGATCCTATGCAGATCCCCGCTGTTGCTAATCAGTTGGATGAGTCCACAGTTAAACGTGCGGCGGCAATCGACTATCGTTCTGCCGCAAAAGCAGACGATATTATGACACGTGTTTCTAACTTGATTAGAAATGACAGAAAAATGTCCGATACCACCAAAATCGACATTCCTGTTGCAGCAGTATTTTCTAAGTTTGATGCTATTGAGCCTATTGTGCCTTCCGATTGTACTGTACTCAATCCAAGTCCGCACTGTAGTGAAAAGCATTTTGATATGTCTGACTGGCATAATGTTAATTCCGAAATACTTGCGTTACTTCACGAGTGGGATGCTGATGCGTTTATTTCTCAGTTAGAAACAAACTATAGTAATTTCTCTTATTTTGCAGCTTCTGCATTGGGATTAAATAATAATCCCGATCAGTCCGGCAAAATTGAAAGACCTCGCCCTCATAGAATCGAAGATCCGTTCCTTTGGATACTCAAAGAAAACGGCGTTATTAAGGGCAAGTAATTATCCAAAATGGAACTCACACACAAGTATGTCAAGGAAAGGATGTTGATAATATGAAACAGTATAAAGCAGTAGCAGGACCTAAGAATATTAATGTTGGCAAAGGCGACACTCAGTCCGCTTTTAACACTTTTGCAGAAATTATCAATCGTGAAGCAGCAGGTGGTTGGGAATATCATTCTATGGAAACCATCACAGTAACCGAAAAACCCGGCTGTATGCAGCAGCCTATCCCGATGAACTATTATATGTTGATTTTCGTAAAGGATATGTAATTTGCTATTTGACGGAGCTTGTGTGTGAGATTTCATATATTTTGGAGGAAGCGTTTTGAAAGAGATTATTTTTACTGAAGAACAACTTCAAAATCTCGATGAGATTGGTAAAGACTTGTTCAATGATGAACAAGATCCCCGAAGTTTAGCTTATAAAAGGAAACTTATAAGACCTAAAATAAGCTTGATAAAGACACTTTTGTTATACATATTGCTGCCTGCGATAGCACTTACTGCAATTTTGATATTACTAAACTACATTGGTTTATCCGAAACCAACATCATAATAATAACGGCGGCAATATTAATGGCGTACATTCTTTTAACCACAAAGCGAATGTTTATTTGTGCAATAAAACTTTATCAAAAGTATGCGCCAAACTCACTACGAAATAAGTGTCGTTTTGAGCCTTCTTGTTCCGAGTATATGATTCTTGCAATCGAAAAATATGGTTTGATTAAAGGGTTGCAAAAAGGAATATGTCGCTTAAAACGATGTAACATAAACGGTGGAGGCTATGACTTCCCATAAAAATTTTTGAAAGAGGTGCAAACGATGAGTCTACATCAAATAATTTACACATCTTGTATGCGTGGTATTAATGGAGTTAATGATGGTCAGCAAGTCTTTTCGTATGATGCTTCATTTAAGGATGCAAACAATGACGAAGTAAAAAGTTTGTTTTCCTATCAGCCGCCGGCTCTTGAACCCGGTGTAATTATGACAGAAGAAATTGCGCTTACATTACCGAAATCTTTTACCTATAGGAAACTGGATAATGGTGCTTGTGCATTAGCGTTAAACACCTATCTTGGTAGAGATTATATGGGTAGTGCTGGGCGCTTTGGTAATCACTTGAGTCACGTTGTGCTCGCTGATGAAAGTGATATGCAGAACTATCCGTGTGAATTTTACGGCAGTAGCCTTTTAAGGGATCATATGGAGTTTGAGGAAGTCAATAATCCTAACAGACCTGATTTCCTTCCTGAACCTATTCTCGAAAGAGGGTTCGCCGTAGATATTGATGCAGTCATTGACTTTCTTAGTGTTGATGACCGTATTGAGATCTTCAAGAATATGCTACACGCAGTTCTTGCTTTTGAAAGTGAAAGAAAAAGAGTAGTTATATGTGATGAGCCTGAGAACATCATTATGTGGATTGCTGCTATTGAATATGCTTTACCGCTAAAGATAGCACTTGGTATCAATTTTTCTACTTATGATTTTGATCCTTCACTTTCTGCTTCACAAATTTGTGGAGTAATACCCAAAGGTTCTCGTTATACAGCCGAAAGTCAAAGATTGCATTTTGTTTTCGACCTCTATCAAAATAACTGTGCTGAATTTGAGAAAGATGAGCATTACTTTGATTTTATTGATACCTCTATGTCTTTCTCTTATGATAGTTTGCAGGATTTTCATCGCTTTATTACTGATGGATATTCTTACAACAAAGCAGATGAGAAAATGTATGCTGCGTATAGGTTGTATTCTCTTATGTCCGATGGCATTGTTGGGTTAAATGAAGCGGAAATTAAAACTGCACTGGACTTTGCAGATGAATATGCAAATGCTTCTGAGCAATTGAGAATACTACAAGCACTGTTTGAACAAAAGGACTATTTATTACGAGCTGACATAAGTGCGTTCCTTTGTGTAATGCGTTATGCAGTTTCAAAGTATGAGATTCTTACCGAAGAATATCGTGCCGTCATTAAGAGTTTGATGGTTGATAGAGTGCTGTATGAATTCCTCAACAATACAAGCGGAGAAAGCTCTTTCGTTACTTTCTATGATGAAGTGGACTCCGTATGTAGATTGAGTGGTTTTAGTGTGGCTACGGAACTGATGAGAAAGAGCAACCGTGAAAAACTATTTGCGGTTATGCAAAATGATATTTCCAATTGGAAAATTGCTTTTATCGTGAAGGTCGTTTCCACATTTGTTAAAGATCAAAGGGTATCTGTAAATGATCTATTGGTAGATGCACCATTAGGACAGACCTACTATGGCTTAGTGAAAGCTGTGTATTCTAAAAATTCGCAAAATGGTTTCTTCCTTGTCACTCGAATACTTGATGAATTTGCATCTGATTGTGATTATTTAGTTAATATGGCTTTGAACATTGAAGGTATGCTTTTGGATTTGCCTAACGGCAATCAAGAAGTAGCTTCTATGTGGAAGTATTTTGGTCAGTCTATGGTCAAATATCAGCAATCAAATTTTAGCAAGGCTTACTCAGTGTTAGGTAGTTATCAGAGATATGAGCAAATTTATATGCTCTATTCCCTTGCAATGTCTAATGCTATAGGGTTGGCTGAAAGTCAGCGTATCTTCAGCGACCATTATAAGTCGTTTGTTACTCGTGATAGAGATTATGCACATCAATACGGCGATCAGATACTTAACGATTATTATCGTCGATTGGAGAACTCTGATAGTGAATCGGCTTATGAAGCAAAGGTAGAACTGTTTAATATTGTTTCGACGTCAAAAATGGATGTGCCATTTGCTGAAAGTTTAGTTAAAGATATAGTGAAGATAATTCCGTTTGAAAGTCCTTCTAAGGAAAGCGCCAAACTTATTCAGGGTGCCTTTGAGTATCTTTACAATAATCTTCGCAGACCGGTATCAGGGAAACTGCTACTTTTAGTCATTGCTTTGGTGCTTGAAAAATGCAGAAAGACAAGTCAACTTCACGATGCTTTTGAAAGCCTTGAACGTCTTACCGCAAATGCAAAAGCAGATATGTCGAGAGTTACCGAACGTTCCGCTGAAAGGTATTTTGACTGGATTTTGCCCGAAGTTTGCGAACTCTGCGAAAGAACAAGCGATATTGAAAGTCTTTATAACCTTTTTGAAATGCCGAGTGATGTCGCTTCTCTGTTCTTTACTTCTTGTGCGAAGATTTACCTGAAGCAAAGTAAAGGCGACAAAGATTATGGCATTTTCTGTGAATTCTTAGGACTCGTTTTCACGAAAGGAAATTCTCAGATACGTGATGACATAGGAAAAGTTCTTTGTAAGCTTAGTAAACAAAAACTTTCTGATTTGGATGAAGCAGTAAAGGATATTTATCACGGAGATAGAACAGCTCTCCGTCATTGGGATGAAATTAAAGATGTAGCCGAATCAACAAGCCCCATCTTAAATAACCTTTCTAACTTGTTCAAGAGAAAGAAAGACTAAGGAGGAGCTTGTATGGCGTGGGAATTAAGTAGTGACCTACAAAAACAAGTAAAGGACGATCAAGAATATAGCGAAAGCGAACTGTTTGAGTCGGAGAAATCCGATTCAAACAGTGAAACAGAAGATGTTGAAAACGTCGAGGGGATGGATGGTCCCGAACGTCAGCGCACGGTTGATGACGATGAAAACATTAGATAACAAATAAGGAGAATTAATTATGGGTAAGTCTTGGGAATTGACAGAAGATCAAAAGAAAGAAATCCAAGAGCAACAAGCCGAAATCGGCGCTCAATATGATCCCGAAACGGGACGCAAAAAGGGCGAAACCGAAAATACCGGAGATAATGAAGATGTTGAAGGTATGGAAGATGTAGAAGCATCTCGTAATGGACGTGAACGTATCGACGATGATGATAACATCAGATAAATAAAGAAGAAAGGAGAGGTATTATGAGCTACGAACAAAAATCCGGTGAATTGATGGTTAGAGCCACCGAAATTATGAATAGTGGTATGGAGTTGGTCGATTTGTTCGTCAACAAAAACTATTTAATCGACCTCGATAAATGTCAGCCGGTGGCTTTGGATGCAAGTCAAAAATCGTTTTCATATATGTCGCTGTATGAGATCAGCAAAATAGTATATGACCGAGATGAGAACATCAACGATAAACTGGTGAGTGTATATAGCGCCCTCTCCAATTTTGGCAGTACCGCTTTGTTGGTTCTGTTTAGTGATTCCGATGGAGTTAAATTCTACCTTGGCACAAGAGATACTAATCAACCTAATGTTGCCAAGGAGATCCTTCAAAAGAGTTTGCGAGGTAATTTCCCCGGAATAGAGATTAAGGAACAAGCATCAAGTCAAGTGGCTCGTTTACTTGAAGGACACATACCTGATGTGTATTCAAATATGGCTGTTTCCTCTGTTTCTATTGTTCCGAGTCCGAGAGATGAAGATAAAGAGCATTTTATTCAAGGTTTGGAAAAATTCATCGATTCAATGTCGGGAGAAAAATATACTGCTGTGTTTGTATCTTCTCCATTGAGTAAAACCGACCTTGAAGCAAAAAAGAGAGGATATGAAGATTTGTATTCTGCTCTTTCACAGTGTGCTCAGGTAAATCTCACTTATAGTGAAAATGATAGTGAAGCAATCGCAAAAGGAATTAGCGATAGTTTTTCAACTGCAATTAATGAAGGTATTAGCGATACTACTGGAACTAATTATGGAACAAGCACTTCCAAATCTCGTTCACATAACCACGGTAGTAGTTTCGGTATGTTTGGTGTCGGTCATAACTCCGGAAGTGGTAGAGCAAAGACATCGACCACTTCGAGTGGAACGTCTACCGGTCATACTGATACTCGTTCGGAAACAGAAACCACAGGAAAAACTACATCAGATACAACTACGACAACAACTGGCAGCACTTCGACAATAGCAGTTACAAAGCAAAATAAGACTGTCCAAGCTCTGCTTGGAAGAATTGACGAGCAACTTGAGAGAATTAAAAGTTGTGAATCTTACGGTTTATGGGATAGTGCGTGTTATTTTATAGCAGAGAATCCTGAAACTTCTTTAGTGGCAGCAAACACATTTAAGGCTATTGTTGCCGGCGAAAAAACATCAGTTGAGAACTCGTTTATCAATTTGTGGGACAACGAATACGAAAACTCTGAGAATAGTCTTATGGTTATGGATTACCTCAGATATGGTATGCATCCACGATTTAAGTATTTACCTGCCCCTCAAAGTGGTAATTACACCGAGCAGATTATTACTCCTGCAAGTTTGATTAGCGGTTTAGAGCTACCCGTTCTTATGGGCTTTCCACATAAGTCTGTAAGTGGCGTTACTTCTATATCTTCAGCAGAGTTTGGTCGAAATGTTTTTGCTAAAGGTATGACTAAGAGCTATAGGAATATTGATATTGGTGCGATTTTCCATATGGGAGAGGTGTTTAAGAGCAATCGTGTTAGGTTGGATCTTGAGAGCCTTTCGGCACACTGTTTTATCACGGGTTCTACTGGTTCAGGTAAATCTAACACAACATATAAGATTATTGATGAACTGACCTCAAGCAAAAATGATGTGAAGTTCTTGGTAATAGAACCTGCTAAGGGTGAATATAAAATTGCTTTTGGCGGTATGCCCGGCATTAACGTATTTACTACAAACCCCAAGTATTACAATATGCTAAGCATTAATCCTTTTGAATTTCACGAAGAAGTCCATGTGCTTGAGCATCTTGATCGTTTGATTGAGATATTCAGTGCGTGTTGGCCGCTTTATGCAGCAATGCCCGCATTATTAAAGGCATCTTTTGAGCAGGCATACATAAATCACGGATGGGATTTGAACCACTCTGTATATGTGGATCGTGGTAACGGCAAATATCCTTCATTCAGAGATGTAGTTGAAATTCTTCCGGTGCTTCTCGATAAGTCGGAGTTTTCAGCACAAACAAAGGGTGACTATGTAGGTTCGCTTGTTACTCGTGTTGAATCTTTGACAAACGGTTTGTTGGGACAGATCTTTACGGGAAATGCAATCGAAGATGCTGTATTATTCGATGAAAATACAATCATTGATTTAAGCAGAATTGGTTCGGCAGAAACCAAAGCTCTCTTAATGGGTGTTTTGGTGCTCAAGCTAAGTGAATACAGACAATCCACTGCCACCGGAACGAACTGTCCGGTAAAACATATTACGATTCTCGAAGAAGCACATAATCTTTTGAAACGAACTTCAACCGACCAAGGTCAGGAATCTTCCAACGTTCAGGGAAAGTCGGTAGAAATGATTAGTAACTCTATTGCAGAGATGCGTACTTACGGTGAAGGCTTTATCATTGTCGATCAATCTCCTACAGCCGTTGATATATCTGCTATCAAGAATACTAACACCAAAATTATTATGCGACTTCCTGAAGCAAATGACTGTGAAGCGGTTGGACGTTCTATTGGTCTTAACGAGGATCAAATACTTGAATTGAGTAAGCTTGATAAAGGTGTTGCTGCGATTTATCAAAACAACTGGCTTGAAGCTGTGTTGACAAAAATAGATAAATGCAGTGACAGATACGAAATTAAGTCTGTCCCCGTTAATGATAGAAAAAATCAGGTTCGTCTTGTTGGCGATTTGCTTGCTGAGTTGGTTGCTCAGGACGAATCTAAAGACTTTAATATGTCTTGGTTTAATACAATATTCAACAGTTCCAAAGCTCCCGAATATCTAAAAACCAAGTATAAGAAACTTTTGTTAGACTATCAAAAGGTGTGGAAAACAAAAGAAAAAAATAAGGCGTTTTCAGCTCTTGTAGCTCAGTTGCTAAATTGTGAAGATATATTCAGGATGTTTGAGGACAAACTACCGCCTGTTGTTAAAAAGAAAACCGACATCAACAAGGAATACCGTCAGAAGTGTGACGAGTGGTGTGATCTTGTTTACGACAATCTTGATATTTATGCTGATTTTGTTGATAAGAAAACAAAAGACACGGCTTTTATTAGCATATTGCTTCACAAGATAGCAACAGAAAAGAAAAATACACGATATAAGTTAGTTCTTTATTGTGTTGGGTAAGGAGGAAACATAATGGCAGAATTAAGCGAAACAACAGAAGTCAACGAAACACCTGAAGCGTCTGACGAAACTGAAGGTATGGATGCTGATTTTGAAGCTGAACTTGATGGAAAATGCGAGGAATACTCAAGTGGTGAACGCTCGCTTGAAGATATTCAAAGAGATAAAGAAGAATTAATGCAGATGCGAGAAGAATTGATGAAATATAAAGAAGCGCAAGAAGCAGATTCTTCCGATGCAGATGATGAAGATGAAGATCCTGAAAAGGTTCTTGTTTTAAGACGGCAAAGATAATGAGGTGAATTACAAACAATGAGCAGAATTGGTTACAATCAGCTCTCAGCAGCAGAGAAAAAAGCATATGAGCAATTTGAAAAAGCATTTAATAGTTGTGCTTCTTCTGTTGACAGTAACGGTATCGACCGAAATGTTGATGTAATGAAAGTTCTGCAAGTTGCTCTTGGCGATAATCCTCAAGTAATTTATTTCAACAAAACGCAGATCAGGCTTTCGGCATCGCTGTTTGGTGGAAAACAGATACACTTTAGTGGAGCAGTTCCTTCGTCGCAAGCAAGAACAATGCAGAAACAGTTGGAATCGGCATTGGCAAAAGCTATTGAAGAAATAGAGTTGCTTAACCCAATGTCAAATTACGATAAGCTAATTTGTATTTATGAGTATTTGCAGGATAACGTAACATATGATTCTAAAGAGTTAGAAGCTTGTTGTCGATTAGGACGTAGCGTTAATCCAATGTCGCATAATGCTTATGGAGCACTGGTAAACAAGACGGGTGTTTGTGATGGTATATCTTCGGCATTTTCTTTGATCGCACAAAGAATGGGCTTTGAATGTTCTATGGTCAGTGGTAAAGCAACGTTTAGAACACAAGGCTTTTCAGAACACGCTTGGAATATAATCAAAATAGCAGAAACCTATTACCATATAGATGCCACGTGGGATGTAAACCACAAAGAGCAGACTGGCGAGTATTCATATGAATATTTTTGTGTTAATGACGATTCAATAAACCGAGATCACGATTGGGATATAAAGACCACTCCCGCTTGCCCTCGTGAAGATGTTTCTTTTTATGTAAGAAATCGTTGTTTTGCAAATAATTTGTCGCAACTTGAAGAAATTTTTGCGAGGTATGCAAAGAGTAAACAAAAAGTAGTTCGTGCAAAAATAGCAGACGGTATTTCTATACCTGAACCTGAAGATCAATATCTCGGACAAAAACTGGTTAATGTTGCTTCCTCGGTTGGTCGTTATGCAGCTATAAAATTTATTTGGAACAAAAACTCAAGATGCTTTTATGCAAAATTTGAGTCTTAGGAGTAGACGATGAAAAAGAAAAGAACTCAACCTGCTCATAAAAGTTACTTTTTCGAGCAAGGATATAAAGATATTGGATCAGCCATAAAGACTTCTTGGCTCAAAAATGCACAGACTGCAAAAGCTTATTATGATAAATACAATGAGAAGGGATTGATGTCATTAAAGGGCGTCTATAACCTTTTCTGTGCTTTATCAGTTGTATCGTTTGGAACGGTATTCTTCGCATTGATTAGTGCGGTAATGCTTGCTATCGTTTCAACCTTCTTCATTTTAGTTTACATAGGTTTTTCGGCAGCTTGGTTGTTTGACAGAGCTTACCTTACCAAAAAGAAGATTTTTACCGCTTGTAATGAGTGTAAATGTAAGTCTTTGATTCCTACTTATATTTGCCCCAAATGTGGTGCGCATCACACTAATCTAACCCCCGGTGCATATGGAATTCTTAAAAGAACTTGCGAGTGTGGGCAAAAACTTCCAACTACCTTCTTCAACGGCAGAAAGAAATTGCAAGCAGTTTGCCCGAATTGCCTTTTGGAAGGTAAGACTACATACTTAAATGACCGTGAGAGCCGCCCCCTTTGTGTTCCGGTTGTAGGTGGACGTTCGGTTGGTAAAACAGCCTATATTACAGCGTTTTCTAAAAAATTCGTAGAGTTTGTCGCACCTCAGCATAACCTTGATATAGAGTTTTACAATGGGGCAAAAGAAGCTATCTATTCAGAAATAAAGGCTGATTTTGCTCACGGTAGTACAAGAATGACAGTAAGACCGCAAGATATTACCCAATCAAGCTCTATTTCTTTCAGTTTCTTTGTGAAGAATAAAGCTCTAAAACCTGAAAGATTGATGCACATATATGATATTGCCGGAGAAGTATTTACCGACAATAATGAAAATGAGGTTCAGCGACAATACGAATATTGTCAAGGTATTATCTTTATGATAGATCCGTTTGCAATTCCGACGGTTAGAGCAAGATACGAAACTTTACTCACTCCAGAAGATAAAGCTGGTATAGGCAAAGCAGATATTAACGGTATTATTAACGTGTTTATCAATAAACTGCGAGAGGTTACAGGACTTTCCGACAGAAAAATGTCTAAAGTTCCTATTGCAGTAGTTATTGGTAAAACGGATTCAGCTAACTTGTGTGACGAATTTTCAGACGAAAAGATCGAAGAAATTGAATATCTCAATGCAAAGACTGAACTTCAAAGAACTGATATTATAGACTATCTTTGCAGAAAATTCCTTAAAGAGAATGAGATGGAAAGTTTTGTGAACGCTATTGAGATGAAATTCAAAAACAATAGGTTCTTTGCAGCAAGTGCTATAGGTCATACACGAGATGCTGGAGCTTATAATCCGGTTGGTGTTTTAGAACCAATGGAGTGGATCTGCACAAAAGCGGATAAGAGATTGGCTTCGCTTTGGGTAAAGGAAAAATACTCAAAGAAACCGATTAAAAACATTATTGATAAGTTGGAGGGTTAAGTATGGAAGTAATTATTTATATTGCACTTTTCATTATAATCTCCGGACTTATTATGGTTGGCACTAATATCCTTTACGATCTTGCGGCAGCAGTTATTCCGATGGCTGCAGTCATTATGGTTGTTGTTGGTATAATAGTCGGGTTTGTTGTTGCAATTAAAAACACGTTCTCGGTGTATAAAAAAGTATATGTGAAGAAAGGAAAATAAAGATGGAAGCTTTTTTCAAAGAAATCGCAGACTACTTCCTTAACTTTATCTCTCAGTATTCATATTTCTTAAACGGGGATTATTACGGAGGTCTGTTTTCAAAATATTTTTCTGTTGGCGGCTTTATTATTGGCTTTATTTTTGTGTTGTTAGTTTACTTTTCGAGTGCTGAAGAGCAAAAGAAAGCAGGCTTTTTCAAAGTGTTGCCAATCATTGCAGTTATTAACAGTTGCACAGTTCTTACTCAATTTATAAACACTACGTTTGGGCAGGGATTTCATTACAATGGAATTGAATCGATGATAAATGCGCCTGATAATATTATTTCAGGCTTCATACTCACATTGGTTATTTCTTCTTGTTACAGACGATTTGGTGGTCGTGCATTTTTGTTTGGTATTGCGACACACGCAGCAATGCCAATGTTGAACTTCTCTTATCTCGGTTATATGAACGATGGAGTACCGATTTTACATATGATAGTTCGTGTCGCTTTAATAGGCTTTGTTTGCTTGATTATGAGTCACAGAAAACACTTCTTTACGAGTTGGATTTGGTACTTTGGTTTTCATATGTTGATAAGAGTTGCCGTATTCTTCCTGCCATTGCTAAGTAATAGTCTTGATGGATTTACAATTTATACGGTGGAATACACATTAAACGGAGCACTTGAGTATTTGTCACGCTTCACGATAGATGCTTTGATTTTCGCTGTTGTTCTTGTATTTGCAATTGTATTTGAAAAAGGTGTGCTAACAGTAAGACCGGCACGAAAAGCTGTATAAGGGTGGAATTGAATGATATATGCAATGGCAGATATACACGGTCAATATGACAAATATATCGCAATGTTACAAAAAATAAACTTTAGCGATAATGATGTTTTGTTTGTGTTGGGCGATGTGATTGACAGAGGTTCGCAAGGAATGGCAATTCTCAAAGATATGATGATGCGAACTAATGTGTATCCTATCTTAGGAAATCACGAATATATGGCTATAACTGCCATTCCTTGGTTAATGCAAGAGATTACGGAAGAAACCGTAGAAAAGATTGATCCTGAAATGATGCAAGGGTTAATAGAATGGATGAATGTTGGGGGTTCTTCATCTATCTCAGAGTTTCGAGGGTTATCACGAGATGAGCAGGAAGCGATTCTTGATTACTTGTCTGAATTTGAGCTATATGATGTTGTTGAAGCAGGTGGAAAAGAGTATGTACTTGTCCACGCAGGCTTGGACAACTTCGATGAAGAACGTTCTTTATCAAATTACGATTTGAGTGAATTGTTGTTTCATCGACCTGATTATGAAACAAAATATTACAAAAACAAATATTTAGTGACGGGGCATACTCCGACACGAGTGGCTTATGCAGCCGAGCAAGGTGTTCTTTTGGAAGAATTATCGTCTGAAGAATATCAAGATTTGATCTTCAAGAAGAACAATCATATTGCTATTGATTGTGGAGCAAGTTTTGGTGGAAAGCTCGGATGCATTTGCTTAGATACAATGGAAGAATATTATGTATGAGGTAGAGAAATGAAAACTATAGGCAATATATTTTGGTTTTTATTGGGAGGTGGAATAATATCACTTTTGTGGTTTATTGCCGCTCTGCTCTGCTTTATAACAATCATCGGTATTCCGCTTGGAATACAATGTTTGAAATTTGCGGGATTTGTATTGTATCCATTTGGTAGAAACATCGAATATAGCAGTAAAATAAGACACTTTCTTGTAAATATTCTTTGGATTATGCTATGTGGATGGGAAATAGCGCTTGTTTCATTTTGCATAGGGTTAATTTGGTGCATTACAATAATAGGAATACCGTTTGGGGTACAAAGTATAAAATTCGCACAACTGGCGATTATGCCCTTTGGGGCTGAAGTTGTAAAAGTATAATGTGCTGAAAGGAGGTTCATTATGAGTGAATTTGGTAGTGATGTTTCCACTTCTGAAGTAAGTGGCGACAGCGGAACTACAAGTGATGTAAGTGAAGTAGAAACTGGAACAGAAGTAAGCGAAAGTGAAATGGATGAGGATTTATCCCACGAATTGGATGATTCTTATGACTCATATATGGAAGAAGGCGAAGGAAAATCATTTGAAAGTGACTTCGATGAAAACGAAGAAGTTGATGAGACTGAGCTTGATGAAACCGATGAGCCACCTGATGACCTTGAATCAGACCTTGACAGTAAATATGATTCGTATATAGAAGATAAGGACCTTTCTTCGTATGAAAAAGGTAAAGCTACAGATGTTAACGCAGATGAACTTGATTCCGAAGTGGATGACCACTATAATGAATATGTTGAGCACGGCGAACAGCAAGTAGATAATGCAGAAAGCACGCCGGAACAAATAAAGTGTCGTAATGAAAACTTAGAAGGACAAGAGCATCCGGAAACTGGAGTTCCGTTTGAAAGAAAACAAGTCGAGGTAGACGGCAAACAATACGAGGTGGTTGTTCCTGAGTTTGAGAGTTCTTACGATGCTCAACTTCCTGAAAATATGTATGAGGCAACAGACCGAGAACAATTCAAGGAATGTAATTCGCAGCTTAAAAACGAAGTTGCAACAAATAAGGATCTCCGAGAACAATTTGATGATGAGCAATTAGAGCAAATTGAGAATGGAGATACTCCTGACGGATATACTTGGCACCACGATGCCGAAGCCGGAAAGATGCAACTGGTCGATACTGAAACACATCAAAAAACTGGTCATACTGGCGGTCGTTCCATTTGGGGCGGCGGTACAGAAAGCAGATAGGAGATTTGATTATGGAATGGAAATATGTAAAAGAACTTAAGTCGGTCAATTTGATTGATGATTATGAGTGCTTAGTAAAATATGTATTTTGTGATTCTTTTAGAAACTGTGTTATTGCCAATAACGGTGGCAGACCGAGTAAAAAGGCTTTTGATACAGACAAGGTTAAAGAGCGTGAATTGAAATCTTTTCTTTCCTTCAATAAAGAAGATCGAGAAACAGTATGGAAGATCTTTGATTGGAATAAAGATGAATTGACAAATAAGTATGTTCCGTTTGCAATTGATAACTACGGAAATTTGATTTGTTTTGATGCAAACAACGATAAGATTGTTTTCGTTAATCACGAAGATATGTCAGTTGAGATTATTGCCGATAACTTTAATGACTTTATGAACGGATTGTATGAATGATAAGGAGGTAGTTCCTCGTGTTTGGTACACCAGAAAACAATAATACTGAATTGCGGAGCGATAGTACGAGCGGTGACGTTAGCGAAGTAGAAAGCGGTCTTGAAGTTACTGAGAGCGAAATGGATGAAGATCTTGCAAAAGAGTTAGATAATAAGTATAATAAAGAAGTAGAGGTAGAACAACAAAAAGAAAAGTTGCCTGCCTGCTTTGATGGTTTATCAGAAGAATCAAAAGCTAAACAGTATGAAGCTTTAGATAAAATGTCTGACGAAGAGAAAAAGGCATACTTTGATATTATTGAAAAAGAACCTGCAATAACAGCAGATGTCCAAGATGTTGCTAATAAGAATGGTGGAGAACTTCAGGGGTTAGAGTATAGAGTAAAAACGCCTTCTTCTACTTATGAAAAAATGCACGAGCGTGAAGAAGGAACAGATATTGGCGAAATGAAAGACGTCATTAGGTATACTGAAATATATCCACCTGATAAATTAGCGGAAGGAACAAATGCAAGTTTGCGAGATTTTGAATCAAGAGGATATACTGTAGATAAAGTTAAGAATACTTGGGATGATGAGAATACAGCATATCGTGGCATTAATGCTAATTTAACAAGTCCGGATGGGCAAAAATTTGAAGTTCAATTTCACACACAAGAGAGTTTTGACTTGAAGAATGGAGAGCTTCATTCGTTATATGAACAACGTAGAACAATGGCTGATGATGATCCAAGAGCTGCAGATCTTGATGATAGAATGTCTGAATTGTCCTCTCAACTTGAGCGACCGGACAATATAGATGAGGTGAAGAATCGATGAAATATTACAAATTAACTGATGAGCTTAACTTAAATGAAGTAGTAAAAGACGATAATGGTAAAAGATATACTTATCGTTTTGGTGCAGAAGAATGGGTGCGTAGTGGCATAATGGTACGCTATATGTGGCCTGACGATAGCAAATTCGACCAATACATTATCATATCAGAAGAAAAAGCATTAAGATTGCTTGATGAACAAAGAAGTAATTTAGACAAACTTCTTGAACTTGCCATCGAAGTCGCTACCAAAGCTCACAAAGGACAACTTGATAAAGGCGGAAATCCGTATATTTTACATCCTCAAGCGGTAGCTGCTGCTCTTGATAGCACCGAAAACAAAATTGTAGCGTATTTGCATGATGTTGTTGAGGATACTGAAATTACATTAGAAGATCTTAAAGAAATGGGATTTACCTATAGAATTGTAAACTCCATTAGAATTCTTACTAAGTCTAAAGACATTTCTTATGAGGATTATTTGAAATCAGTAAAGAAAGATAGCAATGCTTGGCACGTTAAAATGGCAGATATTAAGCACAATATGGATATTTCTCGAATTCCCGAACCCACTGCAAAAGATTTCGCAAGAATAGAAAAGTACAAAAAGGCACTTGCGTTTTTGGAAAGTTAATTTTGGTGATTCTATGAAATTTGGTTTGCGAACTCCGAGCTTGAAAAAGTCAATTTCAGCAAGGACAACAGGACGTGCTAAAAGAGCTATAAAAAAGGCACTTATTCCCGGCTATGGAAAAAAAGGAATGGGATGGATCAAGAATCCTAAAAAGGCTGCATATAATAAAGTATATAATAAAACTTCATTTGGCTTATCTGATTTATTCAAATAACAGAAAGACCGTCTGCTCGATTGAGTAGACGGTCTTATTTGTTATATTTGAGAAAGTCATTGCGGTGTTCTTGATGATTGAATTGATACCCTTGAGAACGGAGCAAGTCGCCCTTTATTGCCACAAGGTTAATATCAGATCCTAATGCTCTTGCAATCTGCTGAGTATCGTATCCTCGTTCTGCTAACTCTATGAAATCATCATCAGGTAGAGCTATTTGAGAAGCAAAGACATTTGCTTCAAACTCCATTCTGTTGTCACGCATATCGAAGATATTAAATTCCTCGAAGCCGCCTATTTTGGTGGCTTCATCTCTATGCAGCGAATCGTGTCCGAGTTCGTGCAAGAGTACAATCTTTTCCATCACCGGATGCAGATTGTTTTTGATGAACATAAAACGATTACGCATTATGACCTTATACGCTCCACGTTGTCGATTGAATGGATAGTATAAGACTTCTATGCCAAGATCCTTTGCAATCCTATGAGGATCACGAGTGCCGCAAAGGTCAACTATCTTATTTGCCTTTTTGACAATCTCGGAAGTGCAAACATACATTGGTTCTCACCCCTTTCATACACCTTTCTATTATAAGTCTAACATAAACAATGTCCCATAAAACGGACTTATTCAGAACGGTGCTTTTTCGGAGTGTACTTCTTGTTCTTTTCCTTTGCGATCCAATAGGCATCCTGAATGGCTTTCATCATTAAATCCATATCTTCCTCTGCCATATCTCCACCTGCAAAGAGTCCGGTTACTTCATCGGTGAGCTGCTTTGCTTGTTTAGCACCTCTTGAACCGTATTTCTCATTAGCTTGTGCTACGAGCATATCAGCGTTGCCGAGCAGTTCGTCAGTAGAAACATTAAGTGCCTTTGCAATCTTTTCAGCAGCATCCAAACGAGGGCGAGAAGTTCCATACTCATATCTTTGAATCATACGAGAGGAAACGCCGGAGATTTTGGCAAGTTGCTCCTGAGTCAGATTGTTTTTTTCTCTTAATTCTTTCAATCTCTCGTTGAATTTCATAATCATACCCCTTCGGCTATATTTTTAACATTTTCTTGAACACGACATTTATTTCGTGAAAAGATATTGACACGACACTTATGTCGTGCTATAATCTAAAACACAACACGACAAATACGTCGTACTCATATATTACAACACGACATTTTGTTTGTCAAGGGGTTTTGCAAAAAATTCAAGAATTGAGGTGAAAAAATTGAGCCGTTCCATACTGCATTGTGATATGAACAACTTTTATGCAAGCGTTGAATGTATGCTTGATCCTACTTTGAAGAAATATCCCGTAGCAGTATGTGGCTCGGTAGAGGAACGACACGGAATAGTCCTTGCAAAGAACTATGCTGCTAAAGCCTTTGATGTTAAAACGGGTGATGCCGTATGGCAGGCAAAGCAGAAATGCAAAGACTTAGTTATCGTTCCACCTCATTATGAAGAATATATAAAGTATTCAAAGCTCGCAAGAAGCGTTTATGGTCGCTTCACAGACCAAGTAGAACCGTATGGTATGGATGAGTGTTGGCTTGATATAAGCGGCACAGAACGCATCTACGGCTCTCCTGAAAGGGTTGCAAATGAGATAAGAGAAACTATCAAGTTTGAACTCGGCTTGACTATCTCTGTCGGTGTTTCTTTCAATAAGATCTTCGCCAAGTTAGGCTCGGATATGAAAAAGCCTGATGCAATAACAGTAATAGAGAAAGATACCTTTAGAGATAAAATATGGGGACTCCCCGCAGCGGATTTGCTCGGTGTAGGTCGGGCAACGCAGCGTGTATTAGATAGCTACTGCATACGAACCATTGGAGATTTAGCAAATACCGATCCTGATTTCCTTAAAAGACGGCTCGGTAAGAATGGCGTGGCTCTTTGGCAATATGCAAACGGTAATGACCACTCCCTTGTTCATAACTCTGACTTTGTATCACCAATTAAGAGTGTAGGACACGGAATTACCACCGTAGCAGACTTAGAAGAAAACGAGCAGGTGTGGCCCGTTTTCCTCGAACTAACCCAAGACATAGGACACAAGCTCCGTGTTCATCAAAAGTGTGCGGATGGAGTCGCTATTCACATACGAGATAACACGCTTTTCTCGAAACAATGGCAAATGAAATTGGATATGCCTACACAGTCCCCAATGCTCATAGCCAAGACTGCTTTCAGTCTGTTTGAGAAAAGATATGATTGGAGAAATCCAATTCGTTCTGTCACCATTCAGGCAATCAATTTAGTGCCACAAGACACGCCCCGACAGATTGATTTCTTTACCAATGTTGAGAGAATTGAAAAATTGGAAAAACTCGATTTATGTATTGAAACGATCCGACAACGGTTCGGCAAGGACAGCATTAAAAATGCAGTCCTCTGTCAAAATCTCAGGATGCCCCCTGAAAAGGCAGAACTTACAATGCCGACCGGAATGTTGAGTTAGGAGGTTGCTATGAATAACAATCACGCTCCTTGCGGTTATATGGGTATGCTCGGTTGTAACGGCTATGAGCAAACAGACGGTATTATCTGCTTAATCGCAAATGGGGATAACAACTTTTTGAATGACGGTATTGTAGAGGGTTCGATTTTGTTTATAGACACAAAAAGCAAGTTTCAACAAGGACTACTCAATGTGTTTAAGTTCAAGTCGAATATTTCGCCCCAATACAAACTTTCAAGAAATAGAGTCGCAGGAGCAGCTTTCTGTGGGAAAGTGCTTATGGCAATCAACCAATATTGATAGGAGAACACAACAATGGAAGATCGTAGAAAAGTATATGTAGAGGTTAGAGCAAGACATCTGATAGACGGTAATTGCCGACCTGAGAGTATAAAGTTTGAAAATGACGAGGTTTACGAAATCGACCGAGTAAAGCACTGTTGCCGAGCTGCTTCTACTAAGGTTGGTGGAACAGGACTTCGCTACACCGTGATGATATGCGGTCAGGAAACTTATCTTTTTGATGAGGAAAACGGAAAATGGTTCGTTGAGGGTAAAAGCAGAGTTGCCACATAAGACACTCTTATTACTCTGTTTTTATAGAACCTCGATGTGTACGGCAAGTAACTTGATGAGGTGATGTAATTGAAAAATGATGTATGGACTCCGATCCCGATGTATTGCTCAAATTGTGGGCATCTAAATTACGGTTATCGGAATGACGAAGGCAAGATAAAGTACGAATGCAAGAAGTGTAAAGTTGTTGCAGTACGAACTCAAAAAGGTCGCAGACACGACCGAATTGATATTTATGCCCCGGTTGGGCAAGTGCGCTACGAAACGTAACCGCACCTATTAAAAACTGAATACGGCGACAAGACGGTAAGGTTGAGGTGAAACAGACTGCATAATTCCTTATCAGGTCAGTTGCTTTGAATACTATCGGTACGTTATACCAAACCTGCTAAACGCTAATATGAGAGGCTGCCGACAAGACAGATAGCCATAGGCTAATTCTGTCTTGCCGGTGGCTTTTTTCATTTGGCTGACAAAAGAAGGAGCTTCCGGCTGAGAAATCAGAAAGGAAGCTCTTTTTATGTTCTTATTTAGCGGATGGCATTGTTTACTTGCCAAATATCCCTGATCTCCACAGATTTTGAAAACTAACCAAATTCAAAATTTAAGGAGATTAAGGAAATGAAAAATATCTATTTAGTAAAGAAAAATCCTGAAATGGAAGTTTCCAACGAGAATTGGATTGTAATGAACGCTTATGAGTTCGCTATGTTTCTTAAAACACCTGATGGCGAAAGAAGAAAAGATAACTTTGGGAAGTTACCAAATAATTGTTTTGATGCAGAGTATACGATTTATGCTGAGTGTGGTATTCAAACTGCAAAAGAATGGAAATCTGAACAGAATAGCTACGATTACCGTATGCGCAGTCAAAAAGATAGCGGCATTAAAACAGTATCGTACCAAGCGTTAGTAATTAACGATGAGGAAAAATCCGGTGAGGAACTGATTGCCGATGAGAATGAAGATGTTGAGTTTTATGTGTTCAGGAAGATCGAAATAGAAGAATTATACAAAGCTATTACTCAACTTACCGCCTTTGAAAGAGATCTGATTATGTGCTTGTTCCTAATCAAAAAGCCATTAACTGAAAATGAATTTGCATTGAAGTATGCCATTCACCGTAAGAAAGTAAGCAGAGAAAAGGCTAAGGTATTGCTCAAACTCAAAAAACTACTCGAAATTGAAAAATAAAGTGTCCAAACACGAAAAAAATTCAGCAATTAAGAGTAGAAGAAAAAATAAGGAGTTTGGACAATGAAAAAATTTTTGATTACAAGATTTAATTCTCGTGAGTGGAAAAGCGTAGATAAAGATAACATCTATATTGTGTTCGATATGCTCGGATTTAAGAAAGTGGCAGATGTTATGCAGCTTAGAGTTTTTGATCTTTTGAACCTAAATCGAATTAACAATAACAGAGCCGAAGAAATGCTACTTTGCATATATCGTCTGCTTTATGCTAATCAGAAACTCGATGACGGCATCTACAATGACGAAATCGACCAATATTTCTCTTACCGAGAGTGGAAAAAAGAACATAAGAAGCTCGACCAAGTAACTGTATCCGATATTTTACTTACAAAAGGCATCAATCGGGCGGCGTTACTTCGCATCTATGATGGTGTAACATCCGCATTTTATAAATCAGATGAATACAACAGTCGAAAGTATCGTTACAACGATTTGAAGGATCTCCTGAAGCACCTTAGTAGCGGAAAGGAGGACAACAATGGGCAAACCTAAAACGGAGTATGTTGTTCCTCTTTGGGAAAAGACTACGCTAACCGTATATGAAGCGGCTGCTTTAACGGGAGTTGGTGCGGATAAATTAAGAGAAATATCCGACAGAGAGGATTGTGAATTTGTACTTTGGAATGGAAATAAGCGCCTTTTCAAAAGACAGAAACTTGAAGAATACTTGGAAAAGGCTTATTCAATCTAAAGTATAATGTGCGAATATAAAAATCGCATAATTGTCTGTTTTAAGATTTATCAGTATCCTTATAGCAGTTAAAGCGAAGGAGGATTACTGATATGACAAAGAAAGAAAAAGACCAACTCGTTCCGATATGGGAACGCAGAAACTTAACTTTGGATGAAGCATCTGTTTATACCGGAATCGGAGTTGATAAGCTGAGAGAAATATCGAACTCTGACGATTGCGACTTCGTTCTATGGGTAGGTACAAAACGATTGCTGAAACGTAAACAATTAGAGGACTACTTGGATAAGTGTCGCTCAATCTAAATAGGAGGTAAATATGGCTAAGAAAAAGCAAGTCGGTGTAAGATACGACAACAACAGAACCCGATTAAAAACGGGAGAAAGCCAAAGACCTAATGGTACTTATGTATATCGTTGGACTACGGCAGATGGTAAGCGACACGCTACCTACGCTCCAACTTTGGAGCAGTTAAGAGAGCAGGAAGAACAGATCATTGTTGATAAACACGATGGTATTAGGGCGGATAAGAAGCACCTGACCGTAAATGATATGTTTTACTTGTGGTGTCAGCTCAAGCGAGGTATAAAGGATAGCACCTTCAAAAACTATATCTATATGTATGAGCTATTTGTAATGCCCGCTTTCGGAAAAAACAGAATAACGCTCGTGAAGAAGTCGGATGTACGCAAGTTCTATAATAGTCTTGCTGATGGGAAAATCCTGAAGATTGCTACCATAGATAATGTGCATAATGTTTTGCACCAAGTCTTTCAGGTTGCGGTCGATGATGGAATAATAAGAGCAAACCCTACTGACAATATGCTCAAGGAATTGAAAATGTCGCACGGATTTGAGCGTGAGAAGAAAAACGCCCTAACTGTAGAACAACAAAAACTGTTCTTCGATTATATGCTCAACAGTCCGAAAGACCGTCATTGGTATCCAATCTTTTATATAATGGCAAACACGGGTATGCGTGTGGGCGAAATAACGGGACTTAGGTGGCGTGATATTGATTTGGAGGAAGGTATCATTAGCATAAATCATACGCTTGTCTACTACAACCACCGTGATGAAAAAGGCTGCTACTTCTCAATCAACACTCCAAAGACAAAAGCCGGAGAAAGAGAAATCCCAATGACTGAAGGTGTTAAGCAGGCGTTCATTATGGAACGTGAATATCAGGAAGAAGCTCAGATTACGAGCATTGGTCGTGTGGACGGATATGATGATTTCATTTTTGTAAACCGATACGGTGATGTTCAAAATCAAGGGAATCTCAATAAGGCTATAAGACGAATAATGCGAGATTGTAATGATGAGATACTTGAGAAATACGGTGCAGACTCCGATCCTATTCTGTTGCCACACTTTTCTTGTCACATACTCAGACACACATTTGCCACACGACTCTGTGAGTCGGGTATCAATCTCAAGGTAATCCAAAATGTGTTAGGACACGCCGATGTTTCGACCACAATGAATATCTATGTCGATGTAACAAACGCTATGAAGAAAAAAGAGATTGCTGCCTTTGGGGATTACTTGGCGAGCAGTTCAATCTAATAAGTAATGGTAGGCACTCTGCAAAGTTCGCAGAGTGCCTTTTACAATTCGCACATTTCTCAAAATCAACGAAAAGAACTATACTAAAGCAAACGAGAGAAAAGGAGCTTTGGTATGGAGAATAGTTTATACGAAATGCGACCACATCTTGTATCGGAATGGTCGGACAAAAATCTTCCTATAACCCCTAAAGATATACCGTATGGTTCAAATAAGATTATGTGGTGGAAAGGCAAATGTGGTCACGAATGGCAGACAAGCGTTAAGGCTCGCTCTCACGGAGAGAACTGTCCTATATGCTCAGGTGCAAGAGTTATTGAAGGAATCAATGATCTTGCTACAAAGCACCCTGATATAGCGGCTGAATGGTCGCCTAAGAACTTACCACTCAAGCCGACAATGGTAAGTGCAGGATCTCATAAAAAGATTCTGTGGGTAGATAAGTACGGACACGAATGGATTGCTTCAGTAAAAAGCAGAGTTCAAGGAAGCGGTTGTCCGTATTGTTCTCATAACTTGGTATTGGCAGGATTTAATGACTTGGCAAGTCGTTTCCCCAAAATCGCCGCCGAGTGGTCGGAGCGAAATCTACCTTTAACACCTGATAAGGTTACTGCATTTAAGAATACGAGAGTATGGTGGAAATGCAGTTTAGGACACGAATGGTACACGCTTATTTCAACCCGTTCCGGTGGAAGTCAATGTCCTTATTGTAGCGGTATCAAACTTCTAAAAGGCTTCAATGATTTGGCTACAAAGCACCCTTTGCTTGCAGAGGAATGGTCGAAACGTAATTTGCCACTGACTCCCGATATGGTGAATGAGAAGTCTACAAAGAATGTTTGGTGGAAATGTAGGACTTGCGGTTACGAGTGGAAGTCTGTTATAAAATCAAGAGCCAAAGGCTCTATCTGTCCTGTCTGTGCTGATAGAGCTGTGCTTGAAGGACACAATGACCTTGCGACAACTGATCCTGAATTGCTTGGTGAATGGGACTATGAAAAGAACGGCGAACTCCTACCAACAGCCATTTCACGGAACTCAATGAGGATAGTTTGGTGGAAGTGTGTAAGCGGTCATTCTTGGAGAGCGAAGATCACCGACAGAACTCTTGAGGGGAAAGGATGCTATCTCTGTGAGAGAGAATTTCAGAGTGTTTTCCCACAACTGCTTATTATGCTCTATGCAGTCCGTAACGGTCTGAAGGTTGCCACAGACACAGATAATATAATAGGTATAAACTTGGATGCCTATGTTCCTGAATTGAGATTAGCCATTGAAGCAGAAGCCACCACAGTCACAGAGCAAAGACACCAAATGGTAAAAGAGCATATATGCGAGTGTAACGGGATAAGATATGTGAAGATAAAAAACACTCCGGACCTGATTAAGACTGCTCAAGCGATAAAAGAAGCCTTTAGAAAATGCCACACCTTCTTTACTTCAAACGATGATGAAGATATTGAATTACTGAGAAAAAGGTTCCTGAATTGGCGAAAACAAAGTTAAAAAGTTTCAACCTCTGCCCACGAGTTTGTCGGTAGAGGTTGATTTTTTAGGTTTTCTATGATATAATGCACTATGGTAAATCGCTTGTGTTTGTATGGCTCGGTTCGAGAAACAATGAAAACCGTATACCAATTTAAGCCACAAGTTAAACCACAAATATTTCCGCTATCTTAACTTAGCGGAATTTATCGAAACTACAAGACAATGATTGATGGGTGAAATCGGAGGTTATCGCAAATGAGCCAAACTTATCTTGAGTATTCACGAGAAATCCCGCACATGAAGAATAAGTAAGAGTTCGTACAACTACCATACACATAGCATACAAAGTTAAAAAGCCGATAACTAAAGGGTTTTTGGCATCATACAGGTAGCATATAAACGCATATAAAAAGCAAAGATTTTATTTCAAAAACACGTATTTTCCGTGAAATGTCGTGAGAATGGCCAGTTATCATTATGTATAATTGGTCATTTTTTATTTAGAATTGAGATCAATTTTTGGTGATGTGGTATTAAAAATGTCATCGTGCTATAATAAGGAATATAGGTAAATCCGAATTTATTAGGAGTGAAAAGTATGAGTGTATACACATGTGAAAAAGTGTCTTTAAATATAAAACTAAAACACAAGCGTGTTGATATACTCTATTGAGAGATGTATTTGGAGTACGTAAATAACTAAAGAGAGGTTGATGAGAAAAATGGATAATAATTTAATGGATATTAATCAACTTATTAAAGCAGAAAAGACAGAAGATATTGTATCAGATTTAAAAAACATAATTGAATTATCTCAGAAACAGGCATATCAAGCGATCAATACTGCTTTAGTTTATAGAAACTGGTTGATAGGTTATAGAATAGCAGAAGAAGAACTCAAAGGTGAAGATCGTGCTGAATATGGGACAACACTTATTAGAAAATTATCAAAAGAACTTACAAATGAGTATGGTAAAGGATACACAAAAACAAATCTTTATAGTTTTTATTCTTTTTATAAAATGTATCCAAACATTTTCCACTCAGTGAGTGGAAAATCTGTTCCATTACTTAGTTGGACTCATTATCGTACTTTAATACAAGTAAAAGATGAAAAAGCACGTAACTGGTATGAAAAAGAAGCTGCTCAACAAGCTTGGAATGTTAGAACCTTACAACGTAATATTGCATCACAATACTATTACCGTTTACTTAAATCGCAAGTAAAGGATCCAGTAGTTGAAGAGATGAAACAATTAACATCAAAATATCAATATGACAAGTTGGAATTTATTAAGAACCCGGTGATTGCGGAATTTTTATCTTTACCAACTGATACTTCATTTACAGAAACAGAGCTAGAAACAAGTATTATTAGTAACTTGCAAAAATTCTTAATGGAACTAGGAAAAGGATATGCTTTTGTTGCACGGCAACAACATATCCATACGGAAAAACAAGATTATTTTATTGATTTGGTCTTCTATAATTATTATTTAAAATGTTTTGTGTTAGTCGATTTGAAAACAGAAAAAGTAACGCATCAAGATGTAGGGCAAATGGATATGTATGTAAGAATGTATGATGAATTAAAACGAACAGAAAGTGATAATCCAACCATTGGCATTATCTTATGTTCAGAAACAGATGAAGATATTGCACGTTATTCTATATTGAAAGGTAATGAACAATTATTTGCAAGCAAATACAAGTTGTATTTACCATCTGATGAAGAATTAAGAGCAGAAATTGAATCACAGAAAACAATATTTGAATTACAAAATAATGAAAAGTAATAAGTATCTTGCGAGGTTATATTTATGGAGAGATCAATAAATAATACTATTATTCAAGTAACAATTTTCACGTGTAAATACAGTTATAATTTTACGCACTAATGACTAACTTCTGTTATTTCCTTGTTGCACTACTCATAATTACATACAACTGCATACAGATAAAATATACATGATAGATAGAAGCATATAAAAGACGTAGATTTTCCGTGAAAAGTCGTAAAAAGTCGTAAAAAAGTAATGAGAATGGTCAGTTATTATAACGTAATTTTAAGGGAGATTGTTTGTTGGTAGTTGGAGATGAAGAACTAATCAAAATTCATTTTCATACAAATGAGCCATGGAGAGTGTTAGAGTATTGCTCTAAACTTGGAGAAATTTACGATATTGTTATTGAAGATATGGACAGACAGTCAAGAGGTCTAAAGGGCTAAACTCCAGTTTATAGAGATGCAACAACAGCATGGTTTAAATGAATCATGCTTTTTTTGAGCCATTTAATTTACCTCAAATCTGAATAAATCACAAGGATAGACTTTGTATAAAAAAGAGAGCTATAATAAATAAAGAGGCATAGTAGAGTCAATACGACATGGAATATATATTCATCCCAAAAAAGAAGATCAGAGAATCAGAAAAATGCGCTTAATAGTCTTTGTTCTGAAGATCAGATGGATAAAGAAGAGTTTAGTCTTCAGATAAAATAAATCGCGTTTGTGCAATGAATAGCGCTTGGTAGAATTCCGTATAAATGGTTAACTTCTATATTTCTGCGTTACTCATAATCGCATACAACTGCACACAGGTACAATATACCCAATAGATAGGTGTATATAAAAGACGTAATTTTACGTGAAAATGATAAATTCAATGGTATATACTTTTTGAAACTTGTAAAAATCAAACCTCACATGAAGAATAAGTAAGAGTTCGTACAACTACCATACACATAGCATACAACGCTAAAAAGCTGATAACGAAAGGGTTTTTAGCATCATACAGGTAGCATATAAACGCATATAAAAAGCGAAGATTTTTTGTATAGTAACACGATTTTCCGTTAAAAGTCGTAAAAAAGTCGTGAGAATGGCCAGTTATCATTATGTATAATTGGTCATTTTTTATTCAAGTTGTGGAGGTGAGGAGATTATGTTATGATGAATATGTCAGTAGTGAACAAAACAGAATTTGTAGAGGAAAATCACTGTATGAAAAAATCAAAATCATTTGACAATTCTGAAAACAAGATAAATATTAAAATGGTTATTGGTATTTTAATAATTTGTTTTTTCTTATTACCAAATGAATGTATGTTTGATTTGTACTCAACAATTCAAGACTTTATAAAAATACCCTTATATTTTATTTCTGGTAGTATCAATATGATGCTACTATTAGTAGCATGTTATCTATGCAAATATCCATTTTTATTAAGGAGTATTTCGTTATATGACATTTTTAAACAAATAGGTAGTGCTGCATTATTACTAATTATAATGATTTTGATTTCTGGCTTTTTTGTGGAATATACAAGCATATATCAGGAAAATCATTCGCTTTTTAGTTTTATAGTTCATCAAATTATCTTTATTGGAGTTTTTGAAGAATTATTATTTAGAGGAGTACTTGTTTATATAGCAAGGAAATTCATATCTTCTGAGATTCTTATAGTGGTTCTTTGCTCTTTGGTTTTTGCCTTTTCACATATCGGTTCTGAAGTGTTTTCAATATTACAAATTACTAGTTCCTTTATAATTGGCGTTGCTTTTACACTTCTCATACTTAAACTTCCTGATTACTTTTCAGTTTATAATATTGGCATAGTGCACGGATTATTCAATGTAATAGTTTTAGGATTTACGACCTATATGAAATTCAATTGACAATTCAAATCCCAGTTTATAAAGCTATTTTGAAGCATGACGCGATGCATGTTTTTTGGAAGTATCTAGTTGTAAGTCTAATAAAAAATATTTCAAGAATAGACTTTTTAAAGATAATAAGTCTTTAATATAAGAAAGAGAAGAAAGGAAATTTATGAAAGACGATAACATAAAAATAATATTATAGAAAGGATAAAGAAGATGGATCTAAATGAGTATATAACTAAATTAAATAAAATAAATTTAAAAAAAGAATCACTTCATTCAGGAGAACACTTAGCTAATATCATATGTAAAAAAGAAAAAAGAATTTATTTTACCATATGCATTTTAATAGTTTTGGCTGTTTTGAATTTAGATTTTTCTGTTAGAGTACTTTTATCTATCTTCTTACTTGCTCTAGTTTTACTGTGTGTGCTATATTTTCAAACACGCTTTGAAGCAACTATATTCAAAATTTACTTTGAAGAATGTAATGTTGACTTACTGATTTCTTTTACGAGAGCTTATTTTAATAAATCTAAAAATTTAAGATTGAGGCTTACTGATTTTAGATTTACCTTCTTGCTTATTATGTTTGAATTAGCAGATTATGATTCCATAATTCTGTATTATAAGCAACCAAGGAAAATGACTTATCATAGAAATCATTTGTTAATAATATTTTTAGCGGCAATTTTTACTAAAAATGAAATTTTGATTAGAGATATAAATGAATTTGAACTAACACATAAATTTTTTAAAGAGCCACTATATAAAGATTTGAAAGATGATGCAGAGAAATTATTCAATTTATATAAAGAAAATAGATATTCTGATATCATAGAAATTAAAAAAAATGATTATGGTTATAAAATGGTGAAACTATATTATAATTATCTAGATTTAATATGTTTAAGAAAACTTAATAAAAATGAAGAGTTTAGGAAAAAGGCAGAAGTATTTTCAATAGATATAAATGATATAAATCCCTATTATTTAAAGAGAAAAATGAAACTCCTGGAGGCTGACAAATATGAGTAAAATAAAAAAATTTTTCAAAAAACATAAATTAATATGTTTCATCATAATATTCGTGTTAAGTTTATCTATATTTAACGAATCTTATGCAATGTATAATAATTATAGAGTATCACAAGCATATGCAGAGTTTGGTATTGATAGTGATAATCTGATTTATCTTGCTGATATCGATGGTACTGATGGAGAGTATGTGATTTTCAAGGATAAGGAAAACAAATACAAGGTTCTTGAAATGGGGCGTATTAATATTTTTGTTGGTGGATTAAACACAGGAGAGAACGATTTTATAGATATCACTGAGACAATTGAGAGTGACAAATTATATTTTCATAAAGCTGAAGCTCTTGGAAGAAAACAATGGTATGCTCTTGGGAAAGGTGAATATGAAGTATATAATCTTCCGGATGCAGAAAATGAACTTATTAATCAAGTTAGTCATTTTAAGGGAGATGATGGTGTCACATATACTAAATTCATGATTGAAGGCATTGAACCTGAAGAAGTTGAGTATGCAAAAATAAAATGAATCTATTTGTGTAAATTTTAAGTACAATTGTATCAATAATGGAATTTTACGTACGAATGGCTAACTTCTATTATTTCTACATTGGATTACTCATAATCGCATACAACTGCATACAGGTACAATACACCTAATAGATAGGCGCATATAAAAGACGTAGTTTTTTCGTGAAAATGATAAATTCAAAGATAAATATTTTTTACAATTTGCAGAAAGTTCGATAAATAAAGGCTTTTTGGAGGTTTCAATGATTTTCTAAAGTCACACCACACATGAAGGAACGGAGCAGATAACTAAAGACTTTTGTGCATTATACAAGTAAATATAAATAATATAAAAAGTCGTGAGAATGACCAGTTATCGTAATGATAGTTGGTCATTTTTTTTGAAAATGAGTTTGATTTCTTGTGATGTGGTGTAAAAAATGATAATATGCTAAAATAAGATATAGCTATCATCTACACTTATATAGTACGAAATAAGAATTTGTGAGGACAAGGTTATGAACTTAAACAAAGAATTATACAGTATAATTTTTAAAAGGAAATCGTTTCATTTATTTAGAAATATTGGAAATGATTCTATATCTGCAAATGACATTGAGAATATCAAAGAAATATATAAGACACTTATCCCGCTATGTCCCGATATAAAAACAGCAATTAAAATTGTTCCTGCGAATGAAACTAATTGTAAACGTGGTCAACAGTTCTGCATTTTGCTATACAGTGAAAAGAGAGATAATTATTTGCAGAATATTGGGTATTTAGGCGAGCAATTAGATTTATACCTTGTTTCACAAAACATTGGAACACTATGGTTTGGAATTGGAAAGACGAATGAACCGTCATTTGATGGTCTTGATTTTATCATAATGATTGCAATATCAAAAGTAGATGATGAAAGAAAATTCCGCAAAGATATGTTCAAGAGCAAACGAAAGTCTATGGATGAAATTTGGTTGGGAGAACCACTTGGGGGAATATCTGATATTGTTAGATTTGCCCCCAGTGCTTGCAATACACAGCCCTGGTTAGTAGAACATACTGATACCCTTTTAAATGTTTATAGGTATAAAAAGCAAGGTAAGCGAGGAATAATGCCTGCTGATAAAGTGTCTTTCTATAATCAAATTGATATTGGAATTTTCTTATGCTTTCTTGATTTATGCTTGCAACATAAAGATATAAAGTATGAAGTACAATTATACACAGACAATGGGGCAGATGAAGAAAAAACATTAAACGCGGTTTATAAAATACTTTCATAATTCCCGTTATAAGATGTCATAATAAAGGCAATGAAAGACATATTTGATTTTGAGGAGTTTATGATGACAGAATTATTTGATGTATTTCCATATATAGAAAACGATAAAGTAATTATAAGAAAAATGGACATGAACGATGTTGCAGCATTGCCAGAGATTAGCAATAACGACAATGTTTATAAGTACATATCACCGTTTTTATATAAGGAAAGTAATAAAATGTTAGAGACTGCGATTAAAAATTTAGGTGGAAGAGATTTTGAGAAGAAAAAGCTAATAATTTCTAATGATGGAATATTTAGCAAGCAAAATTGGAATTACAACATTTAACGCATTTGTATAGAAAAATGTAGATAATTTAAATATCCGATAATTTCCAGTTTGTAAAGCGAATCTGAAGTATGACGCGATGTCATGCTTTTTTTGGATTGTCTAATGTAACTCAAATAAAAAGATATTTCAAGAATAGACTTTTTAAAGGTAATAAGTCTATAATGTAAGAAAGTATGAAAGAAGATACAACAATACCAATAACAAGGCAAATAGGTAAATTAGAAGTTGATGAGGAGGTTTTGTATGGGGTTGTTTGATAGGCTTAAAAAGAAAAATTCAGAAAAAGATGTAGTTAAGAAAAAGCAATCAGCAGAAAAAACAAATAAAATTAAAAGTGGTACAAAAAGAAAAACTTTAGTTAAAGATTTTGATGAAATTTTTGAAAGAGGAAACGAAGAAGAAATAAAAGCAATATTTGAAAAATGCGATATCAATGCATATGGTGGGTACGATAAAACGAATGCCCTTTCTTTTAAACTTTCTGAAAATATAATGAAATGGCTTGTTGAACAAGGGGCAGATATTGATTATAAAGACACTTATCATAATACACCGCTCCACCACCAAGTGATAAATCCAAACGGAAATCCTGAATTTTTAATTCGATTAGGTGCTAATATAGAAGCTGTCAATTCAAGAAATGAAACACCATTATTTTATGCTACACAATACTTTCGTCTCAATCATCTAAAAACCTTAGTTGAAGCAGGAGCGAATATAAATGCTAAAAATGATATGAATCAAACACCATTACTAAAAGCAATGGCTGTAGCAAAAAATGCGAATATCCCTGATTTGGTTATAATGATAAAGTATTTAATAGATAAAGGTGCGAAGTTAAGCGGCGAAGAGCAAAAACAAGTAGAAAGAATCGGAACTGATTTTGAGTGGTTTAGAGATCGTATAAATAAAGATTATATCGATGAAATAGAAAGCAGTTTAAAAGAATTATATAAAATTTTTAATGTGATGCCAATTCCCAAAAGAGTCGTATATGATGGAAAATCAAAAATTAAGGTCAAAGCTAAAAAGTGGGAAGATCAGCATGAAGAACTATGGCAACTACTTGTTCCATCATGTGGACATGCTTCAACGTTACAAGGAGAAGTGATTAGAATTTCAGGTAAATTATCACAGGAAATACTTGATAATGGTAAGATGAATTGGGATAAAGAGTATCTACAAATGGTCCAAGCATTATTGGGGTATTTAAGTCAAGGTAATCAATTGACAGAAAGTGAAAATAATGAATTTTTAAATATCATCAACAAAATCAAACAAAATCATGCTTGGAATGATGAATTAAGTAGATTAAGCGAATTATGTGTAAAATGGGTGTTATTGAATACAGAACCTATACAATTAGGTAAAGCAGAGTATAAACGCTAAAAATCCAGTTTGTGTTAAGTATTCAACTTTGAACAACGTTTGTTTGTCTTGTATTAAATTAGATGACATAATAAAAAAGCCATGTGTAATATATGAATTAAAGAGTATAAAATGCCTTATCAAGTCGTGAAAATGATAAATCCGAACGCAAAAGAGGATATGGAGTTTTTACGGGAAGTATTAAAAAGGTACGATTTAGATAATGCGGATGAGTAGTCTTTTTCCTCTTTGCAGAAGATACAGTAAACAAAAAGCCCGATCAAGAGTGCAAAGCACCACTTCTGAAGAAGTGGCAGGCACTCGACAGGACTTTTTCTTTTCTGTCTTTGATACTCAAGAGGACTAAAGGAATATTTTTGAAAATTTATAATTTTGTAATAAGCAATATTTAGTCTTAATCCAGTCTTTTGACACTAGATAATGCATGTAAAAAAATTTTGACACAGATATTTTGTGTATTCAAAACATTTTTGATAGACAGCAAAGCATTGAAGTGGGATAGTAACTGCGAAAGGAATGGCGTTATGAAAATAGGTGTAAAGTTAAAAGAAGCAAGGTTGCAAGCAGGTTTGACACAAGAAAATGTTGCTGAGGAAATTCAAGTTACACGTCAAACAATTTCAAATTGGGAAACTGAAAAATCTTTTCCGGATATTGTTAGTGTAATTAAATTAAGCACCTTATACAACATCAGCCTTGATAAACTGTTGAAGGGGGATGAGGAAATGATAGAGCATTTAGAAAAGAGTACCAATATCGTAAAAAGCAATCAAAAACTAATAATAGCGATTATTGCAAATGTGATGATGATAATTGCTTTTATACTATTCAATGGGCTAATAATTAGCAATCAATACTTGATTATGGGCGGTTCTGCTCTCGGTATCATTGGCACTTGCTATTTATTTTATCAGATAATTAGAAAAATCTAAGGAGGAAAGTAAAATGATAGTAGTAGCTTCGATTATGGTTTTTATGGTTTTGCTCGGTGCTTTTACTTTAATGTATCAGATTTTCAGGTTAGTAGTTCTCGATGCAGAAAGCAGAGGAATTAAACACCCTACATTTTGGGGAATATTCTCACTAAGTGGCAATAATGGCGGTGGTGGGCTTATATTATATTTATTGGGAAGAAACAGATTTCCTGCTAATATGACAGAAACTACAAAAGAATCATTCGATTCTCGAAAAAGGAAAGCTGGATTGTCTTTGTGCTTCATAGCAATAGGTACAATCGCCTTGATTTTTATTGCTTTATTTGGAAATCTTTAATTAGCAAACAAAATAAGAAAAATTAAAATCGATTTATTTGGCTCATACAAGCATCATGTCTTGTGCGAGCTTTTTCTTTCTCTCTTTTTCGCATTTCCAAAAGGTATAAATGGTACTCCGTTTATATTCCAAATTTGCGAAAGAGGGTGAGATTATGTTCAGAGACAGATGAAGATATTGCACGTTATTCAATATTAAGAGGTAATGAGCAATTGTTTCAAGCAAATATAAATTGTGTTTACCGCCCGATGAAGAATTAAGAGCAGAAATCAAATCACAGAAAGTAATATAGAGGTTATATTTAGGGAGATATTAATAAATTTCCAGAATACTTTTATGAATTAAGATTGAAACACAATAACTAATAAAGAATTATTTGAAGGGAAGTTCAATCAAAAATGCCCATTGACTATTTTCTCATATGAAGAACAAGTGAAATTGCACCCTTTACAGAGCGTGGGTTTTTCAATAGCAGAAAAGAAATGACAACGCTTATAACAGCATGATATAATGCAGATAAAGAAAAATTTGAATTTAGAGGGATAATTGATTATGAATAAGGTGTGGTCAGAACTGAATAAAATAACGCAAGCGCAAATCAAAAAGAAAGATACCTATGAAGCAGGCATTGCTACACTATTTGATTTGCGAAATCAGTTAATGGAATGCTTAACATCCTTTCATAAGGAATTGAGTAGAAAAGATTTTGACGCAATTCCGTTTATAAACGCAGATGGTTATCATAGTAAAACGATTGCATATTCAATTTGGCATATTTTTCGAATTGAAGATATAGTTGCTCATACATTGATAAATGAGAGCGAGCAAGTTTTTTTTGCGGAAAACTATCAAGAACGTATCAATTCACCTATAATTACAACAGGAAATGAACTGGTAAAAGAGCAGATTGCAGATTTTTCAAAACAGCTTAACTTGAAAGAACTTTATTCATATATTTCTGAGGTAAAGGATAGCACTGAGAAGATAATCAATAGTTTATCTTATGATGAATTGAAAAAGAAAATATCAGAAGAAAGAAAAAAACAGTTAAAATTATTGAATGTTGTAAGTAAGGATGAAAATGCAAGTTGGCTCATTGATTATTGGTGCGGTAAAGATATTCGTGGGCTAATACAAATGCCATTTTCAAGACATTGGATTATGCACATAGAAGCAAGTTTGCGTATAAAAAATAAGATACATTCATAAGCGCAAATCGCCGTTTTTAGAACTAAGAAAATTGGAAATTAGAAATGAGGTGTTTTTATGGAATATCTTAGAGTAACTAATGAGAATATAGACAAAGAGCATATATGCTGTGCTATTTCAAATAACAATGATATTCAGGTATCATCAAAAAAGGCTTGGTTACAAGAACGATTTGATGAAGGCCTAATTTTTCTAAAGAGTGTAGAACGAGGGAAGTGTTTTATTGAGTATATTCCTGCTGAAAACGCTTGGAACCCTATTGTTGCAGATGATTTTATGTATATTAACTGTCTTTGGGTAGCTGGATCATTCAAGGGGCACGGATACTCAACAGACTTATTAAATGCGTGTATTGAAGATAGTAAAATCAAAGGAAAAAAAGGGGTATGTATTCTATCTTCCAAAAAGAAAAAACCCTTTTTAGCTGATCCTAAATTTTTAAAATACAAAGGTTTTACCGTTTGTGATGAAGCAGATAATGGTATTCAATTATGGTGTTTATCATTTGACAGCAATGCTTCTTTACCTAAATTCAAAGAGTGTGCGAAACACCCTCACATTGATGAAATGGGATATGTTTTATATTATACCTGTCAATGTCCATTTAACGCAAAATATGTCCCTATTGTAGAAGAAGTCGCAAAAGAAAAGGGCGTACAGTTTAAAGCTATTCATTTGCAAAGCAAAGAACAAGCACAAAGTGCACCTACGCCGATTACAACGTATGCTCTGTTCTATAACGGGAAATATTTAACTAATGAACAGATGAATGATAAGAGATTTTTAAAGTTGTTGGCAAAATAAATTCCGTTTATCTTATTAGCGAACCCGTAAAAAAGGTGCTATAATGGCAGATTTTAAGTATCAGGGTAAATCTATTTATGATGAAGAATACGGGCAGGGAGAACCGCTTATTTTCTTACATGGCAATACGGCTTCCTCTAAAATGTCTGGACTTCTTTTGCCGTTGTACGTAGATACATTCAGAATAGGATAGTTGATATTAGCTGTCCTGTTTTACGTTTAAAAATGATAGATTTTATAAATATTTGGAAAAAATAGTGCTAATTTCTGGTGATGTGGTATTAAAAATATCATCGTGTTATAATGAGGCATATAGGTAAATTTGAATTCTTGAAAATGAGGAGAATATGTGATGAAAGACGTATTAGAATTTGCTAATAGAGATGAATTTAGAAAATGGTTATCTTATAATTGCTTATCAAACGAGGGCGTTTGGATTTTATTTAGAAAATCAGGAGAACCAAAAACAATAAAGGCAAATGAAGCACTTGAAGAAGCATTATGTTTTGGGTGGATTGATGGACAAATGCAAAGGCTTGATGATAAAACTTATAAAAAATATTTTTCAATGCGTAGGCAAAAAAGTAAGTGGTCGGAAAAAAATAAAGCATTAGCAGAAAGCCTTGAAGAAAGAGGTCTTATGACTGAATATGGCAGAAATAAAATGGAAGAAGCTAAAAATAATGGACAATGGAATGCACCAAAAGCTCTTGAAATAACAGAAAAGCATATCTTAGAAGTATCTAATATTCTAAAAGGATATGATCTTGCTTATAAAAATTTTCAATCAATGTCTCCATCAGTTAAGAAAACTTATGCGAAAGCCTATTTTGATGCTAAGACGGATAAAGGTAGAAAAAAGAGAATCGATTGGATGGTAGATAGACTTAATAAAAATTTGAAACCAATGTAGCAAATTGAAAACACCAGTTAGTTTATGATTTCGGTTAACTACCGTTATATCTTCATTGATTTCTCATAATCGCATACAACAGCAAACAGGTAAAATTTACTCAATCATAATTTCAAATTTTATAATCAATTAAGACATCGGCTTGTCCGATTTTTTTATTAAAATTTTTAAACCTGAAATAAATTTTTCCTATTGCATAAGGAGTAATAGTAAATAAAATAATAGAGAAGATAATTATAATAGTATATGAAGAATTTTTTACAATAAAGTAACCAAACGTTGCTAAGGAACCAGTAATTGCTGCTGGAACAAAGAATTTTTTCTTATTCTTGATTACTTGATTTTTTTAGATAATATTTCATATTATAAACATAATTATTGATATAACTAAAACAATTATATAAAATAGAATACAGTATTTATTTAGCGAATCAACATAAGTGCTATACTCAAGAAACAATTCTAACCATAGACTTAACCATATATCTACAGTAGCTTTTATAATCATTTCTCTAGGTGTAAATAGCAAAAAATCATATCCACATAGGAATATAAGTAACTATAATATCTAATAGGTATATTAAGTTTATAATTTTGCTACCTTGTGGTATTACAAATGCTAGTATGCTAGAATGAGGTATATAGATAAATCGATTTTTACGGAGATGATAAAATGGAGTTTAGATTAGCCGTTCTACAAGACTTAGCAGAGATAAAAGATATGTATAAGCAAATCATTGAAAATATGAATAAACAGGATATCCAAATTTGGGACGATATTTATCCTTGTGAATTCTTTGAGGAAGATATAAAAAATAAACAGCTTTATGTTTTACTTAATAAGAATGGTATGATCGTATCGGCTTTTGTTTTGCATGATGCAATCTCAAAAGAAAATACAATAACTTGGAGTGATCATTACGCAAAGGCTCTATATGTGGATCGATTAGGTGTAAATGTCAAGTGTTTAAAAAAAGGGATAGCTAGTTTAATGCTTAATAAAGCAAAGGAAATGGCCAAAACATTAGGAGCTGAATATCTTAGGCTTTTTGTGGTAGATATAAACAAACCGGCTATCCGACTTTATATAAAAAACGAGTTTATAAAAGCAGATGGTGTTTATGATGAAATATTCGATGATGGTTTTGTGTTACATGAATATGGGTATGAAATAAAGATTATATAAGAATTATTAATCTGGTTTCCATAGAAAATAATAAAATCTTAGGTTGCCAAATGGTAAAAGATACAGTAATAGAAAAATGAGTATGGCAGATAAAACACTTAATACAGAGGAAATAACAAATTTAATCAAGCTATCATTATATGATTTTTTTGATGAAAAGTATGAAAGGGAATACCTGTGAAAAAAGGTGGTGAAGCATAGATGTATGAGTATAATGACTGTTATAAAAGTATTATATAGATATACATAAGCCGTATGAAAGATCATGCTAATCACTGAATAATTTACAATAATTAGAAATTAACACAAAAAATACCAATATAATAGCTAAAAAATAATAAGCGCTTACAGAAAAATTAAATTAGCTATTGCATTATAAAAATTTTTATGGTAATTTATAAATGTAATGATGGTGATGTGATTATTAAGTTAAGCAAGACCTGTTTACAACATATATTTTGTTGTATCCGTCTTGCTTTTTTTGTACGCAAAAGGAGGTTATATCATGCAAATCTATAAAGTGATCAACAACAATATGGTGTCAATACGTACTTCTGAAAATCAAGAAATTATGTTAAAAGGTTTATCTATCGGTTATAAAAAAAGACCCGGTGATGAAGTAGATGAAACCAAAATAGAAAAACGATTTGTCTTAGAAGACATCTCTTTGATCAGAAGATTCAACCAAATGTTTACAGAGATTGATAAACAATTGATAGATGCCTGCATTGATGTAACTTCGATGATTAAAGAAAAGTCTAAAACAGAATTAAGTGATGCGTTATATGTAACATTATTGGACCATGTCAATAATTTAGTGGATCGCCTGCAACAAAATATATCATTTGATAATTCTATTTTATGGGATTTACCGAGAGTATATCCCGATGAATATAAAATAGCAGTCCATGCAGTGAAGTTGTTGAATGAAAAAATGCCATATAAAATAGATGAAGATGAAGCCAATTTTATTACATTGCATATTGTAAATGCAGAGAAATCAAATGATATGCATAAGACATATCAAATGACTGGTTATATTGAAGATATTTGTGACATAGTGGCAAGTGATTTCAATATAGCATTTGGTAATACAAATGATTACCATTATAACCGCTTTGTGATGCACCTACGATTTTTAATCGAAAACATACAATTGCATGTTGTATTGGATGTACAAAATGAAAATGGCATTTTAGATACGTTAACGGATAAATATCCACAAGTTTGGCAAGTTGTTCAAAAAATCAGCAATTATATTGATGCTTGTATGAATTATAAATTGAATGATGAAGAAAAATTATATTTAATGATTCATCTCGTACAGATATTTACGAAAAAATGAATGGTTAAATATAAAAATAAAGGAAAGGAGAGGATAAAAAGAAATTCTATATAGTTACGGCCGGCTTATAGAATATTTAAAAAATAAGATAAGAGAAAAGGATATAGATGAATGATTTTAGGAAAGGAGAAAATATTAGAAAATGTTCTAATTAAAATAAAATTTATATGGATAAAAATAAAACATTAGCACAAGATGTGCTTCAAAAGATAGGCGGTAAAGAAAACATTATTTCTGTATTTCATTGTGCTACCCGTCTAAGATTTGAATTGCAAGATCAAACAAAAGTAAATGAAGAAGAATTAAAAAAAGTAAATGGTGTTCTTGGTATTAAAAAAGCTGGAACCAGTTTTCAGGTCATCATTGGACCAAATGTATCATTGGTTTATGATGAATTGTGCAATATGGCAGAATTGGATAAAAAGGATGAAATTAAAGAAAATTTGGATGATGTGAAAGAAAAACGTAAATTTTCTTTTAAGTGGTTATTTGATGTCGTAATTACCTATATCATGAACTCTGTCGCTCCTATCATCCCTATATTGATTGGTGCATCTATTTGGAAAACGGTAGTAACCTTACTAGGACCTGATATGTTCAATGTAATATCAAATAAATCTGATTTCTTTATTACCTGTAACTTCTTTTTTGAAGCATTATTCTATTTCTTCCCACTGTATATTGGCTATACAGCGGCAAAGCAGTTAAAGGTAAATCCTATGTGGGGTATCTTCTTAGGGGCAATGATTATTACACCGAGTTTTATGGCTCTTGTCGGTGTGAGAGAGTCTATTAGTTTCTTTGGTATCAATGTTCCTGTATCCAATTATTCACAACAGTTTTTACCGGTACTGATTGGTGTATGGATCTTTAAATATGTAAATAAGTTCCTTACAAAATATACACCGACCATGATAGCTTCATTAATCGTACCAATACTAAATGTCATGATCATGGCTATTGTGATGTTTGTATTCTGTGCACCGTTGGGTTCTTATTTGAGTCAGTTGTTGAGTGATTTCTTTATGTATTGTGCAAACGCAGCAGCACCAATTCGAATCATTGCTTTAACGATCTATACGGCATTAAATCCGTTTATGATTTTATTTGGTTTGCATGTAACTACCTATGTTGCGGCTGTTACGGCTGCTGCTCCAATTGGTTTTGAAGCATTTGTTTTACCGGCTGGAGTAATTACTTCCTTCATTATTTATGGTATGGCATTAGGCGCAGCGTTTAAATTCAAAAAGAATAAAGATATTCCGATGGGATATTTTGTATCTGGCTTTGTTGCGGGTATTACCGAACCATCGCTCTATGGAGTTTGTTTAAAATCCAAAACATCTATCATGGTATTGGTTATATGCAACGCTATCGGAGGATTACTGCTAGCTGTATTTAATATTAAATGTGCATTGATGGCATCTGTAAACATTTTATCCGTAGTACCGTATTTCAGTGTTGGATCAACATTTAATGTTGTGGCAGGAACCATTATTGCATTGGGCTGCTGTTTGATGGCGGCTTTAGGTGTAAACTTTTTTGCAAAATTTGATGAACAATAAATGAGGTGTAGAAAATGACAAAAGTAGAATTTATAAATCACAAGGATCAGCCTTTATATGCAACTATAAAAGATGTAAAAAATAAAGACTTAGCAACTAAAAAACCGGAAGTATTCGATAACGATTATGATGGGCATTCTATCTTATCTTTGGCGGATATTATCGCTATGGTATTTCCAAATGGAGATGTTACTCAAAAACCAATGCTTTATATTCGCCATACAGATATGATTAAAAATCAATATCGTTTTGGCGATATCGTAGAATTAGGTGATACATACCTTGATGTACAAAAAGGGGTATATCATGAAGAAGAAATTGCGCAATCAGGAACAAAAATAAGTGAATATCACGAATTTGAGGATGGCATGTATGGCTTTGAATCAAAAGAACCATTCTCACAGTTAAAGTTTAATGAAGATTATTTTACCGCAAAGGAAGGAGACGTATTTTCCATAAAAGGAGAAGGATGGCCTAAGACGATTTTTGAACATCAATCCATGTACAATCATGTCGCAACGATTATACGTCCTGCTACGGTTAGTGGAGTATATGAAGGTAAACCAATCTTTGGATTAGGTGAACATGATCGCCTATTTATTCCGACAGAAATCAATGGCTTTGATGGTATAACGAACAACTTCGGCTATGTTTATATGAATATGATGGGAATTCGTGAAGATGGACGCAGAGAACAGGCGCTGATAAGTCTTGAATTTTCAGGAAAGATTTTTGCTTACTATTATATTGATGGAGAAGAGCCGATTTTAACCGATCATGTCACAATGGAAGCAGAATGGGAGCATTTACCATATGTTAATGATGGTACATGTGTATTTAAAGATGCAATCTTTAGATTCTGTGGAAAAGAATTTCATTTCGAAGGGAAATGGGGATGCAAAGGATTTACACCAAAACCACGTGTGGAAAAGCATGGGCAGTCACAAATTTTTGGTACATGGTATGAAGGGAAAATACCATACCGTCATCGTGTATATTTAACCTTTGGTGAAAATATGGAGGCTTATGATGTTAAGCTAAAAGAATTAGGCTTTGATGTGAAGTAAAGGAGACTTATATGAAAAAGAGTGTATTTAGAGAAGATTTTTATTGGGGAGGGGCTACGGCATCAAATCAATGTGAAGGTGCGTGGAAACAGGATGGTAAAGGAGAATCCTGTGCGGATCATTTTACAGTCGGTAAAGTTGATTCTCCAAGAAGATTTACAAAAGAAATAGAAGAAGGATCGATTTATCCATCTCATTTTGCAGTTAATCATTATAATCAATATGAAGAAGATATAAAACTCTTTGCAGAGATGGGATTTAAGATGTATCGTCTGTCTATCAATTGGACACGTATTTTCCCAAATGGAGATGATCAAAAGCCTAATCAAAAAGGTTTAGATCATTACCGCTCAGTTTTAGAACTATGTAGAAAGTATGGTATTGAACCGTTAGTTACAATGTCACATTATGAATTTCCTTATCATTTAACAAAGAAGTGGAATGGATGGGAAGATCGAAGAACGATAGACTGCTTCGTTACATATACCAAAACGATTATGGAAGAATATAAAGATTTGGTAACCTATTGGTTAACCTTTAATGAAATCAATACACCTTTGATGGGTGGCGGTGTTACCATGTCATTAGGTATGATGCCAAAAGAAGAAAAACTATTCTTTGGCAAAGGGGATAAAATCACACCTAATGATGCAAATCTTATTGTAAATGGCATGCATCATCAATTTATCGCTTCTGCAAAAACGGTAATTGAAGGGCGCAAGATAAACCCGAATTTTAAATTTGGTTGTATGATTGCCAGCAATGTCGTTTATCCATATACTTGCAAACCGGAAGATGTCATGAAGGCGTGGGAAGTGCAACAAAGAACCAACTATTATTGTGGTGATGTCATGGTAAGAGGGGAATATGCACCTTTTACTAAGTCTTACTTAAAAGATTTACAGGCAACTATTCATACATTGCCTGAGGATGATGCTATCCTTAAAGAAGGTGTGGTAGATTATTATGCATTCTCTTATTATATGTCCGGCTGCGGTACTGCGGATGAAGAAATTTTAGAGAAAAACAAAAGTATTTTCTCAACTGCCAAAAATCCATATTTAAAGGCTTCCGAATGGGGCTGGCAAATTGATCCGGAAGGACTTCGCTATTATCTGAATGAAACATATAATCGTTATAAAGTGCCCTTGATGGTAGTGGAAAATGGTTTAGGCGCTAATGACAAGCTTGAAAACGATACTGTTCATGATAGCTATCGTATTGATTACTTAAGACAGCATATTCAGGCAATGGCAAAAGCGGTGGAAGATGGTGTAGATATTCTTGCCTATACAATGTGGGGATGCATTGATATTGTTTCTGCATCTACGGGAGAAATGAAAAAACGTTATGGTTTTATTTATGTCGATATGGATGATTGTGGCAAAGGTACCTTGAAAAGATATAAAAAAGATAGTTTTTATTGGTTCAAAAAAGTTATTCAAAGCAATGGAGAAGATTTAAGCGATTAAAAAATAACTTTATATTTAAATGAATTCTTAATATAATTACTTATGTCAAGATATATAAGATATGAAAAGTGAGGAATCAATATGTTTTTCAGAAAGAAAAGGGAAGAAAAAGAGAGTAAAGAAATCGTTTCACCATTGAACGGTAAATTGTTTCCAATCGAAACGGTGCAAGATGATGTTTTTGCACAGCAGATGATGGGGCAAACAATCGCTTTAGAACCATTAAAAGGAAAAGATACACTGTTATCTCCAGCTGATGGTGTTTTAGAAGTGATGTATCCAACAGGACATGCATATGCCGTGAAGATGAAAAATGGTATGGGATTATTGATACATATCGGTATTGATACGGTTGAATTAAATGGTGAAGGATTCACAGTATTAGCGAAACAAGGGGAGAAAATAAAAATGGGTCAACCAATTGTTGATGTTGATTTCGACACTTTGAAGGCAAAAGGTTTTGATGTAAGTGTTATGCTGATTGTTACACAGAACCCAGGTGGTGAACCCATTGCGTTTAAACAAAACATGACTGTGAATGCTATGGAAAGCTTAGTACTGTAAATTATAAAATGATGAAGAGTGTGTAATCTTATCCATTAGGTGGTTACATACTCTTTTTCTATTTCATTATTAAAAAAACGCTATCTTTGCTATATCCTGCATAGGATTAAATTTGATACGAGAAAACCAGATTCGTGTTGCCAATACACTTCTTCCTATATGATAGCGATAATATTCGGCTTCTTTTAAAGCATCACACTAAAAATTCCGGTCTAAAGATAGCTGCATCTTTACGATTGGCTATATGTGTACGATGCGCCTGATATACCTTTATACGGCATTGCCGCATATATTCAGGGAAACTTTCCCAGTTTTCTAAAGCTGCGTTTTTTGATAGTTTTTCTTCTAGCATATGTGCCTGGATGATACAGCTATAATATAGCTGGGCATCAGGTTCTTTTTCTTTTGAAATGCTAATCAACAGATTAGTGACATCTTCATATCGACGCCAAAGTGCTTTGGTTGCCTGTAAACGAGTGTAAGGGAAGATAATACAATTAGCAATATAGGCAAGTATTGCACCGGCAAGTATATAACCTAATCGAATTATAAACATATCGAAGTTTGCCTGAAAACCAAAGGCTGACATAAATACAGCACCGCCAAGCGCACCGATTGTAGAACAGGTGAAGGTTGCGGCATAGTCATGAAAATAGAAAGAAGCGTAACCGGATAACATCATCGCAGCCATGCGGCTGATTGGTGAAGCAAACAAACTGTATATGAGAACGGACGCAAGACCGCCTAGCAAGGTTGCCAAGATACGCTTCTTCATTTTGACTGGTACATCATCAGCATAAGGAAGAGAAACAGAAGCCAGTGTAAATAGAAGCCATTTCCCATGTGGTAATGAAAACCATAGTACAAACAGCGTTGCCAAAGATAATACAAGAGCAATACGTAAAGCATAAACAAAACGCACAGAACTAAAATTGCAGGCAGTGATCAGCCTGTTTTTTAAGGAAAGCGAGGACCTTTGCCAATGCTTTTGACTGTCTGGATCACTCATATGCAATAAGCGATCACGAATATATAATAGAATGTGATAAAACAGGTGATTCTTTTTGTCATCATCAAAATCACAAACATCCAGCTTTGGTAGTTCAGTGATACTTCCTTGAATAAAGGAATCAAATGAAGAAAGCTGTGTATCAATCTGTTGTAAGAGAAGTCGCTCATCATCATGTAAAGGTGTATCCAATTCCTGTATCAATACATTCAAATGCTCTAAACCACGGCCTGCATCAATCAAAGAAAAACTTGCGTCCGATACGCAAAGTACCTTTTTACGGCGATCATAAATAATCTTACTTAAAGCATGAAGCTTATGATGCATATGATTTAAGTTGTCATTGGGCATATCATCTGATAAAGTGAGCTGTATTTGTTCCTTGATATGATGAATCATATCGCAAAGAATATCTTGTGCATTGTTTTTTATTTTTTTTCTTCCCATGATCCATTGATAGGCAATGATGGAAAACGCACCGGCGACCATAGCTAAGATTCTGCGTGGTAATAATGTTGGAGGAACAGGCGATATAAAAATCAAAAATAAATAGGATAAAATATAAGGGAAATACAGATGATTGGCATATTCATAGGTAAATGCGTATAGGATAATAAATAGCGTTATGAGATTGATGAGTAAGGATATCATCGGTGGTAATATGTTCACAAGACAGGCAGCGATACTCATCCAAACGAGTACAAACGCCTGAATAAAGAAATGGCGCATTAAGGTGCCGGTAAGATCTCTTACCATAGAAGCCGACATCAAAATCGTAAAGATAACTGCAACAATATTGTTTTCTGCACCAAACAGCATAGGAAATATATTCACATAGGCAATGATAAACAGGAAGCTGAGAGTACTGAATCGAATCTTCTTTTTCCATTCATCGCTAAGTTGAAAATGTAATTTTTTCATGTTTCTTCCTTTCCAGCATATTCACAAAGCTACTTGTTTCTTGTGCTTAACTAAGATATAATGAAATTATATCGAATAGTAATAAAAGTATTACTATGTGTAAGAATATCACGATGATAAATGTTTGTCAATGAAGAAAAAATCATGAAATGAGGTAAGCATATGGAAGATAATAAGCAGTTAGATGCCTGTGTTGATGAAATCTATACACTGATGCCTAAATGGCATACCAAAATAGAACGGCCATTTAAGGAAATGTTACAAAAGATGAGTCTGGAAACGTATGTCTGTTTGCTTACCTTACAGGAAAAGCAGATGATGACGATGAGTGAGCTCGCAAGAGAATTGCATATGCCCAAACAAAATGTCACAAAGCTGATCGTAAAATTAGCACAGTATGATTATGTAAAACGGATATTTAATGAGCATGATAAACGTTCGGTATATATATCTTTAAGTGATAAAGCGTTAGAGCATTTAAAAGCATTCCGCAAGCAGAATACATATATCAAAGAAATGTTGGAAAAACAGTTAGAAAAAGAAGATATCATGCGTATGCAAACGGCTTTACATACGATAGATGAGATATTTGCGAAGATGGAGAATAAGTAGGATGGTGTGCAAGTATCATGTATATAGCATACAGCGCTAAACAGCAATTAAATATAGGATTTTGAGCATTATATCGGTCGTATAAAACGCATATAAAAAGCAAATATCCTATGAATAGTTGTAAAAAAGTTGTGAGAATGGCCAGTTATTGTAACATATACATGGTCCTTTTTTATTTTGACTTAGCTTGCTTTTTGTTGATATGGTATTAATAATACCAGTATGTTACTATAAGACATATAGATTAATTAGCAATTATAAGAGGAGATAAGCAAGGGCAAGCATAGTGTATTGAGTAATATGTATGACATTTCTCACTTTGTGTCGTGTTTATTACGCTACGTATATGATACTCTTTTTGCAGAAAGGAGAAAAAGGTTTTTATGAACCAACAAAAAATAGGAGAATTTCTAAAGGAACTCCGAAAGCAAAAAGGACTTACACAAGAACAATTCGCAGAAATAGTAAATGTGTCAAACAGAACAGTATCTCGTTGGGAAAATGGTAATAATTTACCAGATTTGGATATTCTGATTGAAATATCTGATTATTATGAAATTGACCTTCGAGAACTGCTTAATGGAGAAAAGAAAGGTGAGAAAATGCATAAGGAAGTAGAAGAAACAGTATTAAAAGCAGTAGCGTATACAAATAATAAAACGGAGCGTTATACAAGGGGTATTCACTGGTTGTTGTTAGCAGGAGTAGTGTTTTGGTTTACAGCTCAATTAATACAACACACAGAACTTGCCCAGATTACAATTATTAGCAATTTTTCTGAGTTTGCCGAGGGTGCAGCATGTGGTCTGTTAGTTTGTGTGATTATTGTAACTAGCAGATACGGGAAAAGACTTCGGGACTTTAAAAAACGTTTATTGAAAAGACAGTGAAAGTTTCGCATTTGATAAGCTAACTTTTAGCAAATGTCATATCCTATTGTATAGGTACAAACATGTAAAATATCCATTTTGGTGTTATAAAACATAGAAAAAAATTAGAATATGATGATTTTGGAAAAACTAATGACATGAAAGAGGGATTTGGTTATAATGGAGAAGAACCGGATGTACTTAGCTCAGTATATTTAAGAGCAAGCTTTTACATTCAGAACTTGATTAAATCAAACAAATTGATAGAGTTTGAGGTATAAAAGAGAGAGAGAGTTAGAATAAATACTTATATACTAGTAATAATTCATATTGATTAATTGATAAAACAGGACAATCAATGGAAGTCTTTAGTATAACTTTCCGGATACAAGTCTTTGAAGTTAGTGCTGCTGTGGTTTACTGCACGATCATGGTCTCTAACGTCACGAGAAGCCGGAAGCATGTGCTGTTGTCGTTGATGTAGCAGCAGGTAGTATTTATTTACGAATATAGAGATTCTTTGTAAGAATTATATAATAATGAAAAAAATGAAATGGCAGCGAATACTTGGTTCACAATGTAATTGTAATAATTTTTGACGGAACCGCTTCATAAGTAGGAATATAAATTGTGTATGAGAAAGGAGACAATATGAATGTCTTTTTAGTAGAACATGATCATGCAGGGGATAAAAAAAATATAGGGCTATTTAGTAATTTTTCAAAAGTTCAATATGCAATAGATAAATTGAGTAATGTTGAAGGATTTGAGGATTATACAGAAGGTTTTAATACTATAAAATTAAAGGTCGATTATTATTATGATTTCAATGAAATAATAAAGCGCGAATCATTTGGAAGTGATAAATCTTTTGAAGAAGATAGACTTATTAATAAATGCAAAGACTTAATATTACTGCAACATTGTTATGATTTGGATAAGGATGAAAATACAATGATTTTAGGAGTATTTACAACTGAGAGTGAGGTAGCCAAAGCAATAAAGCATTATCAGAATACTTACCTATATTTTTCACTAACAAAAGATTGCTTTTATCCTCAAAAAATATCATTAGATAAAATTAATTGGTGTGAAGGATTTTATACTGAATACAATAGTTTAACAAATCGACATTTATTACCTAAATGGTTTGTATCCTATGATATTGATGAAGATAAAATTTTTGACTTATGTAAAAATAAATATAAAGTTGATTATGTTAATACCAATCTTGGTAGTGAATTTTATTTTATAAATAAATTCATAAAAGAGAGAGGTGATTGATATGAAAGTTTATTTACTAAGGTATAATGTATTTTCTGTAGATGACTATTTTACTTTACTTATCGGTGCCTTTGATTCCAAAGACAGATTAAATGAAGTAATAGAAAATTATGATAAGAATAACTGGTTTGACCGTGAGGATGCAATACAAGAAGAATATGAGTTAGAAGATGAAAATTCAATTGAAGGGGTCTATATTATTTATTTTAAACCTAAAAAAGAATCGATTATAAGAGTAATTGAGGTTTTAGGAGATGAAAATGAAATTTCAAATAAACTATCTTGTCTTAAAAAAGATATTTCACTTAATTTAGTTGATGCAGAAATTTTTACGGGGTATTATCCAATCAATATACCTTTTTGGGATGGCGGCTTTTACCTTCTATAGAGATTCACAAGTCAAATGGATAAGTATCAAATATAGGTATAAATAATGGAGGGAACTATGACATTCAATAAAATTTTAGATACTGAATTTGATTACATGAGCTTCAATATGGATAAGAATATAATGATTGAATTCACTGATGGTCATCATTATACCTATTTGAAATTGCATGATTTTACGGATATTGAAGTATTTGATGAAAAATTCTTTGATGCAAATAAGTATGGTTTAAAACCAAATCCCAATATTTATGGTATCTATGAAATGAAAACTGAAATACCAAAAATAACATTATTAATTGTTAGTATTAATGATATTCTTATAGTTAAGACTAATAACTATGAAATTATTCATAAAGATGAAAGAGAAGAATTTGATATTAATAGCCGTTATATTAAATCTATAAAAACAAATATATCAAATTTTGAAATTAGTAAGATTAGATTAGGCACTAATGTGAAACTAGATGTAGAATTTGAAGTTTGTTTGAATATACAAAATCAGAAATTTTCGTATATGTCAAAAAATTATGTTGAAGCATACAAAATCGTTAAACATTCAGGAAAAATTGAAAATAATAGTTTTTTAAATGATCTTGATAAGGTATTTCCAGTAAAAGATTCTATAAATAAAGGATATCATCATATGGAATTACATGATCATCGTATATCTTTGGAACTATTGTTTACTGGAGTGAATTTTGATGTGCAATTGTTTGAAGAGGATTGTTGAACTCATATTCATTAACTTAAATATAACCGTTATAATAAAGCGCATTACTTATAGTAGCGGGACTAGAAATTTGTAGTAGTTAAAAAAAACATAAAGGGCAAGCCAAGTCTTGGGTAAGTCCTAGGAGGTGAAAATAAGATGATGATGGAAAAAGTGGAAACACAAAAAGACATTGATCGCTTAATGCAAGAATTGAACTATTTTCATGATTATGTTGTATTGCAAATTGAATATACAAGTGGAACAGCAATTTTATCTGATGGTATTTATCCTCTTGCTAGTGAAAGAAATATAATAGTAAAGTTAGGCACATACGTAAATGGAATTGGAAAATTGATAGAGTTGCATTTTAAAAAAGTAAGTAGAATGGATTTAATTCCTATAGATGAAAGATATGATAGTTTAATCGTAAGAGCTAGTCTAAATTTAAACGATGGTAATATCGTTTTTTCAGATAGTGATAATACTGAAAATAGTCAGACCTTAATGATTATATCTAAAGAACTTGAAATACATTTTTGATCATAAATTAGATCTTGAAAGTAGCACACAAGTTAAACAGTATGGGAAAGCTTATGTGCTTTTTATAAATTATATAGTACATATGGTTTATAGTCTTCAAGTATTACATACTTATCAATACTCGTGGTACCGAATTATACGGAAGGATTTGCAAAATGCTCTAAATAAATGATGAATAAGGAGTGATATGATGGTTCAAAGAGGTGCTTCATATTATGAAATATGGAAAATTGTTGAAAAGTATTTTCCTCTTTATATTGAAAATAATGTTATGGAAGGATATGATGATAGAACGATTTTATCTAGAACAAATCCATATGAATTCATGAATCTAAATCATTTTCTTAGACCTATCATATATGATTTAGAGAGAAAAGGAACATACCGTTATGAAGATCTTGAGTTAAAAATGATATCAATGATGCAGGAACTTAAAAACTTTAGAAATTGGAGAACAGAATCCATTATCAAATATTTTCATAATAGTTTGCTAACTAGAACTAGAGTAGAAATAGAGTTTATCCAAAAATATGTAAAGAATATGCATATAATGTATTCTGAAAATGTTTTCCAAATGAATGATTACCAAATATATAGGTATATAGATACTCCACCAATTGATTATTGTGATCTTAATATGTTTTTTCTTGATTATTTTCCTGAATTATTATCTGAGTATCATCAATTAGTGTTAAAATATCATGGTGATGATACAGATTCGTGTTATGTTTATTCAAAACTTATACTCTATCTTTTATCAAAAAATATAAATGATAGACTGGTACAGTCAAAAATTTTAAAATTTTTTCATAAGGTGATTGAATTGCCAGATATGGATGAGGGGATTTCACCTAGAGGAGTTATAATGGGAAACGGGACTGGCGTTATTTCTCAGCTCGAAAAGCATAATTTTAACTTTGCTATTAAGATGCTATAGAAAGCTTTGTTCAATATTTAACCTGGATCAGATCATCTTAAATCATTGAGATTATAAAGTAGTAGTGGTAAGAATAGGAAGTGGTCTTTATGGAACATTTGAAGCAAAGCATAAACAACCAATTACTTGAAGATGATTGGAGATTGCAAGGAGAAGAATCATATCTAAACGGTAAAACATTGTATTGGCGTAATTATTCAGAAAAAAGTCAATTAAATGATCATGACCATTGTGATTTTTGTACCGATGAGATAAGTGATTTACCGGATACGTGGCATGCAGGTTATAGTCTGCTTGATGAACCACATGCGGCGATATGTCAAAAATGTTATGAAGATTTCAAAAAAAAATTTCATTGGAAAGCAATGTCAAGAGATCATTTTATTCATGTTATTAAGCCTAAAATTATACAAAGGATGAAAGTAAACGATCTATTTAATCATTACTTAGAATGTGGTATGCAGCCTTTGATAACAATGAAATGGAATGGTGTTTACTTATTGAATTTGGAGTCGGGGAGAAAGCAATCGTTCTTGATACAGGGCTGAATATAAAGAAGTTTGGTGATGTTATCGATGAAGAAAATTAATTTATAGAAACTATCACTATTTAAAATAGGGTGTGGTTTTGGAGTATCTGAAACTGGATAACACAAGTACATGAAAGGCGGATATATATGAAAAAGCGTATTCTAATTTTGATTTGTGCATTTATTTTATGTTTTACTGGAGGTTGCGCTAATGATAACTCTGAGGGAAATAAAAATGAATTGGGAAATTATATTACTTTTCAAAAAGTTAGCACAGCTAAAAATATTGAAATAATGAAAGATGTTACCATAAATATTACAGCAACTGAACATGGGGGACATCTCAGAATAGAAAATGGTAAAAATCTTTTCCCTAGTAACGATGGCGAATTATTAGGTGTAATTGCGAAAGTGAACAATCAAAGTAATTCCAGTATTAATATAAAAAATTTTTTGAATTGTAAAGAGGGCTCTGTTTTTATGGTGGATGAGAACTATTATCCAGTATCAAATTATCATGTTGAAGGAAATGCTAAAGATGGTATTATACAACCAAATGAAGAAAAGACAGTATATATTTATACAGAGGTTCCTTTTAATACTGTTACTGATCAAAGCCTGCTTGAAGTGTATTTAACATATGGAAAAGAAACAAAACCATTCTGTGCGATTAATGAAGAGGATTTGAATGGAAATACTACCCAAAATGGTTTTCACTTTCAATTGCAATGGTCTACTTTAGCAGATGATATGTGGTAGTTTTACATAATCGTGAGTATAATGAGAATTTGTTTACATATTTGTTTTAAGGATGACCATGGACATATTGATAATAAAACACCATCCTTTACATATCACAGCATAAAAATCGGAAGGAACACGATGTAAGTTCAGACTTTTATCTTACTTGTGTGATTATCAAAAAGGTTAATAAGAGGATGGATGAATTCATATCTTTATAAACAAAACAATGAAGTGATGATATGTCAGAAAGGGGCTTAGCAAAATGAAGAATATAGATAAATACAGAGGCTGCCTTGTCGGTGGTGCATCCGGAGATGCGTTAGGCTATGCTGTCGAGTTCTATCAGGAAGATTTTATATTTAAAAAATACGGTGAAAACGGTATTACAGAATATGATCTTATAAATGGTATTGCTCATATTTCTGATGACACACAAATGACACTTTTTACTGCTAATGGTTTATTACTTGGGACAACAAGAGGTATGACTCGTGGAATCATGCAAGCTTATCCGAGTTATATTGCTTCCTGTTATAAGGATTGGCTTAAAACACAGTTGGAATGTTACCCGTTAAAAGAACATTTATCCTATTCGTGGCTTGTTAATGTGCCGGAATTATTTAATCGCCGTGCTCCTGGAAACACTTGTATATCAGCGATTGAAAATGGAGCAAATGGAACAATAGATGAACCAATCAATCAGAGTAAGGGTAGTGGAGGAATTATGCGTGTTGCTCCTATTGGTCTATATTTTGATGGAAAGAAGTATACAAGTGATGAGATTGCTATGATTGGGGCAGAAACAGCTGCTTTAACGCATGGACACGAACTTGGCTATATTCCTGCAGCTGCTTTGGTGCACATCCTTCACTTGATTTCTCATAATGAGGACATTTCTCTGCTGGAAGCAGTGATGGATACAAAGAAGGCTCTGTTGCGTTTATTTGCCGACAAGACACATCTGAAAGATCTAATTTTGTTGATAGATAGAGCAGTTGCATTGGCAAATAAGAATTTAGATGATTTAGAAGCTATAAGAGAACTTGGACAGGGTTGGGTAGCTGAGGAAACACTTGCAATTGCGATTTATTGTTCGCTAAAATATTCTGATGATTTTGATAAAGCGATAATTGCATCGGTCAACCACAGCGGTGACAGTGACTCAACCGGTTCAGTAACTGGAAATATCATGGGTGCTTATCTTGGTTACAAAAGCATTCCTCAGAAGTATATAAGAAATCTTGAACTTGTAAATGTGATAATGGAAATTGCAGATGATCTTTATAATGATTGTAAGATAACAGAATATGGTTCTTATCACGATGAAATATGGGAACAAAAGTATATTAAAAAAACTTATGTGCCGAGTAAAACAAGCTCTGAGGAATAACAAATTCCGTTTTGCTGGACGAAAAACAAGCGTGAGATGAAAACAAATTTCGTCTTGTTGGACGAGAAACAAGCATGAGATGAAAACAAATTTCGTTGTATTAACAAAACTTTCAGCAATGGAAAGATAAGGTCAAGAAACGGCAAATTAAAACGTCTATATTATTGGAACGTAATGAACTTCTATTTATAAACTGTAAGAATATCAAAATGGAGTATAAGCTGAAGCTTAGAAGGTATATGAAGCAATGTAAAGCTTTATGTTGATAACGAAAAAGTAAATGGACACAGGCAAAAAAAACCGTTAGTAGAAAAAACGGCTTTTGGTTTAAAATTAATCTCAAACATTAAGTAATAAGCAAGTTGCTTTACAATACTATCGTTTTCATCACAAAACTTGTAAATGCTAGGATGCATATGAATTTCATAACAGTTTAGAAAAGTGAAGGAATATCTCACCTACTAATAAAGAAAAAAACATAAAAGCATAAAAGACAATGACCAATCAATAGCTGTACAGCTAAAGAAAAATTATCATTTAGAAACAATTTTATGATTGGAAAACCATAATCTATATAATATTCTCAAGTGCCGTTTTTAAGGTTTCGACAGCTTCATCAAAACTTCTCACAAAATAGCCATGCTTCAAAATTGCCCCAAGAACATAATGATTCATGCCGTAAGTAGGAACATCATAGCGATTCGCTGACTGCAAACGGATATCACTGTTAATCCCAATGATGATTTTTGTATGTGATTTTATGGCAATTCCTAATTCTACCATAACACCAGCATCTTCATTTGTTAGATCTGCAATAAAGATATCACAGTCTTCGACAGCTTTTGTGTCACCATCATAAATTTCCTCAGGTGTCGGAAGAGACTGCTTATTCTCATTAAACGGTTGGTCAATCGGATTAAAGATATCCAACTGTGGAAAAGTTGCTCTTAAGATTTCCCCTTCTTTTTTACGCTGTGCGACTTCTGCCTCATTAAACAAGGAACCGGCAACATAAACTTTTAACATATATATATTCTCCTTTACATCTATTAGGATTATACAGGCAGGTAAGAGAATTTTCAACTATTGGGTTTAGATAACAACGGAAGAATTTATACAAAGGGGTTTTATTAAACGATTTTCCATAACAAGTTCACAGAGCGGCAATTTTTTTATAATTTCTCCTCAATGTTCTTCCATATTTATTTATAATCTCCCGCATTCCTTTCTGTACGCTTTTAAATTACAAAAAATTCAGAAATTCTACTATGTTCAAGCGAAAGATAACTTGCTATAATAATGAAGAATTTAGAAAAGGGATGAATGAATTGAGAAGAAGTTATGAAATTGATATGTGTCATGGCCCACTCTTCTCACGACTGATTGTTTTCGCAATACCACTAATTTTATCAGGTATTTTACAACTGCTCTTTAATGCAGCCGATATTATCGTCGTGGGAAGATTTACCGGAAGTCATGCTTTAGCAGCGGTTGGTTCTACCAGTTCGCTGATTAACCTGTTAGTCAATCTGTTTATTGGTGTTTCCGTTGGAGCGAATGTTTTACTAGGCCGCTATTATGGCGCACAAGATTATAAGAATGCATCAGAAACGGTCCATACAGCAATGGTAACGGCTATGGTGGGTGGTGTGATTATGATCATAGCAGGAGTTTTATTAGCACGACCTCTACTGGAAATGATGGGAACGCCACAAGATGTCTTATCGCTTTCTGTGCTATACATGCGTATTTACTTTATCGGTATGCCGGCATTTATGGTATATAATTTCGGAGCTGCTTTATTACGAGCTTTAGGGGATACCAAACGTCCGCTTTATTTCTTAACAGTTGCTGGTGTTGTTAATGTTATTTTTAATTTGTTTTTTGTCATCGTTTTACATATGGGAGTTGCCGGTGTTGCGCTTGCGACAATTATTGCACAGGCAATATCAGCTGGTTTGATATTACTGAGCTTAGAAAAATCAGAAGGTGTTTTGCATTTACGGCTAAAGGAATTATCTTTCCATAAAGATAAGCTATTTGGCATGTTGCGGGTAGGACTTCCTGCCGGCTTACAGGGAGTTATCTTTAATATTTCCAATGTGCTGATACAATCTTCCATTAACTCATTTGGCTCTGTGGTTATGGCAGGAAACACTGCTGCCAGCAATATTGAAGGCTTCGTGTATACTTCCATGAATGCCGTATATCAGACATCACTTAGCTTTACCAGTCAGAATTATGGGGCTAAGCAATACCACCGTATTGATAAGATTCTGTTGCAATGTTTAGGCATTGTTACCTTTGTCGGTTTGTTTATGGGAATAGGAGCATTTTTACTGGGACATCCATTATTAAGCATCTATTCTTCCAGTGAAGAAGTCATACAATATGGAATAGCACGATTGAGCGTGGTAAGTGCCAGTTATTTCTTATGTGGTATTATGGATGTTTTTGTGGGAAGTTTACGAGGAATAGGATATTCAATCATGCCGATGTTGGTATCGTTAGCTGGGGCTTGTCTATTCCGAATCATTTGGATCTTTACCATCTTTCAGGTAGAGCATACGCAGTTTTCTTTATATGTGTCCTATCCTATTTCTTGGATGCTTACCATCAGTGCACATCTTATTTGCTACCTGCTAGTGCGTAAAAAAGCTTTTGCGAAATAAGGATGAAATAGATTCTATAGAAGTAAGAAGGAAAGAATACGATAACTGTTGGTGATGCAGGTGGTACGTATTCTTTTTTCGTATTCATAGGGAAGGTTATCTTACTTACACAATTTCTCTTCGCTGTAGCCAAAGAATACTACACATAATGCAGTTCCGATAATGTTTAAAGCTTTTCTCATAATGGTTTTCCTCCTAATGTATCTTACACCTAAAGTTTATCTCATTATTTTGTAACTGTCGTTGGATTCAGCTTACGAATGACTTACACTTTTGTTAGATTCCCTTTTCTTTTCATTGCGTATTCCTGTATAATGAGAAAAGAAAGAAAAAGGTGAAATTATGCAATTTAAAGAATTCGCATTACATACAGATATCTTAAAAGCATTAGAAAAACTACATTATGAACAAGTATTACCGATACAGGAACAGGTGATACCGGAAATCTTAAAAGGAAGAGATGTCATTGTCCGTTCACGAACAGGTAGTGGAAAGACAGCTTCCTTTGCCATTCCTATCGTGCAAGAGCTGATATGGGAGGAAAGGGAACCGCAGGCAATTATCCTGACGCCAACAAGAGAATTGGCGCTGCAGATCAAAGAGGACTTTGATAATATTGGTGCTTATCGTCGTATCAAAACGGTTGCCATCTTTGGGAAACAACCTTATAAGTTTCAAATACAGGATTTGAAACAGCGTGCACATGTAGTGGTGGGAACACCGGGTAGAATATTGGATCATTTAGAAAGAGAAACTTTGAAGACTGGTCATATACGCTATGTCATAATTGATGAAGCGGATGAAATGTTGAATATGGGTTTTATAGAAAGTGTTCAAAGCATATTTAACTATTTCCCAGGGAATAAAATAACTTGTCTATTTTCCGCAACGATGCCGCAACCGATACAAGAACTGGCGGAAGGGTTTATGAAAGAGCCAAAGCTGATTACGTTATCGGAAGAAACCACAGTAAACGCGGCAATCACACACTATGCATATGAAGTGAAAGAGAAACAAAAGTTGTCATTTCTTAAACAACTGTTATGCAAAGAACAACCAGCATCTTGTATCATTTTTGCTCGTACGCAAGAGGGTGTTAAGACCATTTGTGAAGAACTTTATGCATTGGATATGTGTGTGGATAAGCTTCATGGCGGTATGTTGCAGGAGGATCGTATAGGGAATATTCGCGATTTTAAAAAAGGAAAGATTCGCATTCTTGTCGCAACGGATGTAGCAGCCAGAGGTATTGATGTACAGGATATTTCCCATATTATCAATTATGATATGCCGAATCAAAAAGAGACCTATTTGCATCGTATCGGAAGAACCGGTCGCCAAAGTGCCAGTGGTGTTGCCATAACTTTTATCAATGAATATGATGGAGAGCGCAAAGCTGAACTTGAAGAATATTTGGGGTACCCTTTAGAAATACGTGAAAAGGATGAAGTGCGCAAACAAGAAGTTAAGAAAGAAACTATCGAGCCTTTGACAAAACCATTTGCCTTACGAGAAGATAAGGGAAAAGAAGTGCATAAAGATACTATGAAGTTGTATCTGAATGGCGGTAAGACAAAAAAGATTCGTGCAGGAGACATCGTTGGGGCAATTTGTGAGATTCAGGGGGTAAGTGCTGAGGATATTGGAGTGATTCAGATTCAAGATAATCAATCTTATGTGGATATTTTAAATGGGAAAGGTAAGCAGGTGTTAAAAGCTTTACAGCAAGGTACGATTAAAGGTAAGAAATTGAAAGTACAAAAAGCAAAGGAATAAAGGAAGTAACTATATGTTTTTAAAATTATAACGGCAATCAAGGATTATCGTTTGTTTAACCATAAACGATAAAGACTCTGATGAGTTAACAAATCAGAGTTTTTTTCATATATACACATAGAAGCTAAGAAATATGCATATACTGCTATAGAGGTGTATGCATTTTGCGAAAAGAAACATTGGAACAAGAATTTGCCTATCATGAAACAAATGGTAAAAAACCATATTTCGAAGGCTGGTATTATAAAATTCAGACATCTGAAGTCAGCGTAGGTGTCATTGTCGGCATTCATTATGAGAAGGGAATACGAAATGGCTTTATTCAAGTTTTAGATACGTATCGCAATATCTCCGATTATCTAGTATTTCCTGATGAAGATATTCATATTGAAGAGCATAAAATAAAGTTTAAAGAAAATGAATTTACTCGTCATTATCTTCACTTTCATGATGAAGAGAAACAACTGCACATGGATGTTCAGTTCCACCAACAGCATCATCTGCATGGTAATGTCTACATGCCAACCATCATGGGACCATTTTCTTATATGGAGATGGAATGCACGCATGCAATCATCAGTCTGCATCATCGCTGTGACGGAAAGCTTTTAATTCAGGGGAAAGCGTTTGATGCTAAGGGTATTGGCTATATAGAAAAGGATAGGGGAACGTCCTTTCCGAAACGTTATCTTTGGTATCAATCAAATTCTTGCAGGAAAAAGGAAAGCTGTTTTTTTCTATCCATTGCGGATATTCCTATAAAACAGCTAGAATTCCAAGGAATCATTTGTGTCTTGATGTTGCAAGGAAAACAGAAGCGTTTTGCGACCTATTTGGGTGCGAAAGTTACCCATATGGAAATGATGCGTAAAAAAGAAGGTGTTCATGTCTTTCTTCATATGAAACAAGGTTCTTATGAATTGGATATTCATTTGCTGTATCGTGATGTTTGTTCCTTGAAAGCGCCTGTAAGTGGAATCATGTGTAAGACGGTAAAAGAGAGCTTAAATAGTATTGCGAAAGTGATTATTTATCATCATCATAAAATTATTGAAAAACAGATATTTCAAAAAGGTGGATGTGAGATTAGCGGATATTATGGCTAAAACATCTGCTTTTTTTGTGGGTGATTTGCGATTTATTCAGTATGAGTTGACATTCCTTGCAAAGTGAAGTATCCTTTTCGCAAGGAGAATTTTTTATGACAAGTAGTATACAAACAAATCACTTATTTTTTGCTTATGATGAAGAGGATACCCTACAGGATATCAATATTACAATTGAAGAAAAAAACGGATGTATTTTATTAGCAGGAACGAATGGTAGTGGAAAAAGTACATTATTAAATGTTCTCTGTGGCTTTTTGATTCCATATCGCGGAACGTTGGAAAGAACCATGCCAATTGCTTATTTACCTTTCGAAAGTCCACTTTTCCCACAACTTACCGTAAAGGAAAATTTGCGTTATTTTTACCGCTGTTATAACGGTGAGGATATTTCATTCAAGATGGATGCGGTAATGGAAGTGTTAAATGCTTTGCATATTGATTATTTAGAACAGCGTTTAATGAAATGCAGCTCAGGGCAAAAACAAAAAGTAGCGATTGCCATTATCTTATTAAGTAAAGCACCGATCATTTTTATGGATGAACCCTTTGTTGCTATAGATGCGCAAAGTAGTGCAGCAGCTATCGACTTAATCAAGCAACAAAGTAAAGAGCGCCTTTTTGTTATAACATCACATACCTTAGAGGCGACTCGTTCCCTTATTACACGTTTAATTCACTTAGTGGATGGACAAATACAAGTAGATACCAAAGATCAAAAAGAAATTACAGCGTATTATCAGCGCACGTTGGAGAATTACTTATGATGATGTTGGAATTAGCAAGGTTATTACGTACATCAAAATGGAAATATTTAATCTTCATCATCATTGTAAGCATTGCTTATAAACAGCTTATTTATACCGAAACCGGCACATCCATGGGAATCGCACAGCTGCTACCGATTATGCCTTCTTTATTGCCACAAACCGCCATGCGTTTGTCTATTGCCATATTGCCGTCATTTCTCTGTATTTATTTGCTATATGATATTGCTTATCAAGAAGAAACGATTAGTACATGGGAAAGTATCTTGCCTTGCAGAAAGATTGTTAGAAAACGTATCTTGCAGAAAGAGCTGATGCTGCTTTTCCTGCAATGCGTATGCTTGCTTCCTTCTCTCATAATCTTTTATCTTTTCACCGGCACCCTGTCTAAGACATTTTTCTTGATTCTGTTTAGTATTGCCTTCCTTTATTTTTTAGGCTTTCATATCAGCTGTTATGTTACCAGTAATGGCTTTTTGTGTATCGCAGGTGGTGTGGCAATCATAAATGTATGGAAAACTTGCATGCCTTTGTTTCTTCTTATTTGTATATGCAATCTAGGTGAATGGTCAGCTCTTCTTGTGCAATATGCTTACGGTATAATTGGTAGCTGTGTGATTGTTTATGGCATCTTGTTATTGATGGGAGAGCGGTTACTGTTAAGGAAACTACAAAGAGAAATGGTATTAAAAAAGTTGCTGAATGGTTATCATGTAACACAAGGTGAACTCTTAGCAAATCGATATCTATCCTTGTTGGATATAGGAATGCAGTTTATCTTTCATAGAAGAAACACGCATACAGTACATTACTGGAGAGCTTGTGCGGCATGGGAAGTTACTTTGAAACAGCATGTATTTATTATATTTTTTATGCTATTTAGTGTTGTTTATGGCATTGCTCAAAAAACCTATCTTATGTTTCTTGGTACGGTTTGCGGCATGCTGTTATTGCTTTATTACTATTATAAAGAAAAGCAACGTATTACCAAGATATATATTTTACCCACAACAAAAATTACATATAAAAAATAGGATATCACTTAGTATCCTATTTTTCATTGTTATTAAGTTGTTAAAAAGATAGTTCCTGTTTAAAAAATAATAATATACGCACTCAGATGCATAGCCAAAGTTAAAATACAAAGTTCTTGTGTTGCTTTTGTTTCCATGAATTTATGATGGCGTAGCAACCAGATTAATAAAATAGTGATCATTGCGAAGAGGACGCCATACATTTCTCTGGCATTATCATTTTTGCTAATGTTGTTGCTTGTATAGAGTGCAAAGAGGAACAAAACAAAATTCATAGCGCAGGTTAGATATAAGAGATAGTTTATTTTTAATGATTTCAGCATATGTAAATTACAGGATATCGTATAAGAATAGGGCGTATTGCTTTCATCAATAAAGAAGCATTCGTTACGATAACCTGGTTTCCTTTCTGTTTCAATATTTATAAAGTAAAAAGCCAATGTTTCCATAAAGAAAGAAGGGCATTTCTATGAGGAAATGCCTTTCTCTTTAACGAAATTTTTCCATGAATGCGTCTATACGTTCAATGGCTTCCTTAATATGCTCAATGCTATAAGCATAAGATACACGAATAAAACCTTCTCCGGCATCACCAAAAGCAGTTCCGGGTACACAAGCAACTTTTTGCTCATTCAATAGCTGCTCACAGAATTCATCACTTGTTAAACCGGTCGAGCGGATATCTGGAAAGATATAAAATGCTCCCTGAGGTAAATGCGTAGGCAGACCAATGCGATTAAACCCTTTTGTAATGAAATTACGGCGTGACATATAGGCCTCTTTCATTTCTTGGACATGAATATCGCCATTGCGCATCGCATCAATTGCACCATATTGTGCACCGGTAGGGGCAGACATGATGATATATTGATGAATCTTGTTCATCGCCTCTGTAAAGGTTTGGTTAGCTAAAACATATCCTAAACGCCAACCGGTCATCGCATATGCCTTAGAAAAACCACTGATAATGATAACCTGATCTTTGATTTCATCAAAATTTGCTAAGGAATAGAAATTATCCTCATAAGATAATTCAGCATAGATTTCATCGCTGATAACGATCAGTTCATGTTTTTTAATAATCGGCACTAATTTCGCATAATCTTCCTTCGTCATGACACCACCGGTAGGATTACTTGGGAAATTCAGCAAGATTGCCTTCGTCTTTGGCGTAATGGCAGCCTCTAATTTTTCCGGTGTTAGTTTAAACTGTTCTTCGTGTTCCAGTTTTACATGCACCGGTATGGCACCGGTTAACTGTACACTTGGGGTATAGGCAACATAACTTGGCTCCATCAAAATGACTTCATCACCAGGATTTACTATCGCTCGCATGGCAATGTCGATACCTTCACTTCCGCCAACGGTGATGATGACGTTATGAACGGGATCATAATCTAAATGAAAACGGCGTTTTTGATAAGCACAGATTTCTTCTCTTAATTCCAGCAGTCCCTGATTCGCTGTATAATGTGTTTTTCCACTTTCAATGGAATATATAGCAGCTTCACGAATATGCCATGGGGTATCAAAATCAGGTTCTCCAACACCCAGTGAGATGACACCTTCCATTTCACTCGCTAAATCAAAAAATTTACGGATACCGCTAGGTTTAATTTCCTGTACTTTTTTACTTAAGAAATTTTCGTATTGCATTATGGTGTTACAACCAATCTTTCTTCAGGTTTTTCTTCATCACCAAAGACAACGCCGTTAACTTTGTATTCTTTTAATACGAAAAATGTCGATGTGGATGTGACATGGTCAGTCGTCGCTAATTTTGAGCCTACAAAATTAGAAACTTCCTGCATGGTCTTGCCATAAATTATGACGATAAACTCGCTTTTCCCGCTCATCAGATACATTGTATCTACTTCTGGATAACGATAAATATTTCTAGCAATACGATCATAGCCATAATCACGTTCCGGTGATACTTCAACCTCGATCATCGCCATGACTTTATCACGGTTTGTTTTATCCCAATTGATAATGGTATGATACCCGCATATAATTTTCTTTTTCTCAAGTTCATTCATGGTATGAATGACACTGTCTTCATCTTCCAGTAAAATGTCAGCTAAATCTCTCGTGGAGTAACGGGCATTTGTTTCCAGAAGGGAAAGTAATAATTCTTGTTTCATTTCATCACCCTTTTTCTGTATAATACTTATATTTTAAACCGATAGCGGCATTTAGTAAATAAAGAATATCATGAAACTGAATGTAAATGGGGAATGTTAAGAAGATTTAAGATATCCTCTTATGGTTTATTCTAGTATATGAAAAAAATTCAAAAGAATGAAATGTTATAATAAAGATAATCGTTTACTATATGAAGGAGATATAAAGGATGGTTGAACATGGGGAAGCTGTCTATACACTAGAAGAGCTGCTAGCAGAGTATGGCGATATGATTTATCGCATAGCGATGCATAATATGCGACATAAGGCAGATGCAGAAGATATCGTTCAAGATATTTATATAAAATTGCTGCACAACATGCCTTCTTTTCAGAATGCTGAAATGCAAAAGAAATGGATCATTCGTGTTACCATCAACACTTGTCATGATCGCTGGCGTTATTTGCGTTTACGTACTGCTTTTTCCTTAGATGAACGTTATGATGTCATGGAAGTACATAAACAAGAGTATGGCTTATTGTATTATGTCAGAGAACTTCCGGAGAAATATCGAAATGTCATTTATTTGCATTATTATGAAGGTTACAGTGTTACGGAAATCGCCGAAATTTTACATCGTAAAGAAGCAACGATTTTAACATGGTTACATCGCGGCAGAATAAAGCTGAAAGAGCGCTATGAAGGAGGAGAGGAACATGTGGGATGAATATCGAAAAGAAATAGAACAATTACATCTAGATGACAGTGTCATAAAAGACATACAGCAGAATTCGTTAAAAAAGCATCCCCATGCGTTTTGGAAGCATAAAGGAGAATGGGCTTTCGCTTTTGTATTTGTGGCGTGCTTCTGTGTAGGTGGCTTCATGCTTTTGAAACAGCCTAAAGAAACGGTTATCCTTCACCAACCGAGAACATATAAAACAATATCAAAAACGAAAAAGCAAGATACTTATTTGAAAGGAAAGGATACTACAATACCATTGCCTAGTGAAGATTATGGAAGTGCTAACCCTAAAACAGGAAGTGCGGAAACCATAAAATATCCAGTGTATGAACAAAGCTATCCACAAGATCTTAAGGGGATTTATAAAAAACAAGTTTCAAATGATACAAAGCAAGAAATTTTAAAGGAACTCGCTGAAATATTTCATATTAAAAATGGAAGTTATACGGATACTTCGCTTAAAGATGATATCGTATGTATAAAAGTAATGGAAGATGGTACGATTGAAGTAGCTTTCTTAGAGGATAAGAAAACCAATGAATATATAAGCAGGGAAATGCTGTTAGAAAACGCAACAGCGATTTATAAAAAGTATCCAAAGCTACAAATGGATAATCCTATGTGGAAAATAAAAATCGATTATCGCGATGGTACGTTAGAGTATCAGGTACTTCTTTATGATGAAACAAAAGCCTTATGGAATCAGGAGTTAAACAATATAACATTCTATGTCACCTATCAAGAGAAAAACAATGCACTCTATTCTACATTGCATATGCGCATAAAAACAATAGCGCGGCTGCAACAGCGGCAGAGCTATGAGATTATAACCGAGAAAGAAGCGAAGAAGCGATTTCTACAAAAGGAATACATGCAATTGGACACAGATACAAAATATTTACCAGATAAAGATGATATTGTCAGCGTGCAATTGCAATATTTAGATTCAGCAGATGAGGCATATCGCAGTATGCAGCCCCTTGTTTACCCGATCTATCGGTTTTATTTAAAAGACGATCAAGGGAAAGAGCATCTTGTGGATGTACCCGCTTTAAAAGAAAAAGATTGGCGAAAGCTAGAGGTGGAAATTAATGAAAACAATTAAATATATTCTTATATTTGCTATATGCGGAAGTCTCATGGGCTGTGGCGCAAAAGCGCAGCCGCAAGAATGGAAACCATCACGGATTGCTCATGCACAAGGCGATGGAATCTTATATGCGGATACCATCGATGATTTAGTTTCTACGATGAAAGTTCCGGAAAAATTACCGGTATTAAAAAGTAAATTGGAGCGAGATGATATGGGAGAACTGGTGATGCCACTCTCGATAAAACAAAGAATGGAGAAAATGAAAGCATTTATAAGAAAATATGAATTAACGGATACTTTCCAATATTCCAGTAAATTAGATATCGTTTCCGCACAAGGTGAGCGCTATGAGATAACTGCAGAAACAGATGGAGATATTTTATTGATAATAAATCGACAACAACCACAGAAAGTCACAACACAAAAGCAGGCAGATGCCTATCTTCAGCAGGTAATGAAAGAATATCCGGCATTTTTTAAGAATTATACACTAGATAAACCAGAATATTCACGTTTTAATGATCATGGATTCGCTTTTACGGCTTCATGGCATAGGACACAGAAAAATATCATAGATATGACGATTGCACAATATACGGATACAATCACGTATGCACCTAATGATGCATTTATAACGCAAGATATGTTTCGCTTTTCACAAAAAGCGGTGGAACAAAGTCAGAATTATAAAGTTAAGACGGTAAAGGAAGCAGAACTTGAAATGCGTAATGGTAATTATATTTCGGTTCTTGATGAGATAAAGGATATAAAGAAACTTAAAGTTAAAGGTGCTAGCATAACCTATATAAATGTTAATAGTACATACCTTTATCCATGCTATATGTTCTTTTTGGAAACAACACCATTTAAGGGAATGCCAGGTTTTCAGGTTGTTTATGTTCCAATGCTTTATGAAGAGGATTTAAAGATGTATCGTAATACGAATGGTACATTGTTATAGGAATGAAAATAGCGATAGCGGTATTAAGTACATATCGCTATTTTTCTGTAAATAGACTCGTACATCAGAGATATAACTTATAAGCACAAAAGAAAATTGTTTGAGGCTTTTTCGTGATATTATACAGAGAAATTCTAGGAAGATCTTGTTTTTCAATCGTACGGTTAGGTAACTTTAATTTCTTACAGATATTTATGAAAACGCTTAAATTTTTGTTGAAAAATAAAAAAAACGTTGTAAAATGAAGATAGATATACCTTTCTATACAATTTTAATGAATATATGAATTTATTTATTCATACACTATAGATGTAGTATTGCATCATCAGACAACATAGTTCCATTGATCTTCAAATGTAAAATACGACTGGGAAAGGAGGAGAACTATGGCTATTTATGATATTTTGAATGGGGTAAAAGACATTCGTGAAAGTGGTGAAGGAATTTGCACGTTTAATGGATTCCTTGAGGATTACCTTTCCATCATTGAGGCTGATGAGGGGAAGGAAGAAGTACGTGAGGTATTAGAAACGCTCTTTGAAGAGGATCATAATCTGAAAGTTGCAGTAGATTTGCACTTGAATATTAATAAAGAGGCAATTGCTAATCAGATCATTCGCTACAAAGATTCATTTAAGTTGCCGCATGGAACGATTTGTTGTCCATATGTAGTGTATGGAAAATTTGATGATTATCAAAAGGCCGTAATTTTAACATTAGGAGATAAGGAAGAATATGTCATTGCTAAGGCATTGTACTATGTAATGAGTGAACCGGAAAATGAATATGAGGGAACACGAAATGAAATCATCGCGATGTCAGTGAATAAAGATACGATTGATCGCATGATGGAAAATGTGATTGCATTTTTTATGCAGAATCAGAAAGCCGGTATCGTTCAAAGACGTCTTGACAGTAAAGTATTTGAGAACTATGACGAGATGTATGAAATGGCGAAAGAAATGGGATCCTGGCAACAGGAACATTTACAAAAACTGTTAGAAGAAAGTAAAAACCGTGAAAAAACAATTAATGAAATCATTGCGAAATGGTTCTTATTGAAGAAATTCTCTTATGTGCAATACATGATGGATAAAAACAATTTGAACCGTGTGCATGAAGGTAATGTAAAGAAACAGCGCCAGGTGGCTAAGGAAAAATGTGATGCTATTGGTTTTGTATCTTATAGTGAATTGTGGAAAATGGTGAAGGATATGCACTAAAGGAAACCTGCTAAGGTTTCTTTTAATGTTATCATGGCTATAATAATGATGGAAGGAAGGATGTCTATGAAATTTTGCAGTGCATGCGGTAACGCATTAATTATGAAAAAACATGAACACGAGGGTTGCATTCCATATTGCACGACTTGTCAGAAATACATATTTCCACAATTTAATACTGCTGTATCCCTGGTGGCATTATCACCGGATGAAAAGCAAATACTGTTGATTCAACAATATGGTAAACAGCGGAATGTTTTGGTGGCTGGTTATGTGAATCAAAAAGAAAGTGTTGAAGATGCGGTGTGTCGTGAGATGCAGGAAGAGATAGGTAGAAGAGTTGCTGCATATCGCTATTTGAAAAGTGAATATTTTGAAAAAACAAACACCTTGATGCTAAGTTTTGCCGTTTTGTTAGATAGTACATCTTTAGCAGACGTATCGGATTGGGAGATCGATGAGGCCAAGTGGTATTCATTTGATGAAGCCCTTGAAGCAATCGCTCCAGCATCATTAGCACAGCGCTTTTTATTGAACTTTATTCATTGTTATGAAAAAGAAGCTAAGGGAAACTTTTTTAAATAGAAAAAGGAATATACATTTTTTATATAGGATAAGGAAAACTTTGCACCGGGATCTGAAATCATCTAATGTGAACGATTTACTTTTGTTCATGTTTTTTTAAATCTTACAAGCAAATACCATAAACGTAAAGCATTCACAATGAAATTAAGTATTATTTTATCCTGCAAAGCTAGTTTCAAAAATTTGTATTCTATCGTTACACATAAGACATATCTTGTCATAAAAAGACAGGAAAAGTTTCATGCTTATCGTTATAATAAAGATTATAAGGAGGCATCTGACATGGAATGGATAAACATTGTACAAAAGGCTTTAAATTATATGGAAGATCATTTGCTTGATGATATACATAGTGAACAGATAGCAGAAGCGATGTACATATCAAATGCTTATTTTCAAAAAACATTTAAAATAGTGACTGGATTAAGTGTAAGTGACTATTTGCGAAATCGTCGCTTATCATTAGCAGGAGAGGAACTTTTACTGAAAAACAGCAAGGTCATGGATACAGCATTAAAATATGGGTATGAATCCAGTGAGAGTTTTACTAAGGCATTTACACGATTTCACGGCATTACACCATCCGTTGCTCAGAAAACCGCTGGCAAGCTTCGCTACTTTTCACCGTTGAATATTGAGATACACATCGATGGGGGCTTTATCATGTCGCGAAGATTAATTCCGAATGTTGAAAAGCTATATGAGAATAAAGCAGAAAATTATATGTTCCCCAGCTGTATGCGATCTGCTATGTCTGCTTTGAATGAAGATGAGAATTATGATTTTGCGTTCTTTGCGGCAGTATGTGGTGATTTTTTCACACAGACCTGGTTAGAACCAAAATGGCGCTATAACGATTCTTATTCAAATGTATGGAAAGATCAACAGCTTCCTATCCAACAGGCATTCGATGCTTGTGGTTATGAATATACTTATGTGCGACACGATGAAATAGTGGCAAAGGAAGAAGCTATTCAAAAGCAAATTGTTGAATCTATTGATAAAGGCTTACCGGTTTTAAGTTTTGGTATCGTAGGGCCACCGGTATGTTCCATTATTTGCGGCTATTCTGAGGATGGAAAGGTACTTATTGGATGGTCCCAATTTTCTGGAGAAATGTGTGATGATGAGATTTTCGATCACGTGTTTTCAAAAAATTATTTTCAAGTTCGCAATCAATTAAAAAATGTTGAAGCACTAATCTTTTTCGGTAAGAAGAAAAAACGTGAAACGATTGCCGAAAATATGGAAAAGGCCATCTTACGCATCAAGGATTATAAGAAAATGGTGTCAACGGAAGAGGTGTATTTTGGTAAGGCTGCATTTGATGCATGGGCTGATTCTTTGTTATGTGATGAAGATTTTCAGACTGAGCAGCAGTTAGAAGGTCCCTTAGATACTTATCGCAGTTGTGTTGTGCAAACAGGGACTAATTTATATCATATAGAAGATTTTCTTAGAAGAGCGCAACAGTTGTGCCCTAACCTAACGAATGAGATACAACATTTACAAGAAGGTTTCCAACAAGAAAAAGAAGCCTTTGAAAAATTGATTGCGTTTCAAGGTGGTTACTTCTTTGAAAGAGATAGAAAAGCTTTATTAGATGCAGAATTTCGTAAAACACTATCACAACATGTAAAAAGAGTTGGGGAATGCTATCAAAAGGCTATCGAAGAAATATAAAAAAATTCTTTTTATAATGAGTATACAACGATAAGCAACCTTAATAAGAATGTTAAAATTATGAAATACGGTAGTGCAACAAATACTTAACAAATAAATAAAAGGAGGCTGTTTATGATCTAGCATAAACGGCTTCCTTTCTTGCTGTATGTCCTAAAGTGAGTAAGAACCTCTTTGAAAGAACGCTCCCCTTAAGAATATAAGCATATTTTTTTAGCCTTATTTTGCCAATGGCAAACTATCATGAAAAAGACTCATAAAGGCTAGCGAATTATCTTACTATTTATTGATGTATGGCAGAGAAGATTCAGACTCATGAAGCTGTTAAATCTGTTTTTACACCTTGTAATTCTACATCTATTATACATTCTTTGATAAAGACTGGAAGATAAGCACCATTGGTGATTTCAGAGATTTCATCATCTAAGGGGTGTTCACATAAATACGTATAAACAGCATCTTCTTCATATTGCTTGTCAGATACTTCAATATCGTGAGAACGGAAAAGATAATCCATCTTACCAATGAGATGATATGGAAAATGTAAGGTATATACAAACATTTTCTGTTTACGGGTAAGACAGGCACTCGCAAGTGCATGCGATACACTTTTAGCATATGCGCGTATCAATCCGCCTGCCCCTAATTTAATACCGCCGAAATAACGTACGGTAACTGCTACGATATCTTGCATCTGATGTTTCATCAAACATTCTAACATGGGCACACCTGCTGTACCGGCAGGTTCTCCGTCATCATTACTGCGTTGTATTTCGTTTTGTTCGCCTATGATAAAGGCATAACAGTGATGTCTGGCATTAGGGTGTTCTTTTTTTATCTTGTTAATAAAAGTCTTTGCCTCTTCTTCACTGTTACAACGGTGAAGGTAACAAAGGAAACGACTTTTTTTGATTTCAAATTCATCCATATGATCTTCTTTTAAACGATACATGTTATCACCTGTTTCATTATAATATAGATAAGGACAGAAAAAAAGAATCGATAGCGATTCTTTTAAAAAGTGATTATTGGTATTTTAATTTAAGGTATTCCTAACCGTCAATCTTCATTATGGAGATTATCAACAAATAACTTATCTTAAAACCATCTTGTGAAAGAATTAAGCTTTTTGTCCATCAGTTGATTTACTAGCTTTAAATTCGATAAACTTTACTTCACCACATTCAAAATCCAATGGTAGATTGCGGAAAGAGTCCTGCGGTACATCATGAATATATGGGTCTGAAGTAGAGAAGATTTGATGAATTTCTGCTACTGTAAAAGGCAATTCACTATATAAATTCTCGGTATGAATATGTAAATGACTGGCTGTATTAATGTTTGTATTACAAATAACCATTAATGCACGATCTTCTAAGATAAAACTATACCCAATGCCAAAGTCTTTCGGAGAATCAAACCATACGGGAACACAGCTTTCTTCTTTACTAATGGCATCAAGATATGTATTACGTATTGCGGAACAACGCTCTAATAAAGAAGGCAAAACATTGAGATCCGGCGTACGATAATTAAAATAGTAAGAATCTAAATAAGCCTGTTGACGGTAGCGGAGATCTTCTTTTGGCAGAGAAGATAGATATTTTTTGTCCCCATACTCACTCAACTGCATTGGCTGTACCTCAAAGCATTCAACACCATTCATCAGCATCGGAATACCATTGGGTAAGAATTGATTCATAACACTTAACATGATCATCAATTTTTTACCATTTTCCAATGAGCACACTCTTCTGGCATCATAAAATTCACTAGCCGCAAACATGGGACAGGCATTGCCTTTTAAACGATATGCAAAGGTATGGAAACGGAAGTCCCAAATATTGGTTTCTTCATAACCACTATTTCCACTAATGGCATCAAAGCCTTTTGCTACCCATGCACTACTATTTTCCATGAGCGTATCTTCTGCAATCATGGCAAAGTGACGGTTTCCTTTGCGCGCTGTCTTTACCAATTCCTTTTGCAGTTTTTCAGGTAATAAATATGTTTTTTCCAAATAAATACCATCAACGCCGAGTGTTTGTTGATACCATTGAATGGTTTCATTTAACATATCCCATAAACTACGCAAAGCCTTTTTTCCCGGATGCAAATCATAACGGATGCTGTCTTGCATTAGATAAGGTGCACAATTTGCAGGTAATGCGTTTTTTGGTACATGAATATGAAAATCTTCAAAGAAACGGAATACAGTACCATCTTCATCAACAGGTAAATGTGCATTGATTTGATCTGAGAACATTGGCGCAATCGTGATATGTTCTAGTTTTTCTATAGCAGCCAAATCCATATCCGTGGGCTCTGGTGCATTACGGAAGAAAGCTAGGTGTGCTTTTACATCTTCGCTGCGATAAAAATCTTTTAACGCATACGTATGCGGTATTGTGTTTTGCGGTAGCGCATTACAAATCGGCGCATGATAATTTCGCAATTCATCATATGTCATCCAATAAAACCATTCCGGATGTTTCTGATAATATGTATTATCTCTGGCAAGCTTACCTGGACAAAATTCTAAAAGAACACGGATACCATGCATATGGCAAGCTTCAATAAATGCTAAGCATTGTTCCAGAACATTTAATTCAGGTACAAGTGGATCATGTAACGTTTCATCTATATCTGTAAAACTACGCACACATTCCTTTGCGGCATACGTATGAGGCGTCTGTGTTTTGCTTAAAGCAAATGGCTGGTGCATAAGAATGGTGTTTATACCCATGCGTTTTAAGTAGGGAATTAATAAAATACTCTTCAAAAAAGTGCCATTATCACTTAAATGATACAAATTATCATGTGGCAATGCATCATCACGATCGTGATCCCATGCCGTGGCAGTACGTACCATGAGGGAATATATACTGGACTTTTTCAGCCAGCTGCCTTTTGAAGCTTTAGCATCTTGAAAAGGAATGCTTTTTTTCACTTTTCCTTGTTCATCCATTAAGATGTGGCGCAAAGTAAAAAGATAAAAACGGTATGGATTGACCAGAATTTCACGGCTGCGTAAGTTTTTCTTATCTGGATAGCCATACATATTCCATGCATTAGGAATCGCATAATTGTAAATGTCATCGTGGTGGAGTTTCTCTTCTTTCTCTAATGCATGATAAAGTGCTGTAACATGGTTCATTGGAAAACCCCCTTGTCTATAGTTATAGTATAGTATACAAGCAGGAAAAAGCCAAACGAATCTTTGCTTTTTTTCATACGAGAAAGCTTATATAAAGTTATCGCAAATGAAGGATACAGATGATTAAAAAGGCATATGTGAATTCGACAGAATGTGATGATAGAAGTTGTTATACTCAAAACAGGTGAGGACATGAAAAAACTAGTTTTGTTAGGTATAACAGCGTTTCTTTGTGCATGTAGTAATGCTTCAAGAGAAAAGATTGAAATGACTGAAAAAGATGCGCATCTGTTGATTCAGGTGGAACATCAGGCATATGCGGATAAGTTAAACGATTTATGGAATCGTAGCTATCCGAAACAAAAAGATGCTTTACATTTCGTTGTACAACCTTATTACTTTACCCAGGATATCAAACAAGATATTATCTGGACGAACGATATTGACGCAACTTTTTTAAAAGATAAGCTCATGGAGATAAAGGAAGTGTCTTATACATATGATGTGCCGGATAGTTTACAGAGAGAGGAATTAAGCGATTATTATACACCTGTCATTGGGGAGGGACTGGTGTTTTGTTATCGCAAGGATTTGTTAGAAAAAAATAAATTGTCGGAAGAAGATCTAGTTAGTTTTGAGCAAATGGCAGAAAGTCATGTACGTTATTATCATAATCATATGGGAGAATATGTATATCCGTTTTTCGCTAAACTACTTCCTGAGGAAACAATTCCATTTACCAATCTTTTTCCTAAAGAGCAGACAATCAAGCAATTAAAAGCATATAAGGAAATAAATACAAAATTGGATATGCCGGATGATTTGATACAGCAAAAGGATTTTTATAATGGTGATGATTATTTATGTGGCTTACTGTCGACAAAGTTTCATTATGAAAATAGAGGTGCCTATCAAAATGGTAATCTACATTTCATGGCGATGCCATCCTGGCAAGAAGAAACCATAGCACCGCCATTTACGACATTTGGATTTGCTGTAACAAAAGAATGTAAATACCCGAATACAGCAAGACAGTTTCTAGCTATGGTGCGATCGAAGAAAGGGATACAGGCATTATTAGACACTAATATGAAAGTACCTTTATTATGTAGTGAGGATGTAAAAGATTTCTATATTTATGATCATGCTAAAAAGGAACTCATAGAGGCTGTAAATACAACACAACTATATAATCTGTCAATGATAGAAGAAAATCCGGGAATCACAATGGAAATGCTGATAAATCAAAGTGATTTTACATCGATCCTACAAAACTATATTTGTAGTAAAGATTCCGCAACTAAAGTTTATAAGGAATTGGTAAAGAATTTAAGGACATGGAGCATTGGTAAATAATAAAAAGTGATGGTTGCATCACTTTTTATATGAATTCATTAGTTTTTATCTTGAACAGTTATATCTATTTCTTTAATCGTATAAGCACCTTCAGAATAGCTTTTAACTAATCAATGTTCTTTTTAATTATAATTGATAATTTTATTTTTTAAAGAACTCATCAAATACCGCTTTTACTCTTTCTGCTTCTTTCTTATCTTCCATGTAAAGATCAGAATTAAACAATACAGCATTCTCTGAAATATAAACAGCTAAACTTTCATTTGCAGTCGTAGTGATTTTAATTCCCACATACAATTTAGGTTCTACAGCTATAAAAGAGGAAGCACCACCAAGTACCTGATGAAGAAAAGGTTCTGCTTTTCCACGATAATTTGCATGTTCATTTAAAATACTATATTTTTTAATTTCTGATAACTTGTATTCTCCCTGTGTACCATCTTTAATAGTATAAGTGTTTGAATCTGCGTCAATTACGATACTCCTAAATTCTTTCATCATTTTAACTCCTTTCTAATACCTATACGTTTAGGATTTTATATCATATTTCTTATTCTATTCATCCCATGGGTATCACATCTCCTAATTAATGTTATGATTATCTTTCTACATCCATCATACCGCTTTTTTGGGAAAAGACAAGCTTTCTATTTGAATACCAAAGTTTTAGTGTTTGTTTAGATTGTATATAGCACTTGAACATACACATGGAAAAGCCTCCTACATAATCCGTTATGTAAGAGACTTTCCCGTTATTTTTATTCATTAAATAAGATATCTTTCATGGTATACGTACCATGGGGCTTGTTTTGGATAAAGCGTGCTGCGCGTAAAGCACCATTCACAAAAATCTGTTTACTATTAGCCGTATGTTTGATTTCCAGAACTTCATCTTCTCCAAGATAGAGGACACTGTGCTCTCCGGCAACCGTACCGCCTCGTACGGCATGAATACCGATTTCTTTTTGTCGTTTGCCAATGAACCCTTCTCTTCCATGTACTTCTTCATAGGCATGATCCTTGTTCAGAATATCGACAAGCATCTTTGCTGTCCCACTAGGTGCATCCTGTTTTTGATTGTGGTGTGCTTCTATGACTTCCATATCAAAACTATCTTCTAACAAGGGTGTCACCATCTTAAGAATTTCCTGCATGACAGCAATACCTAGTGAGAAATTTGCTTGAAAGACAATAGGGGCATACATACCTAAAGCATTGATTTCTTGTTTCTGCATATCACTATGTCCGGTCGTTCCGCAGATATAAGGCGTATGATGTTCCTTCACATAAGGGGCAATCCACTCTAAATTGGCGGGATGTGAAAAGTCGATAATCGCATGCAATTCTTCTTGCAGTGTTGATAAATCAGGTTTCTGAGTACCATCAGCAATCATTACCACCTGCATATCTTCTTGTTTCTGAATACTGTCGACAACCAGTCTTCCCATCTTGCCAAATCCTGCAACTAGAATATTTAGCATAAACCTTTCTCCTTCATTTTAGCAGCTAATACCTCTTTATGCTCTTTTTTCAAAGCAGAAAACGGCATACGATATCCACCAACCTGTTTGCCCATCAGATTCAAAGCTTCTTTGACAGGAATCGGATTGACTTCAATAAATAAAGCGTGAATGAGATCTAAATTATCTAACTGTATCCGTAAGGCTGTATCTACATCATGATGTAAATATGCCATTACCATATCGTGTGTTTCTTGTGGCATTACATTTGCCAATACAGAAATAACACCACTGGCACCTAAAGATAATAAAGGAACAATCATGTCATCATTTCCAGAATACATACGGAAATCATCATTCAGATAACGGGCGATATTTGTCGCATAAGCAATATTTCCGCTTGCTTCTTTAATACCGCAAATATGTTCATGTTTACTTAATACGGCAACGGCTTCTTCAGAGATACTGCAACCTGTTCTGCCAGGAATGTTATACATGATGATTGGTGTATGAACGGCATCGGCTACGGCCAGAAAATGCTGAATCATTCCACTGGCATTGGCTTTATTGTAATATGGGGAAATGACCAATAAGGCATCGGCTCCCATTTCTTCATACTTCAAGCTTTTTTCAACAGCTGTCTGTGTACAGTTAGAGCCACTGCCGACAATGACCGGGATTCGCTTGTTAATCGTTTGTAAGGTAAATTCGACGACAGCATCATCTTCCTCATGTGTCATGGTGCTGCTTTCACCGGTCGTTCCTAAAACTAGTATACCATCAGTATGATTGGCAACATGCCATTCTAATAATTCATGTAACTTTTTAAAATTGACACTTCCATCTTCATGGAAGGGTGTGATAAGTGCTACAATACTTCCCTTAAGATCAAATTTCATAATGTTCTCCTTTCACCTTTCGGTGTTTTGTTTATAAATAGATTAAAGATCAAAGGCTTCCCCTAAGACTTCAATTGCTTTTTGTTTATCTTTTTCCTCTATGGTCAATGAGATAGAAATCTCACTTGATGTTATCATGTAATATCGAATATTATGTGCATTTAAGGTACTTAATACTTTTGCCGCTATACCACTGTGTGTGGAAATACCGACACCGACGACCGATAGTTTCACAAAGCCCAACAGACGGGAAATCGGATATTTGGAATTTAACTCATCGATATGCTTTAAAATGGTATCAGATTGTTTTTTATTACAGTAAAATGAAAAGTTAACTTTACCATCATGCGTCAACTGTTGCGATATTGTATCTAAATTGATATCTAATTTGGCAATCAGTGTGAATAACTCGCCAAGAAAGATACCATCATTGGGAAGATCGTTCACCCGCATAATTGCATAGTCTTCCTTGATACTAATACCGGTAATCGGCATATCTTCCAGATTTTTCGTTTTTTCCATAATAAACGTCCCCTTACTTTTATCTTTTTCTAAGGCTTTTCCTAAGAATAGGCGTACATTGTATTTACTAGCCAGCTCTACACTGCGTGTTTCCAAAACACCGGCGCCCAAGCAAGCCATCTGCATCATTTCATTATATGTGATTTCTTTTAAACGTTTGGCTTTTGGATACATTCTTGGATCAATGGTATAAACACCATTGACATCGGTATAAATATAGCAGTCCCAGCCAAGTTTGGCAGCTAAGGCGACGGCCGTTGTATCACTGCCGCCTCTTCCTAACGTCGTAATTTCACCATGCTCGGTAGCTCCTTGAAAACCAGCCACCACCACAACCTTTCCATCGTCCAGGTGTTTTTGTAAATTGGTGATGTCAATATCTTTAATACGCGCATGTGCATGATGATGGCTGGTAATGAAACCACATTGATATCCGGTTAAGGAAATCGCCGGTATTCCAAGTGCATCAATCGCCATGGCTAATAGGGTAATCGTTCGCTGTTCACCGGTAGATAAAAGGGAATCCATTTCTCTATCATTGGTATGACCACCTAATGCCGTTGCCATTTCAATAAGCTTATTTGTGGTTTTTCCCATGGCACTAGCTACCAGAATCACATTGTGACCAGCCTCTTTCATTTCTTTGACATGCTGAGCAATAGCGCGTATCTTATCCAGATCGGCTACGCTTGTTCCTCCATACTTCTCTACTATATTCATACGTTGATGACCTCATTACATTCTAAGTCTAACATGTTTTCATAGCTTTCTTTTTTAATGACGACACGGGCATGGCCATCTTTTACGAAAACGACTGCCGGACGTCCCAGCTTATTATAATTGCTGGCCATACTATAGCCATAGGCACCGGTCGTATAAATAATTAGCAGATCATTTTGTGATACCTTTGGCAATTTGGCATTCTCAATCAAAATATCTCCTGATTCACAGCATTTTCCGGCAATCGTTACGGTTTCTGTTTTATCTTCCTGCATGCGATTGGCGATATCACAGGCATATTCCGCCTGATATAATGCTGGGCGAATATTATCACTCATACCGCCATCGACAAAGATATACTTCTTATGCTCTGTTTGTTTTTGATAACCGACACGATATAGGGTACTGCCAGCTTCTGCCACAATGCTGCGACCTGGTTCAATCATTATTTTTTCGATGTTTAATTGTTGTTTGGCATTTTCTTTCTTACAAGTATCTAAGATAGTATGACAAACATCTTGTAAAGGAATAGGATGATCGGCATTCGTATAAAGTGCCGCAAAGCCGCCGCCTAAATTTAAAGCTGAGATATGAATATCATATTCAGTTTGCATTTCTTTTGTAAATTGCATGAGCTTTTCAATTTCCGCTACATAAGCCTGTTTATCAAATATCTGGGAACCGATATGGGAGTGATAACCAAGAAAAGTAATTTCCGCAACGCTTGTTAATGTATGGATCATGGCGGCAATTTCTTTTTTCTTGGTGATAGAAATGCCAAACTTACTATCTAAATGGGCGGTCACAATGTATTTATGTGTATGTGCTTCAACACCTGGATTTACTCTTAACATGGTTTTGATGCTTCGGCCACTGCGTTTTACGGCTTTTACCAGCATATCGCATTCCATCGCATTATCGACAATGATTGTTCCAACACCATAGTCTAAGGCCATCATGATTTCATCATAGGATTTATTATTGCCATGAAAATATACACGTTCCATAGGAAATCCCGCTTGTTTTGCGGTATATAATTCACCACCGCTGACGACATCTAAGGACAAACCGTATTGCGCGACCAGTTCTACCATGGCTTTACAGGAAAACGCTTTGGATGCATAGAGTACTTCTGTTTTAAAAGTATCTGATTGAAATAATTCATGAAAACGGCTAAGCTTTTCCGTTATTTTATTCTCATCATAAATATACAAAGGGGTCTGGCAAGCTGTCGCAAGCTGTTCTACAGACACACCTTGGATGTGTAAAACGTTATCTTTCATCATTCATCACCTCGTTAAAAAATGCCAGTAGGATAATGACCTTACTGGCATGTGAAATTTACTTACTACATGGACAATAAGATAGCACTCCTACGACTGTAGACAGTTTTATGGATGTTCTCCATAAACCCACCACAACTTCTTGCCAAAAGTTGTAGTTCGGCGAAATTGCTTCAGCTAACTGTCAAATGCCCGCCGACTCCAATTAACTTTGTCGCTTCCGCTCCTCTATCTGATTGGTTGTATCATACCACTAATGAGATGAAATTACAATAACATCATGAAAATAACAGAATAAATTTCAGAAAACATTTACACTATCAAGATATTAAGACCTTTTTCATCCCAGAATCAGGGAAATTTGTTTTCGGAAAAGCTGCGAAAGAGGATCGTTGAATGGAAACAATTCGATACTTGTTTTTTCAAACAGAAACAGCTGCCACCTACATCACCAAATGACGATACAAAAAAAGACACATGTCTTTAGCATGTTTGCCAATCATCACCATGTGGCTTGTACATTGATAAGACGTGTCTTTTATATGATATGGTATGGTTTATCGTTCTTTATTTCGCGAAGATATTAATGACTACTAATAGTACTCCCAACACAATTGCACATAGAAGTACATTACGAAAACTGAAGATCTCCCCTAATAAATCACGCTCTTCTTCTGGCATCGGCTTTTCCGGATGCATGTTTTTCTCTATCATACCTCTCACCCCTCAGTTCATGGTTCACCTATTATAGCACACTTCTCTTATTTTGCATGAAAAGTCATGAAATTGTAAGAATCTTCTCGTGTACTAGGTGAATAAATAAAAAGATAAGATAAAGACAGCCATTAGACCAATGACAATCAGGATGTTACGTGGTTTCACAATTGCCGTCAGTATGGTATTATCCGGATGTGTTGTCGCAATCGTTGTATTCGTGGTAAGATCTTTCCCTTTCATATCAGTCACCTCACTTCGTAAGTGTTTGTTTATCTAACCGCATTATAGCATGATTCTTTTTTTGATAGGGGTGTATTACTAAAATGTAAGACAATCTTTAGAAAAATTAAGAATTTTTTATGATATTTTTTTATCTATCTTTATAATCAGCACTCCTTCACTAAGTTAACGAAAGAAAAAGCCAAAAAGTTTCATTCTCACTACTTTTTTTAAAATGATGCACGTTGTGAAGAAGATGGTCTTATGGTATGATTACTGCGTTTGGAAGGTGATGCATATGAAGTGCTGGAATGATTTGTTTCAACAGGAAATACAGAAGCCTTATTATCAAGAATTGATGGCTTTTTTAGATGAAGAATATAAAACCAAGACGATTTTTCCTCCACGTGAGGATTTGTTTACCTGTTTTGATGTTTGCCCATATGAAAAGGTGAAAGTAGTGATTTTGGGGCAGGATCCTTATCATCAGCCAAATCAGGCACATGGTTTGTGCTTTTCCGTGCGCAAGGGGGTAAAGCTGCCGCCAAGTCTGCGTAATATATATAAGGAACTAAAGACGGATTTGGATATTGATATGCCCTCACATGGCTATTTGCTGGATTGGGCCAGACAGGGTGTTTTCATGATGAATGCAGTGTTAAGTGTCGAGTGTGGAAAAGCCGGTTCTCATCGTAAAAAAGGATGGGAAATTTTTACCGATACAGTTATTCGCGCATTGAATGAAAAAGAAGAAGGTATTGTATTCCTTTTATGGGGGAATTGGGCACAACAGAAAGCAGAACTCATTACCAATCCGCTACATCATATCATAACTTCAGCACATCCTTCTCCTTTATCGGCCTATCATGGATTCTTTGGCAGTCAGCCATTTTCTAAGACAAATACAGCTTTGTTAAAGATGGGTCATTCACCGGTGCAATGGAAGATAGAGGATTAAATATGTTTACAAAGGCAGAGGAAATTATTCAGCTTATTGAAGGGCGGAAGAATCGCGGATATGGTTTGATGCATTTTAAGGACTATATGAAGAGCATAGGGGATCCCCAAAAGAAACTAAAAAGTATTCATGTTGCAGGGACGAATGGAAAAGGTTCTACGACCAATGACATCCGCAGTATGCTACAGGAAGCAGGGTATTGTGTAGGCTCCTTTACCTCTCCTTATATGATTACGCATTTAGACCGCATCCGCATCAATGATATGTATATGGATGAAAAAGAATTCATAGAAATTGCCAATACTTATTATGAAAGTTGGCTTACCTGGGATCTCAGCATGTTTGAGATTGATATGATGCTGGCATGCATCTACTTTGAAAGGCATCATGTGGACTATGCCGTGTTTGAGGTTGGTTTAGGAGGCCGCAAAGATGCGACCAATATTTTGGAACCATTGATCAGCGTGATAACAAACATCGGATTGGATCATATGGAGCTTTTAGGAGACACCTATGCAAAGATTGCGGAAGAAAAAGCAGGTATCATCAAAGCTTGTGCAGATGTGGTGAGTGCAGAAACCAGAGCAGATTGCCTGGATGTATTTTTAAAACATGCAGATGCACAAGGGGTAAAGTTGTACACCTTAGAACCGATTTGTGATCTTTCTACAAATTTGCAAACGGTATTTACCTATCGACATTTACAGGTGACACTGGCTTCTATGGCGAATTATCAGATTCGCAATGCGGCGCTTGCCTTGGAAACAATTTGGCGGCTACGTGAAAAAAGACTTGTAGAAATAAAGGATGCACAGATTTTGGCTGGTTTACGTAAAGCTGTGTGGATCGGTCGTTTTGAAATTATGCAGAAAGATCCGATCGTGATTTTAGATGGAGCGCATAATCCGGATGGTATCCAAGCATTGTGCAACTCCTTACAAGGTTATGACGATATCGCTGTTTTATTTTCTGTCTTAAAAGATAAGAACTTTGAAACGATGTTATCGATATTAGAAACCATTACAAGTGATATTACCATCACACATTTTGATAATGAGCGTTCTTTAGACATCCGTTGTTTAAAAAATCGAAAACAGCTTCATCTTATTGAAGATTACCATGCGGCATTAACGTATATGTTAAAGAAAAAGAAAACGATCGTTATTACCGGTTCCTTGTATTTCATCAGTGAAATTCGCCAATTCTGGCAAAAGTAGTACAAATGAGCTTTTGGTATAATATGGCTATATGCATGCTGAAATAAGAAACTAGCAGTGCGAATTCCCGCTAGAGCCAAGGGGAATTGTAAAATAGTAAAACCATGATAAAGGTTGCTTAAATGGATTACGACAATTTAGCAGATAAAAGATAGGTTGATACTTTCCATATATGATAAAGGATCAATCTTTTTTGTGTTTAAAATATAAAAAAGGCAATCCGTAAACATCAAAGAGAGGCAATAGCGTCTAAGATGAAATTGTGGTAAACTATAGAGGTAGGTGATACCCATGAAAATTAAAGAAATTATTGTTGTGGAAGGAAAAAATGATACAAACGTGCTACAAAGTTGCATTGACTGTGATACCATTGAAACACATGGTACCCATCTGTCAGTAGAAACATTGCGACTCATTGAGCAGGCAGCCAAAACCAGAGGTGTCATCATCTTTACCGATCCTGATCATCCCGGTGAAACCATTCGTACTGCCATCAATCAGAAAATTCCTGGCTGTAAAAATGCATATATCGAGAAGCATAAAGCAAAAACAGCGAAGAAGGTCGGTGTGGAACATGCATCAAAAAAAGATTTGCTGGATGCATTATCTCATGTATTCACCTATAAAGAACAGCCTGTTGAAAGTATATCCTGGGAAGAATATTTATCTTTGGGCTTGCATGGGGGGAAAGCTGCCGCTCATCAAAGAGAAAAAGTTGCTCAGGCGCTTTATTTAGGAAGACCAAATGCCAAAACGTTGTTTAAACGTTTAAATATGATGCAGTTGACACTGCATGATGTTGAGGAGCTGTTGCGCAAATGAAACAAGAAGAACAAAAAATCCGCAGTGTCTTTGTCCAACGTGAAACATTAGAAACATGGTTGCGGCAAATGGCTATAAAGGGATGGATCGTAAAGGATTTTACTTACATCTTTTTTGATTCGTTTTTGTTCTTTCGTTTTGTGAAAACAGCACCGCAATATGGAAAGTTTTGTATTTATGATGTAAAATACCTCGGTGATGAAGATATCTTCACCTCACTGGGATGGAAGTTGCTTTTGGAACATGAATCCACAATGATTTTTTATCATGAGGATATCCAAGGAAGCTTACCATTATTAGATATGCGCATGTATTCGTTACGGCGTTTTCTAAAATCCATCAGTAATCTTGTTTTTCTGATTGCTGTAATCTTTGCGTTACGTATGGATAATGAAACCATGCGTCAGCAGGTCTTGTTTTACAGCGCTTTTCTATTGTTTGCTTTTCCTCGCTTGTATGATGTAAAAAGCACCCAAAAAGGAAGTAATTTTACGAAGTTAATTAAAAATATTGTCTTGGCTGCGGCTGCTGCTGTTCTTACCACCTTGTTGATTGAGGCAGCTATTAAAGCGTTTGCGGCTTTAGTATAGAAAGGATATCATTATGAAGAAACCTATCGCAACCCCATCCAGAACAAAGGAAATCTTAGAAACGCATGATCTGTTCGCAAAGAAAAATTATGGGCAAAACTTTTTAACAGAGCCAAGCGTTGTAGAAAAAATTGCCCGCAGTGCTATTGTCAGTGATCATTGCGTTGTGTTTGAAATCGGACCGGGCATTGGCGCATTGACGCAATATTTATGTGAATATGCGAAAGAGGTTGTCTGTTTTGAGATTGATGAACGTTTACCTCATGTATTAGCAGATACACTTTCTGAATATACGAATGTTTCTGTTGTTTTACAGGATTTTTTAACGATTGATTTAAGAGAATGGGTAAATCGTTATCGTGAAAAAGGTATGGATGTCGTGATAGCGGCAAATTTACCTTATTATATTACAACGCCGATTTTGTTTAAGATTTTTGAATCTAATGCGGATATAGCGGCGATTACGGTAATGATGCAAAAAGAAGTGGCAGATCGTTTTCATGCGAAAGTAAATACGAAAGAATATAATGCGTTAAGCATTATAACGCAATATCGTTGTGATGTACGTGCTGTTATGAAGGTTCCAAAAAATGTTTTTCATCCCAAACCGAATGTCGATAGCGCAGTGTTGCAATTTACCTTTCGCAAACATTACGCAAATTTAAAGGAAGAATCATTTTTCGCAATGGTCAAAGCTTGCTTTAAACAGCGCCGTAAGACCATCTTAAATAATTTTCAGGAATATTGCAGCGATAAAGAAACCGCAAAAGCTTATTTAGAAAAGGCCGATATTGATGCAAAGAGAAGAGCAGAAAGTTTGACACTGGATGAATTTCTGCATTTATACGAGGTGATGCAAGATGATCGTTGAGGCACATGCTAAAATTAATCTGACATTAAATGTTGTAGGGAAACGTGAAGATGGCTATCATGAATTAGAAATGATCATGTTGCCGCTGGCCTTACATGATACGATTGAAATATCCATTGCAAAGGAAGATATGTTCACAACAGATGATACACAGGTTGCCATGGATGATGCAAATACCGTTGTTCGCGCTGTTCAATTGATGCGAAACACCTTTGCGTTAAAAGAACATTTCCATGTACATCTGCATAAGCGCATACCTTCACAAGCTGGCCTAGCCGGAGGAAGTGCCGATGGAGCAGCCGTTCTTAGAGGGATTCATAGTTTGTGTTATCTTTCTATAACGATGGAAGAATTAGCACAGCTAGGAAAACAGCTTGGGGCAGATGTGCCTTTCTGTGTCTTACAGGAAAGTGCCTTGGTACAAGGTATTGGGGAAAAACTAACACCATTTCACTTTGACTGGAAGCCACATGTACTACTTGTAAAACCTTCTATCGGTGTATCTACCAAAGAAGCCTTTGCAACGTTGGATTTTGCGAAATGTCCACATCCAAATGCGCATACCATTAAAAAACTGTTACAAAATAAAAAGTATGAACAACTACCGCAGTATATTGCGAATTCATTAGAATATAGTGCTTTCCAACTGGTTCCTCAGATTGCTGATATCAAACAGGAGCTAATTGCCATGGGCTTTCCCTGTGTCTTAATGTCAGGAAGTGGAAGCACCGTGTTTGCGTTGAGCGAAGATGAAACACGGATTGAAAAGGCCATCCATCATTACGCACATACGGACATGTTTGTATGTGATACAACTTTTTATCCATAACCATGCGCGAATACCGCATGGTTTTATATCAAATACAAGATTAGATGCTAATGATACCTATGATGGCAAAGATCGTCTTACGCTATAGGAGGTGAGGTTATGTTGTTGTTTGTAAGTGGCAGGTGTGATATTCCGGCATTTTACAGTGAATGGCTGTTTCAACGTTTCAAAGCAGGTTTTGTGGACGTACGAAATCCTTTTAATCCTCACCAGATTAGTCGTATAGCACTAACACAAGACCAAATTGATGCGATGATCTTCTGTACAAAAAATCCTTTGCCCATATTGCATCGCTTATCCGAAATTCCTTTTCCCTATCTCTTTCATGTGACATTTACTCCTTATCATCAGGATATAGAGTCCCATGTCTTAGATAAAAAAGCCATTTTAGAGGGCATTGTGGAGCTATCCAAACAAATTGGAAAAGATCGTGTATATGTACGCTATGATCCGATTCTCTTAAATGAACGTTATACCATCAGCTACCATGCGCAAGCCTTTGAAAAACTTTGTGCAAAGTTACAAGGCAAAATAAACAAAATCATCATTTCCTTTCTTGACATGTATAAAAACACACAAAAACATGCACCATCTTTACATTTACAAGAGTTGAGTCATGCACAGATGTTGGCCATAGGAAAATGTCTTGGCGAAATTGGCGCATCCTATGGTATGCAAATACAAACTTGTGCGGAAGCCATTGATCTATCCTCTTATCATATCCAAAAGGGCTTATGCGTAGATCGTAAAGAGATAGAAGCTTTGGTAGGATATCCGTTAGCATTAAAAGAAAAAGGTGTACGAACACAATGTGCGTGTTTGGCAACGGTAGATATTGGTGATTATAATTGTTGTAGTCATGGCTGCGCTTATTGTTATGCCAATTATGACGAAGATCGCATTTCACAACGAATGATGCAGCATGATCCAAAGAGTAGTGTATTATTGGGACATATCACAAAGGAAGATGTGGTCACCATGCGAAAAGAAGCCCCACGGCAACTGCGTTTATTATAAGTATCGCTGTAAGAATTGCATAAGTTCTAAACGCTATTTCATGAACATAGGATGTAATGAAGAAAAGAGGAGGAACTTATATGGAAGATACAACGAATACAAATCCTTTGCGCTTTGAAACAAATCCATACCATAACGTTGTGATAAAAGATCGTAAAGTGATGGAATTAACCGGTGTCAAACAGATAGACAGTTTTGATTCCAGTGAATTTTTAATGGAAACCGCACAAGGCTGGATGCTCGTGCAGGGAAAAGATCTGACCTTAGGAAAGCTGGATACCGAGCGTGGAGATGTCATTATCCGCGGATTGATTGAATCCTTATCTTATGTATCCAATAAAAAAGGTAATGGAAAGGATTCGGTTATTTCTAAGCTGTTTAAATAATGCTGCTGCCGGTTCAAATACAGTCTATTCTATATCACTTTCTCATGGGCTGGGTATATGGATTAGGGTTTAGTTTTCTTTTAAATTTTGTGAAATATGTGCATGTTTCCTTTTTAAGAGGAACGATGGAAATCCTGTTCCATGTACTGTTTACATCTTTGCTTTATTATGGTCTTTATGGCATCAATGGCGGGATTACCAACATTTACCTACTTGGTTTTTTCCTGTTAGGTGTCATAGTGTATTATACGTGGTATCTTGCGGTATTTCAGCAATTCTTCTTCGCTCTTGTTAAAACTTTGCGGCCTTTACGCAAAAAACTTAAACTTGTCAAATCCAAAATACTTGCTATAATAAGATTACCGAAGAAAATCAGGAGGCGAAGGATAAATGAGCGAAGAAGTAAAAAAAATAAGCGCAAAAAGAAAAAAGAAGAAACATCCATTTCGCACGTTCTTTAGTTTAGCCGCCATATTCTTATCCTGTTTTCTGATTTGGATAGCTGCGGAAGATTTGATCACAACGTTTCGTTTAAAGAAAGAAATCTCTACCAGTGAAGAGATGATCAGTTCATTAGAAAGTCAGCAAAAGGACTTAAAGAAACGTAAAGAAAATTTGGAAGATCCTGAATATGTAAAACGCTACGCCAGAGGTAAATTTATGGTGAGCAAACCAGGTGAGCAAATTTTTAAGCTCCCTTCCAAAAGTGATGATCCTGCTAATGATGGTAATTAATTTCCCCGTAGAGAATTCTATGGGGTTTTCTTGTATGGAGGTTATGATGAAAAAGTGGAAAGCAATTTTATTTGATATGGATGGAACCTTATTTGATACGGAACAAATATCGCGTATTGCCTGGCTGGCTACCATGGAGCGTTTCCATCTGCCCAAAAGTGAACAATTTATTTTAGATTTGATTGGAAGAACCTATCAAAGTGCACAAGTTGTGTTTGATGCCTACATGCCAAAAGGTTGGCCTCAGGAAGAGGCGTATCAATATCATGAAGATTACGCAATGGAGTATAAAAAAACACATGGCCCATTGCCTAAATGTAATTTAAAGCAGCTGTTTACAGCGCTGCAAGAAAAAGGCTATCGTTTGGCTTTGGCGAGTAGTGCGCGAAGGGAAAATGTGGAGTTTAACTTGCAGCATGAGGGCATTCAAGATGTCTTTGAAGAAATCGTGGTGGGTAAGATGGTAGCGCATGGAAAACCTCATCCTGATATTTATCTTGAAACAGCGAAGCGTCTGGACTTGCGAAAGGAAGATTGCCTTGTCATAGAAGATTCTAAGAATGGCATATTGGCAGCACATGCAGCAAAGATGGATGTTATAATGATTCCAGATATGATAGCACCGGATGATGAATTAAAAGCAATGTGCTATCAGGTGATGGAGAAGCTGGAAGATATTTTAACAGTGTTATAGTTTTCTGCTGCGCAAGGAACTATTGTTTATAAAGTAAGCAGTTAATGTTTATGGGCATTAGAAAAAGCTCCTGTCATATTTAGAACAAATAAGTAGGAGCTTTGTTTTCTAATGCTTTTTTGATAAACCTTGTTGAATTTGATTCATGACTTTTTCAGCATTCATCATACCAAAATCCTGTGATGCTATGACCATCAAAAAGACCTTGTCCGGAAGCGTTTTTCGCACTTCTTTTTCCGCAAAACGTATTTGTGGAGCTAGTAAGACAACATCTACCGTCTGTCTTACCTCATCGAATTCTGTCATCGGCATAGCCATGACGTTTGCTTGGATTTTTCTTTTCTTAGCCTCTTCTTCAAGCTTCATCTGCAGAATACCGGTACTCATACCAGCATTACATAGTAAAACGATATTCATCATGCTCACTCACTTTCTGTATTTGTTTGTTCTTCCTCATATTTCTGCTTATCATAGATTTTAAAGAACGGATAATAAATAAGTACATCTATAATGATCAAAGCGATGACTAAAAGAACAGCCTTTACATCCATTGTGGATATTAGTGCGCCTATAGGACAGAACATATTCCAACTTGGATCAGCAAAGGTTCTTGCGATAAATTGCATATCCATTAATAAATATGTAATCACACCATTTAATGTCTGAGCAAATAAGAACGGAAATAAGAAAACCGGATTTAACATCAACGGTAATCCAAAAATAATTGGCTCATTGATGTTAAAGAAAGCAGGAATGATACCTAATTTACCTACCGTTCGTAAGTGTTTTGATTTTGCTTTCAGTAAAATAATAGCTAAGCCAAAGGTTGCACCAGAACCACCAATCGCCATGAAGGTCCACCAGAAAGGATAGGTGAGGATATGTGGTAAGGCAATGGCAGCAGTACCGGCAGCAAAAGCGGTAGCATTAATTGTATTGTTAGAGACAAGGAAAGGCTTTGTAATACCACTGATGGCAGTGTCATGAATGCCAAACCACCATAATAACATCGTAAGTAAGGATAAGAAAATAACCCCAAATACGTTATCCACTACACCAACTAACGGACTCATGAGTTTGGTCATTAAGTCAGGGAAAGGGACTCCTGCTACCGTCATACAGATACTTCCTACAAGCATAGCGATGATACAAATTAAAGTAAGTGGCACCAATGCTGCAAAGGACTGTGACAGAGCCGGTGGAACGCCATTGCCGGGGATATTGATTTTACCGATATTTTTCTCAGTTAATATGCGATAAAGCTCAATCGTTAAAATAGATACTAACATTGCCGAAAACAATCCTTCACCGCCAAAATAACTAAATACCATTTCCATTTTAACACCGGAAGCATTTAGAATAAAGAAGGTTATACCAGAAGCTATCGTAGGCAAAAAACCATGTAACTTATATTGTTTTCCTAAATAATAACCAATTCCAAGCGCAACATATAAAGAAAGACAGCTTATTGTGCCATGAAAAATGGTAAATAAGGAAGGCCCTGCAAAATCGGCAAAGTTTTGCCATACATGCATAACTTCACGGAAGAAACCGGCATCCATGTCTGCATATTTCATAGGAGGACTGCCAAGAATCAAAGCGAAACTACCAATTGCCATCAAGGGCAAAATGGTGAGAAAGGCATTTTGAATGGCTCGCAAATAACGATTTGTTGTAACCTTGCCAGCCAACGGAAGAAGTTTATTTTCAATGACCGTATTTAGTTTCATATAGTTCCCTCCAATTGTTAATAAAGTTTTTATACCAAACATAACTCTGCTTAGGATATCGTTTATTTTCATGAGCGAAATCGACATAGACCAAGCCATAACGCTTATCATAGCCATTGATCCAGCTGTATAAATCAAACGTTGACCAGACATAGTATCCCATAACGGCAACGCCTTCCTTTTTAGCTTTCAGTAACTCATCAATATGACGTTGCATAAAACTGATTCGGGCCGTATCATCCACTGTATGATTGATCAATTTTTCATGCAAACCAATTCCGTTTTCAGTAATGTAGATAGGAAGATCTCCATATTTTTTTTGCACCATTTTCACAGCATCGTATATACCTTTTGGATATATCTCAAAGTCCCATTCTGTAAACGTTCCATTCGGATCAGCAATTTTTTCAAACATATTTTTTACGACCATCATCCGTTTTACCTTTCCAGCCTCACGGATACCACTGTTTTTGCTTCCTGAATTGTTTACAAGGACAAAAGATTCTCCTGTGGTATAAGGGCGGATATACGCGCGATTATAATAATTGAGTCCGACAAAATCAAGCGTGCCTTTATCAAAAATAGCTCTATGCTCTTCTTTCATAAAGGATAAATCGTACTGTTTTGCTAATTCATCAAGTAATTGTTGGGGGAAATAGCCTTTAAAAGCAGTATCAAGCACCCAATTATTCATAATATGATCTGCCATCTGGACGGCAAATTGACATGCTTCACTATCATCCACACCATAACACGGATGTATATCAGCGACAATGCCGAGTTGCCCGATGTTTTCCAATTTACGAAATTCATTCGCGGCCAAAGCTGAAGCATACATTTGGATATATGCAGCATGAAGGAGGCGCTGTGCATCTTTGACATTCGGTGGATAATTCCCTGAGCCATACATACATAACAAAGAATAAAACGGTTCATTCAACGTTGCCCATAACTTTACCGAATCACCAAACTCGTGGAAACAAAATTTCGCATATTCTGCAAAGGCGAAAGCCGTTTCGATATTTTCCCAGCCTCCTTTCTTATGCAATGAAAGGGGAAGATCCCAATGGTATAATGTCACATTTGGCTCAATGCCATATTGGCGCATAGTAGCAATCATTTTATGATAATAAGAAACTCCTTGCGGATTGATCTTTCCGGTTCCATCCGGCATGATTCTAGGCCATGAGAAAGAAAAGCGATATGAATTTTGTCCACCTTCTTTCATCATCTTAAAATCTTCTTCAAATTTGTGGTAATGATCACTTGCCGTATCACCATTTTCAACATGCGCGGGGCATTTGTCAGAATGGAAATAATCATCCCAAATCGATAAGCCCTTCCCCTCTTCATGCCATGCCCCCTCACATTGATAAGCAGCTGTCGCGCTTCCCCATAAAAAATCTGTCATAGCATCACATCCTTTCCTTGTACAGATAAATAAATTCTTTTGCAATACGTTCAAATAGAATGGTATTCATCAGATGATCCTGTGCGTGAATGAGAATAACGCTAAAAGCGATTTCTTCATTATTTGCTTCAGCGCTTAACAAATCACGCTGCGCGTTGTGGGCTTTGTGTAAAAACTGTTCTCCTTCTTTCATCGATGCATTTGCTTTTTCAAACTGTTTCGCCTTCGCAAAGTCTATGGCTTTATAAAAACAATTAAACGCCTCTCCGGCATTTGCGATGAGTTGAAATGCAATAGCTTGTACTTCTTGCTTCTCCATGTGTTACCTCCTTTGTATCTTCATTTTAAACAACATAAAAACAGCTCACAAATTTATAATTGCGGCATATACCGCAATTCAGAGTTTGAAAAATATAAGGAAGTGTTACATACTATACTTAGCTGGATGATGTATAATTGAGAAAGCAAAAAGTAGTAAATAGAGGTGATCATGGTGGAATACTTTGATGAAAGAAAGAAAAGCATATTGGTGCTCCTTTCAAAAACACTGACACCAATAACGGGAAAGCAATTAAGCAGAGAATTAAATATTTCCTTACGCACACTGCAAGCAGAAATAGCAACAATCAATCAAACGCAGACCTATATTCTATCAAGCTATAAAGGCTATCAATTGAATAAAGATGCATTCGAAACCAATCCCTTACTATTTCAAGCGGAAAGCGAAGAAGATCACACTCTTTTAAGATATCTAATTTTAAAAGATGAACCACATCAAATTGATGAACTTGCAGAAAGTCTGTATATGAGCACCTCATGTTTAGAAAGAAAATTAAAAATATCTGCCGATAAATTAAAAACATTTGATTTAACAATAAAACGATCAAATGCACATGTATGGATTGCCGGCAGTGAATTGAATAAACGCCGGATGATTCGAAAAATGATTTTGGAGGAAATACAACCTGATTTTCACGATCTTGATCATATTGCTGTTTATTTTCAAGGTACTGATGTAAGTCGTATTCGCCAAATTGTATTAAATGCTATCCATAAATATGGGTATTTCTCAGAAACGACATATGCGACCAATATGATCATAAATATAGTAATTGCCTTATATCGTATGCGAAGTGATTCTTATATGACATCCATTGAAAATATGGAGAACGAAAAGACAATTGAATATCAAATCGCTAACGAGATCTGTACCCAATATGCGATGCATTGGCCAATTGCCCCTACGCCCCACGATATAGCCTATATTGCCTCTTTATTGGCCGGACAAATAAAACCCGAAGCATCGAGTGTATGTTTTCTGGGGAATACAGAAGTGATAAGTCCTCAATTTCTGGAAGATATGCGGCAGATTTTACAAGAAACTTTTTCTTATTATATGTTAGAGATTGATGTTTCAAAGTTCCTTTACAATTTTTCTCTGCATATTGATGCATTACTGAAACGAGCTAAAAATCAACAAAGCGTAAATAATAACACACTGGATAATATTCGTAAAAATTGCCCATTTATCTATGACGTAGCTGTACTAATTGCTAATAAAATAGCCACTCGATATAAAATTTCCATTTCGGATGAAGAAATCGGTTTTATCAGTATCCATGTGGGCTTTGTGATTGAGATTGCTTCACAAGACAATGATAAACTTCATGTTTTATTGCTTTGTGATGAATATCATCAGATTGCACAGCACATAAAAGAAAAATTAATGCAGGATTATACTGATAAAATTGTCATCTATGAGGATGTATCCTTGCTAAATAATTATAAGCATAGGGTTGATCTTATTATTTCTACAAAAGAGCTTGCTGTAATCGGCAAACAGGCAGTCACGATAACGCCTTTTTATAGTCAGCATGATAAGCAAAAGGTTGAGTATGCGCTTCAACAATGTTTACAGGAAAAAGAAGGAAAGCAACAAAAGAAATTATTACGTTCCGTTTTTCATGAAAAGCTCTTTTTCAAAACGGATGAATATCAGGACAAACATTCCGTTATTCGCTTCATGGCAGATAACATTGTGAACTTAAATTTCGCCGATGATAGTTTTACTGATTCTGTGTTAAAACGTGAGGCGATGTCTTCAACGTGTTTCTTCGACACATTCGCCATACCGCATGCAATAGAAATGAATGCCCAAAAAACCATGCTTTGTGTCCTGTTGAGTGAAAAAGGTATCTTGTGGGATAATATAAAAATACATATTGTTTTAATGATTGCTGTACAACAAAAAGATCGGAAAAAATTTATGAAGATATATTCAACCATCATACAAGCATTATGGGATAAAGAAAAAGCCGCAAAGCTATTAAAGTCACAGACATTGCAAGAATTTATGGAAAAGCTTTTGTAACTTTGATACTAATATCATGGGAATGGCACGCTCTTTACTATGATGAAATGATTTAAGCATGCTTTTGACGCTATCATTAAGCACAGGGAAGTCTGATACAAATGGTAACGTATGATAGCTACTATTATGGAACAGATGAAAAAATACCCTCCTTACTGGTGAATACGTATGGAGGGTATAAATCCGTTAGGAAGAAGGATATTATCATATAGGGTAGAAGCTTATTTCATGTTTTTAAAAATGTTTTTACGATGATATTCTAAAAATTGCAGGCGTTCTCTTGTCAAGAAGCAAGCAGGTAACTGATAATTTTTTCTTAATACATAAGAAGCTAAATGATCGCGTAGTAACATCTCTTCACTAAGCAGGATGTAACCGAGTTCATCAAAGGAGATATAACCTTGATCAAAAAGATAGTCGTGATTACGACATAACAATAGTCCATTATTATGGTCAATTGCCTCATAAATGTGCGCACAATCTCGGAAAGGTTTAATATGAGATGCAATTAACATATGAGGAATATTTATACCACAGAGCGGGCAGGCATGATCAAATTCATGAAACAAGGTGTCCTTATAAAAGGATTGTAGTGCCTTGGTTTCATCACGATCGTGTGGTATGCCACGTCTTGGGATGATGGAAAGAATCGTTTGTTTATATTTATAATTTAACATCGGTGTTTTTGTATTCTTATAATCGATGCGCATATCTTCATGGGCAACGATACTGGAAGTAAACAGCGCAGTAAGGGCGACGGAAATTAAAGGCTCTTGTTCGTCATCATATTCCTGTAGAATATCCGTAATACCTTTTAACAGCTTTGGCTGAAAATGACATTGCTCATTTTCTATTTCAAACAGAATGGTCTGTTGCAGCAAACGATACACATCTGCTCCTAGCGCTTCTTCCACATCTTGCTTATCCATCCAAGCATTGTCATAAGCCAATTTTTGATAAAAGGCGTAAACAGATGCATCATGGATGAAGGTTTCAAATAATGATAAAGCTTCAACACCGGAATTTTGATTACTCTTCGCATAAATCGTCGGTGCAGGATTTAAGTCGATACCGTTTTCGGTTTCTTTTAAGGCTTTCTTTTCATGCAGAAAATGAATGCTTTCACGAATTTCCGGTAGCTTTGTTGCATAATAATCATTTGCTAGCTCTTCATATACCCGAATCGGCGCAAGATGAAGATCGATTCCTTGTAATTCTATGGCGTCTAAAACAGCCAGAATTTTTTTAAACAACATTTTTTTCATGCCTTCACCACTTTCTTAATTATATGCGCGTAATCGATGATGATTTCTCCTTTTATTTTATCATGGATTCATCATGTGATACAGAAATTTAGACATTCCTTTTATAGAAAAAAACAAATTTTTTAGAATCTGCCAGAATGTGCGTGCATTCGACAAAACAAAACAATTACAATGTAACCAATAAAAGGAGAGTGTTAAAATGAAAGGTCCAGGAATTAAAGATTACTTGGAAGTTATTGAAAATTTGAAACTGACAGCGATAAAGGAGGGAAAAACCTGCATTGAGGTGAATTCTAAGCAGCTACATGCCTCTGTATCACCTGAGCATGCGACGATGCCTACTTGCTGTCAGGCTATTTATAAAAAAATGTTAGAAGGAGATGAAATCTTACAACGCCCAAAAGGTAATACCGGATTTGGTTCTCATTTAACGGTGCGTTTTCAGTTGCATGATTTAGCAAATCGCCAGCGTATGTTCCCTGACAAAAAACGCGGTCGTCCGGCAAAAAGTGAAGAAGAAAAACTGGCAGCACGAAAAGCAAAGATGAAGCGAAATACAGAAGATTTGCGTAACCTTATCAAAGGATGGCTAAATGAACATGGCTGGGAATATGTGGAAAACAAAGACTTTATCGAGGCCCATAACGAAAACAAGCGTTGGGTCATCAATGTACAAGGGATTAAACGTGGCCGTAAACAGCCATTACCGGTGAAGGTGAGTGAAGTATTAAAGCATATTGAAGATACAAAAACACATTACAGCATTGCATTTAATGATTCTCTTTCTTATCGCCGACAATGGAATGAAATACCGGAAGCTGTTAAAAACAGTTTGAATATGAGTGTGATCTTAGCCGATAAAAAAGGAAATATCACAGAATTATAAAATACAAGCATCTCATGACGCAAAACATGCGAATTGAGATGCTTTTAATTTTGCAGCAGCCGTCACCGAAATGCAATAGTGTAATACCATAATAAAGAGGAGAATGCGAAATGATTACTTCTTTCCTATTGGTTGTGGCATTAAGTTTAGATAGTTTTTTAGCATCTCTTGCTTATGGTGCACAAAAGATCCGTATTCCATTACGTTCAACTTTGTTAATCGCATTGATAGGAACGAGCTTTTTGGGTGTTTCTATTTATACTGCAGGGCTTTTTCAAAAGGTATTACATCCTCAGTATGCTGCTGTTTTCTCGTTTGCTATCTTTTTCTTAATGGGGGTCAGTGCACTCTTTCAAGGAACGATTAAATCTTTTTTAAAGGATCGAAAAAGTCGTAAAGTTTCCTTTCAATACAGTGGCATATCCTTTGTACTTGATGTTTATCTGGATGAAACACGGGCAGATGCCGATCATTCAAAAGAGTTATCATTACATGAAGCGCTCTATTTAGCGGTTGCTTTATCAATTGATTCGATCGTCAGTGGTTTTGCTTATGGCGTACAGGTACATGATCGTTTACTGGTTTTATGTATCAGTTTCACTGTCGGTTTCCTTGCGGTCTTTTTTGGTTCATATATAGGAAGGCATGTCGCTTCCTTGGCAGATTGGAATTTATCGTGGGTTAGTGGCATCCTGTTTCTATTACTGGCATTCATGCGTATTTTATAGTGCCCATAAACTATCATAAAGAAAAATCACGAAAAGTGATGTTTTTTCTATGGGGATTGTGAACAAAACAGTTTCTAAAACAAGAAAAAGATGGTATATTTATAAGGTAGACAGGAGGTATGGATACTATGAGTAAAAGACCAGTAGTATTAGTGGTTATGGACGGTGTTGGAATCAATGCATCAGAATTTGGTAACGCCGTTAAAAAAGCATATAAACCAACATTAGACGAATTATGGGCAAACTGCCCACACACAGAAATTAAGGCACACGGTTTGGCTGTTGGATTGCCAAGTGATGGTGACATGGGTAACAGTGAAGTTGGGCACAACGCTCTTGGTTGTGGACAAATCTACTCACAAGGGGCAAAATTAGTAAATGAAAACATCGAAACCGGAGAAATTTTCAAGACTGAAACGTGGGAAGCTTTGGTTAACAATTGTAAAGAAGGAACAATGCATTTCTTAGGTTTGTTATCGGATGGAAATGTACACTCTCACATCAATCATTTGAAGGCTTTGATCAAGAAAGCAAAAGAAGATGGCGTGAAAGAAGTTCGCATTCATGCGCTGTTAGATGGACGTGACGTTCCAGAAACTAGTGCATTGATCTATATTGAAGATATTGAAAACTACATGGCTGAATTAAATGATGATAACTTCCATGCTTGCATTGCTAGCGGCGGCGGACGTATGACGATTACGATGGACCGTTACGAAGCAAACTGGGCAATGGTAGAAAAAGGATGGCATGTACATGTTTTAGGAGAAGGACGTCAGTTTGCTTCTGCTTCTGAAGCAGTAGAAACCTTCCGTAACGAAACAGGCGTAATTGACCAGGATCTGCCAGGCTTTGTCATTGCAAAAGATGGCAAACCAGTGGGAACGATCGAAGATGGCGACAGTGTTGTACTGTTTAACTTCAGAGGCGATCGTGCTCAGGAAATTTCGTTAGCCTTTGACGGTGATGACAGTTTTGATAAGTTTGATCGTGTGAGAATGCCAAAAGTTATGTATGCCGGTATGTTGCAGTATGATGCAGATTTGAATATCCCTCACAACTTCTTAACATACCCACCAAAGATTAAATATACATTGACAGAAGAATTATGCAAACACGGAATTCGTGAATATGCTATTTCCGAAACACAGAAATATGGACATGTGACATACTTCTGGAATGGGAATCGTTCTGAGAAATTTGATGAGAAATTGGAAGATTATGTAGAAATCACTTCTGATGTTGTACCATTTGAACAGCGTCCTTGGATGAAATCTGCTGAAATCACCGATGTATTATGTGCCGCTATTGAATCAGGAAACTATGACTTCCTGCGTACGAATTATCCAAATGGCGATATGGTTGGCCATACCGGTAACTTTGAAGCTACTGTTATTGGTGTAGAATCTGTTGACTTACAGCTGGCTCGTGTTAAGAAAGCGGTGGATGCTGTAAATGGTATCTTAATCGTTACAGCAGATCATGGAAATGCTGATGAAATGTATGAAAAGAAGAAAAAAGAAGATGCACCTGTTAAATCTAAGACTTCCCATACATTAAACAAGGTTCCATTTATTGTTTATGGTGCAGATGTAGAATTGAAACAGGATGAAGATCTAGGACTTTCAAATGTTGCTGCTACGGTAGCTGATTTACTGGAAGTAGCACCAAACGAACATTGGAATACATCCATTATCAAAAAATAATGCGACCTTTCTAGAGAAGACGGTTTTATAAGCTGTCTTCTTTTTTTGTTCTTTAATAGGAATATCTACATAAAGTTTTATTAGGTTAGAATATTGGCAGCTTCAGCATGTAAAAAAGCTCATATACAGGAAAATTCTGCCATGGTAGAAAACGCTTTGACTTTAGAAGTACAATCAACTATAATCACATATAGAGATGTTATGACAATTCTGAAATTGAGGTGGAACAATGCTAAGGAAATCAAAAGTATTTGATTGCCTGAAACAAATGTGTCAAACCGTATCAATAAAACAGATCATGGAAGGATATGAAGGGGTAAATGCGGCAGATCTTGCGGCGGTTTTACAAATGGACAGGGCAAATGTGAGCAAAGAGCTCAATCGTCTGGTACAGGAAAAAGTGGTTGTGAAAGTCATTGGAAGACCGGTATATTATTTTGATGCAAAGATATTACAGGAATTAAGTAAGACAAGGCTAGAACAGTATGAAGTAACAACCTTAAAAAACAGTATACGAATGCAGGAAACCATAGGGACGGATGCCTTTTTGCATGTGATTGGCAGTGATGGCAGTTTAAAGACGGTTATCAAGAAAGCAAAAGCAGCGATGATCTATCCGCCATTTGGGTTGCATACGCTGTTGATTGGTCCTACCGGAGTAGGGAAGACAATGTTTGCGGAAATCATGTATCGTTATGCCAAGGAACACGGTGTATTAGGTGAGGATGCGAAGTTTATCGTCTTTAACTGTGCAGAATATGCGGATAATCCACAGCTGCTGTTGGGTCAATTGTTCGGTTATGTAAAGGGTGCTTATACAGGGGCAGAGAAAACGAATGATGGCTTAGTGGAGCAGGCACGCGATGGGGTTTTATTTTTAGATGAAATACATCGACTGCCTCCTGAAGGACAAGAGATGCTATTCATGTTAATGGATCGTAATGAATATCGCCGCTTAGGAGCGAAAGAAAATAGTACGGCAAGAACATTGATTATCGCGGCAACCACAGAAAATGTAGAATCTTCTTTATTACAGACATTTTTACGAAGAATCCCGATGACGATTACAATGCCTGCTTTGCATGAGCGAACGATAAAAGAACGTTATGAGCTGATTGAGAAATTTTTTGCCCAGGAATATAATCAGGTTATGATACCGATTCAAGTACATAATAAAGTCATGCGTTCATTATTGTCCTATGATTGTAAAGGAAATATCGGACAATTAAAAGCTGATATTCGATTACTGTGTGCCAATGGCTTTCTTGAGTCAAAAATGAAAGGATACGATGAAATTCGTATCACGACATCCATTTTGCAAGATCATATTTATCGTGGATTATTAAATGCTGAAAAGATGCAAGAAATAGAAAAAAATCTGCCACTTCATGAAGAGTATATATTGTATGATCAAACAACCTCGGAAGAAAATTATGATGAGAAATTTTCCGATATTTATCATGAAATCAGTCGTAAGCTGATAGGTTATGAACGTCGCGGTTATTCGATTGCGGAGGCCAATTCTTTCATACGTCGTTATATTGAGCAATATATGGAAACTTTGTCAGATCGTATCACTGATGAGCATGAAGATATGGATATGTTGCATAAGATCATTCCGATTCATATTTATCATGCTGTGGAGGTTGCCTTATCTTTAGCAGAACAGCGTTTAAGCTGTCATTTCTCGAAAAAAATTTGCGTAGCTATGGCGATGCATGTTTCTGCAATAGCGGAGCATAAACGCGATACTTATGAAATTAATGATGGAATCTATAAGGTCATGCGGGAAAATCCTAATGAATATGCGGCAGCCAGAGAAATACGCGATTTTCTGGAAATGGAATTGGATATGAAACTAAAAGATCAGGAGCTCTTATTTTTCACCATGTTTTTATGTGTGGAAAAGGAAAATGAGGGAAAGCATGGGGCGATTGGTTTACTGGCGTTAGCACATGGAAATGGGGTAGCGCGCAATATGGTGGATGTGGCAAATTCACTTTTACATACCACGCATGGTCATGCGCTGGATATGAGCCTGCATCAGAATGTGGATGATTTTTTAGAGGTCGTTACGGAAAAGGTGAAGGAAATCAATGAGGGAAAAGGGGTTTTGATGTTAGTGGATATGGGTTCTCTCTTATCCTTTGGGGACATCATTTCGCAAAAGACACAGATTCCTATTCGGACCATTGATATGATATCAACGCCCTTTGTATTAGAAGCATTGCGAAAAACCATGCTGCTGGAATATACATTGGATGATCTATATAAAGAATTACGTAGCTATACGCCCTATATCGGCAAGCTATATTCAAAGAATCTGCAGCAACAAAATGGAGAACAATATGTGATTATTACGACTTGTATGAGTGGAGAAGGCGCAGCTATTAAATTAGGAGATTTAATCTGTAGTGCTTTGCCACTGGTAAAAGAATGCAGTATTGAGATTATTCCCTGCAATACCGAAACTTTTAAACAAAAGGATCTAAGTGGGAAACGGGTCTTGGCAGTTGTAGGTGCATGTGATTTGCATATTCAAGATGTAGCCTATATCTCCAGTGACAAGATTATCTTAGAAGATGGCTTTTCCCAATTAAATCAGATTATTGCGATGAATCTAGGGGTAGAAGGCGAAGAAATCGTTTCAGCGAACTTAATGACCAATAATTTCTTAAAAGAAACGCTTGTTTTTCTAGATCCGATCAAAGCGGATGCTCTCATTCGTAAATCCTTCCGTGTCATTTCAAAAATGTTAGATATTGATGATTATAATCGTGTGTTGATTGGTTATATGCTACATGTAGGATGTATGATAGAGCGTTGTATCCGTAAGGAAGAAATGCCCTATGTCGGTATGGAAGAACGTATTAAAGCAGACGAAAAGCTATATCATATCATCCAAACGGCATTGCGCATTTTAGAGGATGAATTTCAAATAACAATCTCTGACACAGAAATCGCTTATGTGATGGATATCTTCGACACAGAATAACACACTATGCTTCGTATAAGGAAAAGTGCTGATGTTCACGGCACTTTTTTCTATTGGCACACAACTTGCTAAAAGGAAGGTGAAAGAGTAAAAGCAGGAAGGAGGATCGTATGGAAAAGGATTTGTGCATCTTTGTCTGTACACATGGAAGATTTGGTGAAGAACTTATTAAATCCGCAGAAATGATTGCAGGCAAAAGCGAAAATGTATATTCATTTTCATTACTGCCTGGCATGCCTCCAGAAGAATATAAAGAAATGATGGAAGCAGCCTTACAGAAAGAAGCCGGGAAGAAAGTTTTGTGTTTGGTAGATTTATTCGGAGGAACCCCTTGTACAACATGTGCTATCTTATCTCAACGCTATGATATGCAAGTCATATCAGGATTGAATCTAGCCATGTATATTGAAATCACATCACAAAAAGATCATCACAGCCGGGAGGAATTGATTGATGTAGGTCTGTCAATTTTACAAAGCAGCGGGAAAGATGTTATCAAGCTGTTGAAAAACTTGTCATAGAGGAGGAAAACATAATGGCAGAAATTAGCTTAATACGAATTGATTTTCGTTTGATTCATGGACAGGTCGTTACGAAATGGGTAAAACAGGCCAATGCAAATCGTATCATCATTGTAAATGATATGTTGGCAAAGGATGAATTTTTGGCAAGTGTATATAAAATGGCAGCACCTTCGAATGTGAAGGTGGATATCTTTACCATAGAGGAAAGCAGTCAACGTTGGAAGGAAAACGCGTTTGGAGATGGTAAGGTATTGCTGCTGTTTAAGAACGTTGAAGATTGTCATGCATTGTTGATGAAAGAATTCCCAATGCCAATTATTCAAATAGGGGGCTTAGGTGGCGGCTCTGGAAGAGTCAGTACACCAAGCGGCATTACCTTTGATGCAAAGGATGTCAAATTGTTAAGAGAAATGATGGAGAAAGGATGTGAAATGTATATTCAAGTCGTACCTACACAACAGAAGTATGAAGTAGATAAAGTCATAGACAAACTTGATTTTCATGAGTAGAGGAGGAAAAAATTTATGGACACAGGTTTATTATTAGTCGCGGCATTTTGCGGTATTTGGCAATTTGTTTCAACAACTGATTTTGGTTATACATTGAGTGATACCTTAGGACAGCCGGTATTGGTAGGCGCTTTGTTGGGTATCATTACCGGACAGATCGAACAGGGATTATTAATCGGTGGTTCTCTGGAACTGATGTACCTTGGTATTATTTATCCAGGCGGAACGGTTCCAGCTTGCGCATCCAGTGCGGCATTAGTAGCGATTCCCATTGCTCTTCGTACAGGACTAGACGCTCATGCGGCAACTGTCTTAGCGGTACCTTTCGGTATTCTTGGTTCCGTGTTATGGAATATTAAATATTCCATTAACTCTACGTTCACCATTCGTGCTGAAAAAAGCGTGGAGAAGAAAGATTTTAACGCGGTTACAAGAAATGCATCTGTTTATCCGATGATTTTAACCTTTGTATTAACAGCTGTACCAATCTTCTTAGCAAACATCTTAGCACCAACATTAGTAGAAAGTATGATCAATGCGATACCGGCATGGGCAATGCACGGCATTGAAGTTGCCGGTGGGGTATTACCTGCAATCGGTTTTGCCTTGGCTGTTTATACTATCGGAAAGAAAGAATTCCTTCCCTTCTTCGTTATCGGTTATTTCATTGTCATTTATTTTGAAGTAGCAACGATGGGGGTTGCCATCTTTGGTACATGTATTGCACTGTTATATCTATTCTTAAAGAATAAGGAAAGTGAGGCATAGTTATGGCAGAGAACACAAATGAAAGAAAGATTACCAATAAGGATATTTTTCAGGCATATAATAAATGGTATTGGCTGTGTGAAGTTTCACACTGTTACGACCGTTTGCAGTCATTAAGCTTCTGCGCGTCTCAGCAGAATGCATTGCGAAAGCTATATCCAAATGATGATGATTATCAGGAAGCATTGCAACGTCATTTACAGTTCTTTAATACTGAAGGTACGATTGGCTCTGTTATTCATGGTATTACCTTATCTTTAGAAGAAGAGAAAAGTATGAATCCGGATGATATTTCCGGAGAGATGATCATCGCCTTAAAAACGGGTCTGATGGGACCAATTGCCGGTATCGGTGATACGCTGATATGGGGAACATTAAAACCAATCTGTCTGGCTTTGGCTACGACGATGGCTTTAAGTAACAATCTCATTGGAGCATTCTTCGTGCTGTTATTCCCATTAGCTGGTTATTTTATTGGCTTGTATATGTGTAAATTAGGGTATTCTTTAGGACGTAATGCTATCGGTAAACTGATTCAAAGCGGTTTGATGAATCGTATTATTGATGCTTGCAGTATCTTAGGGTTAATGATGATGGGAGCATTATCAGCAAGTTATGTATCCTTAACTACAACTGCTGGTTTCAAATTGGAAAACAGTGATCCGATTCTGTTACAAAATATTTTAGATGGAATCATGCCAGGATTATTGCCATTTGCATTAATTGCCGGAATTTATTTCTACATGAAGAAAAAAGGTACGAAATATGGTGGAATCTTGCTTGGTATCATCATTGCATCTATTGTATTAGCCTTCTTTGATATCGTGTAGGGGGGACATTCATGGAACGTAAAGACATAAAGCAGCTCTGTGATGAAAGTGTAGAGGAGAACTTAGAACATCTTTCTAATATCGCTAGTTATCTTTACATGAATCCGGAAATTGCTTTTCAGGAACATAAGGCGTGCAAGGTATTATGTCGTGAATTAAGAGAACAAGGCTTTACGGTACAGGAAAAAGCAGGCGGTTTAGATACCGCCTTCCATGCCGTATATAAAAAAGGAGAAGGCCTGCGTATTGGAGTAATTGCCGAATATGATGCATTAGCCGATATCGGACATGCTTGTGGTCACCAGTTGATTGCGACAAGTGCAATGGGAGCTGCGCTGGCAGTCAAAAAGGTGTTGGATGAAAGTGATCTGTGTGGCAGCATTGAAGTCTTTGGCACACCGGCAGAAGAAGAAGGCGGTGGCAAGATCATCATGCTGGATAATCATGTATTTGATGGTGTAGATGTGTTATATTTCATGCATCCGACAAGTGCTATTACTAGAATTGGCGGTGAATGTGCAAGTTTTACAGATTTTATAATTGAGTATCATGGAAAAAGCGCTCATGCGGAAAGCCATCCGGGAAATGGAATTAATGCTTTGGATGCAGCTGTCTTATTCTATCAAGGAATTGGTCTGTTGCGTCAGCAATTAAAGGATGATATTCATATCTGTTGCATCTTACCAAAAACCAATCAGGATATCGGCCGAATCAGCGATTATACCAAGGTAGAAGTGGAAATCTCCACCATGCAAGTGGCAGATATCGCAAAAACCAGAGAAAAGATTTATCAAATGGCAGAAGGAATGGCTATGGCTACAGGTTGTAAGGTTCACTACAAAGAAATTCCCGGCTATTTAGGCAGAACCCCCAATGCTATTTTAGGAGATCTTTTAAAAGCGGAACTTACTTATTTAAAAGAGCCATTGATGGAAGGAATGCCAGCTGATAAAGGTGGAGAAGATTTAGGTAATGTATCGCGCGTGATTCCTGCCTGCAATTTGTTTATGACGCTATTGCCTGAACGTAAGATCAGTGGACATACAGAAGAATTCCGCGAATTAGCAAACGGAGAAGCAGGAAGACGTTGTTTAAAAATCAGTGCAATCGCGATGGCAAGGGCAATTGTAGAAATCTTGTTAGAACCTTCAATCGCCGCAAAAGCCAAAGCCGAATTACAACAGCGTATCGCTGATGAGGTGGCTTATGCATAAACAGATAGGATTGTATGGATTAGGTGTGATGGGACAATCGTTGGCTCGTAATATTGCCAACAAAGGGTTTTCCATCAGTGTCTTTAATATTGAAACAGATGTGACAAAAGCTTGTTGTCAAAAATATCCATTGTTGCATGGCTATGAAAATATCGCAGATTTTGTGGATAGTTTAGAAAAACCACGTAAGATCTTATTGATGGTTACTGCGGGGAAAGTTGTGGATAGCGTAATTTCTTCCTTAGTTCCGCTTTTGAGTCAAGGCGATATTCTTATGGATTGCGGGAATTCTTTCTTCCTTGATACAGAACGTCGGCAGCAGGAATTAAAAGAAGCCGGTATCCGTTATATTGGCTGTGGTGTATCCGGTGGCGAAAAAGGGGCATTAGAAGGGCCAAGCATTATGCCCGGTGGAGATCGTAAGGCATATGCAGAAGTGGCTAGCATCGTAACCGCAATGGCTGCACAAAATGATGATGGATCGGCTTGCTGTACTTATATCGGGGAAAAAGGTGCCGGACATTTCGTTAAGATGGTTCATAATGGTATTGAATATGCGGATATGCAATTAATTGCGGAAAGTTATGCATTGTTAAAGAACTATTATCAACAGGATATGAAAAAGATCCAAACGGCATTTCAACGTCTCGCACAAGGCCCATTAAATTCTTATCTGATGGATATCACTTGTGATATTTTACGTCGTAAGGACGATAAAAAGGAAGGCTGGTTAGTAAATTATGTCAGTGATGTTGCCAGACAGAAAGGGACGGGGAAATGGACAAGTCAAATTTCCTTTGATTATAGTGTGGCAATACCAAGTCTTACCGAAGCAGTTCAGACACGTTTTCTTTCTATGAACCATGTGGAACGCTCCCAGGCATCTGCCTTATATCCGCATGCATCCTGTAAGATGGAAATAACAGAAGAAGCTTTCTTACAGATGTTGGAAAAAGCCATGTTAGCAGCGAAAATGAGCATCTATGCCCAAGGCTTTTCCTTAATCACCAGTGTATCAAAACAGAAAGAATATCATATTGATTGCATTGCCTTAGCAAATATCTGGCAGAATGGCTGTATCATCAAATCGGCCTTTCTCAAGGATATCATGCAGGCGTTTAAAGAAGAATGTGCTTATGATAATCTGATCTTATCAAGTGTTTATCAGAAAAAGCTGTCCGAAACGCAACACGATTTACAAAACTTGGTAAGTCTGGGTGTTTTACAATCCCTGCATTTGCCTATCTTTACAAGTGCGTTACAATACATGCAGGGGATTACCTGTGCTACTTTGCCGACAAATCTAATCCAGGCACAGCGTGATTGCTTTGGTGCACACACCTATGAAAGAATAGATGCACAGGGAAGTTTTCATAGCGATTGGCAAGCATAGTCATCATAAAGAGGTTGTGGGACAATGTTAAGTGATACCATTGTCGTAACACCTCTTTTTTAAATAGGGATAAAATATCGCGAAGTAAGCAGTTTTCAATAGCAGAAAAGAAATGTCAATGCTGAAATACGCATGCCATAATGGTTTTAAAGATAATTGAAAATATGCACAGGATAAGGAAAAGCTTTGCGAACACTTTGAAGTTTATACATCTTCTTGATGAAAAGCACATCACCGTTACCTGCCATCTGCATACGATAAAAGAGTATACGTATTGAAAATCTGGACATACTATAGAAACTATGCAATAAGCTTGCGATTTAATAAAACGTAGCATTTAAAAGATACACAAAAAGTGAAAGATTTTGTTACAAAGTTACATGTTCTATGATAGACTATAAGTGATTTGCACAAAGAAGGAAAGGAAGGAATTGTATGGAAAATTATGTAATCCGAAGAATTACCACAAACGATTACCATGACATCCATGAATTAAACCTTAAACTAGGTTATGCATACGATGAGGAGAAAGTGGCAGAACGTATTCAAAACATATTGGATGCCGGCATTGACTTGATTCTAGTTGCAGAGCTTGAGGGAAAAGTAGTCGGCTATGTTCATGGAACACCTTATGGTACACTGTATTCTGATAATCTTGTTAGTATCATTCAAATGGTATTCACGAATGAAACAAGAGAAAATAAGGAAATGACAAGTGAAATTATTAAAGAGTTTGAAAAGGTTGTAAAACGTAATGGTTATCATGGTATCCGCATGGCAGCTGATATTGATCGTAAGGTGCTATATGAAATCATGATGGAAAATGGTTATGAGAATAAACGAGATCTGAAACACTACATCAAATATTTCTAGGATGGATTCAAAGGTTCATCTTTTTTTTGGTATTTATCCAAAAAATCACGGTTTGAAAGAGATAAACAAGAGAAGCGAAACAATGTATAATTTGAGGAGTTAAAAGTAAATGAATACACCTATCTTAGAAACAGAACGTTTGATTTTGCGAAAATTTACGGAAGCAGATATCGAAGCTCTTTTCCTTATCCTAAAAGATGAAGAAGTTAACAGATTTTTGCCTTGGTATCCGGTAAAAAACATGGCAGAAACAAAGACGTTTTATAAAGAAAGATATGCGGAAAAATATAAACAACCCCAAGCCTATGCTTATGCAATTTGCTTAAAAAATGAAAATTTCCCCATTGGCTATATGAATGTTGAAATGCAGGAACATCACGATTTTGGTTACGGGCTTCGCAAGGAGTTTTGGCATCAGGGAATTGTTACAGAAGCAGGGAAAGCTGTTATAGAACAGGTAAAAAAGGATGGGCTTCCATATATTACAGCGACGCATGATAAAAACAATCCAAGAAGTGGAAATGTTATGAAGAAATTGGGCATGAAGTATTGTTATTCATATGAAGAACAGTGGCAACCAAAAGATATTTGGGTGATCTTTAGAATGTATCAATTGAATTTTTACGGTACTGCCGATTTTGTTTATAAGAAGTATTGGGATCTCTCTGAACATCATGTTATCGAAGAATTGTAAGTCAATTAGCTAGCACAGCTTACAATTTGTAGTAGATGGTATTTGAAATTTTCTGGTTTTGGTAAATAAAAAATCCTCGAATTTGAGGATTCCCGTAGTGTTTGAAGGTGATGGATAGAACATTTTAAAACGTATAACACCCAATAGGTTGCTTCACATTGATCTGTATCTTCTTTTTTTGCGTAAGATACTTTTGATAAATTGAAGACTCCATTATCAGCATCAGTTTTGCGCTAAAAAAACGACGATAAGAGAACTGCATTTTATCGATATTTCAATGTTTTCTAAAAGGTTGGTACTATTACTTATCCTATTCGAACTTGTCATTGCCATAAGAATGAATCCGAAAATTAAAAGATATATCCTATCTTTTTCTTCATAGGGCGCCTCTATATGTATAAGGGCATTACCTCATTCTTTTATGTTATACGCAAGATATCCCTAGACTTAATTAAGACTAACCATCATCTTATAAAGTACTTTTTAATACTCAACCCCTTTTTCATCTTATCGTTTTTTCTTTAAGGCTGCTAAATTACTTGTACGTTTTACCTTTCGTAATTTTTCTAAATTCTGCGCAAGAACTTTTTCATAAGAAGAATTCATCTGTGGATGATAGAATTGGGTATTCTTTAAAGCATCCGGAAGATATTGAATCTGATTCCAGATATCACTGCGATTATAATCATATTGATCCTCTTCCTTCATATTTACAGGGGTAAAGCGAAGATAATCCGGTACTTTATAAGAAGTATGGCGCAATACTGACATGGCAGCATCAATGGCACTTTCCGCACTTTTGGATTTAGGCGATAAACAAAGATCAATGATGGCCATTGCTAATGGAATCCTTCCTTCAGGAAAGCCAACACGCTTAGCCGCATCAATTGCCTGCACACAGCGGGCAACTGCCGCAGGATTGCCTAAACCGATATCTTCATATGCCGTAACAAGTAATCTTCTTTCAATGCTATCCATATCATTTGCCTCAATCATGATACCAAGGTAATATAATGCGGCATCCACATCGCTGCCACGTATGGATTTTTGAAATCCACTTAAAACATCATAATAGCCATCTCCATCGCTATCCATGCTCATGTTTGGTATTTGCGAGAATTGCTCTACCAAAGCCTTACTAATACAACCGTCACTAGCGATAGCACAGATTTCCAATATATTTAAAGCATAGCGGATGTCTCCGTTACTGTGGCGAGAAATGATATGCAAAGCATCCTCTTCAATTGTAATTTCATTATTTAAACCTTTCGGTGATTGCAGGGCTTTGCATAATGCTTCTTCAATATCTGTCTGCGACAGTGCTTTAACTTCAAATAAATGACAACGAGAACGTATAGCAGGATTGATGGCATGCAATGGATTACTGGTGGTTGCGCCAATCAAGGTAATATTGCCATTTTCTACATGTGGCAATAATAAGTCCTGCTTATCTTTATTTAAACGATGTACTTCATCTACAATTAAAATAAGCCCCGGATATAAGCGGGCTTCCGCAAAAATTTGTTCCAATTCTTTTTTGTTGCCGGTTACAGCATTAAACAAACGATAAGGTAGTTCTAGTTCATTTGCTAATACCATAGCCAAAGTTGTTTTCCCTGTTCCCGGAGGACCATAAAATATCATAGAGAAGATACGTTTCGCAGCTAAGCATTTACGAAGGACGTTTCCTTCTCCGATTAAATGCTTTTGCCCGATGATTTCTTCTATTTTTTGCGGTCGCATGCGAAAGGCTAAAGGTTCCTGCATTATGATCACTTCACTTTCTATCTTATTTTATCATGGATATGGATGGACATGCCAACTATTATCGAAACGAATTATAGGGTATGTTCAATTACGATCTTAATACCGATCAACAGTAAGATAATACCACCTAAGATACCGGCATATTTTTCAAGCAGGCCGCCCATAAAATGTCCGATAAACACCGCTAGAAAACTTAATACAAAGGTCGTGATGCCAATTATGACGATTGCTAAGACGATATCTACTTCCAACAAGGCAAAGCTAATGCCCACAGCCAGCGCATCAATGCTGGTGGCAATCGCAAGAATCAGAATCGTCTGTAGAGATAAAGATGCGTCTTGTTGATCGAGGTCAGGATGGAGAGCTTCTCTAATCATATTGATGCCGATGATTGCCAGTAAACCAAAGGCAATCCAATGATCAAAAGAGGCGATGATTTCCTGAAAGTAACTGCCAGCAAGCCATCCAAGCAAGGGCATCAAGGCCTGAAATATCCCGAAGAATACAGCGAGGATTAAGGCATAACGAAGGACTTCATGCTTTTTCATCGTCATACCTTTGGCGATGCTTACAGCGAAGGCATCCATACTTAAACCGATACCTATGAAAAATACAGAAATTAAACTCATATTTCATACCTCCAAAGAAAAAAAGACTTAGGCGCAAGAAAATCTTACGTATAAGTCTCGTTGTTTAATACTTAAGCCAGATTCAATACCTGAATCATCATGTTGACTTAACTACTCATCATGAGCCAACTACTCCCTTAACGGTGGCTAAATCATATCAGAAATTGAACAGAAATGCAATGTTAAATTGTATTACTAGTTGTATTTCCAAAGTCTGTTAAGAAATTTTCAGCATTGAAATCTGCTTTTGGATAATCTTTAAAGGAAGGCATTTTGATGTCCGTCACTTGATTTGGTTTTGCAATATTCATCGTTACTTCAGCTTTCATAGGCATAGACTGTTTATCGGCAATAATATTCATATCCATATGGATAACAATAGATTCCAACATCTTATCCTTAGCTACAACAAGATCTGCTTCATACTTATCTAATTTGGCATCAAAATTTCCATTTTGTAATTGCTTGTTTGTCTTTTTTGCACTTTTTAAAGCATTTTGCATTGTTTTATCATTAAATACGGCATGTAAGTGATATTTACCATCTTGTTCTTTCATTGATAATTCTTTAAATTGATCCTTTGTACCAACATTTAAACTATTAGGCATCTCTTTTTCTAAGGCAGCAATTACGGGCTTTAGATCATATGCAATTTTTTCCTGATTCATCATATTCATATAAAACATATTCTTGTTTACATATAACTGCAAGAAATCATCCATTTTCACGCCACTCATAGCCGCTCCGAAATTTGCGACAAGTTGCAATTGTTTCTCTGCATTGTACAGCATATCTGCCGTCACTTTCACATGCATATTCATATCATCTGCATCAAATAGCATTTTCATTTTTATATCTGCGCTTTTCAGCTCTTCCATCTTCTTTACCGTATCTTGATACACTTGGAATGCTTCATCACTTACTTTACTGCTACAGCCACTCATGTTAAAACCAAATGTCAGCATCAGTATAACGAGAACTACTTTCCATCCTTTTTTCATTTCACTAACCTCCTTTTTAAAAGAGGATCATTACTTAAGCAATGACCCTGTTAGATGTTATTTTTTCTTTTCTGGATAAGTCTTTAAATCCGCTGGGAATTTAACCTGCTGGTTCTTACCAACGTTTTTAAATTCCATAGACAGTTTAATATTTGCCTCTTCTTCTTTATCATTGGCTTTCTGAGTCATGTTAAAGTTCATATCAGCTTTGCGGAACTGTCCGTTTTCTAATTTAACGACTAGTTTAACTTCTTTAATGCTAGCATCTTTTACATTCGCCACGCTATTGCCGGCTACATTTGCGTTAACAGAAGCTAAAGAATTTAAATTGTCTTTCAATTCTTTATTTAATTTTTCCTTATCGAATACTAATGTCAGTGTATCACCTTTGATACTTGCTTCTTCTAGATATTCTTTCATTTTATCCTTAGGAATTTTTAACGTATCCTTATCTAAGGATATACTAGGAATCTGGTTCATAGTGTCTTTAATGGCTTCTTTTTCTTTCTGAAGTCCCATCATATTCGTGTAGACATAATTTGAATCCATATACATCGTTACATAGTCATCAATCTTCTGTCCGGATGCAGATAAATCAAGACCTAAAGAAAACTGTGGTTTGCTTGATTCAAAATTGTAGGTGCCATCAATTCCAGCTTTCACCATTTGACCACTGGCGTTGACTTCCATTTGGATATCATAATCCGCTGACTTCATTTCCGTTACATTCTGAATAGCAGTTTCCAGTGCATCTAAAGCTTTATCGTCAACCTTAGAACCGCTGCAAGCGCTCATAGAGAACAGAACGCCAACACTTAATAAGAGTGCTGTTAATTTTTTCATTTACTTTTTCCCTCGTTTCTTTCTTCTTAATACAATATTATATTAGCATAAGAAGGCGCGAAAGTGTATTTATTTTCCAAAGAAAATCTATGGTTTTTTATCTTTACTGTTACAAGTTTGTGATTAAGTAAGATATGTTATGCAATATAATGAAAAGTGATTTTATATACTTGAGATCTATCGTATCTACATATGCGTACATAGGATGTGATTTCTGTACAACGTGAATTGAAAAACGGAAGGAATTAGGGTATGCTAAGATGAGTAAAGGATAGGTGAGCATATGTTTCGTATAGGACAATCCAGTGATATTCATCAACTGATACAGGGTAGAAAGTTAATATTGGGTGGTGTGGAAATTGACCATGAAAGAGGATTGCTAGGTCATTCTGATGCAGATGCCCTTTTGCATGCTATTGCCGAAAGCATTTTGGGTGCTTTGGCTTTGGGAGATTTAGGGAAGCATTTTCCTGATACAGCAAAGGAATATAAGAATATGAATTCTTTATGGATGTTGCAGGAAGTATACAAGATGATGGATAAGCAGGGTTATAAAATCAATAATTTGGATGCTCTTATCATGATTGAGCGACCAAAGATGGCTCCCCACATTGCGAAAATGCGTGAGAATGTGGCTGCTGCTTTACATTGTGATATTGATCAAGTAAGCATCAAAGCTACCAGAGGTGAAAAAATGGGATTTGTAGGTAGAGAAGAAGGCGTCTTAGCACAATGCATCGTACTTTTAATTAAAAAATAGAATTTATCAATGTCGATGAAAGGAGCTGCCTTTTTAGACATTGTTTTTTATAGATTAGCGAACTATCAAGGAGTTGGAAAGAGCTTAGGCTGTGGAAGTATGGATAAGTTTATGCTGATGAAGGTTCATACGATTCGTTTGTGATGTTGATGAGCAATCTTTTTTTCGCTTGGTAATAAACCGGCAGACAAAAGTTTGATGAACTTTGTTTCATTACTCATAACGATGAAACTTTTAATAGCGCTTGCTCTTTACCTTATGGAAAAGATAAGGAAGAAAAGTGGATGTTTTTCATAATTAAAATAATCAAATATGCTGATTTTCCTTGTAGAAGTTAGATAGAATTTGTGTAGTAGATAATAAAAGAAGATTTATTTTATGAATGAGAAAAAACAAAAAATGATTAAAAATATGTTATTTGGGAAATGAAAAATGACAAAGCATAGATAATTATATGTATAGCAATTGCTATAGTATTTTTTTATTGCTTTTTAGATATATGTATAGTTATTGTTAAAGTGAAAAGATATGCTGAACATCAATATACAGAAAAACAGTATCTGCATAGACAAATAAAACAATGAAGATACGGTATGAATAGGTTATCTTAATAATAAATTGTAAATCTAAAGACTTACATAATAATTTAAGCTGAAAATAACGAGAAATTCGTCTGAGGTTGTAAGGGAAAGCCATATAATTTGAGGAAACTGATTTTTTTAAAAATAAGAATATTTCTTAATTTTATTCTTAAAAAGTGTTGACAATGATAAACTTAAGAGCTATAATGAGAACGGTTCTTAAGAAAGGGGGCTGTTCCAATGAAACGTAAATCATCAAAACAGCGCGATATGATATTAAATTATCTTAAAACGATTGATGGACATGTAACAGCCGAAGAAGTTTTCAAGAACATGAATGAGGATGGTAATAAAATAAGTCTAGCAACCGTCTATCGTAATCTGAATATCCTGGTGGAAATGAATGAAATTAAAAAGATTGCCCATCCTGTAGAAGGATATCAGTATGATAAGACAAGTCATCCCCACTATCATCTGCATTGTGTAAGATGTGATCGTATTCTTGATTTAGATATTCCATATATGGAAGAATGGAATCATCAAATGGAAGCACAGACAGGCCTTTTGATACGCACACATAACATGATGGCAGAAGGCATTTGTAAAGACTGTTTAAAGAAAGAAAAACAGTAGTGGTATTTAAGCGAAATTTTCGCTTGAAGATAAAAGTTAAATAGGAGGAAAAAAACATGGAATTAAAAGGATCTAAAACAGAACAGAATTTGATGGCAGCATTCGCAGGAGAAAGCCAGGCACGTAACAAGTATACTTACTATGCACAGATGGCTCGTGAAGAAGGTATGGAGCAGATTGCAGATATCTTTGAAGAAACAGCACGTAACGAACAGGAACATGCAAAATTATGGTTTAAGGCTCTGCACGGTGATAAAGTACCTACAACGGCAGTAAATCTGGAAGATGCAGCTGCTGGTGAAAACTATGAGTGGACAGATATGTATAAGAACTTTGCCGAAACAGCAAAAGCTGAAGGTTTTGCTAAAATTGCTTTCCAGATGGAGCAGGTAGCAAAAATTGAAAAACATCATGAAGAAAGATACTTAAAACTGTTGGAAAACGTGAAAAACGGTAAAGTATTTGAAAAAGAAGAACCAACAGTTTGGATCTGCGACATCTGTGGATACCGTCATGAAGGTACAGCAGCTCCTAAGGCTTGCCCAGTTTGCGGATACTCTGGAGCACATTTCGCTGAAGAAGCAACAAACTACTAATCATGAAATAGGACATATCTATGCGGGTATGTCTTTTTTCTTATGGTCGTTCGTAAGCAAGGGAAACGTAGATGCAGGACAACTAAAGGTGCGCAATATATAATAGAATTACCAATTATATGTATATTAACTATAAAAAAAGGCCTGTCTTAAGAAAGTAAAGACAGGCTGTTGCATATAATAAAAAAGTGTTGATGCCATCAATCTGGGGGAAGATACACTGACTTGCCATATGGGTGGGGGAAGAAAAAGCAAGTCAGGCGATAGCACCAACATGTATAATATAACGTATTTGTTTATAGAAATCAATAAAATTTGTAACAATTTTTAAATTCTGACAGAATCTTTTGATAAAGCTGGAAATTCATGGCATGTACTTATTTTAACAGACTATAATCAAATTTCATGAAATCCTGAATGACTGTATTTACTCCTGGTAACTGTTTGTATTCCGCCACTTTATCCGAAGTGGTAATAGCGATGATTTTTGCGACATGACAGCGATATGCAAAGTCAATACCGCTTAAGGAATCTTCAAAAACGAGACATTCTTCAATGGGCACATCAATGCGGGATGCACCATCTTGAAACATTGTAATTTTATTTGTATGTAAACCATCATCATATACAATCTTATCTACATCAAACCAGCGATCTAAGTGGAAACTGGAAATAAAGAAATCGATATTATCTTTAATTGAGGCACTGCAGATCGTCATTGGTATGTGCCTTTGTTTTAAGGTGTCTAGTACTTCCTCTAAACCGTCTACCAAATGAAAGGTAGCTGGATCATTACGGCATACCTCACGATACAGGGCTTCCTTGGAAAGCGAGAGGTTTTTACTCTCTTCTTCACTTAAATAATCTCCCATTAACATTTCAATAATACGTTTATTTGTCTGTCCGTGCATGTGATCCAATTCATCGTCCGTAATCGGTTTATTGCGATATTTTAAGGAAAAGGTGTTCCATGCTTTTTTATGCATGGGGCCATCAAAAAACATTGTTCCGTTAAAATCAAATAATATTCCCTTTATCATGTACTATCCTCTCTCTTTCCCTTTTATTTTAGCTGACCTTGGCAAAATGTCAAGAAAAATTATCAGTAGTATATCATAAACCAGATAGGTACGCACTTGCATTTAAAAGGAAAACCTTTATAATAAAGAAAACCTGAAAGGGGTGATTGCTCATGCTGCAGGAAGAAGTGTTTTTTGATTTATCATTATTATCCTATTTTAATAGCTATGGTACAGGTATTCGTGTTGCGGATATGATACGTAGGATTTTAGCGGATACATCACTTGTAGAAGATTATGGACATTTAGCTGATTTTCGTTTAAATCTAGCATTATTAAAAAGTATTTCCTTAGAACATTATGAAACGATGCGGGTACGGGAATATTTTGATGATAATGCGAACAGTGGTGTTGTCTATTATATCTTTGAAACGGATGAGGAACTAATTTTTGCTTTTCGTGGCAGTGAGGCTTTTGACGATATTCGTCATGAAACCGGTTGGCAGGATTGGATGGACAATTTTCGCATGTTTTTAAAGGAACCAACGTATCAACAAATCTTTACACTTCATTGTTTGCATACGACACAAATCACAAAGCCATTTTATCTGTGCGGTCACTCCAAAGGAGGGAATCTTGCCTTATATTGTGCATTGACGATGCGTCAAGATTTACAAGAGTTGTTATTAGGCGTTGTCAGCTTTAATGCACCGGGTATCACGAAAGATATTTTTAACCTGTATCAGGAGCGTATTGAAGATAGTGAATTTCAGAGAAAATTATTAATATTTGAAAATGAAAATGATTGTATATCATCTTTCTTTGAACATATGAAAGAACCATACTATATTCGTTCCACATTTCCTTGTGGAACGATGGAAGAACTATATCATAATCATAATCTTTATGCTATGCAGGAATTTCGTCATAATGCATTTCTGTTGGTCGAAAAGAAAACGGCAGTTCCTAAAGTTGTCTATCATTTTGTGAATGATTTTTTTGTGAATTTGAAAGAAGAGCGTTTGCAGAAATTAGTTGCCAGAATGGATGATTATTTTGAAAGTGGTTTATCCATGTCAGAATTGTATCGTGTATTGATCTATCATATCAGTAAATATACATCTTTATTCGAAGATATCGATTATGAGGAAATAAAGACGATTACTTTTCAAGATTTAATCGAGCGTAGAAAAACTAAGCAGTTGTTAGAAAAAGTAAAAGGATTACAGCCGAAAGATGCTTTGCGTAAGGCTTATGATGTAGTAGGAAATTTATCAGCGATCAATAAGCTAAATGAGCTAGATATTTCTCAGATAACCCAAGGGTTTATTCATAATTATGAGCTTTTGATGAATAAGACAACACAAAACTTACAGGATCTGCTGACACAAAATAATGAGCGTATTCTCCAAGCGATGCGCTCTATCCGCAATCGTTCGGCACAAGAAATAAAAGAACAAAACGAGAAAGAGGAAGACTTGCAAAGTGACTGAAAGTATAGTATTCTAATTATGGAATATAGACATCAGAAAGAAGGAATACAATGCCTTTAAAACATGCAATCTTAGGTTTGTTGAATTATGCGGATATGACAGGGTATGACATTGATCGTTATTTTAAATCCAGCATTGCCTTTTTTTGGCATGCGCAGACCTCACAGATTTATAAAGAGCTGACGACATTAACAGATAAGAATTGGGTAGACTCAGATATCGTGTATCAGAGTGATAAACCGAATAAGAAGGTGTTTCATATCACGGAGGAAGGAAAACTCGAATTGCATCGCTGGCTGGCAGATGCAGAGCTATCTGATATTATGAAATATAAAAACCCTTTATTGATTAAAATCTTCTTTTCCAGTGAGATTGATATTGACCAGACCATGCGTTTACTTGAAAAATATATACGTGAATGCTCGGAGGTCATTGATCATATGAATGAGGATTTAAATAAGATACCTGATTTTGAGGCACAGATTCATAAAGATAACGAATCTTTTTATTGGGGAATGACTATGACCTATGGATTTATGTATTATCAGAATGAAATTAAGTGGGCGAATTGGTGTATTGATAAATTAAAAGAAAAGATTTCTTGATCAAAGTGGTGCATGCACATGCATAGAAAGCAAATCCTTGAATTTCAAAGAATTTTTGACACAGCGTGAAAACGTGCTATAATAGCCTTGTAATTACCATATGAAAACAAAGATACGAAGGCAAAGGAGCGTGGAAATATGGAAACGAAGAAGTGGGAAAAACAACAATACTTAGATGTACTTCAAGATAAAAAATGGGAAGCACATAACAAGCAGTGGTTATATATCGAAGTTAACGCAAAAGATTTACTAGAAGAATGTGAACCGGGCATGAAAAATCAGAATGTTTGCTGTAAGGCAATGCTGGAAAGCATGTTAGAGGGTGATGGCTTTATCGTGGAGCCAAAAAATAAAAGTAAATGTGCGGCAAGTCTGACCATTCGCTATTACGTTGATAATCTGAGTCCTGAAAGACGTAAGTATTCTGAAGTAAATTAAGAGTAAAGAAAGCTGTTCTGCAGCTTTCTTTTTAAAGGAGATAAGGATAGATATGGAAAAAATAACAAGTTTCTGTGTAAATCATGATATATTGCCAAAAGGCATGTATATTTCACGTGTCGATGGGGATATCATCACCTATGATTTGCGAATGGTTGTCCCTAATGGTGGAATATATTTGGAGAATGACGGTTTACATACCTTTGAGCATTTATTTGCGACTTATGTACGTAACAGTGCATATGCAGATGAAATCATTTACGCCGGACCAATGGGGTGTCGTACCGGATTTTATTTTTTAGTACGTGATAAAATGACGAAGGCAGAAGCGATTGCCCTTGTTCAAAAGACCATGCAATTCATCAGTAATTATGAAGGAGCTATTCCGGGAGCTCAAGAATCAAAAGAGTGTGGAAACTATTTGGATCATGATTTAACGAAAGCTAAAACGATTGCAAAGGAGTATTTAGAAGTAATTAAGGATTGGCACATCGAGCAGTTAGCATATCCTCAATAATCAAACAAAAGCATGTTGTGGGAAACAGCATGCTTTTGTTTATCTATTGATAATTAATTAAATGTAATGATCATGGATATCATGATACATGAGGGTAGATGGTATATAAACTTTGCTTAGATCATGGCAGTTACAGTTCTATCCCATATTGCTTAGTAATAAAGTTCAAATCGCTATATAGCTGATCTTTGGAATAGCCATGTGCACGCAGTTCACTGTCTTCTTTTGCGTTTAAATAATCAAAGAAGGCCAAGGCTGTTTTCAAATATTCCAGATTCTTATCAGTGAAATGCTCAACTAAATAGTTCATGGCTTGGGCATAATTTTCTTCTTGGATGAGCTGGTAAATAGTATGATAATAAACTTTTGTCTCTTCGTCCTTTAATTCTTCTTCGACCGTGATTTCTTCAGAGGCCTTGTGGAAAAACATCATGCGAAGCATTTTTGTCATGGAAGAGATTTGTCGCATCATCCAATCGTTTTCAAAGACACTCATGAGATATGATCCGCATCAAATATGATGCCGCCATCCTTACGTGCTGCTTCATAAACTTCCATTACCGTTCGGGAATACTCCAGCTTTTGGTAACAGGTAGTATAATCCTGTTCCGTAAAAAGGCGATTGAATTCTTTTACCTCATAGTACAATGCGATATCGTTTTGCGGCAATGTCAGATTTTCTTCTTTGCCATCCTTATAAATTTTTAATACCGCACATTTACTTGTTTCTGATTCTACAACAGCATAGCCCTTTTCTCCTTGAATCTGCGCCATGCAGCGACTTCTAGTATCTTTTGCCCCAACGCATACAGATGTAAAGCCATCATATTTTAAAATTGCTACCCCACTGGTGTCAATTCCACGCTGGATAGTTGGGAGATACTGTACGGCGTTAGGTTTGCCAAATAAACCAATCGTAAAATGCAGATTATAAATATTAATATCGGATAAAGCACCGCCTGAAAAGGCTGGGCTAAAGACATTTGGAGTCTCACCAGCCAAAAACTTATCATAACGACTGGAATATTGAGAAAAATTACACTGTACCATGCGAATGGTTCCCAGCTCAGGTAATTTCTCTTTCAGCGTCAGATAGTTTGGCATATGAGAAGTTACGATTGCCTCGAATAAAAATAAGTGATGTTCTCTTGCATAGGTATCTAAGATTTGAAATTCTCGACAATTAGAAGTAAATGGTTTTTCACAAATGACATGTTTACCATGTTGCATCGCCTGTAAGCTATATTGGAAATGTAAGCTGTTTGGTGAAGCTACATAAACAAAATCAATATCCTCACGATTTAACATTGCTTCTAAATCTTCATAGATGTCTTTGATGCCATACTTATCTGCAAGGTTTTGTGCATGCTCTTTCTTTCGGGTATACATGGCAACACATGTAACACCTTCATTTTGCTTAACAGCATCTAAAAACCAGTCAACAATGAATCCAGTACCGATGGTAGCTACTTTCATGATGAAATCCTCCTCTTTGTATAGTATAAATATATCACAAACCTAAAAGATAATGAAGGAGCATCGTTGGAAGTTATTGTAATTGTTAATGATTTTTGTATAATGTAGATAAGGAGAAAAAGGATATGAAAAAAGCATGGTTGGTATTTACCTGTCTGTTGCTTTGTATGATGACGACAATCCCTGTCTGTGCGCGAGCAGGTGGGGGTGGAAGCAGTGGCTCTGGAGGAGGCGGAGGTTCTTATGATGGGAGCCATACAAGCAGTAAATATAACAGCGAAGACAATGGTAACAGTTTTGGCGGTATACTTCATATCACCCTCATACTGTTACTTACTAGCGGAAGCTATCTTGTTTATCGCAGTAAAGTATTCAAGAAAAGCAGACAGAGCAAAAAGTTGTTAAAAGAAATAGATGATTTAGATGCTATTTGGGATGAAGACCATATTTATGAAAGAGTAGAAGAAATATTTTATGCTGTTCAAAATGCTTGGACAACAAAAAGCCTAGAAGAACTTCAACCATACTTAAGTGATGCTTTAATGGAGAATTGGAAAACAAAACTCGATTGGATGGATATTCGCAGAGAGCGGAATATCTTAGAAAATATTCAATTGTTATCGCGTTCCATTGTAGGTATTTATGATGCCATAGATGATCGTAAAGATATGGTTTGGTTCTATATAGAAGGTAAGATGATTGATTATACGATTCATGAGGATGATGGCAGCTTGCTTGATGGTGATAAGCAAGCACATTCTTTTGTGGAATTCTGGAAGTTGATTCGCAAGGATGATGAATTTTATCTTGATGAGATACGTCAAAAAGCAGAAATGAATGTACAGGATTTTGTGAATTTCAGTGAGGAATTAGGAAATGAAAACAATGGAAATCGTATGCGGCATCCTTCACGATGAAGATGGCTATTTGATTGCACGCAGAGGAAAAGGGATACATGAAAATATCTGGGAGTTTCCCGGTGGCAAGGTAGAAAATGGCGAAACGAAGGAAGAAGCAATTTTACGTGAGTTAAAAGAAGAACTGAATCTAACCTGTCAGGTGGAAGGTTATTTGACAAGTATCGATGATGTGCGTGAAGATGTCGTGTTACATGTACATGCATATAGATGTAAGGTAATATGTGGGGAAATGAAGTTGCGCGTGCATCATGAGGTATGCAAAGTTAGGTTAGATGAAATTTATGCGTATCCATTCGAAAAAGCAGATGCCCCGATCTTAGAAGCTTTGCGAGTATATGAAGGAAAAAGTAAGGAAAACTAGTGTGATGCAGAGGGTGCTTGTTCTATAAGGAAAAGAAAAGAACTGTTGTGGCAGTTCTTTTATTTAACTAATGGATTTTATATAGAAAAGGACTAGCTTTAGCAAGGAATCTTGGACAAGCAGAAGCAATGCTTTTATCTTTCTTCATAGGATGAAGATACTGTTGTCTCTTTATTTGTATGCTGTCGTTTTCTGTATTTTATAAGCTGTTCTAGTAACAACACTGCGGCTATGTAAATAAAAAGTGGGAATGCAATCGTATAGTTTAGATCCCATAAAGCATGGCAGAAAATAGCGAGCCATAAAGAATGTGTTCTTTCAAATAAGCATATGAAAATAACGGAAATTAGAATGCTTAACACCACAAACCCAAAGATGTCATTTGTATGGCCGCTCATAAGCACAGGAAGGTGTGCAGCAGTAAATAAGATACAACTCATAAGCCCAGCAAAACCCTTACCGCGCTTTGTTTTAAAGGTTGTATACACAATACCGCGATACATGATTTCTTCCCAAACCCCGGTCATAAGTAGATACTCGACAACGGTATAAATAAAGCTTGCAGAATCTATGGTTAGATCGCTTGCTAGCAGAAAATAGATAAATATAGAAACTGCGATATACACGATAAGTCCAATAATAGGGGGCCAGAGCATTTGTAAATTCAGCCATTGTTTCATTTCCTTACGATAACAAGTAAAAGCCAGTAAAAGAATAGGCAGATAAGAAATTAAAGAAATACCGAATGACACGAATAAAGATTGCGATGTGGTATCGATAAACAGATAACGGAAAGCGGTAAGCCAACCGATGTACATAAGACAAAAAATAAAGACGCTCTTTTCTTTCTTCAAAATTTGTTTCATAATACTGCCTCCTATATATAAAGAAGATCGTGATATAATAGTTATAGTGTATCATTAAAAAAAGAAAAGATAAAGCTAGCCAATAGTTTTATGCAGCATCTAAATAATAAAACATCTCCTCCATATGCATTAGAATATAGTATAATATACATAATCATAGAAAAGAGGGAACCGTATGCAAAAAACATCTGAAACAAAGGTCTTGCGTGATCCGGTTCATGGCTATATCCATGTGGATCTACAAGTCGTATGGGATTGTATCAATGCTAGAGAAATGCAGCGCTTACGCCGCATTCATCAGCTTGGCGGTGATTTTCAGGTTTATCATACTGCAGAACATTCCCGTTTTTCACACTCTTTGGGGGTATATGAAATCGTTCGAAGAATGGTGTATGAAATTGACAGCATTGCAGAATCTTTAAGTGATTATGGCAAAGCAGTTGTTATGCTGGCCGGTTTGTTGCATGATATCGGTCATGGCCCATTTTCTCATGCCTTTGAGGATATTTCTCCCCTTAAGCATGAGGAATATACGGTTAAGATCATTATAGAAGACAGTGAAATTCATCGCATTTTAGCCAATTGTGATCCCGAATTACCGAATGATGTTGCTAGCATCATTCGGTATGAGAACCCCAAAGAATGTCTAAATCAAATTGTCAGTGGACAACTGGATGCGGATCGTATGGATTACTTATTACGAGATGCTTACTTTACAGGGACAAGCTATGGGAAATTTGATTTAGAGCGCATTCTTAGAACCATTCGTTTAAAGGATGAACGTATTGTGGTAAAACAAAGTGGTATCCACAGTGTGGAAGATTATATCATGGCACGTTATCATATGTATTGGCAAGTATATTTACATCCGGTGGCACGCAGTTATGAGGCATTATTATCAATCATGTTTCAAAGGATGAAGGATGTTGCTAAAAAAGATCCGGATGTTTTGCGTGAAGTTTCGATGTTTCATCCCTTTTTGTTTAAAAAAGAACCTGATATTGAAGATCTCTACCAGATGGATGAGCCAGCTGCCTTTTATGGCTTTTCCCGTTTATTGTATTGCGGTGATGAAATTTTGTGTGACATTGCATATCGTATCTTGAATCGTAAATTATTCGCTTATAAAACAATTGAAAGTGAAAAGGATTATACAGCAATCTGTGATAAAGTAGCGGCAATGGGATATGATCCTACTTATTATGTATATCGCGATGCAGTATCTCAGCGCCCTTACTCACCTTATTCTATTCAGGATAATCCTCATAATATTTTAGTGTTACAAGAAGATGGCAGTATTAAAGAATTGAGTGAAGCAAGTGAAATCGTCAAAGCTTTAACAAGAGCTGATTTAAAGGAAGAACACAAAATTTATTATCCGATTGAACATTTAGCTAATGAAGATGTTCGTATTAAGACGAAAACACACAAAGATTATAAAGAATCGACCATCTGGCAATTATCAGAATAAGGTGTGGCTCTTACAAGATAACGGTTACAAATTTAGCAATTTTACGATTTTCTAGTGAATTCAGATAAGGGATATGGTACAATGAATGAACAGAAAACATGAATGGAGATGAATGCGATGCAACCATCTGAATTAGATATCCTGGAAATCATTTCATCTGTAGGACAGGCACGAAGTTTTTACATTGAGGCTATTCAGGAAGCAAAAAGTAAAAATTATGAGGGATGCAATGAGCTTGTGCGCAAAGGAAATGAAATGTATGCGAAAGGTCATCGGATTCATCAGCTCATGATCCAAGAGGAAGCCGGGGGCAACCATGTAGAGGTAAATTTATTACTGACCCATGCGCAAGACCAGCTTATGAGTGCAGAAAGCTTTAAGATTCTCTGTGATGAATTTGTGGATACCTATCGTCGTCTCGATGAATTAGAAACACAAATCCATCGTTAAAAGCCTTGTTTAGAAGCTAGGATGATAGTAAACATACAGAAGTAGATAGGTGTGCTGCTTCTGTTTTTTTATTCTTAATATTTATGGTACGGTTATCAAGTGTTTATGCCTTTTGCCTCACAAAAGGTTTTCAACAGCGTTTCTCAACACTTGAGAAAGCGAAAGGTCTGTGTTAAAATGCTCTCAGGAAATAACAGGAGATATGTAATGAAGAAAAAAGCGCTATTTTTTGATTATGATGGTACACTCATTTCTGATGAAACACATACGATACCCAAGAGTGCACGCAAAGTATTAAATAAATTGAAAGATAAAGAATATTTATTGTTTTTGAACACCGGAAGAACAAAAGCAATCCTTGACCCAATCATATCTGAATTGGATTTTGACGGACAAATCTTAGGTTGCGGTAGTTATATCGAATACCATGATAAAGTGCTGTATGATGTGGATGTTGATAAGCAATTATATGAGGCAATTATCCAAAAGGTTGCTGCGTGTCATGTCGATGCCTTCTTTGAGGGAACGCATGCTTTATATATGACACATGGCATTCAATCACCTAGATTATTAAATTTGTTGGAGCGTTATCATGATGCCAATATGGTGATGAAGTCCGTAGATGATTTGGAAGATGATTTTGTGAAAATGTTTGTCAGTTATCAGGATTTGGATAAGGAACAGGAATTTCATGATTTTATCATCCAAAACTTTGAATATATCGACCGTGGGCAGCATTGTGCAGAGTTGATCTTAAAAGGTCATTCTAAGGCAACTGGGATTCAATTTATTATGGATAAATTGAATATTGATATTGAAAACTGTTATGTGTTCGGTGATAGCAACAATGATTTAGCAATGTTTCGTTTTGTGGAAAACAGTGCTTTGTTAGGCAATGCCAATGAGCATCTCCATGAGGAAGTCATGCATGTATGCAGTGATGTAGATCATGATGGTTTAATGGAAGCTGTCAATGCTTTTCAATTATTATAAAGAGCAATCGTAAAGTGTCCTTTCAGTAGGGCGCTTTTTATATACGCAGATATTCAAATATGATATTCTTAAAAAGAAAAGATGGGTTTTATCACAATAAAAATGAATTCTTGTTATCGTAAGGGTAGATATTCTTGCCATTCTTTTATGGTATGGTGTTGGATAAGTAAATGCTTTCTTGTTGGTAAAGAAGATTGCTTTATCGGCTTTTGCAGTGCAACTTATCCCCATAAAATGCAGGTTATAGAAATTAGCTTGTCTTAAAGCGTGAATTCGTTAAACTAAAAGTGAAGAGAGGGAAAGATCATGAAAATAAGGTTGCTGTGTAGAAAAGAAACAGTGGAAAAAGTAAAGACGGCTATCCAAAAGGGTGATGTACAATTTGATGATCATGCGAGTATGGTCTTATATGAAATTAACCATGAGTATGATTACCTGTTGGTAAAAGATGGCGAAGAGCATATGCGCTTGGCAGTGGATGAGATCTTGTATATTGAAAGCATTTCCCAGGAAATACTTGTCCATGCAAAAAGTGGCTGTTATCGTAGTAAGAATACGATGTATCAATTAGAAGCAGGCTTGTATGAAAAAGGTTTTCTGCGTGTTCATAAAGCATATATCGTTAATAAAAAAGCTATTCGTAGGATTCGTACCAATCTTTATATGAAATTCACACTAGTTTTGGATAACCAAGAAGAAATTGAAGTATCACGAAGCTATTATTACCGTTTCAAAGAAGAGATGGGTTTCTAGGAGGTGAACAAGATGAAAGAACAATTAGAAAAAATTTTTGCGCCGCAGAGTACGGAAGGGTTTCTATGCATGCTAGGTATTATAATCTTATTAGGAGTATTGTTGTATGCAGGTTATCGAAAATTTTATGAAAAGCGAATCAATCAAGTGTTGACAGGGAAAAAGGTGCGTATCCTTTCTTTGGAAGCAATCATGATCCTATACTTTATCGCAAGTGTGATTAGCGTATTAGTGTATATGGGAAATGTCTATGCATTACCAAACCAGCAGATTGTAGAAGAAACGTGTAATGTAGAAAATGGCTATGTTGACTTTGGAAACACAAGAGAAGGTGTAGAGAAAAAGATTCAAGAGCTGCATAAGCAGGCAAAAACCTCCTTTATTCATCAAGAGAAAAAGAATAAAGATGGTACAACAAGCATTTATGCGGAAGTAGATGGGAAATCCTATATTTATGCTATCGTATATCCTTACACGTATCCTTTAGAAAATCGTGAGTTCTTTCATGTATCGGTAAATAAGTCAGGAATAGGCGCTAGCTTTTATCAAGAAAGAGTAAAAGGTGAGAATGAGCTAATCGGAATGATCGTAGGGCAGCATAGAAAGAAAAATTGTCCGATTGTTGAGTATGATTTGGAAATCTATAACTTTACCGAAGGTGAAAATAAGCATCCGCTAGATTTAAAACAACATTTCCGTATTGAGAAGGGAGGTATTGAAACAAAATGAAAAAGAAAATAATCGTTATTGTTGTATTGGTTATTCTAGTACTTGGTGGTTATTCCGTTTGCAATGCGACACCGAAAAAGGAAACCATATTGCCTAAAATCAGTTACTATTATGAAATGGATAATGCACATTTCTGGCAGGTTGATTATCTCTATCAGGGAAGTGGAAAATTTGTGGATATTCGCGATTATCAGTGTACTAAAAAGATGGATCCACCTTATAAAATACAGCCTACGAATATCATAAGAGAAGGTACTTGGCAAACATTCTCTGTAATCATGCACCTTTTGGAAAATAGTGATGTGCATTTTAGCGAACTTATATATCAGGAAAAGGATAAGCAAAAAGCTGTGTCAATCGGCGAAGTGCATTTACAAAACCGGAAGGTAAATACATTTGATTTTGATGAAGGAGAATCCCTTGCGATGCGAGTTGAAGGAAAACCAAAAGTGTTAGACCTTGAAATGCATAAGAAAACGAAAGGAAAACTGCAACGTATCGAGTGTGTGAATCCACATGTCAGTGTCAAATGGAAACAAGGAAAGTCAAACGCTGAAGAGAAGAATGTCGGTTATGAGTTAACTTTTCAAATGAAAGATAAAGGATATGATTATTATGCTACCAATCTTCGCTATTATTATTTACAAGATGGTAAAGAAGTCGTCTATAACGGGCAGGCAATCTTTTATTTAAAAGCGGATGGAAGTATCTTTCATGCCAATAATATCGGAGGTAATGCCTTCTTAACAGATGAGATGTCCTAAGGACATCTTTTCTTTTGCCTTTTAATTAGATAAGATAGGTAAGGAAAGTAGCTGATAAAATGAAAAGATATCATGCGTAAGGATTAGAAAAGATGACAAGACGTTCATATCCTTAGGAAAGGACAGGAAAAAATGAACAATAAGGAAATCGCCTGTTAATAACAAACGGAAAAGAAATATGGCAGTGGATTCATAAAGGGTTTCATATTGATAAATAAAACCAATGAAATCATAGAAGGTAGACATAATTAGGATTGTAAAAGTACATGAAATAAAGTAAAATAAATGTGGTAAAACCTTGTATAGTATCATAATTTGGTTGATAGTTTCTACCCGCTGACCTAATCGGTGGACTACAAGGAATCTTTTGACATGGTCATGAAGGTTTCTTGTGAACTTTTCATGTTTTTTTATTTTAGATAACAGAAAGGAAAAGAAAAATGAAGGTATTGGTAATTGGAAAGGGTGGAAGAGAGCATGCTCTTGCACTTGCAGCACATAAAAGTGCTTTGGTAGATGAAGTTTATGCTGCACCGGGTAATCCTGGCATGGCACAGTTTGCGACCTGTGTAGACATCAGTGACAGCGATGTGGATGGTTTGGTTGCATTTGCGAAAAAAGAACAGATAGATTTGACAATCGTCGGACCTGAGGCTAGTCTATCCCTTGGTGTTGTCGATGCATTCCAACAGGCTGGCTTAAAGATTTTCGGGCCTACAAAAGATGCGGCACAAATTGAATCCAGTAAGGATTTCGCAAAGCAGATCATGGTGAAATACGATGTGCCAACCGCTGCTTATGCGACCTTTGATAAAGAAGATGCCGCAGTTGCCTATGTGAAGGCACAAGGTGCTCCTATTGTTATTAAAGAAGATGGTTTAAAAGCCGGAAAAGGTGTTACCGTTGCCCAGAGTGAAGAAGAAGCGTTAGAGGCAATACATATTGCATTCTGCATTCCCGGTAATAAGGTTGTAATTGAGGAATGTCTGGTAGGCTTTGAGTTCTCTTTAATTTGCTTTGTATGTGATGATATCGTTGTGCCTATGCAGGTGGCACAGGATCATAAATGTGCGTATGATGGAGATAAAGGTCCTAATACCGGTGGTATGGGATGCTATTCACCGGTTAAGAAAATTACACCGGAAATTATTCAAGAGGCAATGGATACCATCATGGTGCCAATGGCCAAAGCAATGGTAAAAGAAGGACATCCATTTACCGGTTTCTTATATGGCGGTTTAATGTTAACGGATAAAGGTATTAAAACTATCGAGTTCAATGCCCGTTTCGGTGATCCTGAAGCAGAAGTAATCTTGCCACGCTTAAAAAGTGATTTCGTTGATGTCATTTTGCATGTGATGAACCATGAGGCTATGGAATTAACATGGGATGATAAGGTAACGCTTGGTGTTGTCTTAGCAAGTGAAGGCTATCCTGCGGGAAGTACTAAGGATGCTGTGATTACAGGCTGTGATGAAGTAGATGCCCTTGTTTATCACATGGGAACGGCAAAAAAAGATGGTAAGTTAGTAACCGCCGGTGGACGTGTCATGATCGTTGTGGCACAGGAAGATACCTTACAGGCTGCATATGATAAAGCTTATCATGAGGTAGCAAAAATTCAGTGTGAGAAGTTGTTCCATCGCCATGATATTGGCAAAAAAGATATGTAATTGATTACGATCAGAAGGAGGAACGTCATGTTTAAGACAGATTTGGAAATTGCACAAGAATGCACATTGGAGCATATTCGCGATGTAGCGGCTAAAATTGGTGTTGAAGAAAGTGACTTGGAATACTATGGCAACTATAAGGCAAAGGTATCCCTGGATTTATTAAACCGCAACCAGGATAAAGCGGATGGTAAACTGATTCTGGTGACTGCCATCAATCCAACAAAAGCCGGTGAAGGAAAATCAACGACAACTGTTGGGTTGGGAGATGCCTTAAACCGTATTGGTAAAAAGACGATGATTGCATTACGTGAACCATCTTTAGGACCGGTCTTTGGTTTAAAAGGTGGGGCAGCCGGAGGCGGCTATGCACAAGTTGTGCCAATGGAAGATATCAATCTGCATTTCACCGGTGACATGCATGCCATCACAACAGCCAATAATTTAATCAGTGCTTGTTTAGACAATCATATTCATCAGGGCAATGAACTGGATATTGATATTGAACATGTAACTTGGAAACGCTGTCTGGATATGAATGATCGCACGCTGCGCAATATCAATATCGGACAAGGCGCAAAAGCCAATGGTGTAGAGCGTAAGGATGGCTTTAACATCACGGTCGCATCCGAAGTTATGGCGGTGTTGTGCTTAGCTACATCCCTCATGGATCTAAAAGAGCGCTTAGGTCGTATGTTGGTTGCTTATAATACGAAAAAGGAACCTATTTATGTAAAAGACTTAGGCATTGAAGGTGCGCTGGCTATGGTATTGAAGGATGCCATCAAACCAAATATGGTGCAGACATTGGAACACAATCCAGTCTTGATCCATGGTGGTCCTTTTGCGAATATCGCTCATGGCTGTAACTCTATTTTAGCAACTAAGACTTGTCTAAAACTGGCAGATTATACGGTTACGGAAGCTGGTTTTGGCGCAGATTTAGGAGCTGAAAAATTCTTAGATATCAAATGTCGCTTTGGTGGTTTAAAACCAAATGCAGTGGTTATCGTGGCAACGATTCGTGCTTTGAAGCAACATGGAAATGTTGCTTATGAAGATTTAAAAGAAGAAAATGTCGAAGCTATGTTAGCCGGTTGTGAAAACTTGGCAAAACACATTGATACCGTAAAACAATTCGGTCTTCCTTATATCGTGGCTATTAATGAATTTGCTAGCGATACGCCAAAAGAAGTGGCAGCTTTAGAAAATTGGTGTAAAGAGCATCAACATCCAATGTCTTTATCTCAGGTATGGGCAAAAGGTGGCGAAGGAGCCATTGACTTAGCTCAGCAACTGGTTGCTTTATGTGATCAAGAGAATAACTACGCACCTTTATATGCTGTAGAAGACAGCATTGAAGATAAGATTCAGGCAATCGCAACGAAAGTATATGGCGCTGATGGTGTTGATTTTACCGAAGAGGCAAAAGCCCAGATTGCTCTGTATAATGCACTTGGCTGGAATAAGATGCCAATCTGTATGGCCAAAACACAGATGTCTTTAAGCGATGATGCGAAGGTTTATGGTGCACCAAAAGGTTTCCGTATTACGGTACGTGAATTAAATCCATCTTTAGGTGCCGGCTTTATCGTTGCATTAACCGGTAAAGTTTTGACCATGCCAGGTTTACCAAAACATCCGGCAGCCTTAGATATGGACATCAATGAAGAAGGACATATCGTAGGGTTATTCTAATAGAAACAAGTTAAACTATAGTGATTGAAAAAGAAGAAATCATATCCTTGTGTAAGTGATATTAGATTTCTTCTTTTAGGTTGCTTCTTTGTTTTGTACCATAATTCTAAAAGTGTATATCATTAAGATTAAGAAAAGGGGCATACTTCCCTTCTTTTTTATAATGCTGTTTTGACTTTTGGTATGCAATTCCTACTTATTTTATCGTATCTTTTATGTTTAGAAAGACTATTGTATCCGATAGGGGATAATAAAAGGTTTGCTACTTTCAAGACAGCAAACCTTACGATAGTTCAAGAGTGATCTAATTAACGATGATATAATTTTTTGGTCTGATACTGATCCTCACAAGTCAGATTGACCTTCAGCTTGCGGAAGGTTCCTGCATCTACTTGTGATAGAATAACAGTACTATGGGCTTCACAATTCTTTAATTTATCAAGCTGCTGCAATGCCAAATGTGATACCGGATTGGTCGTAGCACTGATAGCAAGGGCGATTAGAACTTCATCCGTATGTAAACGAGGATTGTGATTGCCTAATGACCCCACTTTTAATTTTTGGATTGGTTCAATGATATTCGGAGATATTAAAGGAATGATATCATTGATATTGCCTAATTTCTTTAAGGCATTTAATAATGCTGCCGAACTGGCACCTAATAAAGATGTTGTTTTTCCTGTGACAATGGTGCCATCCGGTAATTCAATGGCAACAGCCGGTGCATTCGTCTCTTCCGCTTTGGCAAGTGCCGGTTTTACACAAGCACGTTCTTCCGGTATGATATTTGCCTGAGACATGATAATTTCTATTTTTTTGATTGTGTCTTCATTGGTATGTCCTTTTTTGAAGTCTACCTTCGCTTTATAGTAACGGCGAATAATTTCCTCAGTACTTGCTTTGCGTGCTGCTTCATCATCGCATATGCAATAACCAACCATGTTAACACCCATATCCGTTGGTGATTTATAAGGGCTTACGCCTAGAATCTTTTCAAACATCGTATTTAAAACAGGGAATATTTCTACATCACGATTATAATTTACCGTTGTTTCACCATAAGCCTCTAAATGGAAAGGATCAATCATATTAATATCATTTAAATCAGCTGTCGCAGCTTCATAAGCAAGATTTACCGGATGTTTTAGAGGAAGATTCCAGATAGGGAAAGTCTCAAATTTCGCATAACCGGCTTTTACACCACGCTTATGTTCGTGGTAAAGCTGTGACAAACAGGTGGCCATCTTACCGGAACCCGGACCAGGAGCTGTCACCACGATTAATGGTTTCATGGTTTCTATGTATTCATTCTTTCCATAACCTTCATCAGAAACAATCAGCGGAATGTTGTTAGGATAACCGGCAATCTGATAATGCAGGAAAACGCGAATACCTAAATGTTCCAGGTGTTTTTTAAATGTATCAGCGGATGCCTGGTTCGCATATTGGGTAATGACGACACTACCCACATATAAACCGGTATCACGGAAGGCATCAATCAAACGCAGTACTTCTACATCATAGGTGATTCCCATGTCGCTGCGAATTTTATTTTTCTCTATATCACTTGCGCAAACAGCGATAACAATTTCTACTTCTTCTTTCAGTTCTAACAACATTTTTAATTTACTATCCGGCTGAAATCCCGGAAGGACACGTGCAGCATGATGATCATCGAACAGCTTGCCGCCGAATTCCAGATATAGCTTATTGTCAAATTTAGAAATTCTATCTAAGATATGCTTTGATTGCAGTTTTAGATATTTGTCGTTATCAAAAGCGATTTCTTTCATCGTTCCACTCTCCTTTAAATCGTTTAAATCACTAAGTCTTATTATAGCAAAATAATTGTATATTTACTAATTAAAATAGCAAGAAATAAGAAAATTCTAACAAAGGATTTTAGATGGGAAGAATTAGGCGAATAGAATGGGTTTATATAATTTCAATATGTTTGCGAAAGATTATGATGAATACTCCTTTTGCATGCAATATGTAAAAAAGAAAAACAGGCAGGGTAAGGATAACTAAAGTAGGAATAGGCTATTCGCAAACAAAGATATTATGCTGTTACAGGGTATCTTTTCATAGTGTATTTGAAAAGTCAATAAGTGTATACGGTATTTAAAAGCCAATAAGTGTATACTTTATGGACCGTTTCTACAGTATGATTGATGATGATATTCATGAATACAATAATTGCCATTCGTTTTAACTTATCCAATGTGAAATAGGTGTTTGCTACCTATATGCCCAATGGCTATGTAAGATATTTCTTAGGAAAGCATGACGATATGAAATCAAGCGAGAAAGCAAAAAGAGTTATAATTTAAGGATGTATAACAATATATGGAAAATCGCCTTTCTTTAAAAAGCTATGTTATAATTATGTATAGGCAATTACCGCTTTTCATTGTGCTTCATAGGGAAATGTGAATTTGTCTATTTTCTCATAGCTATACGGGATAAAATGTTTTATAATAAGAATGCACTTTTTTACACGCAACTATCACGAGTGATAGATTTCATAATAAAATAGTAATACTGGAAGGAGATAAACATGGAAGAAGTTATCAAAATAGAAGGTGGACATAAATTGAATGGTACCGTGCGCATCAGCGGATCAAAAAATGCGACGGTAGCACTTATACCAGCAGCAATATTAGCAAACGGACCGGTTACGATATGTGGGGTACCAAGTATATCCGATGTAGAATCTTTATCTGTACTCCTTCGTGATCTTGGGGTTGTTGTCGATATACGTTCCTCTGACAGCATTGTCATTGATCCGACACAGATGGAAAATAAACCTTTGATCCATGAAGCGGTAAATAAATTAAGAGCATCCTATTATTTTATGGGGGCATTATTAGGTAAATATGGCCATGCGGAAATTCGGATGCCCGGCGGTTGTTACTTAGGCCCTCGTCCGATTGATTTACATTTAAAAGGATTTGAAGCATTAGGAGCGACCATTCATTATGATCATGGAGCATATATCTTAGATGCACCACAATTGATCGGGAATAAAATTTTCTTGGATATTGCCAGTGTCGGGGCTACGATCAATATCATGATGGCTGCTGTCCATGCACAAGGTAGAACAACTATTGAAAATGCCGCAAAAGAACCTGAGATCATTGATGTGGCTACGTTATTAAATAAGATGGGCGCAAAGATACGTGGTGCAGGAACGAATGTCATCACGATTGATGGTGTTGAGGCATTAGGCGGCTGTTTCCATGAAATTATACCTGATCGTATTGAAGCAGCGACATATATCGTATTAGCAGCAGCAGCGGCCGATGAGGTTGTTGTGGAAAACGTCATTCCACAGCATTTAGAGTCCTTATTAAGCAAGCTGCATGAAATCGGTGTTGATATTAAGGTAGATGTAGATCGCCTGATTATAAAAGGGAATACGGGAAATTTAAAAGCAACAGATATCAAAACACTCCCATATCCTGGCTTTGCGACAGATATCCAGCAACCGTTAACAGCATTACTGACACAAGCACATGGACAGTCTATTGTGACGGAAACGATCTATACAGAGCGTTTTAAACATTGTCAGGAGTTAGCAAAGATGGGGGCTAATATTAATGTGATGATACCAAGCTCATTCATCAATGGACCGACACCATTATCCGGTGCTGAAGTGTCTGCAACCGATTTGCGTTGTGGAGCATGCCTTGTCATTGCCGGATTGATTGCGGAAGGAACGACAACCATTCGTAATATTTATCATATTGAAAGAGGTTATGAACACATTGATGAAAAACTGAGTGCTTTAGGTGCTAAGATTTGGAGAGAAACGATAGAGTAAAATAGAGCAGGTAAAAGCCTGCTTTTCTAATAGCGAAAGGATCGCTTTATTTCGAACCTTCCTAAGCAGGAGAGGAAAAAAGGAGTATAATGAAGATGACGATATGTCAAAGGAGGAGCATTGAAATGAAGCGATTAATCGTTAATGCCGATGATTTCGGTTTCGATGAGGCAGTAAACTATGGCATCCTGAAAGGCTATCAGGAAGGCATTGTTACATCAACATCTATGATGGCAAATATGCCCGGATTTGCGCATGCGGTCACATTGGCAAAGCAGCATCGCGATTTAGGTATCGGTGTCCATTTAACCTTAACCTGTTACTATCCGTTAGGTAAGGGGTATAAGAGCTTAACAAGAAGGGATGGTTCCTTTAAAAAACAAGGGGATATCAATGAATTTGACGAAGAGGAAATGTATGAAGAACTAAAGCTCCAAATTGAAAAAGTATTGGCATCCGGTTTGCATCCTGATCATTTAGATTCTCATCATCATATCCATACCTTTCCTCATGTGCAAGGAGTATTTGAGCGGCTGCAAAAGGAATATGATCTGCCGGTGCGTGGTGGTTTTCAATACGAAACAATGATGCCACATGCACTCTTGCTTGATCAGTTTTATGCAGATGGTGCAACAATTTCAAATCTGAAACAAATTGTGGATTCTTTAGAGGAAGCAAACTGCTATGATTTAATGTGTCATCCGGCTTATCTCGATATGTTTTTACAACAAACAACTTCCTATAATATACAACGTATAAATGAATTGGATATATTATGCAATAAGGATTTAAAAGAGTATTTACAAGCAAAAGGAATACAACGATTGCGTTATAGTGATTTATAAGAAAAGATGAGGTGAGGGTCATGTTAAGGGTGGCAATTTTAGAAAGTGAAGAAATGGTAAAAAATATCTTATTCATTTTAGGGGATATTTTAAAGGATGAAGATTGGACCTTTCAGTATTTCGCAAAGTTGTCACAATTTGTGAAAGCCCAACAGCAGAAAGAATATCAGATTCTTATTCTTCAAGATAAATTTGACACGCAAAGAATTGCCGGCACCTTTATTCAACCTTATCCGGAACGTGTTGTCATATTTACAACGGTAGAAGAAAAACGCTATGAACATGAAGTTGGCAACTTTGAACGTATTTTATATATCGATCGTAGACGATTACGACATGAATTACAGCGTATTGATCCTTTTGTGCGAAATTTATTAGCTAATCAGGAAGAATATTTTTTCTCTTATAACCATATCAGTGTACCTTTGAAAATCAGTGATATTTATTACATTGAAAAAGATAATAAAAACCTTGTTTATCATACAAAACGAGGAGAATTCAGTGAACGCAAGAGTATAAAAGATGCTGAAAAGTATTTTGAAAAATATCACTTTTTACGGATTCATTCCAGTTTTTTGGTTAATTTGCAATATGTAACGCGATTTGAAACAGAAAGTGTATTTTTGCAGAAAATAGAATTACCTTTTGCAAGAGCTAGACGACCGGAAGTCATTGCCAAAGTAAGAGATTTCACTAAGCATACATAAAGTAACAGATTATTCCAAAAAAACGCCAGATTTTCCACTTCTCTTTACATAACCAGATTGACGAATATAATGAAAGTGTAAAGAAAAAGAAAACAAAAGAAAGCGGTGAGAAGATGGGAACGTTTGATCGTTGAATTATGGAACTTGTCCAAGGCTGATGCGTGAAAGGGTATCTTGTAGAGGTATTCCATCAGAGGAAAGTTATTTCAATATCATAATCTCAACATAATTTAGGAAAATACGGTGAGGATCATCGGAAGTTAAAGCCTGAAGAAGTACTGGTGACAGCAGACAAGGTATCAGGAAACGATAACAGTGATGTTATCACTCATAGGGATATGAGAAAACTCCATAGTATTGTTCCATTAGGATTATAGAATTTATCAAGAAACTACTTCGTAATAACAATAGATGTATAAGGGTGGTGAGAAGATAAATTATATAAATCATGTTAAGATAATTTCGTTGTAAAGAGAACCGTAAGAAAGTGTTTCACATATTGGTTGTGTAAATAGTAGTAATTACGTAAGTGTATCAAACAATGAAAGGGTAACATGATATTCACAAACGTTAAGTATACTGATGAGATTTGAGCAGCGTCATTGTAATTCAAGCAAAGTCAGGAGAAATCAAAAGCGTAAGTGAAAATGTGAAACATAGGCAATAAGAATGCAGTAAGGTGAAATAACTGCGCTAGATAAGAAAATAGGAAAAGACCTATGTGGACATAATGAAACAGATACGTAGCGCTATTCTTGATTGATGTATTGTAATTTGATGGAAATCGCGAAGTAAAAAGATGAATATCTTATACAAAGACATGAAAGAGAATGGTCGTGATAAACATACAAATAAATAGTCGAGCCTTCTATACAAGTGAATTGAGATAGAAGGCTTTTTTTAGTGACAGATTGACTCCTAATGATTCTGAATATTCGAATATCGTTTATGTTAAAGTTGTAAATTGATAATCATAAAAAGAGAACTGTAATGCTTAACAGTTCTCATAATAGGAAATGAAGGGTAATGTTATGAAACTATTCTCCTAGCTCTAATGTAGCTACTAGAGGATTGTGGTCAGACAATTTAGAAGGAATCATTTTAACTTCTTTGATTGTGATGTTTTTTGACACAATGATGTTGTCGACACTGTTTACTTTCATAGTATCATCAACGCCATTATACGTATCTAACCATTTGCCATCTAAACCATTGGCAATATGATATTTTTCTTTAAATGCATCAAATTCTTTTGTGGACTGATCGGCATTAAAATCACCAACTGCAATTACATATTTGCAAGTATCGCTGTCCATGGCTTTCATTAAAGTTTCCATCTGCTGTTTGCGCAATTTCTGATCTTCATAGCTTAAATGAGTGTTATAGAATGCGATTTCTTTGCCGTCTTTTTCAATTACGACACGCTGATATAAACGTGGTTCAATAGGATTCTTTGCGGATACAGCATCCATCTTTGCTTCGGATTCTTTATTGTCTGGATCATAATCTTTGTAAGCATCCGCCAATTCCTGTGCGATTTCTTTACCAGCAAATAAATCGCTATACAACTTAGTAGCATCTTTGCTCTTGAATTCATATTTCGATACTGTCGCAATACCATATTCACCACCGGAGAAAGCGATGGCATTTGAGAAGAATGCATCCTTGTAAGGATCAACTTTGAATTTGCTGACTACATCATAGTGATTACGTCTTGTCATGTTATCGACTTCTTGAAGTCCGAAAATCTCAACACCGTTTTCTTCCAATAATTTACGCTGTGCATCTACATCTGGCTGTGATTTTGCGTCAATGTTGTTTGATGCGACAACCAGTGTATTGCCGCTTGTTTCCTTTTTGTCCTTGTCGGCATTGTTGTTAGAACATCCTGTTGCAGTTGCCAATAAAGTCATGGCGCATAAAGCACATAATAATTTTTTCATAGTTTCCTCCTGTTTTACGAACATAAACATGTAAAGCTGGATCCAGAGCAGAACGATATCTACATGAAACTACAAAAAAAGGCATAAGTTTTTCCCCAAAAACTCATGCCTGATTGAACAGTAACACGTTTTATCATTTCGCTTCTAACTTTTACACACAAATGATAAGCGTTTACATTTCGTTTGTCAATCCCTTTTTTTAAAAAATTTTTATTTGCGATATTTACAATTTGTGAAAAAATGTTATCATGAAAACGTTTTATAATTCTAGAAAAGGAAGTGGTTTCATGACTTGGTATCGAAAATTATGGGTTGCCTGTATGCCTCTTTTGTTGTTTCTTCCTATAGTTTCCATCATGGCTAGTATCAGTCAGCTACTTGCTGAAATCCTTCCTTTTATGACACTATTTGTTCGTCTGGATGCCTTGTATGCTAAGGTGCTGCCTTTCTTACTGGCAGGCTTTGTATCTTATCAGTTTTGTAGACATAAGGATGGCAGTGTTGTCTTATCCGCAATGATTGCTTATTTACTCATCATCAGTGTTTTACAAAGTGAGGTTTTGAATGAGGCTTTTGCTTATCAATGGCATGTAGATGTAGCTGTGGATTATATTCAAAATCCATTGACTGCTATCTTATGCGGATTGGTTGCGGCAAAGCTATTTGAGCGGTTTTCGCAAGTACAGTTGCCCAAAAGTCTGGCTTTTTTCAGTGGACGTCGTTTGGTCCCGATATTAACTATTTTCATCATGTTGGGATTGGCTGTTCCGTATTACTTTATCTGGACATTTACAATACGTCAATTGTTCTCTTTAACAGCTGTATTATATGAGCATGGAATAGTTGGGGCAAGCATTAGTAAAGTACTGAATAATGGACTTGTGATTGTTGGTTTACGTGATATCAGTGATGGTTTTTATATCCTTCCCGGTTTTCAGAAGGGCATTACCGTCATGCAATATGGTGTAATGCCTGCATTTATGCTTGCCTGGATGGTATTCCTTCTTCATAAGAAACGATATCCCATGGCTATTCTTGTGAGTTTGTGTCTGTTACAATGCCTCTTATCACAGGCTAGTGACGCTTTTGTGTTGTATTTGTTTATCAGCGCACCGCTATTATGGCTTGTATATTGCATAGGGAGTGGCTGTATATTTTATTTGGCTTACTTTTCTGTTTCAGGTGGATTGCTGACGGTCGTTTTTGGTAGTATCTATATCAGCTTGCTATGGCTTTCTTATAAAAGACAGTGGCTTTATTTACCCCAGGAAGAGCGTGGTGCTATCCATGATGAATATGTCATAGAACTGTTAGAAGTTTTTGGCGGCATGGAGAATATAAGAGTGATGAAAGCAATGGATCGTAGCTTATTTATCACTGTGTATGACATGGATTTTGTAGATGAACAACGATTACAAAAGCTGTGCGCTTATCATCTTGCAAAGGATGAATACTGCTATGAATTGGCGGCAGGTAACCAGGCATTTGCTTTGCAGCAAGCGTTGCAAAGGTTACAGGAAAAAGAATTACAGCAATTGCTGTTGTAAAGGAGGGACATCATGCAAATCATACATGTTTACAACAACAATATTGTTTCGGCAATTAGAGGCAAACAGGAAATGATCATTGTCGGAGCAGGAATCGGCTTTCATAAACGGCCCGGCGATACGGTAGATGAAAAACGCATTGAAAAGACATATACCTTTGAAGATGAACAGAAAAAACAGCTGCATATGCTGTTGGAACGTACACCTATTTTGTATTTTCGAATTGCTGAAGTCATAGCCCGTAAGGCATGTGAGACTTTAAAAATAGAAGTGAGTCCACAGCTATTGATCTCATTGAGTGATCACATCCATTATGCGGCAGAACGTAAGAAACAGAATATCAATGTTCCTAATTTCATGTTAAATGAAATCAAAACATTGTATAAAAGAGAATTTAAAGTGGGTCTGTGGGCGTTAAAGCTCATTCAGGCAAATACGGAAATCAGTTTCCCAGAGGATGAGGCTGGTTATATTGCCATGCATATCGTCAATGCCACATTAAACAATGGTGGGCGTAGCAGTAATGTATCAAAAATCTTACGTTTCATTAAAGATGTACAGCGAATCGTCGAGGAAACGTATCAGGTTCATCTTGATGAGAATGAACTTAACTTTTCACGTTTTATTACGCATTTAAAATTTTTGGGACAGCATATGTTTTCAAATCAAAAGACGAAAAAAGAAGAGCTTGGCGATTTGTATGCCTTTTTGATAAAGCGCAATGATAAAATGGAACATTGTATTCATCAGATCAGAGAAACGATCAAAGAAAAATATCATTATGAGCTACAGGAAAATGAACAGGTGTATCTGATGATCCATATTGGAAAGCTGATTGATTAAGATGAAACTACAGAAATTAGGAAGAGCCCTCATGTTGCCAATCGCCGTCTTCCCGGCTGCGGCATTGCTTATGGGGATTGGCTATGCATTAGAAGAAAGTGGTATGGAAAATCTATATTTTATGGCAATGATCTTGCAGAAAACAGGAAATGTTATCATCTCCCAGATGCCAATGATTTTTGCGATCGGCGTAGCTTATGAACTAAGTGATGATAAAAGTGGTTTAGCTGCCTGTAATGGATTATTATGTTTTCTTATTATCACCAGTTTGCTTTCGGTATCGAATGTCTCTTTTTTAGAAGATACCTTGAGCTTTCGGGTAGATGAAGCTTTTGGCAATATTAATAATCAGTTCATTGGGATTTTAAGTGGTCTGTTAGCTGCATTTAGTTATCGTCGTAAACATGTTTCTACAAACTATTTACCTGCTGATTTTAGGGTCTTGGTTTATACCTCCATCTTTGCTATGCTTTGTTCCATCGTTTTATATATCGTCTGGCCTCTCATTTTTACATTGCTTATTTCCATTGGCACCATGATCAAGGATATGGGACCTTTGGGCGCAGGTATTTATGCGTTTTTAAATCGCCTGTTAGTTCCATTGGGATTGCACCATATGTTAAATTCTATCTTTTGGTTTGATGTGATTGGTATTAATGATATTGGCAATTATTGGGCAGGCACGGGAATACGCGGAGTCACGGGCATGTATCAGGCAGGGTATTATCCAATCATGATGTTTGGTGTGGTAGCCATGGCTTTGGCGATGTATCAATGCTGTTTTATTACGCGGAAAAAGAAGATGAAGCCGTTTTTTGTATCCTCTGCCATTGCGTCGTTTCTCACCGGTGTTACCGAGCCATTAGAATTCTCCTTTATGTTCTTATCTCCATTGCTCTATGTGATGCATGCTTTACTGACTGGTATTTCGGTGTTTATGGCAGCCAGCTTACAATATATTGCAGGCTTTAGCTTTAGTGCCGGGGCTATTGACTTTGTATTGGCGAGTTCGCTCCCTATGGCAGTAAAACCATATATGCTATTCGTTCAAGGTGGGCTTTTCTTTGTGATATATTATGTGCTATTTCGATTAATGATCAAGAAATTTGATCTTTGTACTCCGGGAAGAGAGAATGATCAAAATGAGCCGTTTCAAGAAGGAAGTATTGCTGCTGAAGATTTGAATGAGATGGCAAAAGTCATCATTGAAGGCTGTGGCGGGGCAGAAAATATCATTGCGATTCATTCCTGTATCACACGTCTTCATATCACATTAAAAGATCAGGATAAGTTTGTTTTTAAGCGCATTCGTCAAAATGGTGCTGCCGGTTATTTAAAGACAAAAGAAGAAATTCAGATTGTGTATGGTGCGCATGTGGATGCTATCATGGATGTATTAAAAAATTATCAATTGTAATCAGTTAAACGACGGGGAAGCCATGCAACGTATAGAAAGATACAGAAAACTTCATGGCAATTCTTTCAAAGATTGCTTCTTTTTATGATGCCCATCATTGAAAATCATAAACTTAATGTTTTGTTCATACGGTAAGTTTGTTATAATAGTAGATGCTGGAGGGATACTATGTCCAATACATTTCATAAAGAAGATTTTTTTCATGTTGTAAAATCATATGGCATAACTTTGCAGGATACGCAGCTGCAACAATTTGCCATGTATGCTGCTATGCTCCTTGAATGGAATCAAAAAATGAATTTAACGGCGATTACGGATATGGATGAAATCTATGAAAAACATTTTCTGGATTCTATATTGCCCTCCTTTGACGTAAAACTGAAGGGTACTTTCTGTGATGTTGGGGCAGGCGCTGGGTTTCCTAGCATCCCTTTGAAAATCGTTTACCCTGACTTAGAAATTACGATTGTAGAAACATTAGGAAAACGAATTACTTTTTTAGAAGCTCTGTGTCATCAGCTGAAGTTAAACAATGTGCATTGTGTACATGCAAGAGCTGAAGATTATGCGAAAGAACATCGGGAAAGCTTTGATATCGTCAGCGCAAGAGCGGTCGCAAACTTAACAATGCTTTCAGAATTATGCATTCCGTTGGTAAAGGTAGGCGGTATGTTTTTGGCATTAAAGGGTGCCAATGCGCAAGAGGAGTATGCGTTGGCTGAAAAAGCAATTCGCCTTCTTGGGTGTGAGGAGAAACGCAGGGATGAAAAAGTGCTGTCGGATGGTTCCAAAAGGGTCAATTTTGTCTTTGAAAAGGTAAAGAAAACCCCATTGAAATATCCAAGAGCATTTGCGCAAATAAAGAAAAATCCCCTTTGAGGAGGAATAGAATGGAAGATACAAAGATGATAGCAATCGATTTGATTGAACCGAATCCATATCAGCCACGCTTGGAATTTGATCAAGACGCGCTAATGGATCTGGCACAATCAATTCGTGAAAATGGTTTGATTCAGCCAATCACTGTACGAAAGGTTAATGATAAATATCAAATCATCGCCGGTGAACGTCGATTCCGTGCATTACGTTTAAATGGTGCTGTAGAAGTACCGGCAAATATTATGGATGCTGATGAAGTACAGATGGCAGAAATGGCATTGGTTGAAAATATTCAAAGAGAGAATTTAAGTGCCATAGAAGAAGCCAAATCGTATGTCGAAATCATGAAATATGCTGGCATTAATCAATCGCAGCTGGCTTTACGCGTAGGTAAATCACAAAGCTCTATTGCCAATAAAATTCGCTTGTTAAATCTGGATGAGGAAGTACAGGAGGCAGTCAGTGCACGCCGTATCAGTGAACGTCATGCCCGTGCTTTGTTAGGCTTAGATGAAGAAAAACAGAAACAGACATTGCAGAAAATAGAAAAAAGAGGTCTGACCGTTGCACAGACAGAAAAATTATTAAAGGAAGAGGCACAAGGGCCAAAACCAAAGAAAAAAGTTATGCTGAAAGGCATTAGTAAGAGTATACGTATTGCTTTAAATACCATTCATCAAGCGGTAAGCATGGTGAATCGGGCAGGCTGTGAGGCACTCATGCAGGAAGAAGAACGTGAGGATGATGTCATCATAACCATACGCATTCCGAAATAGAAAGGTCTGGTTACATATGGGAAAAATTATTGCTGTTTCAAATCAAAAGGGGGGCGTTGGTAAAACGACCACTTCGATTAATTTAGCGGCAGGGTTAGGATATTTAGGTAACAAGGTTCTGTTGGTAGACTTTGATCCACAGGGCAACGCAACACAGGGAGTCGGTGCTGAAGTAGGTGAAGATAAACTTTCTGTATACAATTTGATTATGGAACATTATGAGGTGAGAGACATTCGTAAAAAGTTATCATCACCTCCGATAGATATCATACCAGCTAATATATCTTTAGCAGGTGCCGATTTGCAGATGGTAAAATTTGAGGTTGGAAAAGAAGAATTATTAAAAAACAAATTAGAACCGATTAAGGATGAGTACGATTTTATTATCATTGACTGTCCGCCTTCTTTAGGCTTGTTGAATACCAATGCCTTAACGGCGGCAGATTCGGTTATTATTCCAGTACAGTGTGAATATTATGCGTTGGAAGGTGTGACACAACTTTTATTAACGATTCGTCTGGTACAGCAGCTGTTTAATAAGAATCTGATGATTGAAGGTGTGATCTTAACGATGTATGATGGACGTACGAAATTAAGCGTAGAAGTGCAACAGGAAGTTCGTCAGCATTTCAAAGATCGTGTATATAAAACCTATATACCTCGAAATGTAAAATTAAGCGAGGCACCATCACGCGGTATGTCGATTTTTGAATATGATGTACGTTGTGAAGGAGCAAAAGCATATGCCGGATTAGCGAATGAGGTTGTCCGCATGAATAAGAAGGCGAAGGCCAGATAGGAGGTAAGCGTCAATATGGCAAAAAAAGAGAACAATGCCAGACTGGGCAAAGGACTATCGGCTATCTTTGGTGAAGATGTCAGCAATGTTTTAGAAGACATTCAGCAAGGGAAAAGCGAGGTTCATGAAGACAGCAAGTTTGAGGTGGATGTTAAGGATGTAAAACCAAATCCTTATCAGCCAAGAAAACACTTTGATGATGATAAGATTCAGGAATTGGCAGATTCAATTAAATTACATGGTGTGTTTACACCAATCTTAGTTAAAAAAGCAGTCAAAGGTTATGAACTAATTACCGGTGAGCGTCGTTTACGTGCCAGCAAGCTAGCTGGGTTAAAGCGTATTCCGGCCATCCTGATGGATTTTGATGATCAGCAGATGATGGAGATTGCCTTATTGGAAAACATTCAGCGTGAAGATCTGAATGCTATTGAAGAGGCGCAAGGCTATGAAAAGCTGATTAAGAAATTAGGATATAAACAGGAAGAATTAGCACATCGTATTGGGAAATCCCGTGAACATGTTGCCAATATGTTACGATTATTAAAATTGCCTGCATCTGTGCAACAGCATGTAGTGAATAATGAACTCAGCATGGGGCATGTACGCGCCCTGTTATCCTTGAAAGATCCAAAACTCATGGAAGAGGTAGCGCAAAAGGCAATACAATTGCATTTATCTGTGCGTGCCGTGGAAACGCTTGTTAAAAATATGAATGAGCCTAAGCCGGAACCGGTGAAAAAAGAGCGAGACGTTAATCTGGATCAGGTAGAGAAACGATTACAGAGTCGTTTTGGCACAAAAGTAAAAATTGATGAAAAACAAATTGTCATTAAGTATCATGGCAACGATGACCTCAATCGTGTACTTGAGATGATTGGCGGATTAGATGAAGAAATGTAAGAAAGATGCGATGTATTCGTGTCTTTTTGTTTGTGAATTTTCATGGTGATAAAGACGACAGAAAGGACTATAGTATAACTTTTAGGAAATAAAAAAAGAATTGTGATAGTACAATCATATGCACAATTCTTTAGGTCATATAAAAAATTATTTGTTTTTTAAAATATTATGCCGGATATAAGCAATGGTCTGATCTAAACCATGATCTCTTAAATATTCTAATATATGCTGTGTCAATGCTTTTGTGTTAGGATGCATCATGACTCTGTCATAACCGTTTAAGAAGTATTCTAAAGCACTGGCATCGGTATAGTTTTCCTTTTGATAGGTCATGGATGCCGCAATACGATCGCAAATCATCTCAACAACGTAGTTGACAGGCATTTCAATAGCAATGACACCATTTTTTACATTTCCATTGTCCAACCAGTATTCCCAGTGATGACGATTCCGTCCTTTATGATGCAACCATCCAAGGGAATACCCTTTTACTTCTTTTTCTCGATTAATAGGGCTGCGAAAGCCTTGATAATAGGTAACTCCTGCCCAAAATTCAACAGGTGAATATTTCGATAAATCGTGTAAGATTCCTTGCTTATATAAATGGCAGCGAAAGCATAATTTAGTTACCAGTATTTTATGATGATTGATCGTCGAAAGATGTCCCCAGAAACGATTCATAATAATCTCCTTCCTATGTGAATTTATAATGTCAGAGGTATTTTAACACAAATAAAGAAAAAGGGAAGAGTGGAATGATGATCGATCATAGATGGGTATTTGTATGGGGAAGGTCTTATATCCTCTCTTATGATTATCAAAAAGTTGTAAAAAAACGCATGACCATCACATATCCTTCACATTCGCGCGTTATAGTATAGGTACAGGCAGACTTACTGCTTGTGTGGTAATGGAAATCGTTTCCCCATCCCTATAGTAATAGTAACAACAGCTATCATGTTTACATAATTTTATAATTTCCATTACCGACCTTCATGCTTAAGACCTCTATCCCTCGTAGAGGTCTTATTGTATGTGCTCTTTAATAAATTAACACAGAATTCAAATACTATTCATATGTTTTTCACAAAGCTGTCTTATACTAAAAGCACAAGGTAAGTAATACCTTGAAAGACTTTGGTAATGGTACTTACTCCCTCGTTTGCATTTGTTCATTCCATAAACAAACGCCATTACCTTTCCATAAAAAACGACTCCTTACTACTTCAAGGAGTCATTTTTAGCTGAATTACTGCTTTTTTTATGTTGTATAATCCATGCATGTATTGGTATAAAGATGATAAACAGGATCAAAACAATTGGTAAGATTGCATTCCATGGTGTTGAGAACTTCTCAATATAACCTTGGAAGAAAATAAAGATGACGATGACAGGCAGTATGAAACTGACGTAGCCTCGTATCCAGCTAGGAAACTTTAGTCCTTTTCCTGTATTTGCTTCACCAATGAAATTTTTCCATCCCCAACCATAACGGAAGGTACAGAATAATAGATATAATATGGAACCCAATGGTAATAAATTGCTGGAAACAATGAAATCTTCTAAGTCCTGAATGGTTGTTCCTTCACCTAATGGCTGTAAGAAGGATAGAATATTAAATCCTAATGCACAAGGCAGTGATAAAATCAGGATGGCAAAGAAATTTACCCATACGGCTTTCTTTCTTGACCAACCGCTATCCATAGCAAAGGCAACGATATTTTCAAATACGGCAATAATGGTCGTTAATGCTGCAAAGGACATAAATAAGAAGAATAAGGTTCCCCATAAGCGTCCTTGAGCCATGGCATTAAAGACATTTGGCAATGTCACAAATACCAATCCTGGGCCACTTCCGGCATCTACACCAAAAGAGAAACAGGAAGGGAAAATAATCAAACCGGCAATAAAGGCAACTAAAGTATCTAAGATACAGACATTCAGACTTTCACCTAGTAAAGAACGATCTTTTCCGATATAGCTGCCAAAGATAGCCAACGCTCCGATACCCAGACTAAGCGTAAAGAAGGCTTGACTCATTGCCGCAAAGATGGCGTCCCATAAGCCGTTTTCCATCATTTTACCAAAGTCCGGCACTAAATAAAAAGTTAAACCTTCTACAGCATCTGGTAAAGTGACAGCGCGTATCACCAGTATCAGCATAACAATAAATAAACAGGACATCATATATTTGGAAATCTTTTCAACCCCATTTTGTAATCCCTTGCTGCAGACGAGAAAGCCGATCATGGTAATTACGACCATCCAAAACAGGTTCTGCGCAGGACTTGCGAGCATATCATGAAATATCTGCCCCACTGCTTCTGTTGACTGGTTTTCAAAAGTGCCACTTATCATTTTCAAACAGTAATTCAACATCCATCCGCCAACGGTCGTATAAAACATCATCAGCATGTAATTACCGCCGATTGCCACATATTTGATGAAATGCCATTTTGTCTTTTTTGGCTCTAGTACATCAAAAGATTTTGCGGCCGATTTCATAGATGCGCGTCCTACGGAAAATTCCATTACCATGATAGGTAAGCCTAACAGCATCAGAAATAATAAATATAGCAATACAAAGGCAGCTCCGCCATACTGGCCGGTGATATAAGGAAACCGCCAGACATTCCCCAGTCCGACTGCACATCCCGCTGAGATTAGGATAAAGCCTAAGCGCGATGAGAATTTTTCTCTTGTTTTCATACATTCACACCCTTTTATGCATAATTTTATCGGTGTATATAAGGAAAGTCAATCTTTAATTCGGCTTTGTCATGGCAATTGTATTACTTTTTAGGAAATGGTATGAAAATTTAAGAGATACGTGATATACTATACGACGTAAAGAGGTGTAAAGATATGGAAATGCATAGAAATTCCCGCTGCTGGTGTGGCAGTGGCAAAAAATATAAGCAATGTCATGAAAAGTTTGATGAAAAAATCCGCGAATTTGCTAGAAATGGCGAGATTGTGCCAGATCGCAGTCTGATCAAAAGTACAAAGGATATTCTTGGTATCAAAAAGAGTGCTGCTATTAACACCGGAGTACTTGATCATGTCGCAAAGCATATACATGTCGGTATGAGTACCGGAGATATTGACCGATTGGTGTATGATTACACGGTAAGTCATGGGGCAATACCTGCTCCTTTGAATTATGAAGGCTTTCCTAAAAGTGTTTGTACATCGGTTAATGATGAGGTATGTCATGGTATTCCGGATGATGAAATCATCTTACAGGAAGGCGATATCGTCAATGTAGATGTTTCCACCATTTTTCATGGTTATTACTCAGATGCTTCGCGAATGTTTATGATTGGTGAAGTGAGTGAAGAGGCAAAGCGTTTGGTACAAGTGACGAAAGAATGTCTGGAAATCGGTATAAAAGCTGTCAAACCTTGGGGGCATGTAGGCGATATTGGAGCGGCGATTCATGAATATGCAACGAGCAAAGGTTATAGTGTCGTGATAGATTTTGCCGGACATGGCGTTGGGAAAGCATTCCATGAGGATCCTATTGTTTCACATGTAGGGCGCAAGGGAAAAGGCATGATTCTGGCTCCCGGTATGGTGTTTACTATTGAACCGATGATCAATGAGGGAGATTATCATCTCTATATTGATGAAGATAATGGATGGACATCTTATACGGCGGATGGCAAGCTTTCTGCTCAATGGGAACATACCTTACTGGTAACCGAAAAAGGTGTTGAAATTCTGACATATTAAACAAGGGGGTTGCCCTTGTTTTTCAAATAGGAAAAGATTATAGCAAGTAGTATTGGAAAATGGAAGGAAAATGATATGCGAGTGATATTACAAAGAGTGCGGCATGCATCCGTTACAATTGATGGACAAGTGCATGGCGCCATTCAAAATGGTTTTTTAGCTTTGGTAGGTATTACCCAGAGTGATGATGAAGGCATTGTGAAGAAAATGGCAAAAAAATGTGCTGAATTGCGTGTCTTTGAGGATGAACAAGGAAAGATGAATCGTGGGTTATCGGATATTCAGGGAGATATTCTTTCAATTTCACAATTTACATTGTATGCGGATTGTAAGAAGGGAAGACGTCCCGGTTTCGAGAAAGCGGCACACCCTGCACAGGCAAACCCGCTTTATGAGCTCTTTAATAAAGAATTACGTTCTTATGGATTGCAAGTACCAACAGGTGTGTTTGGTGCTGATATGAAGGTAGAATTGCTGAATGATGGTCCGGTTACGATCATTTTAGACAGTGCAGAATTATAGGAGGCTAAGCGTATGGCAAATGTGATATATGGCAGTGAAATTGCTAAGCAAGTAAAGGAAGATCTGCGCTTGCGGATCATGAAGTTAAAAAATGAGCAAAAACGACTCCCTAAGCTTGTTGTTGTTTTGGTAGGAGAACATCCTGCCAGTGTATCTTATGTGAAAGGGAAAGAGAAAGCTTGTCATGAAATCGGCATGGAAAATGATCTCATTTTACTGCCGGCTACCACAAGTGAAGATGAACTGTTACAGATCATTCATCAGTTGAACACCGATACCAAGGTGGATGGTATTTTGGTACAGCTTCCTTTACCTGCACATATGGATGAGCATGTGATTCTACATGCGATTGATCCAAAAAAAGATGTGGATGGCTTTCATCCGGTGAATGTAGGGAAGATGCTATTACAAGAACCAACGTTCCTTTCCTGCACGCCAAAAGGTATTATACGAATGCTAGAGGAAATCGGCATGACAGATTTAAGCGGAAAACAGGCTGTTGTTCTTGGACGTAGTAATATTGTTGGTAAACCGATTGCACAACTTTTATTAAATCATAATGCAACGGTAACCATTTGTCATTCCAAAACAGAGGATATTAAAAGTATTACCAAACGTGCGGATATCTTAGTTGTATCGGTTGGAAAAGCGCGTCTTGTAAAACGTGATTGGGTAAAACCAGGTGCTGTCGTAATTGATGTCGGTATCAACCGTGATGATCAAAATAAGCTGTGTGGGGATGTTGATTTTGCAAACGTTAGCGAGGTTGCTGGTTATATAACTCCTGTGCCGAAAGGGGTGGGGCCTATGACCATTGCGATGTTGCTAGAAAATACTTTGCAATCCTATGAACAAAGAGAGCATGTTTCATGGGACGAACGATAAAAACTATGATACAATGAAGATAACTTAAATAAAGAGAAGGGAATGAGCACATGATAAAGCATGAATATGATTTGAATGACATCGTAGAGATGAAGAAAGAGCATCCATGTCATAAATCGAAATACTGGAAAATTATCCGCATGGGAGCTGATATCCGTATCAAATGTCAGGGCTGCGGTACCAGCGTGTTATTTCCTCGTGTGGAATTTGAAAAAAAATTAAAACGTGTTATTGAACATGCACCAAAATCGGAAGAATGAAACCGCAGCTATCGCGGTTTTTTTAATGCTTTCTCAGCGTGTCTTGCTAACTAAAAGAAACATCAAGAAAGATTCACCTAGTTTTAATAGAGTAATTTAAATCGTAATAAAAGTAATATATACTTGACATAAAGTAATATTGGTTATACTATATTGGTAGAAAGAGAAGTGGTGTTATGGCAAAGAATTTGCGAATAAAGGCCGCAAGAGCAGCAAAAGATATGACACAGAAAGAACTGGCAGAATGTGTGGGTGTTACGCGACAAACAATGAACGCCATTGAAAAGGGAGATTACAATTCCAGTATTCGTTTATGCATTGCGATATGTAAAGCATTGGATAAAACACTGAATGATTTATTTTGGGAGGAATGAACATGGAACAATTTGATGAAAGACAAAAAGCCATACGCAATAAGATTATGACGAAAGCCTTTGCTTTAGCAATTATTCTTTTATGTGGGGCAATTATTTTAAATGAATGTAAGGTCATTGAAATTGGGAAAACCGTAAGCTTTACGGATTATGGCTTTATCACATTTTTTATACTCATCTTATATGTGACGCTATCTTTGATTTGGAAGGATGCTTATGTGGGTATAGTGAATGCTGCATCGATTAAAATAGCTCTATATGGATTTAGCGTACTATCTATTCTGGACATCGATTTATTCATAAAACACAGAATGGAACAAGCACCAATAGATTATGTAGTTCTTGCTGGAACAATTACGATGATAGCCATCACCATTAGCTTATGGTTAAAGAAAAAAGATTGGGATAATTAAATTCACGAATCAATAAAAATGTATATACAAATACGTGCGCAAACAGTTGCATAACCTTAAAAAAAACGGTAGAATGTTAGAGTTGAGAGGAAGGATAGTATGCCATTAACAGCAGGAATTGTTGGGCTTCCTAATGTTGGAAAGTCTACATTATTTAACGCAATCACAAAATCACAGGTAGAGGCAGCCAATTATCCCTTTGCGACCATTCAACCGAACGTTGGTGTCGTAGAAGTGCCGGATCATCGTATTGATCGTTTGGTAGAGCTGTTTCATCCAAAGAAAACCATCTATACAACTTTTGAATTTACCGATATTGCCGGTTTAGTAAAAGGTGCCAGCAAGGGTGAAGGTTTAGGAAATCAATTTTTAAGTAATATTCGTTTGACAGATGCTATTTGTCATGTTGTCCGTTGTTTTGATGATGCAGATATTACGCATGTCGAAGGCAGTGTGGATCCCATTCGCGATATTGAAATCATTAATCTGGAACTGATTATGGCGGATTTACAGACAATTGAAAATCGCTTAAGCAAAGTAGAACGCAAGGCGATGACAAACAAAGATAAAGATGCGATAGCCGAAGTCAACGTACTAAAAAAATTACAAGCAGCTTTAGAAGCCGGAAAGCCTGTTAGAAGCTTGGATTTGGAAAAGGAAGAACAATTGCTTATCAAAGCATTTAATTTATTGACCTTAAAGCCAATGATCTACATTGCTAATATGTCAGATGAAGAAATCGCAGAGCCAGAAAATAATCCCTATTATCAGAAGGTGAAAGAGCTGGCAGATAGTGAACATAATCAGGTTGTACCTGTATGCGCTAAGATCGAAGAGGAATTGTCTGGCCTGGATAAAGAAGAAAAGAATGCTTTTTTACAGGAATTAGGTATACCAGAAAGCGGACTTGATAAAGTCATTAAAACTGCTTATCAAATCTTAAATCTTTGTACATTCCTAACTGCCGGTGAAGATGAATGTCGTGCCTGGACATTCCGTAAAGGAATGCTGGCACCACAGTGTGCAGGTGTCATTCACACGGACTTTGAAAAAGGCTTCATTCGCGCGGAATGTTACCGCTTTGAAGATATTGATGCATTAGGCAGTGAGCAGGCAATCAAAGAAGCCGGCAAACTACGCTTAGAAGGGAAAGAATACGAAGTGCAGGACGGTGATGTCTTACATTTCCGCTTCAATGTATAAGTATTCGCTATGTAAGTTTCCTACTTAAGTTATACAAAGGATTTTATAGTATCACAAAAAAAAGGTAAGTACCACCTACATGTGGAAACTTGCCTTTTCTTTTTATGCTTTTATTTTATAAATTGTACAATGTCTTTCACAAAGGTTACATCTAATCCTGCCTCCTGGTTGTAATCTTTTGGTGAAGGCTGTTCACTACCTTTACTCATTGCGTGATTTGCCGTTGCATACGTACGAATGGTCCAATTCGCTTTTTCAGCAAATGCTTGTTGCCAACGCTTTAAATCCGTTTTGGTCACTTGATAATCACGCAGTCCTTGACAAAGCAGGACCGGCACTTGGATCTTTTCTGCTGTTTTTACTGGATCATATGTGGCCAGATCCATAAGATAAGCTCGTGTCATACCAAAATAAAGCGTATCATCATGCTTGCTGGAAGCTATTTGTTTGATCTGTTTTCGTACTGTTTCAGCCTCATCCAGCTGCTTTTGTTCCTCAGCATCTACTTTGCCATCCAACTTCGCCAAGTAGGTAAGTTGCTCTACCATGCTGTCTTCGATTGGTCGAGAAGGAGCAGCCATAAAGATATAGCCTGCTACATCCTTTGTTTGTTCATTTAGGCGAGGTAAAATATAACCTCCCTGGCTATGCCCTAACACATAAATACGCTGCTTGTCAATCTGCTTTTGCTGCTGCATCAGTTGAATAGCAGATAAAGCATCTTCTATATATTCCTGCTGTATGGTGTCGGTTTGGGTAAAGGTATTTTCTAAGGTACGCTTATCAAAGCGATACGTCGCGATACCTTGTTTCCCTAATTCCTTGGCAAGCTCATAAAAAGGTTTCTGATTTCCGATGGTTTCATTGTGATCACTGGGACCTGAACCTCCCAACAGGATCATTACAGGAAATTTATCACCTTTTTCAGGCGTGCACAAATAACCTTTTATGTTACCGCCAGTTGCTATTTTTAAATCCATTTCTTTTTGTTTTATGCCATCCATCTTCATCGTTTCTTCAGGAAGTTGATATGGGCGAAAGAAAATACCGGCTATCTTATCACCCGCAAAGGTTACTTGCAGATTGAATTTCTGTTTTTGCGTTATTACCGGTTGAAAAACGGCAACATTCCCTTGATAGGACTGGGCATAAGGTGTCTGTAAAGATACCACACTGCCACAGCTCTTTGAAAAGCTCATAATCTGTGTTTGAAAGTTTTTTTCCTTCACAGCTTTTCCCATTTCATCTAAATACGTAAAGTCATTTTGCAGCGCTTGTATATCGCCATCACAAATGATGTTTGCCAGCTTTTCACAGGTTTCTTTTTGCGTTAAGGTAATCGTTACATCCTGTGTCTTTGTTGTATCTGATGCCGACTCTTCATTAGAAGAGCTGCAGCTGCTTAGTATTAAAGTAAAAATTAATAAAAATAACCATCCTGTTCGCTTCATACTTGCACCTCGTTTATATCTCTTATTTTACCATGAAGTAGGAAGAATATAAATGAGAAGTGAGAAAATTGGACGAAATGGAATATTCTAAAAGAATGTATGAAAAAGAAGAAAAAAGCATATGGCAGTAAGGAATGAGCATATGACAAAAAGGAGTGAGCAGATGACAAATAGGAATGAATATAGGAAAAAAAGGATAGAGCAGATGACAAATAGGAATGGACATAGGAAATAGAAGAAATAAGCATGTGACAAATAGAATAACACGATACTGCAAACAGATGAGGATGTTAAAGAGAAAACGATATAAGCACAAAAAAAGCAGCATTAGCGCTTGATGAATTCCATCAATGCTTCCATGCTGTTTTTAGCGTCTTCATAACCTTGCTCATATAATGCTTTCAGCTTTTTCTCATCTTTCTCTAAACGTCCAATCGTAACCGGAGAACTAGGGCGAATAACCAAAATACGGCCTTCTTTTTCCATTACCCCTAATTCATCTAACGTGCGATTATAGTTGATATGACGATTTGCTAATGCTTCAACAAACTTTGGATATTTGCGATAACTGCGACGGATGAGAGGAAGAAGGTTGTTTTTTCCCTTGCGATAGTCTTTGCATTGGGTAAGGACTACGATATTTTTCTGATATCCCATTTTCTGGAATTGTTTTACGGGAATGCTATCACATGCACCACCGTCAAGCAACTTTTTGCCATCTACTTCCACAATGCGGGATAATAGCGGTAAGGATGCACTGGCTCTTACATAGATGACATCATGCAACATATTAATGCATTGTAAATATTCGGCTTTTCCTGTTTCCAAGTTACTTGCCACAGCATATAATTTAATGCCAGAGCGATTAAATGCATCATAATCGTAAGGGTCTAATTTGTTTGGAATTTCGTTATACATGAATTCTGCTCCAAATAAATCACCCGTTTTAAGCAAAGACTGCATGCTCATATAACGTTTATCATGCAGGTAGTCTGTATTTGTGCGATAGGCACGTCCACGTTGTTTAGAAGCATAACTACACGCATGACAGGCACCGGCACTGACGCCAATGACGCCATCTGTATATATATCATGATCCATAAGAAAGTCTAACACACCGGCTGTATAAAGCCCGCGCATGCCGCCTCCTTCAAGAACTAAACCTAATTTATCCATATGATCACTTCCTTTGACTGTCCTATTATAGCATATTTTGAATAGGAAAAACCTTTCAATTTGTTCATAAATTTATGTAAAATACATGCTTTTTCACCTTTTCATAAAAAAGCATAAAGCATTGAAAAAAAGTGAAAATACTTGTGAAACCATTTAACATATTCACGATTTATTAATTGTAAAACCTCCTATTAAGTGTTAGAATAAACATATAAATTGAAGAAAGGAGCATTGCATATGAAACTCATTTTAGCGATCATGTCAAATGATGATAGTCCCGCAGTTTCCAGTGCGTTGACAAAGGAGAATTATCAGGTAACACGTCTTGCGACGACTGGAGGTTTCCTGCGTGCCGGAAATACTACCTTGATTGTTGGTACGGATGATGATAAGGTTGAACGTGCCATAGAAGTTATTGGCGAATACAGTAGAAGACGTACAGAAGTTGTACCGAGCACTGCATCTTATGATATTGGAAGATATGCATCTTTCCCTGTCGAGGTTCAAGTTGGAGGAGCTACTATTTTCGTAATTGATGTAGAGAAATTTATCAAATTATAATTTGTGATTACTGAATGACCCTTATAATGCTATTTAGCTTTATAAGGGCTTTTTTTTGTATACACAACACCAATAGTGATAGGTGTTCAGAAAGCTTAGTAGCTTGTATAAGCGGTAGATATTTATAAGTTTCTTGAATGATTGTTTACAAGCATCGATTTTCTCGCTTTGCTTTTGTTCATGATACGTTAAATAGTAAAATGAAAGGTTTCCTTTCGTTGAAGTCTTTTGAAAGGATAAGGATTTGGTATTTTCAAAGGGAAGAAAGAACATGTTCAATGAAATGAACTTTTTGACTGTTTTTAACTATACGCAAAAAGAAGCTATTAAATCAGCATACCTGATAGCATGATAAGATGGAAAAAAATATGGCGGTAAAGAAATGTTAGGGGTACATAATTATCCTTGTAAAAGCATCCTTTATGAAATACAATGTAAGGAGTGAGGTGCATAGCATGAAAAAGATAATTAAAAATGTAAGCTTTATGCTGGATGGCACGATGGTTTTTGGTGATCTTTATTTAGAAGATGGTTTTGTGGAGCGCATGGAATTTAAGACACCTAGAGGGAAAGGACATATCGCTATCCCAGGCTTTGTCGATATACATACGCATGGTTTTCGTGGATATAGCTGTGATGATGAAAATATCGAAAATCTTCGTCAATTGGCCAATGCATATGCCAAACGAGGGGTAACGACATTTTGTCCGACCTTATCTCCACGTCCTTTACAAGAGTATATTCCAATTCTGAAAGCATATCGAAAGGCTTTTCAAGGAAATACGATGGGAGCACGTTATGCAGGCGTTCATTTGGAAGGCCCTTATTTATCAAAAGCGATGCATGGTTTGTTAGATGCAAATCAGTTACAAGAAATTGATTTAAATGAATTAGATACATTTCTAAGTGAATATCATGAAGATATCCGTGTGATGACGATTGCCCCGGAATTGACAAATGCCATGGAAGCGATACATTTATTGCATCTATATGGTGTTCAAGTATCAATCGGTCACAGTAAGGCAACGTATGAGCAAATGCTGGAGGCTTTTGAAGAAGGTGCCTCCCAGGTGACGCATCTATGCAATGCTATGCCTGGCATTGATCATCATGAACCGACGATGTTTGATGCCGTGCTCTTATCCCAATGCAGCTGTGAAATGATTATGGATGGTGCACATATACAATCAAAAATGTTAGAATGGCTGATTAAACTGTTGGGCGCAAAACGGGTCATCGCAATCAGCGACGGTACGATAAATTCCGGATTGGCCTATCCTGAAGGTCATGTGCTAGATGATGGCAGTTACATACAACATCATGCAGTTTATAAAGAAGGCGTTCTAAAAGGAAGCTGTATAGACCTGTTGGATATCTTTCGTAAGCTATATGATACCTATGGACTTGCTGAAAGCATCTTGATGACTTCGCAAAATGCGGCGCATATCGTGAAGAGTTATACAAGTGATATTCGCCTAGGTCATAAGATAGATCTGGTCATACTGGATAGTGAATTGCATTTGTTAGATGTAGTAATAAACGGTCGCAGTGTTTTATAGCATATGGTGCATAATGAGCATCCGATAAACGTAACGTTTTGGATGCTTTTTATTTTGTATGAGGAAGGGGGAAGAAGAAAAAAAGGGTTGTGATGAGAGATGATGTGGATGAAGATGAGCAGATCAAAGTAGTTACTTAAGAAAAATTAAGATTTATTCGTTTTAAGAAGAGAAACGAGATTCAATAGGAAGATGTTGCGGAAAATAAAAAAAGTCTCTTAAATCGCTTAAAAACATCGATTTAGGAGACTTTAGATAGAAATAGCTAATGCAAATAAGCAAAAAAGAGAGAAACTCTCTTTTTTTGTTTTTTATACTCTACGAATTCCTGTAATACTCTGTCCGTAAGAAGCCCATTCACTGACACCACTTACAATAACACCCATACTAGGATTTGCTGCATGAACCATCTGTCCACCACCAATGTAAATAGACACATGAGATCCGCCATCCCAAACGATGACATCTCCATACTGCATGTTGTTGTAAGAAACCGCAGAACCCATACCAGCCTGGCCATAACCAGATCTAGGTACGCTTACTCCGACTTGATTGTATGCATAGTAAATTAAACCTGAACAGTCGAATCCAGCAGGACTAGCACCACCCCATACGTAGTTATAACCTACATAAGAAGATGCAATTGATGCAGCAGAACCATTACCGGCATGACCAGCAGGGTTCAAATTTGCATTGTTATTCTTTTTTGGAGCTGAATAAGAAGTAGACGCTGCTGTTTCATAAGTTGTTGTTTCAGCTTTCGCTTTCTTCTTAATTTTCTTAGCTACACCCTTCTTATCGAATTTGTAACCATCTTTTTTCGTATCTGTGTAGGCATTTCCATTCTTACTGAAAAGGTACTTCTTACCTTTAATGGTCTGCCATCCTTTTAAACGATAGCCATACTTGTTATAGTACTGAATCATATCGTTTTCATGTGTCCAACCGGATTTTAAAGTACCGTTAGACTGGAAGTTATACTTTTTACCATCAATCTTAGTTTCACTTGTTGCCAGAGAACCATCTTCTTTGAAGTAGACTTTTTTACCATTCAGCTTCATCCAACCTTTCTGGATGTTGCCGTTAGCATCAAAGTTATAAGTCTTACCATCAATTTTCTGTTCACCGGTAACTTTTACACCATACTGGTTATAGTATGTAGTGTTTTCATCTTGCCATCCAAGTAACAGTTTTCCGTTTTTCTGGAAAGCGTACTTGTGACCATCAATCACCACGTCACCACTTACTCGTTCACCGTTTGCGTTGAAATAATAAGTGCTTTCGTTGATTGTTTTCCATCCTGTAACAGCTCTACCTTCATCATTCAGGTAGTAGACAGCACCTGTTTCTTCAAACAGCCAAGCTGTTTTAACTTTTCCATCTACCATGTAGACGCCATCGTGCCATCCGTCTGTATTGGATGCTGCATATACTGTTGTAACAGCAGAGAGCGCTGTAGCAATTCCTAAGACAAGAGCAACTTTTTTTGTGTTCTTTTCGATAAAGTTCATGTTATCACCTCGACATCAACGTCCTCATTGTAACAAAGACTTTTTAATCGTGCAACCCGCATTTTTTGAAAATCTTACGTTTTTGTCACTTTACGCCCCCATTTGAAATCCGCATTTAACCGATGAACAAAGGCTTAATGACATTTTTTAAAATTCTTAAAAATTTTTTTATTTTTTTTTAAATTTGCCTGTTTTTTATTGACTTTCGACAAAAAAGCCCTATTTATCAGCTATTGCGTAAAAACCAGTAGGTAGAGCCGTTACTGGAAGGTACTCCCGTAATCGGATTTACTTGTACTTCCATGATATCATCACTTGGTTGATACCAGATATTTTTCTGATTTTTATACAGTGTGTTGATTGTATCCTGAAAGATCTTTTTACTGTTTGCGTAATATTGTTTTGCCAGCTTGCGATTATCATCAAAGCCACACCATACCCCGATGACATATTCCGGATTGTACCCCATGACCAAGGAATCCCAATCACTCGTTCCAGATTTCGCAGCCATTGTCACTTTCGGCTGATAGCCATACATACTTGGAAACGCATAGCCTTTATTGCGGATATCAAAAGTTGAAGTCAGCAATTGTGAGAGCAGTAAAGTTTCATTTCGCTGCAGCATGCGTTTAGGAGTTGTCTTATGTTCATATAAAATTTTATCATCGCTTGTTACAGATGAAATCATCGTTGGTTTAACATAAAGCCCTTCAGAAGCAAACGTCGTATAAATGCGCGACAGCTCCAGTAAATTCATATTCACAGTGCCTAAGGCTTCACTTGGGTTTGGCTGTGATTGTTTAATGTCAAAATCCAATAGTGCTTGATGCAAGGTATCTTCACCTAAAAACAGATGAGTTTTCACGGCATAGATGTTGTCACTTAATGAAATGGCATTGATCAATGAGATTTTTGCATTGGCATATTGATCATCATAATTGCTTGGGGCATAAGTTTCGTTGTTCGCAAGGCGAAAGGTTGTTTTCTGTGAAGTAAATTGTGTGGCTGGGGTAAAGCCCTGTTGTAAGGCACAGTAATATAACAGTGGTTTAATCGTGCTGGCAACTTGACGCGAAGATTGGCTGGCCCGGTTATATTGGGAAATGGTGTAATCCTTTCCTCCGGCAATTGCTAGGATATTACCAGTAAAGGGCTGAACGATGATACCTGCGGTTTCTAGTTCATCATCCATATCCATGTGAGCCCGTATGGATTTGTCTAAGGCCGCTTGTACATCTGGATCATAGTTTGTATGTACATGGATTTCTTGATCTAAGTCGATGGATAGTTCATTGAGTTCTGCAATCACGGCATCAACGTAATATTCGTTCAGACCATTTTGACTATCTTTATGGTTTTGTGATAAGACCAGCGGTTCTAGGCGAGCTTGTGCTTCTTCAGCTTTTGTGATAACCCCATGTTCACGCATAAGTTTTAAAATGAGGTGTTGTCGCTTAATGGCATTCTCTTTATGAAGGTATGGAGAATAAATACTGGGACCATTTGGAATACCTACTAGCATGGCCGTTTCCCCAACGCTTAAATCTTTCATATCGGAATCAAAGAAATAATGTGCAGCTGATTGTATGCCGTAAATGCCATGTCCAAAGTATGCCGTATTTAAATAACCTTCTAAAATATCTTTTTTACTATATTGCATTTCCAGTCTTGTGGCATAGAAAAATTCTTGAATCTTGCGTGAAACCGTTTGTTCATTTGTCAGGAACAGATTTTTGGCATATTGTTGTGTGATCGTAGAACCACCTTGCAGAATATCCCCATGTACCAGATTTGTTGATAAAGCTTTGATAATGCGAACCGGATCAAAACCGGCATGATAATAGAAGCGCTTATCTTCTACACTGATAAAGGCATCTTGTATGAATTCAGGAATATCGTCAATCGAAGTCCACTGCATATTTTTTTTAAAATTGGATTCATACATGACATTGCCATTGCAATCATAAATCGTGATATTTTTTCTTTGCTCATCCAGGGGCAATCTGTCTATGAAAGCATATGTGTATAACAAGATAAAAGCCGTCAGAATAAAAAAGATACTGCCAAAGATAATTCTGCGAAACCATTTCATAAGCGACACCTCTTTACGATATTAGTTTGAACATCTCCTTGTCTTTTAAACAAACTGATACAGAAAGACGTAGAACTATATATTCTATTAATAGAATATTATAAATATATATGTTGTTTCGTTCGTGCAGAAAAGTTATGCGTATAGAAGCAGGTAAAGCTTTTATATTTAAAAACAGGTTACATATGCAAAGGATGCATCTAATTTCTTTTTCTATAATCAATAAAAAGGATATATTCTAATAATGGAATATAGCGAAGAAGAATAGATTAGTCTAGAAAGAATTCACCACATGTGATATATAGGAATCAAAGCAACCGATATAACTACATGACAGACATATATATTATAAGGAAGAGATTTTCTTATGCCCCTATATATTATAAGGAAGAGTTTTTGCTCTAAATTGCTCTATATAATATAAGGAAGACTTTTGCAAGAGAAGGTCCTATATATTATAAGGAAGAGAAATATGAAAAAAGGTCGTGCAAAAATAATCGCTATATCATATAAGGATAGGGAAAAGCCATAATAAAGAGGACTCAACTTGTATCCAAATGATGAAGATACCTCGTTTCGTTTGGATAAATATGATAACGAAGTTTTGGAAAAGGTTAAAAAAATAAGATTTAATAAAACTTTCTACACTGCATATTATAAAAATAGAACATCCAATTATAGAATAATATTCCATAATTAGATTATCATGTTGAATAAAAAAGTAAGGGTAAGCACAAAATCATAAAAAAGTTTAAATTTCCATAAAAAAGGCTTGCACCTTAGCCTATTTCTGCTATAATGCTCATGATAAGTGGTGAAAGCATGAAAAAACACGTTACGTTAAAGCAGACACATCTGGGTACAAAGCAGAAAAACATTCTATTTAAAGGCTATTTAGAACTGTTGCCAGAGCAAGACAACATTTCTTTTCATTATATAGAGAGTGATCAAACAACCGTGGTGGAAGTGCGTGCAGAACAAGATAGTTTTTATCTAAAACGCAGTGGCGAAATGATAACTGAATTATGCTTTCGGGAGAATGAAAAAACAAGAGGAACGATCCGTTCGGAATATGGAACCATAGAACTTACATTATTTACGCATAAATATATTCAAAAGGATAATATTATCGCTGTAGAATATGATGTCATGGTGAATGGGGAAGTGAGCGACAGTTTTCGTTTCTTATGTACGATGAAGGAGGTTATGGCATGAATCAGATTGAAACAAACTTAAAGAAGGCGTTAGCAGATGCTGCTAAAAAAGCGTTTGATACAGAAGTGGAAATTGAAAAGATCGTAATTGAAATTCCTAAAGACAAAAGCCATGGTGATTATTCTACAAACCTGGCCATGCAACTGACAAGATTATTGAAAAACAATCCACGTGTCATTGCGGAAGCGTTGCAGCAAAACCTGGATATGGAAGCAGCTGCTATTGAACATTGCGAAATAGCCGGGCCGGGGTTTTTAAACTTCAAAATTAAAAATACATCTCTTGCACAGATTATTAAAACCGTATTGGCGCAAGGAGATAACTTTGGACATAACGAAACAGGAAATCATGAACGTGTAAATATAGAATATGTTTCAGCGAACCCAACGGGTGATTTACACCTTGGTCATGCTCGTGGTGCTGCATGGGGTGACAGTATTACACGTTTAATGAAAGCAAGTGGTTATGATGTGACACGTGAGTATTATGTGAATGATGCCGGTAATCAGATTGTCAACTTGGGAAAATCGTTGCAGGCACGTTACCGTGAATACTTAGGTCTTCCATTTGTATTACCGGAAGATGGTTACCATGGCGAGGATGTTAGAAAGATTGCCGTTAAACTTGCGCAAACATATGGTCAGACGTATGCAGAAGAAAATGACGAAAATTTGAAGTTCTTTAAAGAAAAAGGCATCGCGTTTGAATTAGATAAGATTAAGTGCGATCTGGATAATTTCCGCGTTCATTTTGATGTTTGGAGCAGTGAACAAAAGATCAGAGATGATGGAAAAGTAGAAAAAGCCTTAGACGTGTTGCATGAAAAAGGGCTGACCTATGAAGAAGAAGGTGCGCTTTGGTTTAAAACAACACAGTTTGGTGATGATAAAGATCGTGTTTTACGTAAAACTGACGGTTCTTATACATATCTGGTACCTGATATTGCATATCATAAGGATAAGTTAGACCGTGGTTTTGACTTACTTGTTGATTTGCTGGGGGCTGATCATCATGGCTATATCCCAAGATTAAAGGCTAGTATTCAGGCGTTAGGAAACGATCCTGAAAAATTGCAGGTAGATATCATCCAGATGGTTCGACTTGTAGAAAACGGTGAAGAAGTGAAAATGAGTAAACGTTTAGGGAATGCGGTAACCATACGTGAACTCTGTGATGAGGTAGGCGTTGATGCTGTCCGTTATTTCTTTGTACAACGTGCCGTTGATACGCATCTGGATTTTGACCTTGGTCTGGCAAGAAAACAAAGCAATGACAATCCAGTATACTATGCACAGTATGCACATGCGAGAATATGCTCTATTTTACGTCAGGCACCTGATTTTAAGGAAGCAACAAACTATGATTTGCTGACACATGAAAAAGAAATTTCATTGATGAAATATATCAATGAATTCACAAATGTTGTAAGTGATGCCGCTAAAACAAGAGCGCCACATAAAGTATGTAACTATATACAGAAACTGGCCCAGCATTTCCATAGTTTCTATAATGCATGTAAAGTTATTGACCCTGAGCATGAAGCGTTGTCCGCACAACGTCTGGCTCTTTTAAAAGCTACACGAATCACATTAAAAAATGCACTGTTTCTGATTGGTGTAGATGCCATTGAAAAAATGTAGGAGGAAAAGCGTTTACTATGAAAAAAGCAATGATTGATATAGCCTTCGATCTCATGAAAACTAAGAAAAAGGCTGTTACATTTTTAAAAATATGGGAGGAAGTCTGCCAGATTGCCGGTTTTACAAAACAACAAGAAGAGGATAATATCGCACAGTTCTACAGTGATTTGTCTCTTGACGATCGTTTTGTATGCGTAGGTGAAAACCGCTGGGATCTGCGTGAGCGTCACACATATCATGAAGTTGTTGTAGATACAGAAGAAATTCTGATTGACGAAGAAAGTGATGAAGAATTTGAACATGAAGCTGTGGCTGAGAAAACAGCGGATGAAGAATACTAAGCATGGGGTACCATGCTTTCTTTTGATATTATAGGCATTTTCAAAATTATATGGCAGAAAAGCTTTTCAAAAAGATAAAAATGAAGTAGAATAAGAGTGTAAAATTGACAAGGAGGAATTTAAAATGGCATTAGTTTCTGCAACAGAAATGCTTAACAAAGCACATGAAGGTCATTATGCTGTTGGTGCATTTAACATCAACAACATGGAATGGACGAAAGCAATCTTATTGGCAGCTGAGGAAGCAAAATCCCCAGTTATGTTAGGAGTATCTGAAGGTGCTGCTAAATACATGTGCGGATTTAAAACCGTAGTCGCTATGGTAAAAGAAATCCACGACAATTTGGGAATTACAGTTCCAGTTGCCCTGCACTTGGATCATGGTTCTTACGATGGTGCGAAAGCATGTATCGAAGCTGGTTTCACTTCAGTAATGTTTGATGGTTCTCATTATGCATTTGAAGAAAACTTAGAAAAATCAAAAGAAATGATCGAACTGGCTCATTCAAAAGGTTTATCTATTGAATGTGAAGTTGGTGGCATCGGTGGTGAAGAAGACGGTGTTACTTCCATGGGTGAATTAGCTGATCCTCAGGAATGTAAGACAATTGCTGAATTAGGCGTTGATTTCTTGGCTGCTGGTATTGGTAATATCCATGGTAAATATCCTGCAAATTGGGCTGGATTGAACTTTGAACGTCTGGGCGAAATCCAGAATGTTACAAATGGTAAGCCATTAGTATTACACGGTGGTTCAGGTATCCCTGCAGATCAGATTGCAAAAGCTATCTCTTTAGGTGTATCTAAGATTAACGTTAACACAGAATTACAGTTGGTTTTCGCAGCTGCAACTCGTGAATACATCGAAGCTGGTAAAGACACAGAAGGTAAAGGTTATGACCCTCGTAAATTGTTAAAACCAGGTGCTGATGCAATCAAAGCAAAAGTTATTGCTATGATGGAAGAATTTGGTTCTGCTGGTAAAGCTGAATAATATACAAATCAGAAAATGAAAAACACATCCTTTAAAGTGATGTGTTTTTATATGGTTGATTATGCAGATGGTAGATACTGTATAAGGGAAGATAACATAATAAGGCACCGCCAAAATTCAGAATGAAATCATCAATATCCATCGTACCGGTTAAGGTGAAAAACTGTGTTACTTCAACTGCGATTATGATACATGCTATACAGGGAAGATAACATCTGGCTTTCTTCATACATGGAAATAACTTTGGTAAAAAGAAGGAAAAAGGCATAAATGCAATGAAATTACCAAATAAATTGATAATAGCGATTTGATTGGAAATGGCTGGTATATCGAAAATAATCATCATCTGCTTAATGGTTTTAAAAGGCATAAGATTGGTTCCGTTTTCCCACTGTATCTGCAAAGCCGTTCCATAATTTCCATCCAACAGATTTACTTTATCGCGCGCAAAATCAGCTGAAAAAAATAACAAATAAGCCAATTGGAAGACATATACTAGAAACAGCAACATCCATATCTGATGTTGTGCATCATGGAGAATATCCTCGTTTTCATGAGTGTGGTAAAATATCCATGGGAGGATTCCCAACACGATGATAGAGCCAGTAATCATCAATATGGCATCGTTGGAAAAAGGTGTTTTAAACAAGAGCAGATATAAGGTATGAATCAGTCCGGCCGGTAAGATGCCGAACAGTAGAAAATCTATTATTTTTTGATGCTTTTGTACCATAAGAGTCCGCTCCTTTCATAGGACTTTATCATATAAGATTTTATGCGATGTTGCAAGATAAGAAACCTTAAACTTTTCTTAAAGCATATACAAATCATGAATCTGTAGTATAATATGCATGTGAGGTTTAAGATAATGAAATTATATACTTGTGAACAATGCCATGCCCCAATAAAACTAAGTATCCTAAAGGGGAATGTGCATATCGTCTGCCCATCTTGCCATCAGAAGTATCAATTGGATACGATGAGTGTTAAAAAATATATGCTCATACCATTCATATCTGTGGCAATTGCTGTTAGTAGCAGTTTACAGCTCTTACAGGGGAAAACGATTGATGTTAAGTTTATTTATATATTAGGTGTTTCTTTCGTGAGTGCTGCACTCATGGAATGGCTATGTGTAAAAGCAGGTATCCTGCGTTATGAAAAAAGTGAAGAAATTGGGTGAAACTATGCAGAAAGTAAAGAAAAAAATAGGAACCTCAGTTCAGAAATATCGTTATATTGAAAAGAAAGATTTCGGTGACAGACTTCTTTCTTTTATGTTAGATGTGAGTGTAGCTTTATCTCCCATGATGTTATGGAATATTGTCATGCTTGCCGTCTTAGGAAGCTTAATGAGCTTTTCTGGTGTGAAAGTTGTGAATGTGATTGTCGGTGTCATGATGATCGGATCCATTTTCTTTTTAAATACTATCATTTGTCGTAAAACAGGTGGACAGAGTTTGGGAATGTATTTATATGATTTTCAGCTTATCAGCATCAGTGGAAAGAAAGCGAATATTCGTCAGATGTATATGCGAGATCTTATTGGTTTTGCAATACCATTTGTAGTGTTGATGCTATTCACTAGTATTTTTGGTGTTATGGCATATTGGCTGTTAAATGGCATCGTGGTACTAGCGGACAAAAAACATCGCTCCTTAATTGATTTTCTGACACGTACCTGTGTGGTTAAAATCGTAGGTTCTACTTTTATAGCAGAGTCAGTAAAAGAAACGGTAAAACAACCATCGATTAGTGAAGCAGCTGCTCAGAAAACCGTTTCTATAAATAGCGTTGATTTGCATATTCATTCCAATTTCAGTATTGGTGCTGACTATAATATCGAAGAAATTTTTCAGAGCGCAAAACGTCAAGGACTTAAAACCATTTCGATCACAGATCTTAATACAACAAAATCAAATGCCATCGCTTTACGAATGAGTGAATTGTATGGAATACGTTATGTGAATGGTGTGGAAATTTTAGCCGATCTGCATGGACATACGGTACATGTGCTTGGTTATTTTGTAGATTATCAAAATGAATTGTATAGAACGATTGAAAATGATGCTTTATTGGCTGAAAAACGTGCTAGTATACAGCGTGTGCGTCTATTTGAACAATATCTTGGAAAGCAAATCCATGTAGATGATTTGTTGGAAAACAACCGTTTTCAACAGATATCCGGTGAAATGATTGCACGTCATGTTTTAAATCATCCGCGTTTTCAAGACTGTGAGATAATAAAACCCTATTTATTAGGAAAAATGAAAAATCCTTATCACCAGTTAGCAACTGATTATTTTGCGCAAGGGAAACCATGTCATGTAAACGCAAAACATCCATCTTTACAGGACGTCTTAGATGTAATTTCCTTAAGTAATGGTATTGCCATCCTGGCAAATCCATATCCTTTATTTGAAAAAGATGAAAATCTCCTGATACTTGCATTACAGATGGGGATAGAAGGTTTGGAAGTATTCCGTCCAGATTATACGCGCAAAGAAATGGCAACGTTAATGCAATTGGCGAAAGATCGAAAATTGCTGATTACTTGTGGAAGTGATTTTTATAAAGAAGGTATGGGCAGAGCAATTGGAGAGTGTCATTGTCCAAAAGAAGCAGAGCCACTCATCGATATGTTGCTTTACGCGAAAGAGTAAGAAGAGAGTAATCTCTTCTTTTTCATAAGATTTGTTTAGATGAGGCGATAGAAAGGAAAATCGAGGACTTTTATCTCATTATCAAAAAAGAAAGCTTTCAATATTCTTGTAAGGAGCAGTGCCATCTACATAAGCACACAGGTAAGGTTTTTATATCTTCATCTTTTTTCGTGATTTCGTTTTGAAAACCTTGCCAATGGGCAGAATATTCTATATAATGATAACTGATAGAAAGGTAAAGACAGGAAGAGTATTTTTATGAAAGCCTTATAGAGAGTGAATGGCTGGTGAAAATTCACAGGTGAAATAAAAAGAAGATGGCCCTGGAACCGTTTTTCTGAATAGTCAGGAAAAAACGTAGCATCGGCGTTAACGATGTTAAGGTGTACAGCAAGTACATAAATAAAGGTGGTACCACGAACTTTCGTCCTTTGGCGGAAGTTTTTCTTTTATAAGGAGGCGTATGTTATGTGTAAAGAATGTAAAAAAGGTAAATATTATATCACAACTGCAATTACGTATACATCCGGCAGACCACACATTGGGAATACATATGAAATTGTATTAACCGATGCCATTGCCAGATATAAACGTCAGCAAGGCTATGATGTGTTCTTCCAAACCGGAACGGATGAACATGGACAAAAGATTGAAGAAAAGGCAAAAGAAGCCGGTGTAACACCAAAGGAATTCGTAGATAAAGTTGCCGATATCGTACGTAAGAATTTTGATATGATGAATACTTCTTATGATTATTTTGTACGTACAACGGATGAAGGGCATGAACGTCAAGTACAGAAAATCTTCAAAAAGCTGTATGAACAAGGCGATATCTATAAAGGAAAATATGAAGGCATGTATTGTACTCCATGTGAATCTTTCTGGACCGAGAGTCAATTGATTGATGGAAAATGTCCGGATTGTGGCAGACCTGTACAAAAGGCAACAGAAGAAGCTTACTTCTTCAATTTGCAAAAATATGCACCTAAGCTAATCAAGCATATTGAGGAACATCCGGAATTTATTCAGCCAGAATCTCGTAAGAATGAAATGATCAATAACTTCTTAAAACCGGGATTACAGGATCTATGTGTTTCCCGTACATCTTTTAAATGGGGTATACCGGTAGACTTTGATCCAGATCATGTTGTGTATGTTTGGATTGATGCATTGAGTAACTATATCACTTCTCTGGGCTATGATGCTGATGGTAATCATGGCGAAAACTATAAGAAATATTGGCCGGCAGATGTGCATATCATAGGTAAGGATATTCTTCGTTTCCATACGATATATTGGCCAATCATGCTGATGGCCTTAGGGGAACCACTGCCAAAACAGGTATTCGGTCATCCTTGGCTGTTGGTTGGCGATGGCAAGATGTCAAAATCAAAAGGCAATGCCATTTATGCGGATGAATTGGTTCACTATTTTGGTGTGGATGCGGTACGTTATTTCGTATTGCACGAGATGCCATTTGCACAGGATGGAACCATTACCTGGGATTTGATGGTCGAACGAATAAATTCTGATTTAGCAAATGTCTTAGGAAATCTGGTAAATCGTACGATTTCTATGCAGAATAAATATTTTAATGGTGTGATTTCTAATCCATTAGAATGCGAGGATATTGATAAGGAACTGATTGACTTAGCGTTGGATACACCAAAACGAGTAGCTAAGAAAATGGAAACATTGCATGTCGGTGATGCCATTGAAGAAATCTTTACTTTATTAAAGCGTTGCAATAAATATATTGATGAAACAACTCCATGGGTATTAGGTAAAGATGAAAGTAAGAAAGATCGCTTGGCAACTGTATTGTACAACCTATTGGAAAGCATTCGTATTGCCGCTGTCTTACTAAGCAGCTTTATGCCGGAAACTGCTGAAAAAATTCTGGATGAATTAAGTACATCAGAGCGTTCTGCTGAAAGTCTGGAAGAATTCGGTAATTTGGAATGTGGACATACAGTAGATGCGAAACCAGAAATTCTGTTTGCCCGTATCGATGTCAAAGAATTTATGGAAACCTTAGAAAAGGATAAAGCAAAAGAAGCAAAGGAAGCTGCTAAAGCAAGCAAAAAAGCAGAAAAGAAAGAAGCAATAGAACCTTCTGAAATCACTATTGATGATTTCACAAAGATTGAATTAAAGGTAGGTACGATTATTGCGGCCGAAAAACATCCGAAAGCGGATCGTTTGCTTGTAGAACAAATTGATTTGGGAACAGAAACACGTCAGATCGTCAGTGGTATCGCAAAAACATTTGAACCAAAAGATGTCATTGGTAAAAAAGTCGTTGTCGTCAGCAATCTGAAACCGGTGAAATTGCGTGGAGTAGAGAGTCAGGGTATGATTCTTTGCGCAAGCAATGATAAGGATTTAGATATTGTGACAATTTTAAAAGATTTGCCAAATGGAACGAAGGTGAGCTAATTGGATAGCAAGTATGTGATGTTGTCAATGGGAACGGATATCTTATTGATTTTTATCTCCATCTATTTTATTTATCATGGAGTACACACGGATCAAATCGTCTTTTCCGTTATAGCGGCTGTTTTATTGATTATCGCAGTGATTCGTCTGATTATCTTTGCAATTGCTTTTATGAAGCATGGAGATGAATAAGGCTATATGGATGTGAAACAAAAAACCGCATTGTATAGCGCTGCAGTTGTTTTGATGATAGCCGGTGGTGGCTTTCTCTTAAAAGGGCTGTCCTCTAGTAACATCGCATTTCTTTTGATTGGTAGTATTTTATTGGCTATGGGAATCGCCAGATATCTCATGGTGAAAAAACTTATGAAGGAGCATGAAGATTGATCGTCTTTGTGCTTCTTTTTTTATTATTTTTAATTGTTATGGAAAATCTTATTGTGATGTAGAAGGAACAATTATTTCTTACGATAATTTCAATATCTTAGTTTCGCCGTCAAAAAGAATTGATAATTTGTGAATTAGCTAAGTTCCGTTATCACTTTTCATCATTTGTTGTTAGTAAGAAATAGGTTTACAAATGAGAATAGCTTAAAGGCGATTGAAGAGAAATATAAAAAGAAATACATATCGATCCTTGACAGATATGAAAATATGGTATACTGTATTAGTGTACTAGATACAGTAATACAGTTGGAGGTGAGATGATGTTTCTCATAGATGTACAAAGTAAAACGCCAATATTTGAACAATTAAAGAAACAGATATTGGAATTTATCTCCATTCAGGTCTTGTCACCTAATGACAAGTTACCCTCTGTACGTTCGCTTGCATCACAATTAGGTGTAAATCCCAATACGGTTGCTAAGGCATATCAGGAATTGGAAACACAAGGCTATATTTATACCGTGAAAGGGAAAGGCTGTTTTATCTCAGATAATGATACAGACGCACAGATTCGCTTAGAAAAAATGAAAGAATTTAAAGATAAGGTAAAAGAAATGAAGAAATATCATATTGGGAAAGATGGTCTTTATCAGACAATTAATGAAGTTTATGAGGAGGAATACCATGATTGAAATAAAAGCGTTATCTAAAAATTTTGGTTCTCATATCGTGTTAACAGATGTAAATCTGAACATTCCGGATGTAGTGTATTTGGTTTGATCGGGCCCAATGGCGCCGGAAAATCTACATTGCTGCGTATATTGTCAGGAATCGTGAAACCGGATGTCGGTGGGGTTTTATATGATGGAAACAATGTATATGAAAACCCTGAAGTAAAACAAAATATCCTAATGATCAGTGATGATCCACATTATTTCTTCCATGCCAGCATAGCAGATATGAAAGAATTTTATAAAGTATGGTATCCGCAATTCAATGAACGTATTTATCATCAGTTTCTTTCAATCTTTAAATTAGATGAGAAAAAACCGATGGCAGATTTCTCCAAAGGTATGAAGCGACAAGCTTTTATTGCCATTGCGCTTGCGATTGCACCTAAATATTTATTTTTAGATGAAGCCTTTGATGGGTTAGATCCTATTATGCGTCTTACCTTTAAACGAGCTATCATGGAAATGATTGAAGAAAAAGAAATGACCGTGATTATCAGCTCACACAATTTACGAGAGATGGAGGATATTTGTGATAGCTTTGGTATTTTGGAAAATGGGAACATTTCTACCAGTGGTGATTTAGATACAACAAAGGATAATATCCATAAGATTCAACTGGCTTTCCCAAAAGAAAAAGAGAAAGAAGACTTTGCTCAGCTTGATCTGTTATCCATTCATATTCAATCCAAAGTCGTGAATCTTGTCGCAAAAGGCAATATTGATAAGATTCAGAATTATTTAAAAACCATGAATCCATTAATGATGGAAATACTACCGGTGAATTTAGAAGAAATCTTTATTTATGAAATGGAGAGAAAGGGGTATGGTCTGTATGAATAAGCTCTTTAATCAACAATATTTCAAATATTTATATAAAAGTAATCGACGCCTGCTTATTCTGATCTGGGCAATCTTATTTATTTGTATCTGTTTCTTTACTACCATTTTCACGATAAATGATTTTACTGCTTACAGCGAAGTACAAGCATTTGTCACTGCAATGAGTGGGTTCTGTGGTATTAGTATTTCGATGTTTGTGCCAATTTATTTCTTTCGCTTCCTTTATCGGAAACGCAGCTGTGATTTATATTACGGCTTGCCGATTCACAAAAAGGAATTATTCTCTACAACCTTTCTCTTTGGCTATCTGGCTATCCTGATCCCGATTGCAGTATACTTTTTATCAACTTCGATCATTGCCAGCCAATTCATGAATGTGTTATCCTCAACAATCTTAATGAACATCAAGGTCATGGGTTTCTTTGCTATCTTCATGTTATGTATACAAGCTATCATTTGCTTTTTGTGTATTCGATGTAACACGATGATGGATGCTTTATTTATTAGTGGAACTTATGTGATTTTACCTTTTATCTTATACATTTCGATGAACATCTTCTTAAAGGAACAGGTAAATGTCATCACACTAGGCTATGGGAACTATATAGAATATATCTTTAATACAGATACTATTTTAACGTTTCTAAGTCTTCCTTATGCGGCATTGCGAAATGTAGCTTACCTTTTTGATTATTCACCAGATTGGTTATCCATCTTTTATTGGATCATCCTCTGTGCGATTGCTCTTTATTTCGCCTATCACTATTTTATCAATCGAAAAGCTGAAGATAGTGAGCAGCGTACAACATTCTGGTTGGGCTATCCATTTATTATTCTTATCATAACCTTCTGTATGATCCTAGCTGTCCAAACAGCGAGAGGTGTTTCTCTGCTTGTTGGATTAACGATTATATTCTTTATGTATTTATTCCTTGTTTTCTTTTCAAAAAGGAAAATCGTCTTAAATATAAAAACGATTGCTGTCTTTGTCGGTCTGTTTATTGGCAGTGCAGCATTTGGTCAGGCATTCCAATATACACATGGCTTTGGCGTAGTACAAGAATTACCACAGTTGGAAAAAGTAAGTTCGGTAAATATAGAAGTTGTAATGAGCCAAGAGATTAACCATAATAAAACGACTATAAATGGACTTTCCTTAGTGGGTAAGACAAAGAATGAAGCGTTAAATAAAAGCATCTATGAGCTGCATAATGATGTGTTGGATGTCTGCACAGATAAGCATGAGGGTGGCTCAACACAAATTACCTTCCTATATATGTATCGTAACGGACAATATATGAGTCGAACTTATAGTATAGGAGATGCTGTAACAAAGGGAATTATCCTGCCTAAATTTGATGAATATCATGAAGAGGCTAAGCAAGGTAAAATCAATGCATCCGTAGACTATATATATAATGTTTCAAATGATGCGGTAAATTATTAATGAATTCAGTCATAAGCCTTTCTTACGATGATTATGAAGAGGGGAATAGCTATAAAAATTTAATGTATTTTACCATCTTTTTCGCGAGAAACACTTGCGATTTGAAAAAAGTGTTGCTATAATGGTATAGCACTTACTTTGGACCCACCTGAGGTCTAAGGCGGAAGGAGAGTAAAATTATGAAAAAAGGAATTCACCCAGAATACCACCGTATCATGGTGAAATGTACTTCTTGTGGAGCTGAATTTGAAACAGGTTCAACAGCGAAAGAATTACGTGTTGATACTTGCTCAAACTGTCATCCATTCTTCACTGGTCGTCAGAGATTTGCTGCTGCCCAGGGACGTATCGAGAAGTTTAATAAGAAATACGGACTTAAATAAGAACACACATAAAAAAGAGGGTAACCTCTTTTTTTCTTTCATAGGGAAGCCTAGCCTTTCATAATTGAATGGCATTGAGGCAATTGTTTCCAATCAATAAGCAGATGTTACATATTGAAAAAGTATTTGGGAAATATGATAATTTCTTATGTTTATTTCTACCATTTCCCACATAAATTCGTTATAATAGATACTGTTGTAATGAGGTGAAAAGATATGTATCAACAATATCGTGAAGGGTGGCTAGAAGTCATCAGCGGCTGTATGTTTGCAGGAAAAACAGAAGAATTGATTCGTAGAATCAAGGTGTTGGAATATGCTAAGAAAAAAATAGCTGTTTTTAAACCGAGGATTGATAATCGTTATAGTGAGGAATGCGTTGTATCACATGCCGGAAGCAGTGTAAAAAGCTTTAACATCAGTAAGGCAAGAGAAATTTTTGATTACATAGATGACAGTTATGATGTAATTGCTATTGATGAAGTACAGTTTTTCGATGAAGAAATTGTGCAGATTTGTGACTATTTTGCTGATCGCGGCAAGCGTGTCATGGCGGCTGGATTAGATATGGATTTTCGCGGTGTTCCATTTAGTGTTATGCCGGAATTATTCACGCACGCGGAATTTGTTACGAAACTGACTGCTGTTTGTACAAAGTGTGGAGCACCTGCTACACGGACACAGCGTTTGGTAAATGGTAAGCCTGCAAGCTATGATGATCCTATTATCGTTGTGGGAGCCAGTGAACAATATGAGGCTAGATGTCGTCATTGTCATGAGGTAGAAGGACGACCTCAAATACATGTAGAAATGAAGAAATAAGAAAAGATGAGCGTTTGATTAATTAATTTGATAACGTTCATCTTTTTAAATGTCTTTGTCATTTGACTTTGTTTGTTTTAGATAATTCATGATAAGAAATTTACGTTTTTCACTTGTTTGTGTCGTATATAAAAAGGAAGGAGGTCTAACTAATGGCACATATTGAGTGTGGCGTAGTTACGGGAGGAAATGACAGTGGATTTGGTATATTTATTTATCTTTCTGCTGATATGGATTGAATATCTGCGTACTAGCAGATAATTGATTTATTGAAGCGTAAGATAGCCCCGCCGTGGTCCTTATCACACGAGCAGGTTTCCATTAGCCATTCTCTCATTGTCCTGAACTCCTTTAAACGTCAAAAAGGGAACGACCGAGAATCGTTCCCTTTCCTTTGCCCGAAGGCATTGTCCTGATGACTATATTTTACTGATTTTTAATAATTTGTCAAGATGAAATCAACTGTGTTTTTTAGTAAAAGCTTTATTTATTTTATTAAACATTCTCCATTACTTTCAATGACTGATTTATACCAGTAAAAAGATTTTTTTCGGATGCGCTGCATGGAGCCACTGCCATCATCCTGTTTATCAACATATACAAAACCATACCGTTTTTTCATCTCACCGCTGGAGGCACTAACTAAATCAATCGGTCCCCAAGCGGTATACCCCATCAGTTCAACACCATCTTCTTCTATTGCAGCTTTCATAGCAAGGATATGCTCACGCAAATAAGAAATACGTGCATCATCTTCAATCGTTCCATCAGCCTTTACCGTATCAATCGCGCCTAAGCCATTTTCTACAATGAACATTGGTTTTTGATAGCGATCATAGACGTGATTTAAAGTGATTGTTAAGCCTAATGGATCAATCGGCCAACCCCAATCGCTATAGGTCAGATAGGGATTCTTTGCGGAAGCAAACAGATTGCCTTCTGTTAGTTTTTCTGGTTCTTTCTGTCCGCTGACACAGCGACTGTTATAATAGGAAAAGGAAATAAAATCAACCGGATACTTCTTTAAAATCGCATAGTCATCATCTTCCATATGGGGCATGCAATGTTTTCTAGTTAATTCCTTTATCGCATAGGATGGATAAGCTCCACGTGCTTGGATATCAATGAAAAAGTAACTTTCTCGATCTTTCTTCAAAGCCTCAAAGACATCTTGTGGATGACAGCTATAAGGATAGACAGAACCTGCCGCAAACATGCAGCCAATCTGATTTTCTGGATCTATTTCATGTGCTAATTTTGTGGCTAGAGCGCTGGCTATCAATTCATGATGCGCAGCCTGATATTTGATACGCTCTTCATCATCTCCATCCTCAAAATATAAACCGGCACCTAAGAATGGAGCGTGTAAGATCATATTGATTTCATTAAAAGGCAGCCAATATTTTACGATACCTTTATAACGTTTGAATAAAACTTTGCATAAATGAAGATAAAAATCAATCATCTTACGGTTTTTCCATCCACCATAGGTTTGGATGAGATGCATAGGACAATCAAAATGTACGATTGTCACAAGTGGTTCTATATGATACTTTTGGCATTCACGAAAGATGGCATCATAAAACTGCAAACCTTCTTCATTTGGTTCTTCTTCATCCCCATTGGGAAAGATACGTGTCCAGGCAATGCTCATGCGATATACCTTGAACCCCATTTCTGCCATGAGGGCGATATCTTCTTGATAATGATGATAGAAATCAACACTGTCATGTGATGGATAGTGATGGTGTTCATCACAGGTAAAAGTTTTAAGATGACCACAAATAATAGCGGAACGATCACTTCCCGAAGGACAGATATCAACATTTGCTAAGCCTCTGCCACCTTCCTGATATCCACCTTCAAATTGATTTGCGGCGGTTGCCCCTCCCCATAAGAATTGTTTAGGAAAGCTCATACACATACCTCTATTTTACGATATGCAGGAAGTCTTCTCCTGCATGTATCGTGTCTTTCGCAACATCCAGTACATCTAAATACTGAGCAGAGTTGGTAATGACAACTGGTGTTTCCAGACAGAAACCTTTCTCTTTGACAAATGCCAGATCCACATTTACTAATGGTTGTCCTTGTTCTACATGATCACCTTGTTTCACAAGTGCTGTAAAACCTTCCCCATTGAGCTGTACGGTATCTAATCCAATATGAATTAGTACTTCGATTCCATCATCCGATGTAATGCCGATGGCATGACGTGAAGGGAATAAAGTAGAAATCGTTCCGCTGATTGGTGCATGAAAACATCCATCTGTCGGTAAAATAGCACAGCCTTTTCCAAGAATTTCACTGGCAAAAGCATCATCCTGTACATCACATAACGCAATGATCTTACCATCAACAGGAGCTGTCAGCATGGTTTTCTTTACTAAAGGTCTTTCCATTTCCGTTGCTGTTTGTGTTTCTATCGCAGAAGTATTTGTTTTTTCAGCTTTATCTTTAAAGCTAATCATTGTGATTATAAAGGCGATGATCATCGTTAACAGGATACCGGCAATCGCAACCGTAAGATTGCCCATACTACCATCAGGTTCTATCATAGCAGGCAATTCAAAGATGCCCATGCCACCCATAGAGAACTTACGGAAGTTACAGAAGCCATAGAAACCGCCGCCGATACCTCCGGCAATACAGCTGATGATAAATGGTTTTTTCAAAGGTAATAAAATACCATAAATAGCAGGCTCAGTAACACCGAAGATGCCGGAAATAAAGTTTGGAATACACATTTCTTTTAACTTTTTATCTTTTGTTTTTAAGAAGATAGCTAAAACAACGGCAGAAGTCGCAAAAGTACAAGCAAAGAAGGGCATCATAACCGCATCAAAGCCATTGGTCATAATATTATTGATATATACTGGAATAAAGCCCCAATGTAATCCGAAGATGACAAGAATCTGCCAAGTTAAGCCAACCACAGCACCTGCCAACATTGGAGAGAAATCACGAATAGCAATAACCGTTTCGGCTATGATCTTAGAACCAAAGGTAGCAACAGGTCCGATTAATAAGAAACCAACTGGTAAAGCAACAAGCAATGTCAACATTGGCACAAAGAAGAATTTAACCAGATCTGGAATCCATTTGTTAAATAGTTTTTCACATTTACTAGCAAAGTAAACGATAAAGATGACTGGAATAACGGTAGAAGTATAATCCATGGAAATCAAAGGAATGCCAAAGAAATCAATATAGACAGGGGAAGCAAACATCGTTCCCTCAAACAGGGTATACATAGGCTCTCCCAAGGTTGATACAGCACTGCTTTGAATAGCCGGATAACACATGATTGCACCGATTGTTAAACCAACCATTGGCTTTAAGCCAAATTTCTTTGATGCAGTGTAACCAAGATATAGCGGCAGGAAGGTAAACATCGCATCCCCAATTGCATTGATGATCATATAGCCACCGCAAGTATCGCTATACAAATGCAGAGATACAAAAAGGATATTTAAGCCTTTGATCATACCACAGGCAGCCATGATACCAAGGATTGGCTGGAAGATACCGGAGATGATATCCACAAAACGATCTAATAATTTTTCCTTTTTGCCGTCGCTTTGTGTTGCCATATTGTCCATATCACCAAGATGCAATAAAGGTAAGACCTGCGCATAAACATCCGCAACTGCATTGCCAATGACAACCTGATATTGTCCACCGCTTTTCATGACGGTCACAACACCATCCAGATTCTTTAAGACTTCATCCTTGGCGATGGATTCATCTTTTAGTTTGAAGCGTAAACGAGTGATACAGTGTGTGAGGCTGATGACGTTGTCACTGCCTCCGATGTTTTTCACAATTTCTTGTGCAAGTGTTTCGTAAGTAGCCATTTTAAAGTCCTCCATTTCTTCATTTTAATGAAATACACGAAACGAAGGTCAAGCCAACTCAATGTAACTATCCTTCTTAAATGCTGCTTAGCTGTCGCTTGTAACGACTTATATCAAACTCAGCTTTTCTGAGTAGATACCTGAACAATACGTGAGATATGAATACTTAAATATAAGATTTCTTCTTCACTCAAGGTATAAGCATATTTTTTTGTTAGAAAGGCACTGATTTTATTCACACAGGCATAAGCCTTCGGATATTTTTGAATGATGACATCCAATAAGCCATCGACCTCTTGCCCGGTAAAGGTTTTGTGGGAAAAGACACGTTCGGCAAAGAATTTCAAATGGGAAATAAAGCGATCATAATAGATAGAATCCGTATTGATATCAATCGCAAAATCAATGCGAACGATACGTTCGATTTCCTGCATGAGTACCGTGATCTCTTTTACCGTCTTCGTTTGCAGATTCAACTGCGCATTTACGATATGCAGGGCAATAAAGCCTGCTTCATCTTCGCTCAATGCAACATGAAAGCGTTCTTGCACCGCTTTTACTGCATAGCGACCGACTTCATATTCATCCCGATAGAACTTTTGAATATCCCACAAGAGAACATTCTTCACATCGACGCCCTGTTTCTTACGTTCTACTGCCATATAAATATGGTCACATAAAGCAAGAATGGCGTTTTCATTCATTGCCTCATTCACATGGATTTTTGCATAATTCACAATTTCTTCAGCTAATTCCACATGCTCCATCGGAATCGTTTCACACAGCTCCAACAATTTCTGATTCGCTTTCTTATCCGCTAAGGCAAATATTTTTTCAATCTTTGTTTCATCCACTTCATTGCCTGCCTGCATCTGAAAGCCTAATCCTTTCCCTGTGAGAATTTTTTCATCTGTCCCATCAATCGCAATCACAACATTGTTGTTTAAGCGTTTCTTAAATATCATCTAAGCCATCCTCCTAACAAAAAAGACCCATATAAGAAACCATATGCATGAAAGCATATACGTTAATTTATACAGGTCGAGCTTGTCTTTCAACAATAACTATCCTTGTTTGCGGTTTCATTATAACAAGCCTTTTTTTAGATGTCAACGCTTTCATGATGATTTTTATTTGATATGCAGGTGTGTCGTGCTTTTATAAGCAGCGATTATTTGAACGATAGTTTCATTTTTCTATTGAATCATTTGCATGATCATCTCATTTTTTCTAAGCGTTGCTTATCATCATATCATGTTATAAGCACCTGTTTACTGTCAGCCTTTTCTATGATGTACTCCCTTCATTAAAATTCGTTTCTCTTATCCTTTAATACAGGGTGTACCACCTTCATCAACATTAACTTTTCTTATCTTTTACCACACAGTAAAACCTTATATTACTCTATAAGAATTGCTTTTCATTTTTTACTTTCAATGGTATAGTATATAAGGATATTTGCGCATATAAAGGCAACAATAGAAAAGACGCAAAACAAGGAGGTTTGTTTATGAGCATTATGATCGAGCGACTGGAAGGTATGGTCAACCGATATCATGAGATTACAGAACTGATGATGCAGCCGGATATTGTCTCTGACAGCAGAGAATTGGCAAAGCTGGGAAGAGAGCAGGCAGACTTAACACAGGTCGTTGAAACCTATCAGGATTATAAACACAGTATGGAAGCCTTAGAAGAGGCAAAGGAACTGTTAAAGGAAGAAGATAAAGAAATTAAAGAAATGGCAAAGATGGAAATTGAGGAATTAGAGCCGAAGATTGAAGAATATTTAGGAAAACTGGAGATTCTTTTGATTCCTAAAGATCCAAATGATTCTCACAATGCCATTGTGGAAATCCGTGGAGCTGCCGGAGGCGATGAGGGTAATATCTTTGCGGGTGACTTGTATCGTATGTATAGCAAGTATGCGGAAAGTCAGGGCTGGAAGATTGAAATTGTTGAAATGGATGACAGTGAGGCTGGAGGTTTCTCTTTGGTATCCTTCATGGTGAAGGGTGATGGCGTGTATGGCAAGCTGAAATTTGAATCTGGCAGTCATCGTGTACAACGTGTGCCAAAGACGGAAAGTCAGGGACGTATCCATACTTCTACAGCAACGGTTTTAGTTACACCGGAGATTGAGGCTGAAGATTTTGATATTGATATGAATGATTTGGAAATTGAAACGATGCGTTCCAGTGGTGCCGGTGGACAGCATATCAATAAAACAGATTCCGCTGTTCGTATCGTGCATAAACCTACCGGTATTACGGTAAAATGTCAGGATGGACGTTCACAGCATGAAAACCGCGCAACTGCCTTAATGACGATTCGTTCTCGTGTGTATGAGGAACATCAACGCAAGCTGGAAGAAGAGCAAGGCATGGAGCGTAGAAGCAAGATTGGTACCGGAGATCGTGCAGAGAAGATTCGTACGTATAACTATCCGCAAAACCGTGTGACCGATCATCGTATTGGTTATACCGTGAATCAGTTGGATCGTATCATGGAAGGCAAGATGCAGGATTTATTAGATGCCTTAACAAGTGCTGATCAACAAGCAAAACTGGCAGGTAATAACGAATGAGTACGTATCGTGAGCTGTTAAAAGATGCCAACAGACGCATGGAAGAGGCCGATCGTGGGGAGCAGGCAGCCTTATTGTATTTGTTGGAACTTACCAATATGGAGGCCCATAACCTTTATATGGAATATGAACAGGAAGTACCTGCCGATATAGCCGAACAATTTGAACAGGGCTTATGTCGTCTGATTAAAGGAGAACCTTTAGGGCATGTTTTAGGTTTTGAGTGGTTTTATGGCTATCGTTTCAAGGTCAATGAAGACGTATTGATTCCCAGACCGGAAACCGAAGAATTGGTGGCGAATGTATTAGCTGCTTATGATGAAGTATTTGATGGTAAACAGGTAACGGTCGCAGATATCGGTACCGGTAGTGGAGCAATCGCGATTTCCTTGAAAAAGGAAGAAGATAGATTGCATATGTTGGCAACGGATATCAGTGAAAAAGCCGTTATGGTTGCCAAAGAAAATGCCGCTGCCAATGAGGCAATCGTGTGCTTCATGGTAGGGGATATGCTGCAGCCTTTGATCGAACGCAATATTAAGTTGGATATCTTAATTTCCAATCCGCCATATATTCCCAATGAGGAAAAAATGGAAACATGTGTTGTAGATTATGAGCCACATGTCGCATTGTTTGGTGGTGAAGACGGTTTAAAATTCTATCGTATCATCTTTGAGAATGCGCGTAAGGTATTAAATGAAAAAGCTTTTATGGCATTTGAAATGGGCTATGATCAAAAAGAAAGACTGACAGCATTGGCAAAAGAATATTTTCCGGAAGCTAAGATTGAAGTCTTACAGGATATGAGTGGAAAAAATCGCATGTTATTTATTTATCTGCATACGGATGCGTCTTAAGCGTATCCGTTTTCCTTTTCTAGGTGAAGACACCTTAAAATATCTTATGAATTGTCCTCAATAGGAAGAAAGTTTTTTTAAATTAATGTGATATGGTTTCTAACCGAAACAAAAAGCGGATAAAATAGGTATATGTATTTTATTTGAGCATGTAGAAAAAGAAAAACACGTAACCTTTTCCTTTGTATCAAATAGGAAAAGGGGTAAGGGGTTACTTACAGATTATATGAAATAACATGAAATATTGCTGTTCAATGGATAGAAAATATTTTATAATATACCACGTAAATATGTATTTGCTTTATATATGAAGGAAGGAATGTTTATGTACCATCAGAAAACATATTTGTATGGAAAAGAGCGCTGGATAAGTTTTGGATTCTTATGTATAAGTACCTTGATTATTTTGCTGGCAGCTTTTCTGACAAATCAAATCGTGTCAAGAAGTATCTTGCTGGTGATGTCCTTATTGAATCTTTTATTAGCAGGTATGGTATTAAAAATGAATTTGCGTAGGAAACGTATTCAGAAAGAATTTATATATGAACTAGATAAAGATATTCGTAGTAAAGAGGTATTATGTCCTTCATGTGGGGCTAAGATCGGGGCAAGTGGCATTTGTCCTAAATGCGGATATTGTCGAAAGAATTAGGAGGAAACAGGATGGCAGATGTTATCGTTATCGGCGGAGGTCATGCGGGTGTTGAGGCCGCATTAGCTTGTGCCCGTTTACAGAAAGAAACAATCTTATACTCCATGCACATAGATATGATTGCATCTATGCCATGCAATCCAAGTGTTGGAGGACCTGCAAAAGGAATTGTTGTAAGAGAAATTGATGCGCTTGGCGGTGAAATGGGCAAAGCGGCAGATGCAACAGCGTTGCAGTTTAAGATGCTAAATACCACAAAAGGCCCAGGTGTGCAGTGTTTACGTGTACAATCGGATAAATTGGCTTATAAAGCTTATATGCAGAAAGTACTGTTAGCGCAGGAACATCTGGAAGTAAGAGAAATGTGCGTTGAAAAAGTCATTGCAGAAGATGGTGTCGTAAAAGGCGTTTTACAAGCTGATGGACATATGGAAGAATGTAAGGCATTGATCATGACAACCGGTACATTCATGTCAAGCAATATACTGGTTGGTCATACCTCTACACCAAGTGGACCGGATGGAGAACCAACAACGAATAACTTATCTCAAAGCCTGCGTGATTTAGGTATTCGTACTTTCCGTTTAAAGACAGGTACACCGGCGCGCGTTTTAACAAGCTCTATTGATTTTTCCAAAACAGAAGTACAGCCCGGTACGGATGCCTTTCTATGTTTCTCTCATGAAACAACAAACATCAGACCTTTTAAAGAACAGGCATTATGTTATTTAACCTATACCTCCCCTGAAACCCATCGTATCATTAATGAAAATCTAGAACGTTCTGCCATGTATTCCGGTTTGGTAAAGGGAGTAGGGCCTCGCTATTGTCCAAGCATTGAAGATAAATTGGTGCGCTTTGCGGATAAACAACGACATCAGATATTCCTTGAGCCAGAAAGTGAATCCTTGGATACTACCTATGTACAAGGCTTTTCAACCTCTATGCCACATGATGTACAGGAAGCTATGCTGCATAGCTTACCGGGATTGGAAAATTGTGTCATTAAAAAATATGCGTATGCGATTGAATATGATGCAATCGATCCTTTGCAGTGTAAACCAACCTTAGAAAACAAGCGGATTGCTAATTTGTATACCGCAGGACAAATCAATGGAACCAGCGGCTATGAAGAGGCAGCTGCCCAAGGGTTACTAGCAGGTATAAATGCAGTCTTAAAACTGGATGGCAAAGAACCTTTTATCTTGCGTCGTGATGAAGCATATATTGGGGTGATGATTGATGATTTGGTTACCAAAGGGACAAAAGAACCTTATCGTCTATTAACATCGAGAGCAGAATATCGTTTGTTGCTGCGTCATGATAATGCAGATTTACGTTTAACACCTTATGGTCATACAATAGGCTTGATTTCAGATGCACGTTATGAACACTTTAAAGGAAAAGAACAACAGATCATTGACTGTCTGGAATATTTAGATACCGTTCGCTTTACACCGAAATCTACTGTAAATACGTATATGCAGGAATTGGACTATGAGCCTTTAAAGGAAGGCATTAGCGCAAAAACCTTATTAAAACGTCCGAAAGTGACAATGGAAGGTTTAGCACCTTATTTAGAAAAAACCTTTGCGCCAGCCATTGCGCAGCAAGTAGAAATAGAAATAAAATATGAAGGTTATATCCAAAAAGCGAAACGTGACGCAGCTCATTTGCGACAAATGGATGCCGTTCGTTTGCCGGAACATATAGATTATCAGCAGATTCAGCATTTATCATTAGAAGCGCGACAAAAATTAAATGAAGTGCAGCCAATGACAATGGGGCAGGCTTCTCGTATCTCCGGTGTCAATCCGGCAGATATTGCCGTTTTAGCTGTTTATCTTGAACAATTAAAGCGTGAAGATCATAAAAATGAATCATGATATGTTTATTTATCTACAAGATAAAAGGTGCTTAGCATAAAAAAAGATAATATATAAAGAGGTAAAAAATGAAACTATTATTTAAACAACGGATCTTCAGCTGGTTCGATAGCTATGATATTTATGATGAAGAACAACAGCCACGCTATCATGTGAAGGGGGTTATGTCACTTGGACATCGCCTACAAATTTATGACAGAGATGGTAATATGCTAGGCGAAATCAAAGAAAAAGCATTCAGCTTTCTGCCTAAATTTACTATGTATATCGACGGCGAAGAAGTTGGTACTATCCAAAAAGAATTAACCTTTTTACGGCCTAAATTTCATTTAACCTGTAATGATTGGGAAGTAGATGGAAATGTCATGGAATGGGATTATGCTGTTGTCAGCCAGAGTGGACATATTATGGATGTTCATAAAGAGCTGTTTCAACTTTCTGATACATATACAATGGATATCGTACATGAAAAGGATGCATTACTCTGCCTGATGATTGTATTGGCAATTGATGCGGCGAAATGTTCACAAGGTGAATAGCATCCAAATAAAAGGCTTTACAGATAAGTCAAGGCTCTAGCATAAAAAACTGTTTTAATAGGTAGCTACTCATAAAACAATATCAACCAACAAACAGAAAGCGAGTAGCTGTTGTACAGGGTGGCAAGAAAGACGAGGAAGAAGCGATTGCTTTTTGCCCGTCTTTTTTTGTCTGTTTCCAATAGGAACGTTTACAACAAACGCCCATGCGGCATAAAACTACATAGGCGTTTGAATAATGTGATTTATATAAGTATGTATAATGTATGGATAGTTTATAAGCATAGGTAAAATTCCGTCATATGGATTCAGCTTTTTTATGAATTCCATAACGTTTGCATGATAGTAATTAACATAATAAAACCTCTTCCAAAAGAGAAAAACCGAATTTTGTCCTTTCTGGCCTTATTGCGTGATTACAGATAGGACACAGGATCCAATGATACATATCTAAATCCCTATTTTTTTTGCACAATGTTATGCAATCTGCTGTCTACGATAAATTTCTTTTTTCGTGGGTCACCCTCTGCCCGATATATCATCAGCTTTTTCAAATCAAATATGGAACTCCAGACGGTTTCAAAATCTGGTTCATCATATTGACACATGAACCCGAAATTTCCTCTTAGAAGCTGTTGAGTCGCTTCTATCAGATTTCCTTTTATGTGAGTGCTGAAATTTTCCATAACCGTATGATACCGTTTTGCAGATTGGTAATCGTTTCCCTTAGCTGCGTCGTGTTGCTTCATTTCATCAGATGTAAAGCTATTAACAGTACACACAATTTTAGCATCATCGATACTTACCGCTTCACGGATTCTTTTTTCATAAGGTGTACATTCGACAACAAGCATTTCTCCACTCTTGTCTGCGATAAGAATATTACAGTTAGATGCTATCGGCAGTTTCATCAGCAGAAACAGTGCATTTTCTGTGCTATTCGCTTTTTCAAGCAAGTACCTTACGACAAAACAGGAATTAAAACCTGCTTGTATGTTTTCCAGACAAGTCATAACAAAAGTCATTGCTACGGCCAATCCATGTTCATTCACCCCTTCTTCTCCGTTAATGAAAGAAGAAGTTGTTATATTAAATCTATTCCCATTTAACGGGGAATAGATTTCACTTTTACTTCCTTTTTTCAAATATGGCGGTAAATCATTATTTCTTCCATAGATTATGTTGTTGTTTTTGGAATAGGCAAAGGCTGTACACCCCCTGATTTCTACGGGGATATTATCTTCCAGGTTATACATACAGCAGCCCATGCATAACATCCATGATACAAAGGGTAGATAACTTACCCCGATGGTATCACTGACGCCTTTTATTTCTTCACATACTTCAGGAAAATACTCTTTCAATATCCGTTCGCTTTTTCTTCCATGCTCAAGTTGAAAATCATCAAGATGCAGAGGAAATGTGATATTGCTTTTTTGAAAAATTTTTCCTCTCTTAACGCCCATTTGATAATGGTCGCCTTTTAATCGTAAATGATACATATTTCATCCTCCTAATCTTTCTTTATAGCAATCCATACTTCAGAATTACCTCTTAGCGGTGTTTCTTTGGTGATAGGATATACTTCTATGTCTGGAAGTCCAGCATATGCATATCCCGAAAACGGCAGCCATTCTGTATAAAATCTTCGAAAAATGTCCTGCACATTTTCTTTAAAATCTCCTTTGTTCTCAAAGACTGCCCATACAGCGGCCGGAATTTCAAATGCAAACATACCGGATGGGACAGGTTCTTTCGTGGCTGTTGCAATATAATAAAATATCTTTTTGGGATTTTCATAAACGCTAACACCTAATATTCCTTCGGGAGATTGATTTGATAAATCACATATTTCGGAAAATAAACTGCTGTTTAAAACAGACTTCCAAAATTTTGGAATTATTCTTTGATTTTCCTCCATGTCCTCACTTAACGCCATACGAACACCTACCATACGCATGGATTGTTTTTGTGTAATATGATAGGACATAGCGGATTCTCCTGAAACTTGAACGGAAAAACGAATTGCTGGATAAGCATTGAATGTATTTCCTATGCTGCGCGCAGCTGCGGGTGTGATATTATGGACGCTCTGAAATGCCCTATTAAATGAAGTCGGAGAAGCGTATCCATATTTTAAGGCAATATCAATTACTTTCGCACCTGTCCGTTGTAAATCAAACGCTGCCTGTGTCATTTTTCTGCGCCGGATATATTCAGACAGTGAAACACCTGCCACATAAGAGAAAACCCGTTGAAAGTAAAAGGTTGAACAACAGGCGATTTTTGCAGCTTCGTCATAGGATATATCACCGTCTAAATGGTTTTCTATATAATCTATGGCTGCGCTTAGCTTTCTCAACCATTCCATTTTGTGTGCCTCCTTCTATATAATCATAGCTTCTCATTATTTATTATTCCTCGCTTTTGATGCACTCTTTTGTAAACTCATACATAGTGTAAATGAATAAAAATTTTGGTGCAAATTTTCTTTATCTATTTTGGCATTTTACAATTACCACCGTATTTAAAATTGAGAACTATCTGACAACAGATTCTAAATGCTTTTTGATAATGATGAGCACAAGCAGGAATAACTGTTGGAAGATTTCCCACCTCTTTACTAACAGAGTGCAAAATGAAAACGGCATAACCTGTAAGTTACGCCGTTTCCTGAAAATAATTTTGATCATACTGTTTTATTGAGCCGTCTTAGGCAGCTTTTTTATGTTATGTGAGCTTAATCATCATCTCTTTCACTGGTCCATTTTAAGAAAGTTCCGGTTTTCGCATCAATTTCAAAATCATATTCTATTTGTTTATACTTGATTTCTCCTTCATATACCTGTTTGCCATCTTCATCATCTAAGGATAAGTGAATGTTTTTACTGGTTGCTCCAGGCACTTTCTGCAATGCGATAGAGCGAGCTTTCGCTAATGAGATAATAGAAGTAGATGGTGTATGGTGTTTTTGTTTTTCCACATCAATATCATACTGGATAATCTTTCCGTTACTGCGGGCAATGTCATAGTCATATTCGGTATTACCAACGTAGAATTCAACGGAATACACCTTAATGCCATCTTCACGTTCTTTTTTTACTTTCAACAATTGCGTGTTGTTTTCAGTGACCTTGGCATGCGCTAAAGCAATCGCTTTCGCTTTTTCCGCACTGATTTCTTTTGCGGAATCAGATGTATTTGGCTGTGAGGATGCATGGTTATCCGTAGACTCGGTTGCCTTTGTTTGAACATTGTTTTGTGAATTCTTGTCTGCTGTTTTATTATCTTCCGTCGTCTTTTTCTTATCGTCGTCTTTCATGTTGTTGGAAATGGATGAAGATAGAATTTCTCCTTTTTCTTGCGTAACCGTATAATCATATTCCTTTGTTTTTGTTTCAAATTCAATATCATATACCGCTTTGCCCTTCTTTGTTTCTTTTTCCACATGAATTTTGGTAAGCTCTGCCTCTTTTACCTTTGCATGTTCCAGCGCAATCGCTTTTGCCTTTGCTTCCCCAATGTCACTTGCGGCTGAGGATGGAGTTACGGCACTGCCACAGCCAGTTAAGATAACGGCACTGAGAAGAGTTGTCAGATATAATTGTTTTTTCATAATCGTTTCCTCCTATGCGATTCTTTCTTTACACATACACAGTACCATGGAAAGATTAAAGGAAGATTAAAGCTTTTCATCTTTTTTTAAAATGGGTAAAGTGAAAGTGAAGGTTGTACCTTTTCCATAGCAGCTCTTCACATCACATAAACCACCATGCGCTTCAATAATCCATTTTACCATAGATAATCCTAAGCCACTGCTAGTGCTGTTGTTTCTGGCACTGTCACAGCGATAGAACCGATTCCATATATAAGGTAGCTGTTCTTCTGTTATGCCGATTCCATCATCATCCACAACAATCTGCACATGATCTTCCATAAGTTTTACCTGTAGGAAAAGATGTCCTTGCTCCTTACCATATTGAATCGCATTATGTAACACGTTCATCCAGAAACGAATTAACAATGTCTGATCACCATAGACCATGATGTTGTTCTGTAAATCACTTGTTACCTGTATCTGTTTCTTTTCTGCCTGTAGCTGTATTTCTTCAATGGCATAAGCACTTAATTCACTAAAGTTCAGTGGTTCCATCGTCAGCTGGGCATTACCCATATCGGCTCTCGACAACAATAACAACTGGGAGATGATATTACGCATGGCAATGGCTTTTTGTTGGATGACTTTTAACTCTTTGGCGGATGCTTCATCCTTTTGTTTCTCATGTAACAGCTGTTCACATTGCATTAGGATAGTTGTCAATGGTGTTCTTAATTCATGTGAAACATCACTGGTAAATTGCTGTTCTCGTTGTAAACTGTCTTCCATCTGCGCTAACAGTTTATCAAAGGTTTCGGCCATCTCATAAATTTCATCTTTCCCTTTTCCTAAAGCCACGCGCTTCGTCAGATTTTGTCCTTTTAAAATGGTCTGGACTCTTTGGGTAATGGTCGCAACCGGTGACAATGCTTTTTTCGCAAGGAAATAACCGGCAATTGAGCTGACGAGCACAAACAATGGCAGTAACAGTAAGCTCAAGCGCAGGGTGGCATAAACGTTTTCCTGTGCATCACTGATGGATATGATACCGCGCACCATCAAAGAAGGGGCACTCTTTTTTACCTGATACTGCATATCTAACACATAAAACTTAGTCTGATTGCTTTTAATCTTGCGCACCTGTCCATCCGCAAAAGGAAGATCATACGCAAAGCCATAAGGAACTCGCCCATACACCAATTCCTGCGTTTTTGCATCATATACAGAAAGATAGACACCATCTTCTAATTCTAATATATCATTATCAAAATGATAGCTGTCATGCTTATAGTCGATGTTATCAAAACTGGATGATACATGTTCTTCTAATATTGCTTTTGTATGGGAAAGAATCTCTTGGGAGCTGTATGTGAAGAATAGCCCTATGATAAAGATGATCAAAAGCATCATCAGGGAGCTGTACAATACTGTCAGTTTGGCTTTAATAGACAATCGTTTCATACATCCACCTTCAAAACATAGCCAACACCGCGAATCGTATGCAGCAGCTTATGCGTATGCCCTTCATCGATTTTCTTACGCAGATAACGGATATAAACATCAATGACATTCGATTCTCCGCTGTAATCATAATTCCAGATATGCTGTTCCAGTTTTTCTCGGCTTAAGACAATACCGGTATTTTGCATCATATAACGTAATAATGAGAATTCCTTTGCGGAGAGATGAATTTCCTTATCAGCACGTAACACTTTATGAGTATTTGGATATAAGACTAAATCATCTACCTGATAAAAACCGGTGTGCTGATTGGATGGTTTGCGTAATAAAACACGGATTCGTGCCAAAAGTTCATCAAAGGCAAATGGCTTTACAAGGTAATCATCTGCCCCGGCATCCAATCCTTTAACTCTATCTTGAATGCTGTCTTTTGCTGTCAACATCAAAACCGGCACTTGCTTGCCATCAGCTCGCAAGGTTTGTAAAACCTCTAAACCATCTACGATGGGCATCATGATATCCAGTATGACAACATCATATTCCATGACTTGTAAAAATGCTAAGGCTTCTTCACCATTTAGGCAAGCATCAACACTGTATTGTTCTTCCCGTAATCGTTCACATACGATACGATTTAGTTCTTTTTCATCTTCGGCTAAAAGAATACGCATAAAATCACCTCATCTTCTATGTTCATTTTAGCATATTCCTTGTAATGGGGTATAGGAAATGCCAATAGGAAAAGAAAAACCAGTAGCAGACAGGGATTCAGACCATTGTCAACTACCGGTAATTCATATATGAATCAGCGAGGCTACATTTCATCAATTAGCGTGATGATGTCTTTAATCGACATGAGTTGTGCATTTGCTTCCTTCGCACGATGATGTTTTAAGATGCTGGCTGCTGTTTCTTGCATGGCTGGGAACGCACTGCGCGTTAACTGATTGGCATAGATAACGATGTTGATACCATGCGCTGCCAGCTGTTCTTCCAAGACACTATGATAGGAAGTAGGCACTACCACAATCGGGGTGTTCTTATCTTTTTGGCGAAAGGCATCACAAAAGGCAAAAATTTCATCCGGTGTTTTTTGTCTTGAATGAATCATAATGCCATCTGCCCCAGCCGCAACATACGCATAAGCACGTTGTAATGCATCCGCTATGCCTTTTTCAAGAATCAAACTTTCGATACGAGCTATGATCATAAAGTCCTCGCTTAGCTGTGCCTGTTTCCCGGCTTGGATTTTTTCACAAAAATGGGCAATGCTGTCTTGTGTCTGTTCAACATCATTACCAAATAAAGAGTTTTTCTTTAACCCTGTTTTATCTTCAATAATAATTGCCGAAACGCCAAGACGTTCCAAGGTTCGTACGTTGTATACAAAATGTTCAATCAAACCACCGGTATCGCCATCTAATATGATGGGTTTGGTAGATACATCCATCACATCATCAATGGTACGAATGCGGCTAGACATATCCACCAGTTCGATATCAGGTTTTCCTTTTGCGGTAGAATCACACAGACTGCTGATCCACATGGCATCAAACTGATCAAGTTCCTCTTTGTTTTGCACAATTGTTTTTTCGGCAATTAAAGCCGTAATGCCACTGTGGACTTCTAGTGCTTTTACGATTGGCCGCAGCTGTAAAAGCTGACGCAATCGTTTCCTTCGAAATTCAGGCATAGCTAACTTATCATGCATCACTTTATCGATATGCTGTACCTTTTCCGTGCGTGTATAAGGAACCTCAATGAGTTGTCCTCCCCATGTTGATAGAACCTTAAGCACGTTATCACGTATGATTTTTTGTTCGTTCGTCTTCCAATTATCACCATGAATGACATAATCCGGTTTTAACTTTTGTAAGTTTTCGGTATATGAAACCGTGGATTGCGCAACAACATGTGCAACGCCATCCAACTTTTGGATCATTTGAAAACGTTCATCAAAGGTAATTGTCGGAAAACGATCAAACTTTATCAATGCCTCATCTGTTAATACCCCTATCGTGAGCTCTCCATAGGCCTGTGCTTCTTGAATAATATGAAGATGTCCTTCGTGAATGACATCGGTACTAAAACATGCATAAACACTTTTCATGTTAGTATTCTCCTTTCAAAACGCTCATAAATTGTTCTTTATTTTCTACAGCAGTTTCTTTCGGTCTTCCTAAGTCAGCACGAGAACCTACTGCAACACCGATTTCGATAAATACCGGTCCTTGATAGTTTCTTTGTAAAGTGCTATCCAATTCTTGTAAATCAGTAATATAGAGAACATGTTTATAGCCCATGGCCTTTGCGATTTCATGAAGGGGCGTCTTAGCACATTGTGTCGGCATGCCACCAACGGATTCATGAGCAAGATTATTAAAAACGATATGGATAAGGTTCTCACAAGGCTGTTGGGCAATATAGTTCATAGAGCCCATGTGCATCAGCGCAGCTCCATCGCCATCAAAACAAAAGACACGCTTATGCGGACACTTTAAGGCTATACCTTGCGCAATCATAGAGGCATGTCCCATAGAGCCTACGGTTAAGAACGCTTGTTTATGATGACCTAATATAGCATTGCTCTGTTCATAAACCTCTCGGGAAATCTTGCCGGTCGTACTGATGATGACATCTTCTGGTTGCAGTGAAGAAATAACGTGTTGAATGGCTTCTTCTCTTCGTATATGGAAGCTATTTTGAAAGTGTAAAGTTTCTTCGCTTACAAGAGCACCTTTTTCCACAACGATGGCAAATTGCTTCTTCGCTTGAAAACATTCTTGTGCTTTTTTTAGTGTCTGTGAAAGGGAGAAGGCATCATCGTCTTTTTTCAACACGGCATAGGGAATTTCTAACAGCTCTAACATAGGTAAGGTAATTGCTCCCTGAAACTTATGCTGTGGTTCATCTGCATATCCGGGCTGACCGCGATAGCCGATGATGAATAACATTGGAATCGCATATACCTTTTCATGCAGCAGACTGGTGATAGGATTTACAGCATTACCTAAGCCACTGTTTTGCATATAAACACAAGATATCTGACTGCTTGCCAAATAGATGCCAGCTGCCATAGCCAGTGCTGCACCTTCATTTACAGGCACATGATGCTGTGCAGGGCTCTTGTGCAAGTATAAATAATCACAAAAGCTTTTTAATGTGGAATCTGGAACACCAATATAATCGTGGATAGCAATTGCTTCTAAAGCATTTATCAAAGTTTCTGCTTTCATCTGTTTTCCTCCATATACATGCGTAAGACTTTTTTAAAGTGAAGAATATCTGCATCGCTGATTTCCCCTATATTACCAATCCTAAATGCATCTATACCAGGTAATTTCCCAGCATATAACAAGAAACCATGGACTTTAAAAAAGTTGTAGAAATGCGTAAAATCAAAACCTTTCGGACACAAATATGTCGTTATGACACAAGATTGCACGTCAGGCTCTACTAAGGTATGGAAACCATACTTCGTCATACTGTCATGCAATTCTTTTTGAACATGCAAATAGCGTTTATGACGTGCTGGAATGCCTCCGTTTGTTATCAGTGTTGTTAAGGCTTCTTGCAAAGCTAACATGACATGCGTTGGTGAGGTAAAGCGAAATGCGCCTTGGGTTTCTTCCATAGAGCGATATTGTTCGTACAAATCCAAGGACAGGCTAACAGCACAATGCTGACATGTATCCAAATGTGCTTTTCTGGCAAAGATGATAGCTACTCCCGGTACACCATGCAGACATTTATTCGCACTGGTTATCAGATAATCAATCCCTGCATCTGCAATAGCAATCGGTACAGAGCCAAAACTGCTCATGGCATCGACAATGCTGATTTTGTGATAGCTGCGGATACATTCTTGTATACGGTAAAGATCATTCATCACACCTGCCGTTGTTTCACAATGCACATAGGCAACATGGGTATAGCGAGGATCGGCTATCTGCTCTTTAACTTCATCGAGTGGTAAAGCTTTATCCATAGGATAATTTTTTAATGTAAATGGGACATGAGCAGTTTCACATATTTGTGCCATGCGGTTTCCATAAGCTCCATTCGCTAAAATCAGAACATGTTCATCTTGACGAATCGTGCTTGTTAAGACACTTTCTACTCCAAAGGTTCCAGAACCTTGCATGAAAATCAAAGCGTATTGCGATGGATGCACTTGTCCCAATTCGCATAGTTGTTCACGCAAAGATTGGATTATCATACGATATTCATCATCTCTAGTGCCAAGATCTTGTAACATTGCCTGCTTTACAGCAGCGCTAGTTGTTAAAGGACCCGGTGTTAATAAGACAGTAGGCTTCATTTTTAGCATCTCCTTTTGATGAATCATATAAGATGATTATATGTTCAATATCGTTATAATAATACATAAATTGAACAAATACAAGGAAAATATCAAAATAAATGTTTGTTCTATCTGAATTAATCGCTATAATATGAACAAATAACAGTCTTTGTAACTAGCCGTTTGCTTCTTTTTGTATAGGATAGATACTATCCGGGAATACCTTAAGAAAGGCAGTGATAAAAAACTTGATGCAATGCTATTTACAAAAATGAAAACGGAAACATTGATGTTGTAAGCAGATGATAGTATAATGAAATTACAAGGTGAGGAGGTCGATTTTATGAAAAAGACCATTATTACAATCAGTAGAGAATTTGGAAGCGGCGGTAGAGAAATCGGCAAAAAGCTGGCTGAACAGCTGAATGTACCTTTCTATGACAAAGAACTTATCGAAATTGCTGCAAAGGAAAGCGGATTAGATAAGGAATTGTTTGAGGAAGAAGATTCTCGTACAAGCAAAGGTTTCCGTTTATTAGGTGCTCTTGGTTATTCCTTAGGAGGACCGTTATCAACAATTACTGAACTTTCCTTGAATGATCGTCTGTTTCTGGTACAATCACAGGTTATTGAGCAGGTGGCAAAGGAAGGCGCATGTGTTATTGTCGGACGCTGTGCAGATTATGTTTTAAAAGATTATGATACGGTATTAAATGTATTTATTCATGGTAATATGAAAGAGAAAAAAGAACGCGCTATTCATTCTTATGAAGTAGATGAACGCGATATTGAAAATTCTATTCATAAAATTGATAAACGTCGTGCGAATTATTATGAGTATTATACCGATCGTAAATGGGGTCGTGCAGAAAATTATGATATTTCATTAAACTCCAGTACCTTTGGTATTGATGGTTGTGTGGAAATCATTAAAGAAGTTGCGGTCAATAAGAGTTTATAAAAAGGATGTGCATATGTAGAGCCTTCTAAAACAGAGGGCTCTTTTTGTATGAAAAAAATCCTTCAAATAGTGATAAGAATTCTGGGTATATATCATAAATCGGTGGATATTTATTCATATTTACTACGTTTGTCATTACCTTTTTGATCATTCAGATGATTACGAAGGGAATGACTTATCATGAACGCTGAAATATGGTATGATAATACACGTAATAATTTTCAGTTATGCTGATGAGGTGATGATGATGTCTGAAAAAAAAGTAGTTCGTTATAAATTAGTGCGCCATAAATGGCCGGATGAGATAGAAGCAGAGAAGAAACAAAGGAAAAGACGCATTGGCATAATTGCTCTATGTGTTATTTTCTTCTTTTCTGGATATGGTCTTAACCGATTTTTAAGCCGTTCAGATGTCACCAATGATAAAACTTTTGCTAAATTGAGTGAAGTATATACCATCATGAAAAATAAATTTTATTTTGGGAAAGATAAAGAAGACTTCAATGAGCAACTGATCAATGGAGCTATCAAGGGTATGGTCGATGCCGGCGGTGATCAGCATACGATGTATCTGAATAATGAGCAAAGTGAAAACTTTACAAGCTCTATGGAAGGCAGTGTTGTCGGCATTGGTGTTACAATGTATGCCTTAGATGATAATACGTTTATCATCTCTGATATTATTAAGGATTCACCGGCAGAAAAAGCAGGACTTCATGCAGGTGACCAAATTTATGCAGTAGATGGCAAAGTATTAAAAAACACTTCAACAGAAGAAGTGGCTAAAAAAGTTAAAGGGGAAAGTGGCACAAAAGTGAAGCTGGAAATCATTCGCAGTGGAAAACATATAGAAAAAACGATTACCCGTAAAAAAGTAAATGGAACTGTGTTCAGTGAAATCAAGGGAGATACAGCAAAAATTGAACTAACGACTTTTGCGGAAACAAGTGGTGATGAATTTGGTCGCCATTTAGAGGATATCAAGAAAGCAAAAGTTAAACATTTGATTATTGATTTACGTGATAACAGTGGAGGCTATTTAAAAGCGGCACTACAGATTGCCAGCTATTTAATGCAGGATGATCAGGTTATTTTTAAGGAAGATGATCATGATGGCAATATCACGGAATATAAGACATTGAATGGTTATGAGCATTATACCTTTGATAAATTATTGATACTAGTCAATGGTGGAACGGCAAGTGCATCAGAGGCTTTAACAGCGGCTTTAAAAGAACAGGCGCAAGCAATCGTTATCGGTGAAAAAACATATGGTAAGGGTACGGTACAGATTCCATTACCATTTAAGGATGGCAGTATGCTAAAATACACAACCGGTGAATGGATAACACCAAAAGGTAATAAGCTTAATAAAGTTGGAATTACTCCGGATATCAAAGTAGCACAGGAAGCGGCATATGTAACAGGCATGCCGCAATTAGATAAAGAAGAATTTGCTTTTGATACCGTAAATGAAGCGGCATCTCCCGTACAGATCTACTTAAAGTTTTTAGGATACGCAGTTGATCGTACGGATGCCTATTTCTCTTATACCTCTGCAAAAGCATTAACACAGTATCAAAAAGATCATGGATTGAAAGCGGATGGAAAGATTCGCGAAGAAGTCTGTAGATCACTGGTATCAGACTGCCTTAGAAAATGGCGGAGTGATCCATATAAATATGATTTACAATTAAAGAAAGCGATGGAAATAGCAAATGAAAAATGAGGAAAAGCTATTTGATTTAGTATCAGAATATCAGCCTCAAGGAGATCAACCTAAGGCAATCAAAGAGCTTGTAGAAGGCATAAAGGAAGGAAAGAAACAGCAGGTTTTGTTAGGGGCAACCGGAACGGGTAAGACCTTTACGATATCGAATGTCATTGCACAGGTCAATAAACCTACGCTAGTGTTTGCGCATAATAAGACGTTGGCTGGACAGCTGTATTCAGAATTTAAAGAATTCTTTCCTAATAATCGTGTGGAATATTTCGTATCTAACTTTGATTATTATCAGCCTGAAGCCTATATACCAAGTTCTGATACCTATATTGATAAGAATGCCACAACCAATATGGAATTAGATATGCTTCGAATGGCAGCCGTCAATTCGATACTGGAACGAAGAGATACGATTATTATTGCGTCTGTAGCCTGTATCTATGGTGCCAGTAACCCAGAGCAATATCGGGATATGTTTTTCAGTATTCGCGTAGGGGATATCATAGATCGTAAGGAATTAATGGGGAAATTAGTAGCACGTCAGTATCAGCGCAATGATATGGATTTAATACGTGGTACCTTCCGTGTACGTGGTGATGTGATTGAGGTGGCACTTGGACATACCGATTCTTATATCTTGCGTATTGAGATGTTTGATGATGAAATTGAACGTATTTGTGAAGTAGATCCTTTGACTGGTAAGGTACAAAACGCCTATACGGTATATGTTGTGTATCCGGCAAGTGGCTATGCGACAAAGCAAGAAATTATCAATCGTGCCGCAGATACGATCGGTGCGGAATTAGAAGAACGCTTAAAAGAACTTGATAATGAAGGAAAGCTGCTAGAGAAACAGCGCTTGGAACAACGTACTCGTTATGATATGGAGGCATTGCGTGAATTTGGCGTATGCCCCGGTATAGAAAACTATTCTCGTCATATCGATGGACGAAAACCAGGGGAACGTCCTTATACCTTATTTGATTACTTCCCGGATGATTTTTTATTGGTCGTAGATGAAAGTCATGTATCCTTGCCACAGATTCGTGGGATGTATAATGGCGATCGGGCAAGAAAAGAAACTTTGGTGAATTATGGATTCCGTTTGCCAAGTGCATTGGATAATCGACCGCTGCGTTTTGAAGAATTTGAAAAAATGTACCATCAGGCAGTCTTTGTTTCCGCAACACCGGGAGATTATGAAATGGAGAAGACGCATGGTGAAGTCATTGAACAAATCATACGTCCTACAGGATTGTTAGATCCTAAGGTTGAAGTTCGTCCAACACAAGGACAAATTGACGATCTGGTGGATGAGATAAAAACTCGGATCGCTCGTAATGAGCGTACCTTGATAACCACATTAACCGTGCGAATGGCAGAAGATTTATCCAGCTACTTGAAAGGGATGGATTTTAAGGTTGCCTGGCTGCATCATGAAGTAAAAACAATTGAGCGAACGGAAATCATCCGTGATTTGCGTCGTGGGAAATATGATGTATTGATTGGTATCAACTTGCTAAGAGAAGGTCTGGATATTCCGGAAGTTTCCTTAATAGCGATATTAGATGCGGATAAGGAAGGCTTCTTGCGTAGCGAACGCTCTTTGATTCAGATCATTGGACGTGCTGCCCGTAATGCGCATGGTGAAGTTATCATGTATGCCGATACGATTACCGGCAGTATGCAGAAAGCTTTGGATGAAACAGCCAGAAGACGTGAAATCCAGATTGCTTATAATAAGGAACATGGAATCACACCAAAAACAATCATCAAGCCGATTCATGAGGTTGTTCGCAGTAAAGAAACACAGGAAATGACGGCGAAATATATGAGCAAAAAAGCCAAAGTAACAAAGAAGGATAAAGAAAAACTCTTAGTAAATTTGGAAAAGGAAATGAAAGAAGCGGCAAAAGTGCTCGATTTCGAGCGAGCTGCGGAATTACGCGATATTTTGATTGAATTACGTAATTCATAATCACTAGTAAGGAAGAAGGAGATGGGCAATGTTAAAAGATAAGGATAAGAAGCTAAATCGTTTGACGATGAAACACATTATATTCATCATCACCTATACCATTGCCTTGGTTTGGGTCATTTTACATATTGATCAGGTCATGGGTACTTTACAGATGATCATAAATTTATTAAAACCATTTATTTATGGTATTATGATGGCATTTGTCTTTAATCTGCCAATGAAGTACTTTATGAAGAAACTGCCTGCATCCTTGGGAAAAGGCAAACGTGCAGTGGCAGCCTTGTTATCATTGATCATTATCATAGGTGTGATCACCTTTATCTTTTGGATTGTCATGCCGCAAGTAATTCACAGTGTTACCACACTGGCAAATGCATTGCCAGGGTATTTAGAAGAAGTGCAAAAGAATATTCAAACGGCGATTGAGAATAAACAGATACCGGAGGAAGTTTTAAAACAAATTGAAACCTATGCGATGGATATTCAAAAAATGGCGGTTAATATCGTAAAGAATGGGTTACCTCATCTTATTGATATGGCAAGTGGCTTTGCGAGCAGCATTGCGAATATCTTTATGGCTTTGGTGATTGCGGTCTATCTGACAATTTCCAAAAACCGCTTAATAACCCAAGCAAAAGAATTCTTATATGCCTTTACATCAAAGCGGGTAAACGAGTATTTACTAAAGGTTGCACATTTAACCAATGTAACCTTTGCTAATTTTGTTACCGGGCAATTAGTAGAAGCAATCATCATCGGTATCCTTTGTTATATCGGATGTCTGATTTTACAATTCCCATATGCGCCGATTCTTAGCGTAATCATTGGCTGTACAAATATTATCCCTATCTTTGGAGCAATCTTCGGTGTAGGTTTAAGCGCCTTACTTGTTGCTTTTGTTGATCCGCTGCAAGGAATCTTCTTTGTTTTGTTCGGTATTTGTCTACAGCAATTTGAGTCTAATCTCATCTATCCACGTGTTGTGGGGAATACAGTAGGCTTATCTGGCTTATGGGTGTTATTTGCAATCACGGTAGGCGGAGGTTTCTTTGGTTTTGCCGGTATGTTATTGGGCTTGCCGATTTTCTCCATCATCTATGCTTTATTGCGTGAAGAAATGCATCGGCGAAGCAGTTTGAAAAGACAAAGGGATGAAGGTGAAAAGTCAAAGCAACCTTTGCCAAAACAAGCATCATAAAAAATAAACAAGGCGGTAGGAAATCATACATTCTTATCGCCTTGTTTTATGATTGGTGTTTGAGCTTTCAAGAAGCGTTTCATAGTGCTGTATGACTTCTTCATAAAAAGCATTCGTTTCTTCCACAGAATAAACCATTTCTGTGTCCCATAAATTCGCTAAAAAGTCATAAATACAATGATTTAAACTATTCTCCTTAAAGAAGAAGGTACTTTTATCCATATCTTCTCCGTAATAGAAAATAATATTCGTTGGAGAATAACAGCTGATAGAAAGGATGCTTTCAAAAGAAAAGTATTCTTCTTTTAATAGGAAGTCAGCTCTATTATCTTCTTGATTTTGTTTTAAGATCTTACGCAGGACATAAAGGCGTTCTGCTAATGTGGTTGGTTCATATAAAAAGGAAGGTATTTGAAAATCACGTCCATTTTCCATAAATAATAACACGCCTTGCTTCGTAAAATAATTTACGGAATTTAACGATTGCCCTATCTTTACCAAATAGTCATGTAAACCGCTGAGAAATTCATTATTTGTCTGATACTCCGGATGTACGTGCTGAAATATGGCTTCGATCGGCATATGTTTTAAAAGACATGGTCCATATATCAAGTAATATTGTTTTGCATGTGCTTGATTCATACCATTATAATAGGTTTCAAAGAAATCTGTATTCTGATAAGAATGTGTTAAAGCAATTGCTTTCTTCTTTTGTTTTAGAAAAAGATTGCGATAAAAAGCAATCAGACCCTTATCAAAGGATATCATAGCTGAGGTGATATCTGCATTAAAATTAATGACAATAGCATCATCTACATATAAATAAGGTAAAAGTGATTGTGATAATTGATGTTCTAGATGACCTTGATAGATGGCAAGTGGAATATAATCAATATTAGCCAACAATAAGGGCAAGATGTTACGACTAAGTTTCATGTTTTGAATGAAGTGATTAGAATCAGTTTCATCATCTGCCTGATAATATAAAATATGTTCTAGATGGATATCGTGAAGCCCATATAATTGAGAAGCTAAAATCTCAAATAATGGGGGATAGCTATCCTGTGCTAATAAAAAGATATCTTGTTTCCCAATTGCTTTCACATTTCCTAAAGCATTTTGCAGATAATATAAAATGGAATTTCGTCCCTGGATAGAAAAAGTACCTTGTGAGTTAGCGCGGATAAGGGTATACGAAGGAGTAGCAGCGATTTGTGCTGGTTTTTGAAAACCTTTAAAAAATTCAATAACATTCAGCATTTGTTCATACCGCTTCTCACCGATTTGTTCAATACGGTATAATCTGCGTAATTCTTGTTCCTTTTCCCATGATAAATGAAGATTAGATAACAGCCGGTCAAAGAGTTCTTCATTATTTAAAAAGCGTTCGCCAATTAATATTTTCTGTAAATGCGTGCGGTTTACTCCACTTAATTTTGCTAATTGTGTAATATTATAACTGCTGTTATGAACACAGCTTTCTAAGAATTCTGAAAATTTGCTCATTGTAATTTCCCCTCATATGAATATAGTTCTATTATAACAAAATCAAAATGATTATCCATGATTATCAAGGAATTAAAGTGTCACGATTTTTGTCACACCTGTAAGAGAAAGGATATTAGAACTATAATGCTAATAGAGTGTAACAAGGGATGAAAGAGAGGGAATTTTATGAAAAAGCTTTTTAAATGTATGTTAGCTTTAAGCATGATGCTTACACTTTTATGTGTGCCAAACAGGGTAGAAGCGAAAGGGATTAGTGTCACCTATTCTGTTAGGGGAGATATTCATAATGGGAAAGCAAAGATTATTCCAGATAAGGAAATTTGGTATGCAGTAGGTGGGAAAGATTATCAAAGTATTAGTATAGACTTCGATGGTCTAAATAAAGATCATGATTATGAGATTCTTAACGTAAAGGCCAGTAATACAAAGGTGATTGGTAAAATATGGATTAATAGCATTTGGTATGATGAAGACTATATAGTAAGTTATGATCCAGACATAGATGATATTGTAGAGACTTATATACGTAACGGGAAAGCTTCAGCAAGTTTTTCTATTGCGCCAAAGAGTCCTGGAAGCACGTATTTCACATATGTGCTTAAAGATAAAAAAACCGGACAAAAGTTTACTTATAAGACACCAACCATTACCCTTAAGAAAAAGAAGGTTGATTTCCATGCCTATCATAAAGAGGCAAAAGGATATAAGAAAACGGATGTTTTATTAACTGGTGTCACATATGATTTTTACCCGGATGTAGATAACTATGTGTTAAATGGAAAGATTAATGTGCATGGTTTTGATTTTACTACGAAAAACAGTAATTTGACGGTTTTAGCATACAAAACAGCAAATGATGTTATACAGACGCGAAGTGCATCGGGTGCAGCAGATGGAAATACAATAAGCGTGAAAGCTAAAAAAGCAACCAAAGCAGCGATTACCATGGAAGTGCGATTTGCAGGGTTAGGGGAAGTTGGGAGACCTTCTTACCTTACGAAAACCTTTACGTTCTATTCACCATTAAAAACAATGAAGATGAGTGCTGCCACAAAGACGGTAGAACTTGGGAAAACAGCATCTTTAAAAGCTACTATTTCACCTTCTACAGCTTATCAAAAGGTGACTTGGTCCAGCAATAACACAAAAGTGGCTACGGTAGATAAGAATGGTAATGTCAAAGGTGTTACACCGGGTGTCACTTCTATCAAAGCCAAAGCTTATAATGGAAAAACAGTGACCTGTAAAGTTACCGTAAAACGTCCTGCTGCAACCAAGGTACAATTAAGTACAACGAAAAAGACGATGTATAAAGGACAGAAATCTTCCTTAAAAGCCAGCGTCTTACCTTCAAAAGCATCTCAGAATGTTACTTGGTCGAGTAGTAATAAAAAAATTGCAACAGTAGATAAATATGGTAAAGTCAGCGCAAAAGCCACAGGAAGTGTAACCATTACAGCGAAATCATTGAATGGGAAAAAAGCACAATGTATTGTAAAGGTTGTAAATGCTCCTTCAAAGGTGACTTTAAATTATAAGAACAAAACATTGAAAAAAGGATCTTCTTTCACCTTAAAAGCGACACTGGCACCGAAAGGAACCATTCAAACAGTTACCTGGTCAACATCTAATAAGAATGTTGTGACCGTCAGTGCAAAAGGAAAGGTTACAGCTAAGAAAAAAGGAACTGCCTATATTTATGCACGTAGTGTAAATGGCAAAAAAGTTTCCTGTAAGATTGTTGTGAGATAATGCTAATTGAACAGCATGAGAAAATCTGCTGTTCTTTTTTAATGCAACCAAACTTTTAGGGAGTTTCACCAGAAAATCAGGGGGCAACTTTAGGGGAATGAAAAAAACAAACAAGAAAGTTAAGACCCCTAAAGATTTTGGATACCCCCTTTTTTTATGCCATCAGCATTCGCATTCTGTCAAAATGGAGGATATCTGTTATAATACATACAGAAAGTGAGGGATTTTATGCTTTATATCATTTCACCGACAAAAACAATGAAAACAACGACCCATTACAAACCATCTGCCATGCCACAGCTGTGGGAAAAAGCAGAGTTGCTTTTAGCGAATATAAAGATGTTAACAGTAGAAGATATTATGCATTTCATGCATGTGAAAGAAGCATTGGCTATACAGACAAAACAACGCTTTGATCAATTGTCTTTTCATGAGAATGGCTATTGTGCAATAGAAGCTTATGATGGCTTACAATTTAAATATATGCAAACGGAAGATTTAGCGATGAGCGAGCTTTCCTATCTTCAGGAACATCTGCGTATCCTCAGCGCTTTTTATGGCATTGTCAGACCCTTTGACAGTATTCAACCTTATCGCTTAGAAATGCAATGTAAACTAAAGGTACAAGATTATAACGATCTATATGCATATTGGCAAGATACTTTGGCAAAAGTATTGCTAAAGGAAGTTCATACGCATAAAGAGAACTATCTTTTGAATCTTTCAAGTAAAGAATATGAGAAAGCAATACGTCCCTATATTCCAAAAGAACAATGGATTGATGTTATTTTCCAAGTAGAAAAAAAGGGAAAACGTAAAGTTGAGGCAACACAGGCTAAGATGGCAAGAGGACGCATGGTTCACTTTTTAGCACAGCGACAAGTAGAAACTTTGGCAGAAGTTTATCAGTTTCAAGAAGATGGTTATCAGCTAGATAAGGAACGAACTGGAAATCAGCAGATCGTATTTTATAAAAAAGGATAAAATGATAAGATTTTAAGGTAATCCTGTTTGCATAGAGATTGATTCCTTGATAAAATTTAAACCGTTCTAGAAAGGAGTCAAAAGAATGGATTATATAAAACTTATCGGTATCGTTATCATCGTCGCTGGCTTTGTCATGAAATTTGATGTTTTAGCGACCGTGTTGATTGCCGGTTTTGTAACTGGCTTGGTATCCGGATTAAGCTTTATGGAAATATTACGCATTATGGGAGAATCCTTTGTGAATAATCGCTTGATGTCGATTTTTTTGGTGATTTTTCCTGTTATTGCGATTATCGAGCGATATGGACTTAAGGAACGCTCTGCTTATTTGATAGGGAAGATTAAAAATGCATCTGGCGCCAAGGTATTGGCTTTGTATATGATCATACGCAGTATTGCCAGTGCCGCAAATATACGAATCGGCGGACATGTAGAATTTGTACGCCCTTTGATTTTGCCGATGTCAGAGGCGGCAGCAGAGAAGGCTAAGGGGGAACCCTTAAATGAAAAGCAAAGAGATACATTAAAAGGAATGACAGCCTCCATTGAAAACTATGGGAACTTTTTTGCGCAAAATCTGTTTCCTGCCGCAAGTGGTGTCTTATTGATACAGGGAGCGTTAGCAGAAGCCGGCTATGGAGAAGTTACGATCAGTTCTGTAGCAGCAGCTTCCATACCGGTGGCCATAATTGTCCTATGCTTAAGCTTTGTGCAGGTTTGGCTAAAGGATAAGAAATTGCGAAGGAGGGAAGAATAAAATGGCGGCATTCTTAGATTATGCAGCGGAATTTATCTTTATCCTTTGTGGATTTATCAGTTTTAATGCAGCCTATCGGGCTTTGGAAAATGAACATGCCAAAGTGGGGACGACATTGTTTTGGAGCATCCTTGGGGTGATCTTTATGTTTGGTAAGGTGTTACCCTATGAAGTGTGCGGCATCTTGTTATTAGTGATGGGCGGTTTGACCATGACCCATCAAGTACAAGTTGGTACATTTGCGCCAGTAGATCAAAAAGCACGTCAACAATACAGTGAAAAAATTGGTAATAAGATATTTATACCGGCGGTGTTGGTAGCGGTTGTGGCGTTGATATTGTCAAGAGTGAAACTTGGTGAATTAGCGTTACCCGGTGCGGTAATGGTTGGAACAGGATGCATCCTTGCTTTATTTACCGCTATGTTTATTTGTCGTCCAAACTTTCAGGATACACGCCATGATACGGCTAGATTGCTGATGCAGGTGGGAAGTGCCTCCTTGTTGCCACAGTTGTTAGGTGCATTGGGGCAGGTATTTACCAAAGCCGGTGTTGGCGATGTTATATCAACAATGATGGCTGGTATCTTACCAGAAGGCAGTATCTTCTTTGGTGTGGTTGTCTATTGCCTTGCGATGGTCATTTTTACGATGATCATGGGAAATGCTTTTGCGGCTTTTTCAGTTATAACGGTAGGGATAGGTATTCCATTTGTGATTGCTCAAGGCGGTGATGCCAGTGTTGTTGGAGCTTTAGGTATGACGTGTGGATATTGTGGAACATTATTAACACCAATGGCGGCAAATTTTAACATTGTACCGACCGCCGTATTAGAAACAAAGGATAAATGGACCATCATCAAAGCACAGGCACCAATGGCTTTGTTGTTGATTCTCATTCATATCATCTTGATGCTGACCTTAGCTTTTTAAAAAAGTTTAAAAAGCTTTGATTGGCACAGAATAAAGCGTATGGAAAGGAGCACATACAGCACATAACAGCTGTATCATAAGATTATGAAAATATTAGTAACAGGTTTTGATCCGTTTGGAAAGGAAAGTATCAATCCGGCAATCGAGGCAGTGAAACGTTTAGATGATGAAATTGCGAATGCACAGATCATAAAATTAGAAATACCAACAATTGCCCATACATCTCTTGCCGTCATCAAACAGGCGATTGAAGACCATGAACCGGACATGGTGCTATCCATTGGTCAGGCAGGAGGCAGAAGTGATATCACGGTAGAGCGCATTGGCATCAATATTGATGATTATCGCATTGCAGATAATGGTCATCAGCAGCCTATCGATGAAAAAATCTTTGCAGATGGTCCGGATGCTTATTTTGTTAATCTGCCGATTAAGGCGATGGTCAAAAGCATACGCTCTGCAGGTATACCAGCCTCTATATCTAATTCAGCAGGGACCTTTGTGTGCAATCATGTTACCTATGGCGTTCGCTATTTATTAGAAAAACGTGGAAAAGGACAAAAAAGTGGGTTTATTCATATTCCATATCTCCCAAGTCAGGTTGTTGATAAACCAAATCAGCCAAGTATGGCATTGGATGTCATTGTAAAAGGTATTCAAGCGGCGATAACGGCAATGATTGAGCAAGCAATTGATGTTAAAGAAAGTGAAGGTACGATTTGTTAATGAAACAGATGTTTGTATATGGTTCTTTACGTAAGGGAATGTATAACTATGAACGCTATCTGAAAGGGAAAAGCCGCTTTGTTGGATATGGATATGTAAAAGGCTGCCTCTACGCATTAAAAGATGCGGCGTATCCGGCATTGCTGGATGGTGATCAAGATGTCTTTGGTGAAATTTATGAGATTGATGAACAGGTTGCATCAGCGATTGATGAGCTGGAGGGCTGTCATAAAGATACGTTAGGGGAGTACTGCAAAGCACGAAAGATAATACGTACAACACAAGGCGCACTTTTAGAATTGGAAGTCTATTGCATTTCCTTGGATTATGAAAAGAATGCGGAGCGTTTAAAAGCGGTAATTCCGCATGGAGATTTTGTGAAATATGTTAAGGAAGAAAAGAAAGAGGCAATATAAGAGATAGAAGCAAATAGCAAGCAGATTAACACATGAAGGATCTAGGGACGTATTTGATATTGGTCTATGTGAAAGATATAGGAAATTTCTATATCGGCTGATGAGAAAGATAGCTTATTTAATAAAAAGATAGCTTATTTAATAAAATAATAAGCTATATGATTTTTATAAAAGGATAACCGATCAAAGCACTTACTCAGAGGATTTGTTGAAATTGCTGCGTTCTTTGAAAGTATGGTATAATGATGCTACATGAGTGATCAAATAAAAAAGGGAAAGGGGCAAAATGAATGAACTATGCGGTGAGTGCATGTCTTATGGGCGTGAATTGTAAATACAATGGCGGTAACAATGCGAATGCCAAAATTATAGCTTTTTTAAAGGATCGTCCTCATCTTACGGTATGCCCTGAAATAGCCGGTGGTTTACCGGTTCCGCGGGCATGTTGTGAGATCGTTAATGGACGTATCTTGAATACAGATAAGGAAGATGTGACAGACGCTTTTATAAGAGGCGCTGAAAAGGAAGTACAGCGGTTGCTTGATGAAAAAGTCGATTTGGTAATCTTACAGCCAAGAAGCCCAAGTTGTGGAAAAGGGCGTATTTATGACGGTACTTTTCAAGGGAAATTAAAAGATGGTGATGGTGTTTTTGTACAGCTCTGTAAAAAGCAGGGAATTGAAGTGTGGAATTGTGACGAATTTCTTGAAAAACGAATCGGCTTTTTAAAATAATGGCGATTTCCTTTGTTTTCGTTAAAAAAAAGATTGTAAGTGGTATCAAAATGGTTTAAAATAGAGTATGTAAATAAGTTAATTTAGGAGGAATATAAAATGAAACAAATTACTGTATCTGTAATCGACCCAGTTGGTTTGCATGCACGTCCAGCTACTGTTGCTGTAAACGCTGCAAGCAAATTCAAATGTGAAGTTAACGTGTCTTTCAAAGGCCGTGAAGTAAACATGAAATCCATCATGGGTGTTATGTCACTGGGAATCCCTACACAGTCTGAAATCACAATCACTTGTAATGGTGATGATGAAGATTCTGCAATCGCTGCTATCGAAGAAGTATTGCGCGCACAGAAAATCATCGGTTAATGAAATTATGATGAAAAAGATGACAAAGGTCATCTTTTTTTTCAACTCTTTTATAAGGTAATAAAAAAGAAACATAATGCATCACAGAAATCTGTGGTAATCGCTTACATTTCGATAAAGTTTGATATAAAATGTAAATGAAGTATGCTATAATAGAAACAGCAATACAGAAAGGAAGAATGAGAAAATGTACAAAGATATTTATGAAAGATGGTTACATCATCCTAACCTAGATCCTTCTTATAAAGAAGTGCTTGAAAACATGGATGAAGAGACGATGAATGATGCTTTTTATACAACGATAGAATTTGGAACAGCAGGAATGAGAGGCTTTTTGGGTCCTGGAACAAATCGTATTAACATTCATACGATTCGTAAAGCAAATGTGGGATTTGCTGAATATATCTGCGCACATGGCGAAGAAGCTATGAAGCGCGGCATTGCGATTGGTTATGACAACCGTCATATGTCAAAAGAATTTGCTATGGATTCTGCAAGGTTGTTGGCTACGTATAACATCCGTTCTTATGTGTTTGAATCCTTGCGCCCGACTCCTGAATTAAGCTTTGCAGTCAGACATTTTCAATGTTTTGGCGGTATCATGGTAACGGCTAGTCATAATCCGAAAGAATATAATGGTTATAAATTGTATGATGAAAAGGGCTGTCAATTAGTACCGGCACTTGCTGCACAAGTTATTGATCGTGTGAATGCGGTTGCGGATGAATTGGCAATTGAGGCGAATCCAACAGCGGAACAGGAGAAACTGATTACGGTCATCGGAAAAGATGTTGATGAAGAATATTATGCTAATGTATTAAGTATCCAGTTGAATCCGGATATTCCAAAAGATGATGTGAAAATTATCTTTACCCCAGAGCATGGAACAGCCAATATTCCAGTGAAAGAGGTATATACACGTGCGGGATATCATTTTGTGGCTGTGGAAGAACAATGTACGCCAGATCCTGATTTCTCAAATACACCAACACCAAATCCTGAAGAAGCAGGTTCTTATGAAATGGCATTAGAATATGCAAAACGTGAAGATGCCGATATTATTTTGGTATGTGATCCTGATGCAGACCGTATGGGTGTCGGTGTTAAACATAATGGAGACTATAAACTATTAACAGGGAATCAAAGTGGTGCCGTTTTAATTGAGTACATCTTCTCACAATTGACAGCTAAAGGGGAAATGCCAAACAATCCTGTCATGTTTAATACCGTTGTAACCAGTGATCTTGGAGAAAAGATTGCGACAAAGTATGGTGTTGCAACAGAAAAGACATTAACCGGCTTCAAATTTATTGGTGAAAAGGTTGCGAAATATGAAAAGACAAATGAAAAGCAGTATGTATTTGGTTATGAAGAAAGTTATGGCTCTTTGATTAAACCATTCGTACGCGATAAAGATGCTCCACAGGCTTGTTTGATGCTAGCTGAAGCTGCTTGCTACTATAAAGCAAAAGGTAAGACATTAGTGGATGTATTATATGATTTGTATGCTGAATTGGGCTATTATGAAGAAAGTCAAACTTCTTTGAAATTAGAAGGACAGGCTGGAGCTGAACGCATTCAGGAAATTTTAGCTACTTTGCGTAAGAGTGAAGTAAAAGAAATCAATGCAACAAAGGTAACGCGTTTTGAGGATTACAAGGAATGTCGTATCTTAGAAAATGGTGTAGAGAGTGAATTATGTGGCTTTACGAAATCAGACGTCTTGAAATACTATTTAGAAGATGGCAGCTGGATAGCAATACGTCCAAGCGGTACAGAACCAAAATGTAAGTTCTATTATTGTATCAAAGGCACTTCCTTACAGGACGCACATGAAAAAACATTAGCTTATCAAGATGCTATGAAGAAACTGATTGGTTAATAGAACATAGCAAAGTACATTTTAATGCCCGATTTGGGAAAAAATAAGGAAGTCTTAAGACTATTGAAAAATAGTAAAGACTTCCTATTTTAATTAGCAAAGGAGTATGAAGATTTTACCATCTGCCATGAAAAGGCAAAGTTTATGCGGGATGCCAGGTCAAGGTAACCAAAATGATCAATTGAAAGACAAAGCTTATTGAAAGATGACTTATGCACACAGTTTAACAATCTGCAATAGTTTTTTCTTAATGAAAAAGGTACTATAGGCAAAAGATAACACAAGTAAAGGGATTAAGATGATCATAAAAACGCCTCCTTTTGTTAGCTTAGGATAACTCTATATATACAATAACTTATATGGGATTAGAAGTCAACATAGATGCATAAAACTTTGATTATCAAAGGCTAAACGACAATTTTCATGATTTGTATAAAAAAACAGCAAAAAACCTTGAAACCCATTACAAATTCTTTAAAATAACAAAATTCTTGTAGGTTTTACAGGCAAAATAGAGTAAAATAAAGATATGATATAGAAACTGGAGGAGTTCTCATGAAAAATAAAATTTTAGATAATTATTATAAAGGAAATGCCATCAATGCATATGAGTTTTTTGGTGCGCATATCTGTGAAGAACGTGGGAAAAAGGGTGTTCGTTTTACGACATTTGCGCCGCATGCACAGGAAATACAGGTCATTGGAAGCTTTGATGATTGGAGCTGTAAAGGACACAAGATGCGTCGCAGTGATGATAAAGGAGTATGGACATTATTTATTGCTGGTGCTAAAGAAGGAGATATGTATAAATACCGTATCACACAGGCAACTGGCAGAGTTGTCGATAAAATGGATCCATATGCATTTTATTCAGAGTTGCGTCCGAACACAGCATCCATTGTGACAAATCTGGAATATAAAAAATGGAGCGATGGCAAATGGCTCGCAGAAAGAGATAAGAACTTTGCAAAACCAATGAATATCTATGAGTTACATATAGGCTCATGGAAAAAGGAAGAAGATGTGGAGTGGGTAAATTATCGCAGCATAGCAAAAGAATTGATCGCTTATGTAAAAGAAAATCATTTTACTCATATTGAATTGATGCCTTTGAATGAATATCCATTCGATGGTTCTTGGGGTTATCAATGCAGCGGTTATTTCAGTGCAACGAGCCGTTATGGTACATGTGAGGATCTGATGTATCTGATTAACGCATGTCATAAAGCAAAAATTGGTGTCATTATGGACTTTGTGCCAGTACACTTTGTACGAGATGATTTCTCTTTGTCTTATTTTGATGGAACGCCTCTATATGAATATGAGAAAGCATGTGATGCAGACTCACAATGGGGAACCGCTAATTTTAATCTATGGAAAGAAGAAGTACGCTCATTCTTAATGTCAGCGGCAGCTTTCTGGATTGATAAATATCATGTCGATGGTCTTCGTATGGATGCAATCAGCAATGTTATTCACTGGCATGGCAATAAAGACTTAGGAACAAACGAAGGAGCATTGCACTTTATTAAACGAATGAATTTTAATTTACATGAAGCATTCCCTGGAATCATGCTGATAGCAGAGGATTCCAGTGATTTCCCTAAGGTTACACATCCGACGGTTGAAGGCGGTTTGGGCTTTGACTATAAATGGGATTTAGGTTGGATGAATGACACCTTGAAATATTTAGAAAAAGATCCTATTTACCGTAAATGGCATCATAATAATATTACCTTCTCAATGGCCTATTTCTATTCTGAAAGATTCTTGATGGAATTTTCTCATGATGAAGTAGTACATGGCAAGAAGACAATTGTTGATAAAATCTTTGGAACCTATGAACAAAAATTTGCGCAATTAAGAACGTTATATTTGTATATGTTTACACATCCTGGTAAAAAGCTAAACTTCATGGGAAATGAATTGGCTCATTTCCGTGAATGGGATGAAGAAAAACAGTGCGATTGGGATCTATTAAAATATCCGATGCATGACGCTTTCCATAAATACTTTGCGAAACTAGGTGAAGTATACTGTAAATCGGCTACGCTGTATGAAAAAGAATATGATTGGGAATCTTTTGAATGGATCGATGCGGATAATGCGGATGAAAATCTCTTTAGTTATATGCGAAAAGGGGAAACTAAGAATTATATCGTTCTCCTGAATTTTTCACCTAATGTATATAAGGCTCATGCCTTTGGGGTTTCTGAAAGTGGAACCTATCAGGAAATTCTGAATACGGATATGGATATATATGGAGGAGAAACTACAACATTGCAGAAATATAAAACGATAAAAGAAGAATGCAATAAACGTCCTTATACCATTACAGTAGATGTGCCAAGTTTTGGCGGTGTCTTATTAGAATATAAGAGAAAAAAACCAACCGCGAAAAAACAAGTGAAATAAAGTAAGAAAGGTTCAATGCCATGATGGTATTGAACCTTTGCTATATATGGGACAAACGTTATGCATTTCATAAAGAGTATCGTTTTTTAATACCTACTATCTGTTTTGGAAAAGAAGTTTAAAAAAATAAACACTTCTTCTTGCATTTCATTTCCATTCGTATTAAAATACAAGAGCGCCACATTTTGTGGTGTTTTAGAATGCGTGGGAGAAGGAGCAGCTCCTTCAATCAAACCACTGCATAAGACAACAATATATAGGAGGTGTGTCTTGTGAGTAAAAAAGTTGCAAAGATTTGTAAACTTCAGTTCCCTGCAGGAGGAGCTAGACCGGGACCAGCACTGGCATCTGCCGGAATCAACATGCCGCAGTTCTGTACAGCATTTAACGATGCTACAAAGGACCGTAATGGTGATATGGTACCAGTTATTATTACTGCATACGAAGACAAGAGCTTTGATTTCGTATTAAAAACAACTCCAGCAAGCATCATGATCAAGAAAGCTGCTGGCATCAAGAAGGCTAGTGGTGATCAGAAAGAAACCGCTGGAACAATTACAGTTGATCAGCTGCGTGAAATCGCAGAATACAAAATGCCTGACTTAAACGCAAATGATGTAGAAGCTGCTATGCGTATCGTTGCTGGTACTGCTAGAAACATGGGCGTTAAAGTTGAAGGTTATGAAGGATAAGAAAGGCGAGAGGTAAATAGATATGGCAAAAGTTGGAAAGAAATACGCTGAAGCTGCTAAGAAAATCGACCGCTCAAAGTCTTATTCGGTAGCTGAAGCTGTAAAATTAGCAAAAGAAACAAACATCGCTAAATTCGACGCATCTGTTGAAGTTAGCTTCAAATTAAATGTAGACCCACGTCATGCAGATCAGCAGATTCGTGGTGCTATGGTACTGCCTCATGGTACTGGTAAAACACAGAAAGTTTGTGTTATTACACAGGGACCTAAGGAACAGGAAGCAAAAGACGCTGGCGCAGATTTCGTTGGTGGAAAAGAATTGTTAGAAGAAATCCAGAAGGGATGGTTTGACTTCGATGTAATCGTTGCCACTCCAAACATGATGGGTGAATTAGGTAAATTAGGTCGTCTGTTAGGACCTAAGGGCTTAATGCCAAACCCTAAGACTGGTACAGTTACCATGGATGTTGCAAAAGCTGTCGAAGACATCAAAAAAGGTAAAGTAGAATACCGTGTTGATAAAGAAGGTAACATTAACCTGATGATCGGTAAAGTAAGCTTTGACGATGAGAAGTTAGTGGACAACTTCAACGCAATCTACAACACAATCGTAAAAGCACGCCCTGCTGCAGTTAAGGGTGCTTATATCAAAAACCTTGTATTAACAACAACGATGGGTCCTGGCATCCATGTAGAAATCGTTAAATAAGGTTGACAAACTGCAAAACAACGTTTAGAATATTCGATGTTATCAATATACCATAGACAGTAACGGCGTAACAGCTTAATCATGTTACCGAGGTAGAAAGCAAGTAGATAAAACTTTCACCCGTAGACTGTCCAGTTTGCGGGTGTTTTATATCACTCTTGAAAGGTATATTGTTACATATAAATCAGGAGGTGTGAAGTTCATGAACCAGGCAATCATCGATAGCAAAAAGGCAGTCGTTTCTGAAATTGCTCAGAAAATGAAAGAAGCCGATTCAACCGTAGTTGTTGAATATCGTGGTCTGAGTGTTGCGGAAGTAACACAGCTGCGTAGAGATCTTCGCGCAGAAGGCGTAGAGTTCAAGGTTTACAAAAACTCTCTTGCTCAGCGTGCTGCCGAAGAAGCCGGTGCCAGTGAATTAGTAAAAGACTTGGTTGGACCAAACGCAATCGCATTTGGACCAGACGCAGTTGCCCCTGCTCGTGTATTAGCAAAATTTGCGAAAACACACGACAAGCTTGTACTGAAGAGCGGTATCGTAGAAGGTAAGGTAGTCAGTGTTGACACAATCAAAGAGTTGTCAAGTCTGCCAAACCGTGAAGGTATGTTATCAATGCTGTTAAGCTGCTTACAGTCACCAGTACGCGGATTCGCATGTGCTGTTAAAGCTGTTGCAGAAAGCAAAGAAGAAGGTGCAGCACCAGCTGCCGAAGCTACAGAAGAAGCTGCTGCTTAATTGCATGCAGACAAACTATTAACTAGGAGGAAAAGAACATGGCAAAATTAAACCAGGAAGACATCTTAGCTTACTTAGAAGAAGCTACAATCTTAGAACTGAATGAATTAGTAAAAGCAATCGAAGAAAAATTTGGCGTAACGGCTGCTGCTCCAGTTGCTGTTGCAGCTGCTGCTGATGCAGGTGCTGCTGCTGAAGGACCAAGCGAAGTAACTGTTACATTAACAGACATCGGTGGAACAAAAGTTGCTGTTATCAAGGCTGTACGTGAAATCACAGGCTTAGGTCTGGTAGACGCTAAGGGTCTGGTTGACAAAGCACCAAGCGTAATCAAAGAAAATGTTAGCCCAGAAGAAGCAGAAGAAATCAAGAAGAAATTGATGGACGCTGGAGCTAGCGTAGAAGTTAAGTAATAACTTACACATCTTGATGAACTACAAAAAGCCTTCGGGCTTTTTGTCACCTAAAAAAGGCGGGATAACGATGGATCATTATTTTACAGATAATCGTCATTTAGCAGAAAACCGGAAGGAAATATCTTTCCGGTTTTGGTGTTTTAACTATACTTTCTTAACTGATAACGGTGTCTTCTCAAAAGGCGGTGTTGATTTTGGAACACAGGTCTTCTTAAACACCCTGCTGAAAAGAGATGAACTACAGGATACGATACTTGATGTTGGCTGCGGATATGGACCAATCGGTATCATCATCAAGCATACATATCCCGATAAGCATGTGGAAATGGTCGATGTCAATCCACGTGCAATCGCCCTAGCTAAAGAAAATGCCAAGGCCAATCATGTGGATGTGCAGATTCATGAGTCCGATGTATATGCACAGGTAACTGGGAATACTTATACTGACATCCTAACCAATCCACCCATCCGGGCCGGTAAGAAGGTCATTTATGAAATCTTTGAAAAAGCTTATGATCATTTATGTGAAGGCGGCTGCTTATGGGTTGTTATTCGTAAGCAACAGGGCGCAAACAGTGCAGTGAATAAAATCAAAGAAGTGTTCGGTAATTGTGACATCATTGAAAAAGAAAAAGGCTATTGGATCTTAAAGGCAAAGAAATAAATATACGTACAGTTATAACTATAGTACCGCTATAACGTAGGGAGAAATTAAATCGGTTGATATCAAGAATACCAACGATAACGTAGAAAAGTTAAGTCGGTTGATACCAAGAATACCAACGATAACGTAGAGAAGTTAAACGGTTGATACTAGGAAATGCCAGCATGCACGCTTTCACGAAATTAGGAAGGAAAGCTCTTCTTTATGGAAATTGCCACCATGATGGTGCAACAATCGTCATCACATGCAATCAGTTATGAAAATATACCTTTCCATGCAGATTGCTACCCAACGGACACAAATAGCTAAAATATCGAAAAAGCATTGACAATTTGACAAACCATTGATATTATAATAAATTGCATAATACTAAAATATTAAAATGGGTTTTCATGCCCTATTTTGGTAAGAAAAACTTGTAGAAAGGATGGCGTACATGGACAAAAAACAGCCTTATCGTATTGTCGCTTCCGGTAAAAAGGCAGAGCGTCGCGATTACTCAAAAGTTAGTGGACATCTGGAACTGCCGAATCTGGTTGAAATTCAGACGGATTCTTTTGAGTGGTTCAAGAACGAAGGAATTGGAGAAGTTTTCAATGAAATCTACCCGATTCAAAACTATGGAGGAAATATCAAGCTGAAGTTCGCCGGTTATGAATTCGGTGAACCTAAATACAATGCGGAAGAATCAATGTATCGCGAATGTAATTACGCAGCACCATTGAAAGCACGCATGGAACTTGAAATAACAGATAACACAACAGGTGAAGTTATCAATAAATGGGAAGATGTCTTCCTGGGTGATTTCCCTTTAATGACCGAAACAGGTACTTTCATCATCAATGGAGCGGAACGTGTCATCGTTTCGCAGATCGTGCGTTCTCCGGGAGCGTACTTCTCTACCGGTTATGATGAAAAAACAGGTAAAGTATCGTATGCCTGTGAATTAATTCCAAGCCGCGGTACTTGGCTGGAATACATGACAGAAACGAAAAAAGCGTCTACCGGACGTGTTTTAAACATGAGCATTGACCGTAAACGTAAAATGCTTTCTTCTGTATTGTTTAAAGCTGTCGGTATGTCAATTGATTTAGATCACAGCGAAGATGCCCATGATACAACACAGATCAAGACGTTCTTAAAGGCTATGGGACGTGATGTGATCGAAGATGTTGCACAGGATGATGAAGATCGTGAATTCATGAATCTTTACCTTACATTATATGCATCTTACTTTGGTAAATACGAAGAAATTGAGAATACCCTGTTAGCCGATAAGGTAAAGACTACACAGGAAGCTTTATTGTCTATTTATGAAAACCAGCGTTCGGATGAAATCCCTACCTTGGATGGTTCTATCACTTTAATGAATGCGAAGTTCTTTGATCCTCGCCGTTATGATCTAACCAAAGCCGGACGTTTTAAATTACGTAAGAAATTAAATGCCATCAACCGTATTTACGGTAATCGTTTGGCAATGGATATTTTGGCAAGTGATGGCAGTGTCTTCATGCCTAGCGGTACGATGATTCATCGTGATGAACGTAACACTTTACGTGAAGAGTTGGAAAAAGGTATGCATGTACATGCTTTCCCTTTCAATCCATTATTCAACCATCCGGATAAAGTAGAAGTTCCGGCATCTAACCATCTTGGTCTTGTTGGCCGTGTTTTGGCAGAGGATGTGGAATTGAGTGATGCTACCCTGTTTGAAGGAACCGTATTAACACAGAAGGATGTAGACGCAATCGCAAAAGAATGTGAAACCATTTCTGTACATGGCGGTATCATTGCAAAGCAGGTGGCATTGGAAAAAGGCAATGTCAATGCAGTGTTAAACTATGGACAGCGCATGTATGCATTAGGCCGTGTAACGGATGCACAGGGCAATGATCTGGAAAATGAAGAAGGTGACTTCTATGCAGAAGGCTATTTACCTCGTCACAAGCCAGATACCTTAAGTGCAAACGATCAGGAAGCTTTACGTAATAAAGTAAACAACGGTGAAACTGTGTATGCATGGTTGGTAGGTGCGGCTGTTCAGGAAGTGCTTGTACGTACTGGCGATGAGCAAGTAGTAAAAGTAATCGGTAATGACCCATATGCGAACAAGCATACCATTACGATTTCCGATATGTATGCATTCTATACGTATAACTTAAATGTTATGGAAGGTGTTGGAGAAACCGACGATATCGATATGTTGGGTAACCGTCGTATCCGTTCTGTTGGTGAATTGATCCAGAACCAGTTTCGTATTGGTTTAAGCCGTATGGAGCGTGTTGTTAAGGAACGTATGTCCATTGCGGAAACAGCAACCTTAACACCTAAGAAATTAACGAATATTCGTCCATTAACAGCAGCTATCAAGGAGTTCTTCTCTAGTTCTCAGTTGTCACAGTTCATGGATCAGCAGAATCCATTGGCAGAATTGACTAACAAACGTCGTATTTCTGCCTTAGGTCCAGGTGGTCTGACCAGAGATCGTGCCGGTTTTGAAGTACGTGACGTTCATAGTTCTCACTATGGTCGTATCTGTCCTATCGAAACTCCAGAAGGTCCAAACATCGGTCTGATTTCCAACTTGACTTCTTATGGTAAGATCAATGAATATGGATTTATTCAGACACCATATCGTATCGTTAAGAAAGATGGAACAGTAGAAGATGAAGCAATCTACTTATCAGCTGATGAAGAAGCGGATTATGTTATCGCGCAGGCGAATGAGGTTGTAGAAGGCCGTCTGATCAATGAAAATGTCGTTGCTCGTAAAGCGGGAGAAACCATCATCGCTAAACGTGAAGAAGTAGAATTAGCCGACGTTTCACCAAAACAGATCGTATCCGTGGCAACTGCCTGTGTACCATTCCTGGAAAATGACGATGCTTCTCGTGCCTTGATGGGTGCGAACATGCAGCGTCAGGCCGTACCTTTGTTACAGCCACATTCTCCATATGTAGGAACTGGTATCGAATATAAGATCGCCAAGGACTCTGGTGTCGGTATCGTCGCAAAAGAAAACGGTATTGTTGAATATGTCGATTCTCAGCGCATCATCGTCAGTGGTGATGATGGAGAACGTCATGAATATCGTTTGCGTAAATTCCAGCGTTCTAACAATGGTACTAACATCAACCAAAGTCCAATCGTAAAAAAAGGTGAACGCATCGATAAGGGAGATATCCTAGCTGATGGACCATCTATGGAAAAGGGTGAACTTGCCCTTGGACAAAACGTTACCATCGCCTATATGACATGGTATGGCTACAACTATGAGGATGCCATCATCATGAGTGAGCGTTTGGTACGTGATGATGTGTATACGTCAATTCATATTGAAGAATACGACATTGATTGTCGTGAAACAAAATTAGGGCCAGAAGAAATTACTCGTGACATTCCTAACGTAAGTGAAGCAGCCTGCCGTAACTTAGACAGCCGTGGTATCATCATGGTTGGTGCGGAAGTACGCGAGGGTGACATTCTGGTTGGTAAAGTAACGCCAAAAGGACAGAGTGAAATCTCTCCTGAAGAAAAACTGTTATTAGCTATTTTCGGTGAGAAATCCCGTGAAGTGCGTGACAACTCCTTGAAGGTACCTCATGGTGGTGCCGGTATCGTACATTCTATCCGTATCTTCAAAAGAAGTGAAGGACATGATCTGCCACCTGGAGTTAATGAAACCGTAAAAGTTTACATCGTTCAGAAACGTAAGATTTCTGAAGGTGATAAGATGGCCGGCCGTCATGGTAATAAAGGTGTCATCTCCAAGATCTTACCAGTTGAGGATATGCCATATATGCCAGATGGAACGCCAATTGATATCATGTTGAACCCATTCGGTGTGCCATCTCGTATGAACATCGGACAGGTTCTGGAAATCCATTTAGGATATGCCGCTAAGAAACTGGGCGTGAAGTTCTCCACACCGGTATTCGATGGTATCAACAACCAGGAATTAAGCGACATCATGAAAGAAGCCGATATGACCGTAGATGGTAAACAGGTACTGTACGATGGACGTACCGGTGAACCATTCGATGAACGTATTTCTGTCGGTGTTATGTACATGATCAAACTGGCGCACATGGTTGACGATAAGCTGCATGCCCGTGCAACCGGACCTTACTCCTTAGTAACGCAGCAGCCATTAGGTGGTAAAGCACAGAATGGTGGTCAGCGATTCGGTGAGATGGAGGTTTGGGCACTGGAAGCTTATGGTGCTGCCCATACGCTGCAGGAAATCTTGACGGTAAAATCTGATGATATCGTAGGACGTACTAAGACTTATGAAGCAATCATCAAAGGAAAAGATATTCCTGAACCAGGTATTCCTGAATCCTTCCGCGTATTGAAACACGAGTTACAGGCATTAGCCATCGATGTGAAGATGCTGGATGAAGACGGAAATGAAGTCGATATCAACAAAGAAGAATCAAGTGAACCCGCTGCACTGCCACCAATTCCACAAGAAGAGGTTGTCAGTGAAGAGGATATCAATGATATAAATGAAGATGTTGAAGTTGAAGATGATGAAGTGCTTTTGGATGATGAAGAAAACATGGATGACTTCGACGAAGATGTATTAATTGCAGAAGATGATGAACAAGTAGAGGAGGCGTAAGTAGATGAGTGTTAATGATTTTGCCTCAATTCAGGTGAGCCTAGCATCCCCTGAAAGAATCCATGAATGGAGTCATGGTGAAGTTAAAAAACCGGAAACAATCAATTATCGTTCCCAGAAACCGGAACGTGATGGATTGTTCTGTGAACGTATTTTCGGACCTAGCAAGGACTGGGAATGTTATTGCGGTAAGTATAAGAAAGTACGTTATAAAGGTGTTGTCTGTGACCGCTGTGGTGTAGAAATCACCAAATCCAGTGTTCGTCGTGAACGTATGGGACACATTGAATTGGCTGCACCGGTAGCACACATCTGGTATTTACGCGGTATTCCTAGCCGTATGGCACTGCTGCTGGATGTAACACCAAAACAATTGGAAGAAGTAGTATATTTCGTATCCTGGATCGTAACAGATCCTAAGGATACGAATCTGGAATACAAACAGATCTTATCTGAAAAAGAATATCGTGAATATATGGCACTGTACGGTCCTGGAAGCTTTACGGCACAGACTGGTGCAGAAGCTGCTTTGACCCTGTTGAAAGATGTTGACCTGGAATTAGAATACAAACACATTCAGGAAGCTTTGGAAAATGCGCAGGGTGAAAAACGTAAAAAATTAATCAAGCGTTTGGATACCGTAGAAGCTTTCCGTAATTCTGACAATAAACCAGAATGGATGGTTATGACAGTAATTCCGGTAATCCCACCTGATTTAAGACCAATGCTGCAGTTAGATGGTGGACGTTTCGCGACAAGTGATCTAAATGATTTATATCGTCGTGTCATCACACGTAACAACCGTTTGAAGAAGCTGTTAGAGTTGGGAACTCCTGCTATCATCGTACAAAACGAAAAACGTATGCTGCAGGAAGCAGTTGATGCTTTGATCGATAATGGTCGTCGTTCTAAACCAATTACCGGTGCCGGTGGACGTGCTTTGAAGTCTTTATCACATTCCTTAAAGGGTAAACAAGGACGTTTCCGTCAGAACTTATTAGGTAAACGTGTTGACTTCTCCGGTCGTTCTGTAATCGCCGTAGGACCAGATTTGAAGATGTATCAGTGTGGTATTCCACGTGAAATGGCAATTCAGCTGTTTAAACCATTTGTTATTAATGAAATCGTAAATCAGGAAATCGCCAGCAATCCAAAGACAGCAGAGAAACTGATTGATCGTCAGGATCCACGTATTTGGGATATCGTTGAAAAGGTAATTGATGGCTATCCTGTCTTAATGAACCGTGCCCCTACGCTGCACCGTTTAGGTATTCAGGCGTTTAAGCCAAAACTGGTAGAAGGACGTGCATTGCGTCTGCATCCATTAGTATGTACTGCCTTTAATGCCGACTTCGATGGTGACCAGATGGCTGTCCATGTACCATTGAGTGAAGAAGCAAGAGCCGAAGCCTTGGTGATGATGTTAGGTTCTAACAATATCCTAGGTCCAAAGGATGGAAAACCAATCGTTACCCCAGGTCAGGATATGGTCATGGGTAACTTCTATCTGACGATGGAAGAAACGGCTGAAGAATTCCATGATGAAGCGCAGCGCTATTTATCTGTCGATTGTCCAAAATCAGCAGCTATGTGGCAGCGTTATGGAGATAATGAAGGACATGTCTTCGGTAGCATCAATGAAATTTTGATGGCTTATGAAACAGACCAGATTCATTTACATTCTCGTATTGCCATTCCGGCAAGAGCATTAAATAAAACAAGCTTTACGGATGAACAGCAGAAACAGTATTTGCTGACAACAGTTGGTAAGGTTATCTTTAACAACATGTTCCCTAGCGACTTCCCATTCTTGAATGAGGTAAGCGCAGCCAATTTCCAGGCAACACCGGAAAAGTATTTCCTGGATATGGGAAAAGATGTAAAAGAAGCTATCCGTAATTTACCTGTAACACCTGCTTTCAAGAAGAAAGACTTAGGTAAGATCATCGGTGAGATCTTCAAACGTTACAGTACTGAAAAAACATCTGAAATCCTTGACCAGATCAAGGATATGGGATTTAAATATTCTACAGTTGCCGGTGTTACGGTATCCTTAAGTGATATCGAGGTTGCTCCTCATAAAGAAGAGCATGTGGAATATGGTAAAGCCAAAGCCGAAGAATTAAAAACCCTGCGTAAGAAAGGTAAACTTACGATGCAGGAGTGGGAACGTCACTTAAATAAGCTGTGGGCAGATGTCAAAGATGATATCGCCGAAGAGCTGTTAGGTAACTTGCCACGTAAAAACCCAATCAACATGATGGCGCGTTCTGGTGCCCGTGGTAATACGTCAAACTTTACTCAGTTAGCTGGTATGCGTGGTCTGATGGCGAAACCATCACAGTCCAAATCAGCGAAGGGTGAATATGTACCAAGTATCATCGAGGTTCCTATCTATTCATGTTTCCGTGAAGGTCTGAATGTGTCTGAGTTCTTTATCTCAACACACGGTGTGCGTAAAGGTCTGACCGATACCGCATTGAAGACTGCCGAATCTGGATATCTGACACGTCGTTTGGTTGACGTTGCCCAGGATGTTATCGTTAAACAGGAAGACTGTGGTACAGATAAAGGGTACTGGGTAGAAGCTATCGTAGATCGCAAAACGAATACGATTATCGAATCTTTGTATGATCGTTTAGTTGGTCGTTATACAAAACAAGAAGTTACAGATCCTAAGACAGGTGAAGTCATCATTGAAAGTGATGAATTCATCACGGAGCCAATTGCGCAGCGAATTGTAGATGCTGGTGTTGAAGGCTTATATATCCGAAGCGCATTTACTTGTAAATCTATTTACGGTGTATGTAAGAAATGTTATGGTCGTAACATGGCAACCGGTAAAGATGTTGAAGTTGGCGAAGCTGTTGGTATCATGGCTGCCCAATCTATCGGTGAACCAGGTACACAGCTGACCATGCGTACTTTCCATACCGGTGGTGTAGCAAGTGCTGATGGTGGAGATATCACACAGGGTCTTCCTCGTGTCGAGGAGCTGTTTGAAGCTCGTTGTCCTAAGGGTGTAGCTGTATTAGCTCAGATTACCGGTGAAATCACATCGATTAATCAGATTGAAACAGGCTACGAAGTAGTTGTCGCAAATGATAAAGAAAGTATTACGCATAAGGTGACTTTGGTACAGGCAATTCGTCCTTGGATGAAGGTTGGTGCACATGTCGAAGCTGGTGACAAAATTACGGAAGGTCAGGTTGACCCTAAGGAATTGTTAAAGGTTGCTGGTGTACGTCAGGTACAAAACTACATTCTAAAAGAAGTTAAGAAAGTATATGCTAGCCAGGGTATTGAAATCAGTGACAAGCATATTGAAGTTATGATTCGCCAGATGCTGCGTAAAGTAGTCGTTCTGGAAGGCAATGATACACACTTGAATCCAGGTGTGCAGGTATCCTTGACCGAAATCACGAAAATCAACCGTCAGGCATTGTTAAGCGGTAAAACACCGGCTACTTTCAAACCGGTATTGTTAGGTATTTCTAAGGCATCTGTTGAAACAGACTCCTTCTTATCGGCAGCATCTTTCCAGGAAACAACGAAAGTTCTGACGGATGCGGCAATTAAAGGTAAGAAAGATTACCTGATTGGTCTGAAAGAAAATGTTATCATCGGTAAGCTGATTCCAGCTGGAACCGGCTGCAAAGCTGATCGACAGACAAATGAAATCATTGCGGAAAGAGCAGAAGAGTTACGCGAAGAGCGTATTGAACGTAATGCGAAACCAGATGATGATCAATTTATGGCATATGTACCTTCACCTGAGAAATTAACAAGTGAAATGGTACAGAAAATCATGGATGGTGAAGATGTATCTGATGAAGAAATTGGAATTAAACAGCCAATTCTTCCGGAATTACACGATTAACAATCCTAAAGGATATCAAGAAGGAGTTCTTACGATGTAGGAACTCCTTTTGTGATTATCAAAAGTATCCATATCAAGAGGCAAATACGTAGAGCGATAGAAAGTATTTCTGCCTAGATCATATGGAATAGCAGATTAGTAAAAATAATCTGAAATAATCATAAAAAAGTTATTATTTTGATTGACAGGAACGATATAATTTGATATTATATACAGGCACTCAACGAGAGTGACGTCCACCAAACAGTGGATGCTATCGGTCTTTGAAAACTGAACAGGAAACGTCAATTTCAATGAAAAAGAGAAGAAATTCTCGGATAAACAAATAAAGAAAAACGTTAGTAAACGTTTTGAGCTAAATCA